>OGUH01000033.1_pt1 | contig 166916 bp, 133 predicted proteins | sample 1574661 | NCBI WGS metagenome assembly OGUH01 (sample SAMN03295822, study PRJEB24534) | human gut metagenome | isolation source: fecal sample 3 from infant 3 | host: Homo sapiens | place: USA: Pittsburgh, PA | collected 2014-07
CCACATCCCGAGGAATTGCTGCAAATCTACATCATTTTAGGCCCTTTTGCTTCAAACCGAAGCGAAACGGGGGAAATTCCTGTAATTTTGCAGGATTCCCTTTCTGGAATAGTCGTCCATATCGAATTGCTGTATTTCTGCAGGATTTCGCTTACCGAATCGGCGTGTCTGGAGAAATCGTGGAGTTTGCGGATTTCGCCTGCCGAATTGGCGTGTCTGGAGAAATCGTGGAGTTTGCGGATTTCGCCTGCCGGATGGGCGTGTCTAGGGAAATGGTGCAGTTTTCAGGATGGTGTAAATATCCATTTTCCTGCTCAAACTTCTTTCTCAACAGCCTGAGTTTTGCAGGAACTCTTGCAATGAGATACACGACATGAAGGAAAACTGTACTTTTGCAGTTCTCGGCGAGTCGAGCATGAAGAAGCAAGAGGGCTGTCTCACCGCAGCTAAGACCTCTGGTGGAACAGCCCCTTGCGACTCGCCCGGATGTTAACGGCGGGCCATGATGAGGAAGCGCGCCGAATTGGTCCGAATGCCCCGTTCAGTCCCGTTCGCCGCGATGAACCGCTCGAAGCGTTCGGCATCCCCCTCGATTTCTCCGAAGCTAGGAATAATCGGGGTATGCTTCAGCAGGAACAGCAAATCCTCGGCCCCGCCTAAATATTCGGCGGCATCGTATTCATCGCAATGAATCTCGGTGAAGCCCGCTTCCTTCAACTGCCCGGCGCAGCGGCGCATCAGCGTTCCGTTCGGCTCGCCATAAGCCTGGCCGCGCCCGAACGCCTCCTTCACATTCCATTTGTCGCGCTCGCTCACCTGCTGCGTGATGAATACGCCGCCATCCGTCAGCACCCGGGCCGCTTCCCCGGCGGCGAACGGAGCATGGCGGCAAATGACGGCGTCGAACAGCCCGTCAGGGAACGCCAGCTCTTCCGCGTCCATGCATGCAAACCGGACATGGCGAACGGACGAGCGAGCCGCATGGCGGCGGGCCGTCTCAATCATGCCCGGCGACCGATCGATCCCGATGGCCAGCCTCACAGCTTGCGCCAGCGGCAATAATGTCTCACCGCCGCCGGTGCCGATATCGAGCAGCACATCGGTCGGCTTGCTCCATTCCCTTACCTTCGCGCCGTAATCCCACGCCGCGCCTTCGGTAACCGATCGCACGGAATTGAACTCCCAGCCATTTATCGCCCCAATCCGGTCATAAAAAGCTTTTTCATCAAATGCAATCATCGTTCATTCTCCTTCCAATGGGTATCGCCTGACAGGAACTTGCGCCGCCGCGTTCGCTCCGGTACCGGGTCCCAAGGGCAGACTGATCCCTTGATGGCTGGCACGCGTATTAACCCAGCCCGGAGACTATCTACCTCGAACGATTCGAAACGGCATTCCCATCACCCCGTTGGAAAGATATAATCAAATTATACGCATTCAGTATGCACTTCAACAAGCGACATCATCAAGAGGCATACATTCAAGAGTTATTCAATCAAGAGGTATTCAATCAAGAGGTATTCAATCAAGAGGTATTCAATCAAGAAGTATTCAATCAAGAAGTATTCAATCAAGAGGTATTCAATCAAGAGGTATTCAATCAAGAGGTATTCATTTAAGCCCAACCTGCCTGCGGAAAGGAGAACGCCCATGCGATCGATCGAGCACGAGACCTAACAACCTTGCCCTTATGCCCGTGGTCCGCCGGATCGTATCCGGATAGAGTCATTCGAGTTGCGGAATAACGAACTGGAGGGACCTGGATATGATGACAACAGACAAGCAATTTCAATGGTGGATAGAACAAGCGAATCAGCCGTTCTCGGGATGGGATTTCTCGTATATTTCCGGAACGGGCCGCATGAGCAGCGACTGCTTGGACTGGTCGTACGGCAGCATGGCCATTCCGCTCATGCAGGGCTCGCAATCGATGCTGGATATGGGAACCGGCGGCGGCGAGCTGCTATCAAGACTGAGGCCATGGCCGAAATCCGTCTGCGCCACGGAAGGCTATCCGCCGAATCTGACCGTCGCCAAGGAACGGTTGGAGCCGCTGGGCGTGACGGTCCTCCCGGTGGAGGATGACGAGCATCTCCCCTTCGCGACCGGCCAATTCGACCTCGTGCTGAACCAGCACGAATCCTATTCGCCGCGGGAGGTGCGGCGGGTACTCGCCGATGGCGGCTTCTTCTTCACCCAGCAAGCGGGCGGCAGCGATTGCTTCGAGATCAACGAACGGTTCGGCGTGCCGCTGAATGAAGAATTTGCGGAATGGAAGCTCGATATCGCCGTCCGGGAACTGCAGGAGCACCGCTTCGAGGTCGTGAAGCAGGCGGAGCAATTCCTAAGCCAACGCTTCTATGATGCGGGCGCGCTGATCTATTATTTGAAGGCCATTCCGTGGCAGATTCCTGATTTCGAGGTCGAGAAATATAAAGAAGAGCTGTACGGCATTCATCAGCTTATCGAACGGCAGGGCTATTTCGAGGTCACGCAGCACCGGTTCTGGTTGCTGGCCATTGCATTGTCCTAGACCGCCGCACGCAGCAGCTGCGCATCGGCAGGGGGGTGTCCCAAAAGTCATTGAAAATGACACGGGACACCCCTTTTCCAAAAATGTAAAACAAAAAGAAACCGTTCTTTAGTAAAATGGAAGTACCACCAACCATCTACGAAAGGAGCGGTTTCTTTGTATATTCAATATAACATGAACCAACTATGCCTGCCAATGGACTTGGAAGAAGATATCCCTGCAAATCACCTCGTTCGTATCATCAATCAAGCGGTGGATCGTCTGGATGATCAGATCTTTGCCTCCGCTTATCCAGGCGGCGGACGTCATAGCTACCATCCGAAAATGCTCGCCAAAATCATCATCTACGCTTATACCCAGCGTATCTATTCTTCTCGTCAAATTGCCAAAGCGGTGCGTGAGAATATTCCATTCATGTGGCTTGCAGCCAGACAACGCCCGGATTTTCGCACCATCAACCGCTTTCGGTCCGAGCGGATGAAGGATGTGCTCGAACAGATTTTCACCTCCATTCTTGGTTTCCTTGTCGAGGAAAATTACGTTAAGCCCGAACATTACTTTGTAGACGGGACGAAAATCGAAGCCAATGCCAATAAGTATACCTTTGTCCGGGGAAAAGCCGTTGTAAAGCCCAAAACTAAAGTGCAAGAAAAAGTAAAGACGTTGTTTGCAAGCATTGAAGAAGCGGAGCGTCAGGAAGAGCAGGATCTGCAAGGGCAAGATTTACGAGAGCTTGGGGAATCGAGCGAGGTCACGAGCGAGAAGTTGGAGAAAGCCGTAGAGCACCTGGAGCAAAAGCTGCAAAAGCAACCCAAAAACAAACCGCTCAAAAAAGCAGTTCGGCTGTGGCGTAAAGATCTCCTGCCTCGCTTGCAAAAAATATGAACATCATCAGGAAGTGCTCGGAGAATGGAACAGCTACAGTAAAACCGACCCGGACGCTACCTTTATGCGAATGAAAGAAGACCACATGAAAAATGGACAGCTCAAGCCTGGTTATAATGTACAAATTGGCACCGAAAATCAGTTTGTGGTCGGATACCGTTTGCATCAGCGGCCTACGGACACCCGTTGCATGAAACCTCATTTAGAGAAAGTGAAGAACGCGCTGGGCAAGCTGCCGGGAACGATTATAGCAGACGCCGGTTATGGAAGCGAAGAGAACTACGCCTGTTTGGAGGAAGAAAACGCAGAGGCTATCGTGAAAATACAGCACGTATGATCAAGAAAAATCAAAGAAATGGAAACAAGATGTCAGCAAGATCGACAATTGGGAATACAATGAACAAACGGATACATGGACGTGTCCGGGCGGACAAGTTCTTGGATTCCGGTATGAGAGCAAGCAAAAAAACGAGAGTGGTTATGAAATCAAACTTAGGCATTACCGAAGTCAGGATTGCTCGAATTGCCCCCTCAAAGCAACCTGCACCAAGGCCAAAGGGAATCGAGAAATCCGAGTAAGCATGAAGTATCTCCGCTCTAAGCAACAAGCGAGGGAGAAGTTGCGGAGCGAAGAAGGATATGCCCTGTCGGTTCGACGAATGGTCGAACCGGAAAGTGTGCTTGGACAAATGAAAAACAACAGAGGATTCAGACGCTTTCTGCTTCGAGGCCTGTTAAAAGTAAGCCTCGAGGTCGGGTGGCTTTCCCTTGCCCCTAATTTGCTCAAGTGGGCAGTGATGAAGCAAAAAGGTCGAGTAGGGGAAGCAGTGTAACCCCTAACTCGACCTTTTTTACGAATTTTACGGCCATCCTACAGGGAGTAAAAAACTACTTATGAGCCCCCCCTTTTTTACGAATCCAATCCTGGCTCCCGCTCCATATCCATCCCGAATAGGTCCTTGAAGCCCTGCTTGCCGGCCGCCGTAACCGTGACGGCCCTTGTCCCCGTCAGACGTTGAATCCAGCGAAGGTCTAACCATTTATCCAGCAGGGCATGGCCGAGCGCGCCCGCCAGATGATGGCGCCGCTCGCTCCAATCGAGACAGCAATGGCTGAAAGAGCGCCGCTTGGCCCGGGTTCGCCCCAGATCGATGCCCAAGTCCGCCAAAAATTGCTCGCCGTTAGCCGTAACGGCGAATTCCTTCTCTCCCTTAACTAGGAGCCCTCTCGCCAGCAGCCCCTCCGTGACCTGTACCCCTGCAAATCCGGCCAGGTGATCATAGCAGGTTCTTGCATAGCGAACCGCCTTGTCCTCCACCGATTGCTTAAGAGACGAAATGACAGGAGGCGGGGCAATAGACAGCATCGTCTCCATCACCTGGGCCACTTCTTGATTCCGGATGCCGTAATAACGGTGCCGCCCATGCTTCTCCACACTGACGACATCCGCTTCCGACAGCTTGGCCAGGTGGAAGCTGGCCGTCTGCGGCTTAATGCCCGCCATATAGGCCAATTCGCTCGCGGGATGAAAGCGGCCGTCCAGCAGTGCGGTCAATATGGCCGCCCGCGACGGCTCGCTGACAAGCGAAGCGATGATAGCGACGTTCGCATTGGCTTTCACCATGATCTCCCCTTTGCATTCCATATTTCGATGATAATTGAAATATTGCTATTTTACAATAGATACGAATGACAAAGCCAAAGGAGAATGCAAACATGAAGCAACTGAATTCTATCCCCAAAACCAAAGTAATCCGCCCGAAAATTTTATATTACGGGATGCCTGTCATCTTGCTGAACACATTGAATGAAGACGGAACGGTCAACATTAGCCCGATGTCCTCGTCCTGGGCCTTGGGAGATTCGATTGTCTTGGGAATCGGTCCCGGATCGAAGGCGCTCGAGAATGTGCAGCGCCATCCCGAGTGCGTCATCAATGTCCCCGGTCCGGAGCTGTGGAAGCAGGTCGAGCAACTGGCTCCTTACACCGGGCGAAGCCCTGTCCCTGACTTTAAGAAACAGATGGGATTCACGTATCACAAAGACAAGTTCGAACGGAGCGGGTTGACTCCCGTTCCTTCAATGGCCGTAAAGCCGGCACGAATTGCGGAGTGCCCGCTTCAGATCGAGGCTCAAGTCCGTCATATTCGCATCTCGGACAGCGCGCTTCCGTTCGCCATCGTCGAGACGCAGGCCATTCAGGTCCATGCGCACGAGGAAATCATTCTCGGGGAGCACCATATCAGCCCGAATCGGTGGAGCCCCCTTATCTATAATTTCCGGCACTACTTCGGTCTCGGCCGGGCGCTCGGCAAGACGTTCAAGTCGGAGACCTAAGCGGAACCGACCGAACCGGCGTCCTGGAACAACGATGAAGATACGGATAGCCTTGCGGATCATTCTGTAACAACCGGCCGGCATCAAGTGTGATCAATGTATCGATACGATATATATTGAACACCCGGATGGCAAGCCATCGGCCGCCAAGGCAAGCGCCTCGCTCTGACCCTCATCGCCCGAATAGCTGCCGCATGGACACGGACTTCTCCGTAATCCATGCGGTGTTTTTGCATATTCCAGTCCCTCCCGGGAAGACTAATTCAAAAATAGGGAAAGGCTGGGATAGCACATGATGGAGGAAACCTGGGTCGTCATCGTCCGATCCATAATCGCCTTCTTCAGCCTCGTGATCTATACACGGCTATTAGGCAAGCAGCAAATGGGGTCCCTCTCCTACTTCGACTATATTAACGGCATCACGATCGGGTCCTTGGCGGGAACGCTGGCAACCGATCTGTCTTCGAAGGGCTGGCTGCATTTCATCGGGCTTACAGTGTTCGTAATCATTACGTTTCTATTCCAGATTGCGACATTGAAAAGCCGATTTTTCTCCAAAGTGATCGATTCCGAACCAACCGTAGTGATTCAGCACGGCAAAATTCTGGAGCAGAACTTGAAGAAAATGCGCATTCGCTTCGATGAAATCATGATGCTGCTTCGCGAGAAAGATACGTTCGATATCACCAAGGTCGAATATGCCATCCTGGAGCCGAACGGGGGGCTCTCCGTCCTGCTCAAATCCGAGGATCAGCCATTGACGCCGAAAGATCTGAATCGGGCCGTCACGCCTGCCCGCATGATGACGGATGTCGTCCATGAAGGCAAAATTTTGACCGGTAACCTCGAACGAAGAAACAAGACGACGAAATGGCTTCATCATGAGCTAAAGAAGCAAGGGGTCGAAAATATCAAGCAAGTCAGCTTTGCGGCGATCCTGCCTGACGACACGCTATATGTCGACTTGTATAAAGATAACCTGTCCAATGAAACGGATAACCGCGAATAGTTATTAGCGAGGTGATCAGCATGAAAATGAGAAAATGGCTGATGTTGGCCCTGGCCGCTCTTCTTCTCGTCCTTTTCGGAGCCGTCCTGGGCTCGGGCAATTTATTGAAGCAGCCGATGGGCAAAGAGGATCGGCTGCTGGAAGCGGTCCAGTCCATAGAGCAGCATATCGAGAAGAAGAATTGGAAGCAGGCCAAGGACAAAGTCGACTACGCCTCCAATGCATGGAGACGTATTGTCAATCGGATTCAATACAGTGTCGAACGCGAATACATGTACGATATTTCCGGCATCCTCAGCCGCATCCGGGGCGGAATCGTAGCCAAGGACGATGCCGCTGTGATGGAAGAGGTCTATTTTTTCTACGAGCTCTGGGAAAATCTCGGCCGCTAACTCACGCATTCCCCCGTCAACGCTTCATACATCCGTTCCAGCGCCGCGGCCCCTTGCTCCTCCGCCCACTTCGCGGCCATCAGGAGAGCCTCCGCCTCGCTCGCAATCGCCGGCTCGTTAGGCTCTCCGCCATGCGGGAAAGGGAACAGCCGCTGCAGCCCGCGGAGAGCGCCTCCGCCACGGTGAATCGGCTGCAGCCCCTTTGTCCGCGCCTCCAGCCGATCCGCGTCATCACTGTCCGTTACCCGCAGCATGCAGACGAACTTCATCGGCAGTTCGTTCCGCTTCGTGTACGGAAGCGCCCCATCCTGCTGCGGATCGCGGCAGTACAGCTCCTGCTTCTCATCGTCATAGCCGTCGTTCAGCCCGAACTCCGGCCTGAACAGACTCCATCCGATAACCGGCAAGCCCTGATCGGTACTCGCTTGGGCGAACTCTATCGTTTCCCTCTCTTTATCATCATCAAAAACAGCGCCGATCGACAAAATATGGGACCCGATTTGCAAAAAAATGAATAAAAATGTAGACGAATTGACCAGTGTATGATATCACTAACATAAGGTGAAATAGGTGAATATTAGGAGGAAATGATGAGTTTTCGAGCACAATTTCTGCGAACGTTAATCATCAGTTTCTTTGCGATGCTGATGGTTATCCTCATCGTATTGTTCCCGCGCGACCTCGATATTCATTATGATGAATACAAGGTCAACGTCAACTATGTCTTTAGTTGGGTAAAGTACGGGGACAATATCAAAGGTTTTTTTGCCGCTCTGTTCGAAGAGGGAAGCCTTGGCAACGATCGTTACAATCTTCCGATCGTGACGGTCGTGCTGGTGTCCGTGGCCAAGAGCCTGGCCGTCATCGTCACGGCGCTCGTGCTGAGCTTCGGACTCGGCGTACTGAAGGGAATTATGGACTACAAGCTGTCGCGGACGAAGTGGAACTTTTTCGGCAATTGGACGACCTGGCTTTTCCAATCGCTGCCTGATTTTCTGGTTCTGCTGCTTATCCAGTGGTATGTCATCCGCTCTCTGCCCTTTATCCGCTTTTTCTCGACGGAAGAATGGTACTCCTTTCTTCTGCCCGCCGTGCTGGTCTCGATATATCCGACGATGTATATCGCGCGCATCACGAGCGCTTCCATTGCGGAGCAGGAGAGTAAGATGTACATAACGGTAGCGCGTGCCAAAGGCTTGACCCAGCGTCTCATTTTTTACAAGCACGTCTTCTATAACAGCTTCGGCACGATTTTGACGCATCTCTCTTCCCTTTTCGTCTATGTCTTGTCCAATCTGCTGATGGTCGAGTACTTCATGAACTTCCCGGGAGCGGCCTACCGATTGTTTCTTGCTATCGATTACAGCGTGCACTTCGGCACCGGCCCCAATTATGAGCCCGGCGTCATCATCGGCATCGCCTTCTGCTTCATGATCATGGTGCTTATCGTCCAATGCATCAGTCTGGCGGCAAGAAGACATTTCGAAGCGAGGTAAGGAAGGAGAACGACATGAAAAATATTACATTGTGGATCGGAGCCGCAATGCTGGCCATTATCGTGTTCTTTATGTTTTTCGGCCCCGAGCTTCCCATTGTCGACCAAGAATTGCAAGAAGTGAAGCACCGCTTCAACGAGAACAACCGGTTGCAGCTGCCGCCCTATCCGCCCTCGTCACTCAATCCGCTAGGCTCGGACAAGAGCGGCGTCGACCTGCTGAGCAAGCTGATTATCGGCACGAAGTCGACCGTTCTCATCGTATTGACGATTACGACGGTGCGCTATTTGATTGCCGTCCCCCTTGGACTGTTGGCCCGGCGCAAGAAAGGGATTGCCCATTTTATCGTGAACAGCATGAATCAGGTGTTCTCCTTTTTGCCATCCATTTTTTCGGCGGTGCTGCTGGTGAGCGTCCCTTTTATCCAAAACTCGGATAATCGGCTTTGGTGGGTCATTTTTATCGTGGCTGTCATCGAAGCGGGCCGCGTCGCCCATATCATTCAGGAACATACGCATAAGTTGTCGCGGGAGATGTACGTCGAGGCCGGCAACAGCCTCGGGTTGAGCCCGTGGCGGATGTCGAAAAGCTACTATATGCCGTCGCTCCTGCCCGAGCTAGTCGTTAACTTCTGTCTCGATATGGGGAAAGTAATGCTGATTATCGGCCAGATGGGCGTATTGAGCATCTTCCTGACGCATCAATGGATCGAGGTCAATTACTTCACGCCGAAGTTTTTGAACACCAGTCTGGACTGGGCCTCGCTGCTCGCTGAGCACCGGGCCGAGATCTACGTGAACAAATTCGGGTTCATCTTCTATCCAGCGGCTGCGATCGCCTTCGCCATCCTCACCTTCAATATATTGGGCGAGGGGCTGCGCCGCCATTTCAACCGCCGCATGAACGTATTGCTGTGAACGCGTTCCCGGCCTCCTTCAACTCGATTACCGCAACTCATAGTGAACATCAGTCTTCCTTTCATAAAAAAGAAGGTCCCAATACATAAGCGTACTGGGACTTCTTTATATCCATTAAATTTTGGCCAACCCGTATTCAACAGCAGGTTTTTCCTGTACAATCTTACCCAACTCTAATTTGATTATGTTATCTGCTGTGCCGAAATAAGCATCATCATGCGTAATCGCGATGATACATTTTCCATTAGCTTTCATATCCGGCAATAGGCGATTGTAGAAGAAGTGCCGGAATTCCGGATCTTGATCAGCAGCCCATTCGTCAAAAAAACAAATCGGGCGGTTATCCAAATAAACATTCAAGAGGGCTAACCTCTTCCTTTGGCCTGTGGATAAATTCGTATTGCTCACGCGGCCATCCTCCGCAATTTCCACTTTATCTTGCAGCTGCATCATCTCCAAATACTTCCGAATCTCAGCTTCCCTGCCATATGTATCGATTCCATACAAATGATCGAAAAGGTAAAAATCCGTAAATATGGCGGAGTAATATTCCCCCAGAACATTAGGGTTTACGGCTTCCCCATTAATCAGGATTTGACCTTCGTGAGGTTCGTAAAGTCCGGTAAGCAGCTTGCCCAAGGTTGACTTGCCGCTGCCATTTCCGCCAGTAATAAATGTTGTTTCGCCGGCGCGGAAAGTATAACTTAAGGGTCCAACCACAAATTGAAAACCGCCATCATTATTATATTGGTAAGAAATGTTTACCAATTGTATTTCTTTCACTTCTCGCTTTATTTGCTCACCGCAAGATACACCGACTTTTAAATTTCTCAATTCCTGCAATAATTCATTAATTCTATTCAGACTGATCCTGATCCGGGTAAATTCCGGAACTGCATTCAATAATCCGTTGACCGGGCCGGTCATGTATAGAAAAACGAAAACATAATTACTAATGCTCCCCTTATTGAGATCAGGGAACAGCACCGGGAATATAAAGATTGCACATCCTATGACTAAAGTGAACAACAACTCGCCGATGACAAAAACGTTAGCGAAGGCAATATCTCCTTGTGATCGCTTCACTCGATAGGAATCGTAAATATCTACGGCCCCTTTTTGAAAATGGACCCGTTTTTTATGATGAAGACTTAGCTCCTTAAAGCCTTCCAGAAGTTGATCTATTATTTTGAAAAATTTGTTCTGGATATCCCGGGTCTGCTCCCAGACCCGATGTGCATGACGAGCAAAAAAGTAATAAAAACCCGAGGTCATGATAATAACCGCCAATGAGACAAGCAAGCCATAAAAGTTGATGAACCCCAGATATATAAAGCAACAAATCAATGTAACGAAACTCGTTAATCCTCCGATTACAATATTAATAGAACCGCTAATCGTTTCTGTGTCATTATTCAACACCGGGTAAATTTTTTCTTTTCCAAACTTCTCAATTTTCTGGTAAGTAGAATTTAGAATCGTATTTGTGATTTCTTTCTTTTTAACAAATAAAGTATCATTTGTGAACCGAATTAATCTCGTTCGCAGAAACTTCTGTCCAACTACATACAGGATTAATCCGATAGCAAAATAAACGACGAGACCAAGCGAGAAATTATTCCTGGAAAGGGATATGTTTACGACAAAAATAATGAAAGCATTTCCAAATCCGCTTAATAAACTGATGAGGATCAGGGAGAATATCGCATTATCGCCCTTTTTGGGAAATAACAAAGACAAAATGAACATCAACGTATATATCCAAATGGATGCTAAAGCCATTAAAACAGCAATGAGTATCGTAACCGGTCCCCACACCAAAACAAATGGCCACGACATTTCGTTAAAAAGAACATTCGGCAATAGATACAAGCCAATCGATAAAACAATAGAAAAGGAAATAAGGGATACAATTCCAACTATTGTTGATGCGGTGACGGGCTTATAGCTTCGTTGGCGGCGAATCAATTCAAAAATGAGAGATAACACTTGATACGTCAAGTACAAGCCTAATAATCCTAGGATGAAAATGCTTAACGATGCCACGAAATCAACTCTTGTATAAAGATCGGAAGCGTTGCTTGTAATCTCCTTCCCCCTTATTAAGTTAAGAATATTTTCTCCTGTATTGCTTATCGCAGCCGAATTGATGTTAGCTAATATGACAATACCGGATTGATCGCCCGGTAATAAACCTACATAGGAAGAAAAGGTTGGATTCTCTCCTGCGTGAGCTATCTCCCCTTGTCCTGCTTGGTAAACATTCCAACCAAAAGCATACGAAGAACCGTTGAAAGCTGGCCCGACAGTGCGATCAGCCTCATGGGATTTTTTAATCAATTCCTTGAATGTGTCCGGTATATCTTCCGCCAGTCCGAGCTGAATCTTTAGCCATCTACCCATATCATGGCCGTTCGAAATGATATATCCTGCCGGAGCATTGCCTCTATATTTCGGAGATGTGTATTCTATAGGGTGAAAGAAGCCTCTTTTATAGCTTTTCGCGACCTGCATGCCGTCCTGCAGTTGGCTGTAGAATTGCGTGTTATGTAATCCAAGCGGTTGAAAAATATGCTCCTTCATGTATGCTTCATACGGGGTTCCCGATACTTCCTCAATAACAAGTCCGAGAATATCATAATTGATTGTACTATATTGGAATTGCTCCCCTGGCCGGCGATCCAATTCAACCCCTGCAATATGGCGCACTGTTCGTTCCAGCGCATCCGGACTGTTGTCCGCCGGTATTTGATCAATCGTATGAAAAGGTATCCCGGTTGTATGATGCAGCAACTGTTTGATTGTTAACGATTCTTTTTTTCCTTCATACATAGCGTAGAACCAAGGGATGTACTGAGACACTGCAGCATCAAGTTTTACCTTCCCTTCTTGTTCCAGTGCGAGAATAGCTAGCGCTGTAAATGCTTTGGAATTCGAACCGATTTCAAATAATGTGTTTTCGTCAACTTTCGCTTCTTTTGAAAGGTCGGCATAGCCATAGCCTTCTCCAAGTACATCCTGATTTTCGCTGATAACCGCAACATAAGCTCCAGGGATATTGTTTTTTTGCAGACTTTCCTTAGCCAATTCCAAGACAGATTCGCTCATCACACTAACGCTATCTGCGTAAAGGGGAGGTGTATTCCCAAAAGTCACGATAAAAACTAAAATCAAAGCTATGGCATGTTTCATAAATCTCTCCCTGTTTTTCATCCAGTTGGACTCTGCCTCTGCAACCCTGCTGGATTAGGTATAATAAATTTCTCTACAAAATTGTTTTGGATTATCGACAATGCTGGCTGTCATATTGCAAAAATGTATTGACATTCTTTCCACTGAATCTTTATAGAAAATATCACTATTAAATTCAATGCCTCCTCCGATGATCTCATCATCGTAAAGCTCTAATGCTAAATCAAATTCTGATACCTTATTATGGTGATGGAACGGATAAATTAGCTGCTGCATCATCTGAACTGATGTTAATTCCTTATGGAATACAAACATGACCTGACACAGGGGCGGCCTCTGTGTATCCGAAGGAATGTTCAGGGAATCAATCAATTTGCTGAAAGGAATTTTATGAGCGATGACAGTATATACATCCGTTGATATCTGTTCTACCAGCTCGGCAAACGTCATCTCATCCGACAGCATGGCGCGGATGGGCAGGATATCTACAAAACAACCAATCACATGATCAAGCTCCCATTGCACTCGGTTTGAGACTGGCGTAGCAATCAATATATCATTTTGGTTTGTATATTTATAAAGGAGTACAGCCCAGACAGCCAACAGAAAAGAATACACGGTCACATTCAGTTCCGCCGCTCTTGTTCTTACTTTTTCAGACAACAGCTCATCCATCTTGAGTGGCGCAAACTCACCATGAAAGCGCCGGTTTGCAGGGTAAGGCTTATCCGTCTGAAGTTGAAGGACACACGGGCTATTTTCTAAATATCCATTCCAGTACTTCGTTAATTTTTCCTGGTTTTGGATCCAGTTCTGATTTCGGTCCCAGTATGCATAATCTACATACTCCAACTCCAATTCTGGCAGTGACACCTCGTTGCCCGTCTTGAGAGCATTGTATACTTGGATAAATTCTCTTAAAAAGATCTCATACGACCATCCGTCTGAAATAAGATGGTGCATGAACAAGCTCAGCACAATCTCAAAGTCTTCTGTTTGGATTATTTTTATTTTCCATAAAGGTCCATTTGCCAGATCAAAAGGCATTTTGAACTCATCGTCTATGATTTCTTTGGCCTTCCTATATTTATCTTCCGATGGCAGACCCCGTATATCGGTGTAGTCATAATGGCAGCCGATGTTCTCTTTCATAAGGATGTTAACGTTCCCGTCTCCCCATTCAAAGACGGTACGCAGCATGGCATGCCGATCGATCATGATTTCTAAGGTCTTGCGAACGAGCTCCTCTTCCAACAATTCATAACAAATAAAGGAATTACAAATCGTAGTGACATTCGCTTCGCTTAAGATTTCTTGAAGCAGCCAAATACTTTCTTGGGGGAATGAGATTTCATTTTTTAGACTCTTCTCTTTTTTTACAATTCGGTCCTCTGAATTGTTCATTTCCGTTGTTCTTTTCTTTTCTAATAGTTGTCTCAATAAGATTTTTCTTTTCGCAGGAGATAATTGCTGCAACCTTGCTATTAGTGTTTCATCGCTCATTTTGTTTTCTCCCCCACATCATTTTGTCTGAACAACCCCACAGCTCGAACCGTTGCGGTCCTCGCTGTGAAGTTATCCATCTAGTTTTGTTTTTTCTGCTTGGGATTAACGATTAAGCAACTTCTCAATACTTTCCTCATCAAGCTCATCCATTTCTTTCAGCAAGCTCTCTAGATCATCGTCATCATTTTTCTTGAGTATTTCACCTTCAATGTAGCTCGCCATTTCCCGAATCGTCATGCCTGTAAATAAATCTTTGAGAGCGATATCGACAAAAAACTTTTGATTGACAGCCATATTAAACTGCATCGCTTGCAATGAATTTCCTCCAAGATCAAATATGCTGTTGTCCGAAGTAATTTCAATATTTTTATTCAGAACTTCACGCCACATCGTAATCACAGCTTCTTCTATCTCGGATAGATCAGCTTCATTTGCAGATGTATTTTGCTGGGGATGTAAAAATTGTTCAACCATCCTCCTCTTATCCATTTTTCCGTTCGGCAAATGGAGGAACTGTTTGCAAAATACAAAATCAGTCGGAATCATATACCGTGGAAGCTTCTGCATTAATCGATTGCGAATACCGGAAATAGAGTAGTCATTCGCATCGCCTCTGATAAAGGCGAGCAACTGCTGATGGTTGGATGAATTGGTATAACTGCATACGCATACCTCAGTGTCTCCAACAATGTCTCGGATGGACGATTCAACCTCATCAAGCTCTACCCTGCAGCCATTGATTTTCACCTGATGATCATTTCTGCCCAAATATTCAAGATAGCCACGCTTGTTAAATCGCACTCTATCGCCAGTATTGAATAGAGTCTCGACTCCTCTGCCTGGAATATCCAATGTTATAAACTTCTTGCTTGTCAGTTCTTCATTATATAAGTAGCCCTGGGCCAGCCCGTCCCCTGCAACATACAGGGTCCCCCATACGCCAATCGGAACGACTTGTTGTCTGTCATTAAGTACATATATCCGAGTATTGTCTATAGGCTTGCCAATAGGAACTCTAGAAGCATGATTATCCAGATCTGCTGTGTCAAAACAGGTAACGTCTGCAGAAACTTCGGAAGAACCATACAAGTTAATCAACTGATGCCCCTTCAAGCGGCTTCGGAATTTGTCAATTAATTCAACAGAGAGCGCTTCACCGCTAGATACCCAAAGTCTTAGCTTGGCAAGCGCAACATTCAACTCCAGATTGGATTGAAGGATTAGACTCAACAGGGAAGGGATTAATGTGATTCGTGTTACTTCATGCTTCGCTAAATACTTAATGAACTCGTTAGGACTGTTCAAAACACGATCAGGTATGATAACCAAAGGTACTCCGTACAAAACCGGACCTAATATCTCACATATCGAATCAACAAAATTGATGGGGGTTTTATGACAGCATACTTCATCTTGCGCAAAAGGATATTTGTCCCACATCCAATTCAGCCTGTTTACCAATCCTTTCTCCAGTCCGGCTACGCCTTTAGGCTTTTGTTCACTTCCTGAAGTGTAAATAATATAACGAATCCCTGAAAGCCGTTCCGGTTCTGTAACGCCGCCTGGCATTCGATGCAGATGATCGCCATCAACACTGCAGCAAGGTAACTGGAGAACAATCGCATTATCCCAATAATGGGAATGGGTTAATAGAAACGCCATTTTACTATCTTCCACGATCATGTTTATGCGTTCTACAGGCAAATTGGAGTCTAAAGGAAGATACACCGCATTGTGTTTTAAAATTGCCAACATAGCGGCTACAGAGTATACCGAGCGTTCCATATACACCCCAACAACATGGCCGTCTTGAATATCATTCTCTTCAAGTATCTTGCATAGCTTGTTAACCATGTCCCCAAGCTGACTGAACGTATACGACCCGCTATTATCCACTACAGCTTTTTTCCCAGGAATTTGCGACACATTTTTTTCGAACCAGTCAATCAATCGTTCGCCAGAATGGGCGTATTGAGAAGATGCATTGAAATCATGAAGTATCCTTTTCTTTTCATCCGGAGAGATGATCTCTAATTCACCTATGCTGCGGTTTGAGTCGCTTACCATTTCATCTAAAACATGCAAGTAATTAGCAGCCATATTCCTCATAAATTCATCGCTGAACAAATGAGTGCTATACTCAAACTGAAACGAGAGAATGTTTTCTCGCTTAACAACTTCCAACGTAATATCAAATTTGGATACTTTTGAATCAAATTCGACAAAACTTATCTCCATATCCTGCAAATCGAGTTTATGCTGGCTATAATCCAGGAAATTGAACATGGTATCGAAAATCGGATTTCTGCTGTAATCACGCACAATATCCAAGTTATTAATTAATTCTTCGAAGGGGTAGTCCTGATTTTTGTAAGCAAGCAAACAATTTTCTTTGACTTCCTGTAAGAACTCCTCAATGTTTTTGCTTGCAGCAGGGTAATTTCTAAGAAGAATCGTATTCACGAACATCCCCATCATATTTTTGAATTCAGCTCTTTTTCTCCCCTGGACCGGAGAGCCAATAATGATGTCCTCCTGATCGGTATATCGATGCAATAAAATATTGTACGCCGAGATAAGGACCATAAACACAGACATTTTGAGGTTCCCGGCCAATTCCTGAATCTTCTGCGTTAATGCTTCACTTGCATGGACAGTCAAAGCCGTTCCGGTAAAATCCTGAATCGGAGGACGTGCTTTCTCAGTAGGCAAATCCAAGACAGGGAGTTCGCCCTTCAATTGCTCAAGCCAAAAAGCTTGCTGCTCTTTAATCTCCTCGCTCTGAAAGTACTTCAACTGCCATGCATTGAAATCCTTATACTGCAACGGTAAATCGGCAACAGGCCGATCATGATACAGTTGTATAAATTCATTGGTGAAAATTTCAAGAGAAGTAGCGTCGGCGATAATATGATGAAAATCAAGCAGAAGCATATATTCGTTGTCTTTCATCTTAACCACTGCGGCTCTCATTAAGGGAGCTTTGCCTAAGTCAAACGGCATAATAAACTCATCTAATAAGGCTTGAAGATCATCGCCGCGCTCCTTCTCCTGAACCTGAAAATCTAAATGCTCGTCCACATGATAGTAAAGAATCTCATCCCGGGTGAAAAAGGAAGTGCGGAGAGCCTCATGCCGATTGATTAATTGATTCATGACGTGATTGCATTTTTTTATATCGAATTTCCCGTTAATCCGTATGGCGCTCGATAAATTATAGCTGGTATTTTCTTTATTATATTTACTTAAGAAAAACATTCTTTTTTGTACGGAGGATGCAAGATAATTGCCGTGCGAGTCCGCAGGAATTTTTTGAATCCGAGTTCTTTCTTTGCTGCTCTGATTGCTCTTCGCGTGAACGATCGTTAAAAACTCTTCAAGCGTAGGGTTTTGCAATAAGTCGGTGACATCAACTCTGCAATCGATGGTCTGCTTTAAAATATCAATGATTTTCATGGCACGGAGGGAGTCCCCTCCAATCAAATAAAAATTATCTTTCTTATGGATCTTGGGGCACTTTAACACGTCAGCCCAAATTGCCGTCAATAAAGACTCTGTATCCATATTGCGATACTTCGCTAGATCAGCAAGACGGCTCTCATCTTCCGCGTTCTCAATTTCCAACTTTTCAATGCCTTTAAAATTCTCCACGGATACTTCTGCGTGATCCATCCAGTAAGAACGGCGATGTAACGGATAGAGAGGCAATCTCATCTTTTGCTGTTTTTCGGAATCATATAGCGTAGTCCAGTCCACATTTGCGCCCTGGATATAATGCTTGGCAATGGCTTGGAGCTCACCAAAACCCATGTCCTCAATATATTTGTCAGAGGTAATATAATCCGGCGAGGACGCAGAATGTTGAGATTCCACATTAATATAGATGCCATCATCCATAATCTGTGTATCAGCGCGTAACATACCGCTTTCCAGTATCTTCCGCACATGCTGTTCTAATTGGGATGTTGCCGTTGCCAATATGGCAATTCGATAATTGTAATGGCCCCGAGTCGAACAGGATGAATAACATAAATCTGCGATATCTGTCTGCTGGTCGCCAAGTACATCTTGATAAGCCATTAATAATTGTTCCAAAGATGGAAGTGACTTCGCGGAAGCGGTAAAAATATAGTGAGGTTTCGGATCTCGGGCTGGCCTTTCTTTTGCTTTTCTATGAACCGGCGGTTCTTGTAAAATAACATGACAATTGGTGCCGCTAAAGCCAAAGGAATTTATTCCGCATATTCTGGACTTTCCATCCTCTGTCTCCCAATCGGTAGTTCTGTCATTGACATAGAGAGCAGTCCGCTCAAAACTGATATATGGATTTACCTCATTAAAATTGATATTGGCCGGGATTTTTTTATGATGTAACGAGAGTACCGCCTTCATGATCGAAGCCATGCCGGAAGCGCCAACCGTGTGCCCAATATTGGTCTTTACGGTCCCCAGGGCACAGAACTGTTTTCTAGGTGTAAAATGCCTGAAGGCTGCATCAATTGCACTCACTTCAATGGGATCTCCCAACAAGGTTCCGGTTCCGTGCGCTTCCACATAACCGATATCCTCCATCGAGATACCGGCATTTTCATAGGTCTGAATAATCACTTTCTCTTGCGCCTGTGAATTAGGAGAGGAGATGCGGTTTACTTTGCCATCATTGTTGATCTCTGTTCCCTTGATAACCCCCCAAATCATATCCTTATCATTAACCGCCTCTTCATATGATTTGAGAATAAGAACTCCAATGCCCTCGCTCAATAATGTTCCGCTTGCCTGCTTATCAAAGGTACGAACCACCTGATCCTGTGTCAAAATATTGTTCATCGGATTATGTTTCATTTTAACAATGTTATCTTTCAAGTTGATTCCACCGACAATAGCCATGGAGCTTTTCCCGCTCTGAATCAAAAGACACGCTTGATGCAATGCCACCAAGCTGGAAGAGCAAGCCGTATCTATCACCATACAAGGACCAGTCAAGTCCAATGTATGTGCAATGCGGCTGGCCAAGATAGATTCATACGTTCCTGTCAGCAATAAAGGGGAAGGTTCTGCCGCAGTCCGGGAATAGCTCGATTCACAAGCCATATCTCTCCCGATAATAACACTCGTATTGGTTCTTGCTATGGCTTCTCCCCCATACCCGGCATCCTCTAATGCCAGATAAGCCACCTCCAAAAGTTGTCTTTGCCAAGGGTCCATATATGTGGCTTCCGAATCATGTATCCCAAAAAAGTCCGCATCAAAAAGATCAATATCGTTCAGATATCCCCCGACTTCAAAATGAGTGTCATCAAGTTGATTTGTCCCCAGGATTTTTTTGTAAAGCTCCATGTAGGGACTGCGTCTTTGTTGTGAAGGCAAATCGATACAGTTTTTTTGTTCAAGCAAATTGCTCCAAAATTCCGCTAGATCTCTCGCTTTGGGAAAACGTCCTGCCATGCCAATGATTGCAACATCTGCATTTTTTGAATGTACTTTACTGTAATGATTTAATTCGATGAGCAGCTGCTTCGCCAGGTCCGGCGAAAGCTTCTTCTCGGATATTTGAGAAAAAAGATATTGCTTCAGTATATCCATTGCCTGATCATCCTCCCTAAAGCTCAAACTTTACGATAAATTGCTTCTTCCACGGATATTGATCCGTCTGCAAGCCCTTGTATAAGAAGGTCTAATTCATCCTCTGACGGAGCACTGGTTTCTTTGCTTGGCTCAGGCTTGCCGGGCGGTTCTTTCTTGACTTGTTTTGATTCGATAAAGTCGGACAATTTGGAAACCGTCGGGTAATTGAAGATGCTTGCGATGTCTACCTGTCCGGGAAATTCCTTATCGATTTCTTTGAGGAGGTACGTCGCCATAATGGAATCCCCTCCCATATCACTGAAGCTCATGTTGATATCTATCTCTTCCGATTCAAAGAGATTCATCCAAATAAGCTTGACCCTTTGAAGGGTGGTCATCTGTCTCTCATTGGTCGCAGGCACTTTTTTATGATTGCTCTTCAAATGATCTTTTTTTACGGCCGGTTGCATCCCCTTCATAAGCCTGCCTGACAGCCGCAACGGAATGGAATCGTAATTCGCGCTTACGATCTGCATGTTCATTGTTCCGACAATTACACGCTTATAATGACTTCCAATGACTTGATAAAAAGCTTGCATCGCCTGCATATCTGTAAGACTGTAAAGCACTCCATCCTGGATATTGAACCGGGATGCAATTCCGATATTCTTCCAGGCCGGCCAATTGAAGCATATCGTGTTTCGTCCTTGACTATTTCTATAATCACAGTATGAATCCTGAAAAACATTTGCCGCAGTATAGTCTGCTTGCCCAGCCTCGCCCAACATACTCGAAATGGAAGAGGACAGGATAAAAAATTGAAGGTCGTCTTCTCGTGTTAATTGATCCAGCAACCATGTCCCCAGCATCTTCGGTTGCAGAACCTTATCGGCCTGTTCCTCTTCTTTGTTCATAATATAGGCGTCGTCAGCTGCTCCCGCTAAATGAATGACCCCATGTATCCGGTCAAATCTGTCCCTGATTTCATTAAGCGCATTCGCAATTTGTGGCTTATCTGTGATATCGGCCATGTATACTTCAAGAGAGCCGCCACTAGATGCTGCCTGCTTTTTCAGAAGAGAAAGAGCCTCCGTATTTCTCTCCGTCTCCCCGTTCCTGCTGATCAGCGCAACCTGAATGCCTAAATCCAGCAAAGATTGCGTCATAGCCATGCCGATACCGCCGGTCCCGCCCGTAATGATATAGGCCCCGTCCTTTTTCCACTGAAATTCTTGTGTATCCGTCTGATCGATCTCCAAAACGTCTATCTTTTCGATATACTTTTGCGAGTCTCTTATTGCGATTTGATAAGGCCATTCACAGCTCTGGATCGTATCCCAAATCTCGCCTAAATCAAATCCGTCATCTACATCAATGCAGCGCACCTTGAGGTTTGGATATTCCTTTTCAATAGACTTTCCATAACCGCACAAAGCTGCCGAATATGGATTGATGATCTTCTCATTGCCGGATACACTGTATGCATTCTTGATTACAAAATAGATAGCTATGGAAGCAGCGTATCCATTGTTCACAATGGCCTTTATCATTCTGCGAGCACTGATCACTCCATGATTAAACTCTTGATCCACATCTTTGGTGAAGTCGTCATTCATCGAAAGCATATGAACAATCGAAGCCGGTTGATCGTCCTTCAGATTTTTAAATAAGGTGTCATAGTCTGACTGCGTTCTGATATTGCTATAGCTCACTCCAGGCATATCAGTTCCTAGGTTGTTGGGGGATACATGAATGACGTTAAGATAGTCTGGGGCAGTAATGCGCTTGTCTCTGGAAAACACAATAACAGGGTCCTGTAATTTTTGAGATGGAGACGGTGCCGGTAATGAATCGTATTTCTCCCAAGTTATCGCGTAGTACATATCATTTTGTTCTTTGCTTAAGGCCGCTTTATTCACATGTTTAATGGTATAATTGCTCGCTTCCAGCAGAACGTTATGATTGCTGTCAGCTATCGTGAGGTCAAAAACAATAGCTTCCGCTTCATGGTCATTGGATTTCCTCCGGATGTGGCTGTAAAGCTTTTGTGTCAAAGGACCATACACCTTCAGCGACCCGTAAGACATAGGCAGATACAATCCATATCCGGTTGATTGTGTCACGACGTTGACCGCGATATCCATTAAGGAAGGATGTAAGGCAAATTCGTTAAGATCATCCGCAAATTTATCCGGCAAATATAACTCCGCCAATACTTCGTTCTTCCCTATTGCCACCGAAGTAATTAACGAACTCCACCTTTCTCCAAAATGAAGCTTGTCGTTCATATCTTCTGAAGAGAAACGGTCGAGGTGATCCTGACTCATTTTTTCGCATCTGTTCTGAATAGATAATCGATCAAAAGGAAGTGCATTTTCTTGGTTGATATACACACTTCCTTGACAATGAATTTCCCATTCTTCAACTACAGATGTTTTGCTGGTGATAACAAATTCAACAAATTGATCCTTTTTTCTTAATACGGTCTGAATCTCTCTTTCTTCATTCTCTTTCAGAACAAAGGGCTTCATGAAAATAATATTTCTAAACTCCAGACCGGCCCCTTTAAAATACTGGTTGCAACAGTAATTTACCATCTCGATATACGCTGTGCCCGGCATTAAATAATCATTCAAAACCATATGCTCGCTAAGTACCCAATAATCTTCTACGCGGAATACCGTACTGTAGATATTTTGCTCCACAGAATCGGCCAGCATCCGATGCACAAATGGATGTAATGGCGCTGCCTGTCCATCCTGCTTGGAAATCGTTTCTTTCACTTTTCTCTTCGGCACTTTCATCCAGCAGCGCTTCCTCTGGAATGGATACGCAGGCAGTGGAACATGACGAACATCCCTCTTGGGATACAACCTGTCCCATGGAATATTTGCGCCTTGGCAATAGAGGCTGCACAGGTCCGGCAATAGTTCTTTTCCTTCCCGTCCTTCCCCAAAATAATCGCTTGCCTGGCGGCTATAAACCTGAAGTTGGGATTCAGAGATATCGGTTTCCTTTTTTCTTTCTTCATTCTCGGAGACAAGATGATAAGAACCATAGAACACGGAAAGTTCACGAGATGTTTTCAGCATCTCTTTATTTCTGATAATGAGATTGAGTTTTTCTATTAAACTTGTTAAATCATCCACAATAATGGCGAGACGATAGTTGTAGTGGTTTCGTTTCACGCTCAATGAATAACAAATATCGCTTAATGTGCTGCTTTCGTTATGCAGAAGAAAGGACTCCATTTGTTTGAGCCTGTCCAATAATGCTCGCTCTGATCTGGCAGACACGGCGAAGATATGTTTTTGGTCAGGCATTTCTTTTTTTACTGTGAGTTCCGGAGCTTGCTCCAGAACAATATGACAGTTCGTACCGCTCAAGCCAAAGGAACTGACGCCGCATCTTCTGATTCCACAATGCGGTTCCCATTGAGTCACTTGATCGTTGATATACACGGCTGACTGTACAAAGTCTATCTTTTGATTTGGATGCAGGAAATGCAGCGATGCAGGTATTTTTTCATATTTTAAGGAATAGATAGCCCTTAACAATCCCGCCATACCTGCTGCATGATCCAAGTGGCCGACGACCGATTTTGCAGAACTTACCGCACAAAACGCTTTTTTATTCGTGAATTTCCCGAATGCATTTGCAATTGCCTTTACCTCTATCGGATCGCCAAGTTTGGTACCGGTGCCATGAGCTTCAATATACGTAATTGTTTCTGGGGATATCATTGCATCCGACCATGCATCAATTAATAACTGCTCTTGTGCAAGCACATTAGGCGCCGTTATGCCCACAGAACTTCCATCTTGGTTGATGGCATAGCCTTTTAAGACGGCATAAATATGGTCGCCATCCTGGATAGCCTTGTCTACCATTTTCAGTACCAACGAAATGGCTCCCTCTCCCAAGACCGTGCCATCAGATGAATCATCAAAGGTCTTTGTTTTACCTGAAGAAGATTCTATGCCCAGCTTCTCGTCCGTTTCCACCGGAGCAAGCAACACTTTGACACTTCCGGCAATCGCCATATCGCATTTTTGATTTCTTAAAGCCTGCATTGCCATTGACACAGCGACCAAGGATGAGGAGCATGCGGTATCCACAAGCATGCTTGGACCTTTCAGATCAAGAAGATAAGCGATGCGGCTGGCGATAATCGAATTGATATTTCCTGCTTCCGACATGACTAACAATTCCGGATGAATTTGAGCAAGTATCCTCTGGTACTCTGAAATACCAGAGTACCCTAGATAAATCCCCGTGTTACTATTCATAATTTTCGAATTGCAGTAACCGGCATCTTCAAGCGAGCTCCAAGCCGTCTCCAGGAACAGGCGCTGGTTAGGGTCCATAAGCGATGCTTCCTTGGCAGACAGCTTGAAGAATTCATGATCAAATTGGTCAATATGCTCAAGATATCCGCCGGGAGCATATTCTTTTTCCATCCAAGCATGTTCCAAATAGGCAAGAATATCATCAATGTCCTTTTTTCTATTCTCCGGAAATGGACCGATGCAATCTGCGGAGTTATCTAATATTTCCCAGAATCCTCTGTAATCCTTGGCATTTGGCATTTGCGCGGCGATGCCGATCACCGCGATGCCATTTGATTGTATTTCTTTCACGTTATCCGAACTGATTTGAACTTTCTTTTTAAATTCAAACAAAAAATCCCCCTCCTAAACGGAATCTTTCTTTCAATCGGTTGTATCTACACAATTCTATTGTTGCTGTCAACATGCACGACGGTCGCCTCAAATCCAGCGAGCTCAGAGTCATCATACATGCCGTAGGATATAATAATGACCAGATCATCAGGCTGAACCAGCCGGGCGGCTGCTCCGTTTAAGCAAATATCGCCTTTTCCTCTTTCTCCTGTTATCACATACGTATCGAATCGTGCTCCATTATTAATATTCACGATCGAGACCCTTTCATTTTCGAGAATATTCGCCGCTTCCATCAACTGTGCATCGATGGTAATGGACCCCTTATAATTTAGATTGGCATCTGTAACCTTTGCTCTATGAATTTTTGATTTGTGCATAATTCTCAACATATTTAACTCCCCTTTTTTATGAAATAAAGTGTACTTCAGTACCCGTTTGTCTAATAATTTCTTGAATGCGCGCATTGCCTAAATCTTCGGAATACTGTTTAGCTGTGATCACGGTCTTTAACATATCGAGAGCCTGCTTCATTTGCTCGACGGTCGGCTCCTTTTTGCTCTCAGACAATTCGTTATACATTCTTTGAACGGTTTGGTAAGGCTCAACAACTTTTTGCCTGTATTCCGTCTCGTCCCAATTCGAATTTTTCACGCAAATGGCTGCGGCCAAACAACGGCTTATGAACAGTAATCTGTTCTCCGGTACTGCTAGTTCTTGTCCCAGTCTCATCATCTCCTCTTCATTTTCATAGCTGAATGCTTTCATTTGGGGATAACCTTTAAAAAGTTTGGTTAATACATTTTTAGGCCCAACCTCGACTGCCAGAAATATCTCATTTCGTATCATATATTCAATGGTTGAAGCCCAATCAACTGGGGAGACTACCTGCCTTACAAGCCGGTTGATTATATTTTCTTTTACATTATCATGCGGCTGGGCGGTCACATTGCTCAGAACCTTCCAACGTGATTCTTGAAACTGGCACAACTCCAGCCTGGATCTGAATTCTTCTGTCATTGCCGACATTAGAGAACTGTGAAAAGCAGCATTCACATGGAGTAACACAGATCTTCCGCCCTTTTTCTCCAACATTTCCACGGCCTTGAGAACGGCCTCTCTATGGCCTGATATGGTGAACTGAGTTTTCGAATTATAACCTGATACGCCAATGACTTCCGAACCTGCAGTTCCTGCGCACACCTCCTCTACTTCCGCTTTATCCAGCCCGCTAATGGCTGCCATTGCGCCATCTGCGCTCGCGGCGCACTTTTGCATCAGCTCGCCTCTGATTTTTACGACACGCAAAGCGTCGCCAAACTGTAACACACCTCCGCAGCACAGAGCCGAAAATTCGCCGAGGCTGTGGCCTGCAAGAACGATGGGCTCACATCCAAAACGGTCCATGCAGTCGCGGAACATGCCAACACTCACCGTAAAAATAGCCGGCTGCAATAGATCGGTTCGAGTTAACGTTTCCATTTCTCCTTCGAAACATAACTTTTTCAGATCAAAATGCAAGATGTCTGAGGCTTCTTCAAATAATCGTTTTGAGTTTTGACTTAAATTTTTGCCCATACCGACATATTGCGAGCCCTGACCCGGGAATACATAAGCCAATCTGCGCATCAGTGCAAACCTCCCTTTTATATGGAATCCAGATATTCAGCGAAATTGGTCAGTAGTTTGCTTACTTTTTCCTTTTTCAAGCAGGCTGTGTCAAATTCCATCGAAACTTCCGGCTTATGGCCGTTACCCGAATAAATGCATACCAGATCAAAATGAGAGAATATGGAATTATACTCATCCGAGCGACACAATAAAATCGAAATTCCATTGCCTTCTTCAAACCTGTAGTTCGTCAATTGTGGCGTGTTGGAGATCGGGAAGGAAGTTTGATTTTCACCTAGTTGTCGATGAACCGTCTCTGCCAACTCATCCATACCAGCAAAGGCACTATTCTGAAAGTCAATATGAATCTCCTGAATATGACTCCTTTCCAGATCTGCTGAGTAAACAAATATTTCGCCTAGATCTGCAGCCGCAGCAAGAGAGTATAGGTAAATTGAAACAACAAGCGCTTTTTCGTTTACTCCATTTTTTTGTGCATAGTTTTCTATCCCGCGGAACGTATCTTTCTCCAGCTCGATTGAGAGTTTTGAATTTTTCTTGACACTCGCCCGGTCACTATAGAACTCGCCAGGCAGAGTTATTTTCCGCACTTTGAATTCCTTATTCTTTGCGCTCATCCGGACATCTATCAGGTTAGAAATCGTTGAGATGGTCGAATATCCGAACAAATCGGTAATATCCATAACATCCGGAAACTTATTGTTCAATTCCATGTGTAATCGCATTAAGAGCAGAGAATTCCCTCCATGATCGAAGAAATTATCGTTTAGCCCGACAGGTGCCGCCAATATTTCATTCCAGATATTTGCAACGATCTGTTCTGTCTCGTTGAGGGAATCCGCATCAAACATTTTATGGTCCAGTTCATGCTGTGGCTCAGGGAGCGCGAGCCTGTTGACTTTTTTATTCGGCGTCAAAGGAACTTCGTCCAAGCGAACCATATATTGGGGAACCATGTAAGAAGGTAAGTTTTCTTTTAGAAATAGGCGCAGATTTTGCGGATCTATTTCATCATCTGAGACATAGTAACCGCACAAATAGTCCCCTTTTTCGTTCCTTTTTTTATCTACAACGGCCGCTTTAATCCCTTTGTACTTCATCATATTGAATTCAATGTCGCCTAATTCGATTCGATACCCGTTCATCTTCATTTGAAAATCGGATCTCTGGATATATACAAGCTCTCCTTGTTCATTCCATCTGACAACATCGCCTGTTTTATAGATGCGGCTTTGCGGATCAAAAGGATTCGTGATGAAGCTTTTGTCCGTAAGTTCTGTATTGTGCAAATATCCTCTTGCCAGTCCAAGGCCCCCAATATATAAATCTCCAGGTATCCCCACGGGAGTTGGCTGCAGATCTTTTGTAAGCACGTAAATGCTGGTATTCGCAATAGGCTTGCCAATGGTGACGGATGGAGCATCATCCAGCCTTTTTAACGTAGACCACACGGTAGTCTCCGTTGGGCCATACATATTGTAAAGCGATCCATGATAATACTCCTGGAGCAAGCTGAATAACTTGATGGGAAGAGCTTCCCCGCCGACCATCATTGCAGAAATAGAATCGAGCATGGAGCGGCTGTTCTCGTCCTCTATCATCAGTTGAACCCTGGAAGGAGTGGCTTGCAGCATATTCACTTTATGCCGTTTGATTAAGGCCTTTAACTGTCCCATGTCCCTCTGTTCCTTTTCACCAGCCAATACGATGACACTTCCTTTGGCCAGAGGGATATAGCATTCAAGAGCAAAAATATCAAAAGACACCGTTGTCAGGCATAATATTTTTTTCGTTCTATCAAAGGGAATGTGATCGGTGATTCCTGCTATAAAATTATCAAGCGAGAGATTTTCAATCATGACCCCTTTAGGATTGCCCGTACTTCCCGACGTATAGATGATGTAAGCCAAATCATCCGGTTGATGCTGAACAGAGACGGGTTCATACCTTTCCTTAAAATCGTTGTCAATGTCAAGAACCGTATGCTCATATGACAAGCCGGCAATAAGCTCCCTTTGACCGATCAACACCTTAACCCCGCTGTGCTCAAGAATATAATTTATCCTATTGGACGGATATTCAGGATCAAGCGGAATATAGGATGCTCCTGTCTTCAATACGCCCAATATCGTTGTAAATATTTTTTGCGAGCGCCGCATTATGAAGGCTACGGAATCTCTTTTCTTAATCCCGGATGCAATCAATTTTCCAGCAATTTTGTCAGATTCCTCATCCAAATATCGATAAGAGTATTCGTTATCTTCAAAAATGACAGCAACCGCTTCGGGACTTGCCTTTACTTGCTTCGCAAACATATGCAAAAATGTCTCATCTTCCCTAATCAGCCTGTGAGTATTGTTGTTATCTAACAGAAGCTGCTTCTCTTCTTTTTCATCCATCAACTTGATCTCGGAAATCGGAAGATCCGGATGCTTGTAGGCAAATTCGACAATCCGCGTAAAATATTTGGCGTATCTTTGTATTGTTTCTTCTTTGAAAAGCTTATTGCAGTATTTAAACTCCAGGTCGATCCTTTCTTTCCCATAATAAATATCAATGGAAAAATCGAATTGCGAAATCGGCGTAGGATAGCTTAAATATTTCGTCTCCAGTCCGTTAAAAGCCGCTTGTTCGCCGTCATGATTATGAATATTAATCAAAACATCAAAAAGCGGGTTTCTGTTAAGATTTCTAGGTACATTTAAGTCTACGATAAGCTGCTCAAACTGATAGGCCTGGTTATCCAGTACACGTATAAATGTCTCTTTGACTTCTCTCATAAATTCGATGATAGTCTTGTCACCGGACGGGTAGCTTGGCATGGCAAGCGTGTTAATAAAAACTCCCATCATCTGCTGAGTATCATGATGCAATCGTCCCGCTACCGGGAAACCGATGACAATTTCCGTTTGAGAAGTTAGCTTATGAAGAAGCAGATAACAGCTCGTCAAAAGATACATAAACATCGTCATGTGGTGTTTTTTAGTGAAGGCTTCAATGTCACTTGGGCTTTGAGGCAGCGTCACGTAATATCCGCTTCCTTCAAAGCTTTGCTTAGCTGTGCGTGGATAATCTGTGGGCAAGTCTAAAGCAGGAAGTCCACTTTTATAAAGGTCCATCCAGAACTCTTTTTGTCTTCGTAAATCTTCGCTTTTTAAATACGAATGTAACCAAGCAACGTAATCTTTATAATGATAAGTCTTGGGCGGCAAATCACAATTATTGTACAAGGCGGTGATTTCGGAGGCCAATAATTGTAAGGATACTCCATCACATATCAAATGATGGATGTTCAAAATCAATACATGCTTCTCTTCTTGCAATTTTACGATTTTCGCTCTCATCAAAGGCGCCGATGTAAAATCAAATGGCATATTAAACTGTTGAACAAGATCAGACAAGTTTTCTTCGTTGCTTTCCTCCAACTGGATTTTGAAATCAATGGAAGGATGAATAATTTGGACCAGTTCGGAATCTACGAATGAAAATGTCGTCCTCAGCGATTCATGCCGCTCTATTAATACATCAAAACAGTACTGCAACTTGGCAATATCCAGTTTGCCCTTCAATTCCATTGCCAAGAGCAAATTATAAAGCAGCCCGTTTTTTTCGATCTGACTTAATACATAAATTCTTTGTTGAGATGGAGACACCTCATAGTAAGGCCTGTCCGGACTACTCATAAAATGATTGTTGAAGTGATTATTTTCTTCAATAAGCGAACACAGTTCTCTTACCGTCCTGTTGCGAAACAAGCTTTCGACTTTAAGGTTCGTTTTAAATTCTTTATTAATCATTAACAGCAAGACGACGGCCTTTAATGAATTTCCCCCGACAGAGAAGAAATCATCTTCAACCCCGATCGCATTTACTTTAAGAGCTTTTTTCCATAGTTCCAAAACCCTTTTTTCTTTTTCGTTTTCAGGCTGACTTTCTATTTTGGTTGCTTCACATGCATTTAATTTCAGATTCGCTATATCTATCTTCCCATTTGAAAGCGTAGGAAACTTATCTATAACGGTAAAGGTGTCTGGGACCATATACCTCGGGATTCGTTCCAGCAAAAAAGCATTGTAGTCGGTTTCCTCATTTGGATTCCCAGCTATATAGGCGTTCATTTGCGAACCTTGCAACAAGACTACAGCTTGTCTTACGCTTGGATGCTGCCTGATGGCTGCTTCAATGTCACCCGGTTCGATTCTGATGCCGCGAATTTTAAATTGCCTGTCCTTCCTTCCTTTGTATTCGATATCACCGGCAGGAAGATATCTCCCGATATCGCCAGATGAATACAGCCTTTTCCCGTGCCCGAAATTTATAAATTTTTCAGCCGTTAATTTTGGATTATTTACATAACCTGACGCTAAATTGTAGCCGCCAATGAATATTTCTCCGTAACTGCCATGAGGTACAGGGTTTAAATCTTCATTTAGAATATGAATTTCCGTATTATATATTGGTTTACCGATAGGAACTATCTCTCGATGTTGTTTCTCTACTACCGGAAAGCAGCACACATCTGCGGAAACTTCTGAAGATCCGTACAAATTGAGCAAAGTCACATGCGGCAATTTGTCCAGGAAACCGTTCGCTATGTTCGCATGCAGCGGTTCCCCGCTTGCCATACAATACTTTAAGGATGACAGACGGGCTTCCAAATGATTGCAGTGCTCAAGCATTACACTCATCAGAGAAGGAATCAAGGTGATTCGAGTTACAGAATACTGCTCCATTTTGCTAATCATGACCTCAAGATTCTCCACTTCGTCATCGGAAAGAATGACGGTAGGAATCCCCTTTAGCAACCCGCCCAAAATCTCCCATATAGAATCTACAAAATTAAGTGTTGTTTTATGGCTGCAAACCTCCCCGGGCTCGAAAGGGTATTGATCCCACATCCAGAGCAGCCGGTTCAACACAGCGCGTTGGGTGGACAAAACTCCTTTTGGCATACCTGTTGTCCCTGATGTATACAGGACATAAACAGAGTCATTCAAGCTTCGTTGAACGGATAACTTAATTTCATCTTCTGTGCTATCGGATACCGCCGTATCGAAGAAAATGAGATCTGCAGAGATATCATGAAAATCGGATGTATCCTCTTCTAACATGATTACCGCATTCGCGCCTGAATCACGTAACATGGTCTGGAGCCGAGCTTTCGGAGTTTTTTTATCCAACGGCATATAGATTTTCCCGGCCTTGATAATTCCCCAGAACGCAATCATGCTTTCTAAGGAACGTTCCAAATAAAGACCGATAATTTCATTTTCTGCCGGGTTGCGCTGTTGTAGCGCAAACGCCAATTGATTCGACTTTTGTTCCAATTCCTTGTAGGTCAACACTCTCTGTCCATCCATGACTGCAGCTTGTTCCGAATATTGCCGCACAACTTCCGTTAACAGACCCGTCAAGCTTATTTCGTCAAATGGATAATGTACAATCTCCTGTTCCCCGCTCAGCTTGCCGTCTTCCTGCAGCAACGCCCCCATATCTTTAATAGAAACAGCAGTCTCCGTTGAAATGATTGCTAATATTCTCTTATAAAAATGAACAAGATGTTGAATCGTTACTTCTTCAAATGCATCCTTAGAAAAAGTGAATTTCCCATTAAAAATATTGCCTTGTTCACGAATATCTAATTTCAAGAGATACTTAATCCAATCAGCTGTCGTCGGCTCCGTAGACGATGACTTGTGAAAAGTATAAACGGCCTGTGAATATGACATATCACCGGAGTTCAAATCTGAATAAAATGTGTTCACGATCTGCTCCAGAGAAACAGAATTATGGCGGCACGCTTCTAAATAGGTTTCCTGTATATGACTCAGCAAGTTCATAACCGGCTGTGCATGATCAATAGTTACGCCAACGGGAAGAAAAGGATTTCCTAACGTAAAGGAACGGCCTGAACTTGGCAATGCATCTTCACACGATGATGCAAACAATACGATATGATGTTGATTGCATACATGATCGAGCATCACAAAATATGCAGTCAACAGGATGGCCGCCGGAGATATGCGATATCTTGTGTCGGAGCATAATAAATGAATATCCTGCGCCAATTTCCCAGTTATTTCGAAATCTACAGCACTTTCGTGGAAGCGAAAATTCGCAGGCGCCGGAAAATCAGCAGGAAAATCAATATAGAAAGAATGACCGCATAATTTGTCTTTCCAATACTCCAAGTCGTCTTGTTTATTTTCTGCAAGTTCCAAGCTGCCATCTTTAAGCAAACGGCAAACCGCACCTGTCTCGTATAAAATTTCCTCAGAAAATTTGCTCTTGCTGAATTTATCCGCCGTAAGCTCTGAGTTCGTGACATATCCTGGCGACAGGCAAGCCCCAGCCAAATATAAATATCCTTTCGCCCCAGGCGGAAGCAGGTTTTTACTGGAATCCAACACATAAGCCTGCACATTCCTTATTGGTTTTCCAATAACCATAGCTTTACTGCCGGTTTTGGGCACAGGATAGCACAGTGCATAAATGGCCGATTCTGTAAAACCATAGAAACTTACCAAATTAGATGGTTCAACATATGAATAATACAGTTCTGCCAGTTGAGGAGTAACCACTCCGCCCGAAACCATTACATATCTAACTTTATTCAGGACGCTTGAATGACGATCCGCCTCTTGTAAAAAATTCAAAAGCATATGAGGAGCAAAGTTGATATGGGTAATATGATTCTCCTGAATGATCTGCTTAAGGGCACGGAAATCAGCCTCTTCACCAAGGGAAGAAACATACAATTTCCCATAACCAAGAATCCATCCGAACAATTCTGTAATCGAAAGACCACATGAATAAGAAGTTCTTAGCACATAAGTATCATCTTTATGTACAGTGCAGTTTTTTTGTAATTCATACAGCAAATTAATAATACTCCGATGTGAAAGAGCAACCCCTCTCAGTCCCTCTGTTGAACTTGAGGTATATACAACGCAAGCAATCTGATCCGGTGTACTGGTGATGTTGCTTTTAGCCAAGGCTGGCACAGGTTCAACTAACTCATGCATCGAATAAACTGCTGCATTGGATATTCGATGATTGTTCTTATCCTGCACAATGACACAGTCCGCTTGACAATCATGTAAAATAAACCGCACTAGATCATCAGAGCATCCCGGCTCAACAGGAACATAAGTATAGCCTGCAAAGAGAACAGCATAGGCGCTGACAACCATATCCACGCTTCGGTTCATGATGAGTGCTACGGTTGCTTGTTTTTTACCAATCACCCTTTGCAAGTTACCCGACATAAGTTGAATACGTTCATAAAATTCGGTATAGGTTAACGACTCCCTTGAATCATAAAGAGCTGTCTTTTGCGGATATTTACTTACGGCTTGCAGCAGCAAATCGTGAATGGTCCGGGATTTCGTCGCAAACATCTCATCTTGATGATTTCCTAATAAAGTTTCTTTTTGTTTTTGTGTAACGATTTGTAACTCAGAGTATTGGGATTTTGAACGATACGTAATTTCAGATAATATCTGCAGATAATTTTCGGACATCATTTGTATAAATTCGTCCGAATACCTATTTTGGTTATAATTGATTCGAATAGACTTATCGAATAGGTTAATCTGCAGCACAAGCTCCGATTGTAACATCTCTCTGAAAAAATATTTCTGAATATAAATATCTCGGTCATATTGAAGCAAGCTTTGCTCAATCGGATAATTCTCAATAACTACGATTGAATTATAGAGACTGTCTCGATCATAGACCTGAGCATATTCACGAATGTCCGCGTAGGTTATCTCTTCGTAATCCGAACGCTGGGTTAGAAAGTTTCGTACTTCTGCCAAGAGTTCATCCACCGTTTTTTCATGATCAAATGGAATCGCGAGCGGTATCGTTTTGATAAAGACTCCTACGGCGTTTTCGATGCCTGGCTCGGCATCTACACGGCCGGATACCGTTGTACCGAACATCACATTGCGTATATTCAGATATTTATTTAAGAAGATGCCCCATGCCAAATAATAAGCTGCTGCTTCATTTCCATTTTCCAGGCAAATATCATCGAGTATAGGAAAATCATAGTAAGCATTTGATATCGCATTGTTGGTACACTCCATGCTCACTTCTTCTATATAAGGCTGTTGTACACAATTTTCCAAATGCGGTTTCCAAAATTCCCGCAAAGCTTCTGTCTCATCGCTTTTTCTTTTACATAAAAAAACACTGTCATCTTCATCCGCGGGAGCTAATGGAATTCCATTTGCAAGCTTTTTGTAATTTTGAATAAATTGATTTACCAGAATAGAGGTGCTCCAACCGTCAAAAAGAATATGGTTGCTAAGTAATGACACAGCATACTGATTTTTTTCATTGATTTTGTAAAAAGTGATGCGGTAAGGATTTTTTGTGATATCTATTTTCTTTTCCCTATCGTTCTGAAAAATATAATTCTCTATATCCTCCGGTAATGTTTTAGAGGACAAATCCTCAAAAAATATAGGATCGGGCATTTCCTTTAGAAGAATTTGTACCGGCTCTTTCAAGCCCTCCCACCGAAAGACGGAGCGTAAAGCTGCATGTGAATTTACAACGGCCTTCCAAGCTTGAACACATCTCTCTTCAACTATATTTTCCGGCAAGAGAAATACAATTTGCTCTAAATACGCATCACTGGAGGAATCTTGAATATAGTAGTAAAGCATGCTTTTCTGCAGCTCATTTAATCCGATAATATCCCTTACTTTACTTTTTTGGAGAGTGGAAGCTTGGCTCATTTTAACCTTTCCTTTCCTGATAGGAGAGATTTGTTGCAGATCACCTATTCTTCTAACATCTCTTTTATTGCCTTTACAACCTCTTCAGCCGACTCATTTATAAAAAAATGACCGCCTGGAAAACGTCTCAATGTGCATGATTTCTCAGTATACTCTGCCCATTGTTCCAGCTCATTTTCGTCCGTATTTTGATCATCCGCGCCATAAAACACGGTCATTCTACACGGCATTTTTTTGCCTCTTTCCGTATAGTTATAGTTTTCAACAATCCGATAATCAGCACGCAAAATAGGTACAAAATAGGAGCTAAGTTCTTCAATCTTAAAAATATCTTGGTTGGTCCCGCCAATTTTCAAAATTTCCTCCGTAAATTCATTGATAGGTGCATCATGAATTTTTTGGGAATGATCAATACTCCCGAGCGGATTTCTTCCTGAGACAATCGTCATGACAGGCAAGGGATAGTTTAAATCCATCAGCCTGTATACTAATTCGCAAGCAAGTATGCTCCCCATGCTATGTCCGAATAATACATATTTATCATTTCTGATATAAGGGATTATATTTTCTAGTATGTCTTCCACAGCTGCTGGAATATCCTTATAAAACGGGTGTTTCGCTCTTGTCCCCCTGCCCGCTAATTCCACAGTGTGCATGTTCATATTTTGATCCATATATTTCTTCAGAGGCGCATAACACGTCTCCGACCCACCAGCATAAGGAATACAAATCAACTTGTACTTTTCCATAAGAGTCTCCCGGTTACCGAAAATTCAATTCTACAATTCCCTCGACATCATGACTCGCTGAACAATAAGTCCAATTCTCCTTGTGAAAGATCGTTCTTGCTAAAATCCGATGGCGAATAATCCACATCACCTTTATTCATGCAATGATGAACAATACTTTGGATCATTTCATGATAATAATCCAGCAACCGGTTCAAATCCTCCGCTAAAAGTGGCGACCTTCCTCGAACTGCCGTTTTCAATCGCTTTTCCACAATCATGGAATCCATTTCGATGAGACTCGTCATTTCATTATCGTGGTTTAATACATCAGAACTCAGCTCGAAATACTCATAATGAGTTTGGAATTCCCCTAAAAAATTGAACCTGATGAACGTTGATTTATCCCATTGATTATGTCTCATGCAATATATCGCATGCTCTAGGCTTTTTTCTGAGGATAAACGATAGGTCTCTTTAATAGCTTTAATCCTCATCGCCAAATCATAGGGTCCGGATGTTACGGCAACCGGAAAGATAGTCGTGAACCAACCTACTGTTCTGGAAATATTGAAATCATTGTATATTTCATCTCTTCCATGACCTTCTACTTCAATTATGAATTCTTCTGTCTTACCCATATTCGGGATGGCCAAAGCTAAGGCAGCAAGCAGAAGTTCCACGGTCTTGGTGTTATAAGGTTTATTTGCTGAAGTGACTAAATTTTTTGTAGTCTCTTCATCCAATATATGAAATAGCTTGTGAATCTTATTTTCATTGGGGGCCTGATTATAAAAATTTTGTGATAGTGCCTTTTCAGGCATGAACTCATTGCTAATTTTATAGTGCTGCAAGGAATTGGCCCATTCCTGATAAGAGTTTGTTTTCAAAGGCAGGCTGAATTTCTCCATATGATCCGTTTGCCTTAACATCGTTTGGATATCTTCAAGTATGATCCTCCATGATACGCCGTCGATCGCCAGATGGTGAACTACAATAATCCATATCATTCCATCCCGTGTATGACATATGGCGGAACGCAATAACAACCCCGAATCTATTTTTATTTGGGAGATCAGTCGAGCCTTCACACGATTCACTTCATAATTGAATTGACTGCGATCCGCTTCAGAGAAATCCCATTCTTCTATAGCTATATCTTGTGTTAAATATTTGTTATTAAAATACAATGTGTCTTTCGTTGCATTGTAGTTCAGCCTAAGCGCATCGTGATGCTTCACTAACTCCCCCAGAATTTCGCTTACTGTTTTTAGAGGAAGTTTCTTGCTGAATTTTAATTGAACACTTTGACAATAACGATCCCGATTTGCAATATCATTGGAGAAAAACCAGTGTACGATGGGGGTGTGCGGCATACTTCCTGCACATGCCTTTTGGCTGACATGTTTTTGCTCTCTTTTTTGCATAAAGGCCGCCATTTCACCAAGTACCGGATGTGACAAAATATCTTTGACTTTTAATGTATAGTGATCTTCATTTAAACGAGATGATATTAAAATCGCTTTTATCGAATCTCCGCCTAACAGAAAATAATGGTCATCCAGTTCTACAGACGGAAGTCCCAATACTTTTGAAATTGTACTTAATAAAACCACTTCATTTTCATGATAGGATTTTATATCCGGCTTTTTATCGCCAGATTTAGTGGGATAAGGCAATTTGCCTTTGTCGATTTTTCCGTTTATGGTCAAAGGCATTTTATCAACCCGTACATAAAATGCCGGAATCATATAAGCAGGCAAATGTCTCAAAAGAAACTGGCGCAAACCATTCTCATCAATAGAATTCTCGCTTACATAATACGCACACAAAAATTTAGCCTCTTCTTGCCTGTTGTGCATAACAACAGTGACATTTTGTATGCCTTTGTTGTACAACCGTATCGTATTTTCGATCTCGCCAGGCTCTATTCTATAGCCTCTGATTTTGATTTGTTCATCCTTTCTGCCCTCATAAACAATAGTGTTGAAATCAATAAATTTGGCTAAATCCCCTGTTTTATACATAACTCCATCTTTTACAAATGGATCTTTCATAAACTTTTCTGCCGTCAACTCAGGTTGGTTTAAATATCCGCGCGCAACTCCAGAACCGGATATAAACAGTTCATTGCTTACATACAGAGGAGATGGATTCAAGTTTTGATCCAGGATATAAATATAAGTATTGTCAATAGGCTTACCAATCGGTACAGCCCCGAACTTGTCTGATTGAGGGTCGAATTTATAGTACATACATCCAACAGTTGCCTCTGTAGGACCGTATTCATTATAAATCTCGATTTTGCCCCCGAAAGAATCATATACTTCCTTTGCCAGATCAGCCTTCAGGTTCTCTCCACCGACAATCAACTTCTTTACACGAGACGTTCTATTGTCATAGGTCTTTACGAATTGGAGATGAGAGGGAGTTAGTTTCAGGATAGTACACTTGTTATTTTGCAAAATGCTGTCAAAAATATATGAGTCCTGTACATCAGGATAGACGATGATCGTTCCTCCGCTGACCAGTGGAGTAAATATCGAGGTGACGGTTAAATCAAATGCAACAGAGGAATAAAGCGCAAAGATTTCCTGTTGTTCGGTTACATAGGTTTTTCTAGCCCAATGGATATAATTCACTAAATTACGATGCTCGACCATAACTCCTTTGGGATTGCCCGTAGAGCCGGATGTATAAAGGACATAAGCTAAATCATTCAGCCTGCAGTCATTGATATTTTCCTGAATATGCGCGCTCGAATATAGTTCACCGGTAAGCTTTATGATCTCGCCGGCAAACTGAAAGTCATGATGATCCAAATTACTTAATAGAATATTTACACCAGCATCTTTCAATGAAAACAAAATACGTTCCTTGGGATAATTGGGATCTAGCGCCAGATACGCCCCGCCGGCCTTTAATATCCCTAAAATACCGATTACGGTGTCCAGGGAATGCTTGGTCATGATTGCGACGATCGCATGATTCGACACGCCCTTCGATGTAAGAAGTGCTGCTAATTGATTAGAGCGTTGATTAAGTTCCTCATAGGTCAAAGAATAAGTGCCGCATTCAATAGCTACGCGATCGGGAGTAAGTTGAACCTGCTCTTCAAATAAATCTATAATCGATCGGTCATTTCTCTGGTCCGTATCCGTTTTATTGTAATCAAATACCAATCTCTGTTTCTCGTCTTCTGTGACTAAAAGAAAATCGGAAACCGGTTTACGATCATCTCTCAAGATGAGATCTATTGCTAATTTTAGATGGTTGAACATCCCCATTACTTGTTCCTGAGTGTACTCACTTACTTTGTAGTCAAAATCCAGTTGGATTCCCTTATCATCCAACCAGTTGCGAATAATAATTTGTAAAGGATACTCCTGCTGGCCATTATAAAATTCGTGATTATGTACAGGTAAACCATCTATGTCATTACTCAATTGGGTCCCATAATAATTGATACAAACCTCAAATAGTCTGTCATAACCTTTTTGGGCAAGGTTAATATCTTTAAGGAAATGATTATACGGGTATCTATGATGTTTATAATTTAGCATTAACAGTTTTGAAACCCTGTGCATAACATCCAGAACTGTCTCATCGCAATTCATGACGAACCGGAAAGGCATTGTGTTTACAAACATTCCAAACGTATTTCGTTCTATTTTACCTGAACGGCCCACCACCGGAACTCCGAGAATCATATCCTTGGTTCCGGTTACTTTAAATTTATAGATAAGATATAACGAAATAAAAAAGGTATTCAGCGTTATATTATGCCGTTCACAGAAACCTATTATCTTGTCGGACTGTTCTTTATGTAAAAAGTTAACGATCCTGTCACCATCAACGTCATGGGATAAAGGCGGCATTTGTTCCGGCAACTGTTCAAATCGCTCGGACCAATACTGTTTGCTCTTAGCGTATTTCGGTGATCGTAAATATTCTGCATCGTTATGTATAAAATCTTTGTAGCTTGGTTGTTGCGGCGACAAATCAGCTTTCCCCGCCAACATTTGTTCATAAATCTTGGATATTTGGTGGGTTAGTATTTGTAATGACCATCCATCCGCAATAATATGATGTATTTTTACAAAGTACCCTGATTTTTCATTATTTAGTTTGAATATGATGAATTCAAATAATGGAGAGCCTTCTAATTCAAAAGACTCTCTTGCTTTACGATCACACATTTTTTTCAAGTGCAGAGCAGGCTCAACTCTATCGCTCAGGTCAATTTGTTCCACTGAATCATATTTTTCCCGGCAAAAATATTGTTTGGGCTGATTATCCTGAACCAACAACCGAATTTTAAAAGCATCATGTGAATTGACAAAGATACAAATTGCTTTCTCGAGAGCTTCAAGATCGGCAGTCCCTTCAATAAAAACAGTTCCTCCAATGTTATACATCGATGAATTGGGATAGATCATTTGAGTATACCAAATTCTTTTTTGCGGTTCAGTTAAATGATAGAGAATCTTTTCATTTGACATGCCATAGTCCCCTCCGGACTGAAAAAAATTGCATTAGCACTTCTTATTTACAAAATGTCCACAAGATTTAAATACAAGGAATCTATTCCAATATCTTCAATGTAGCATGTTCGCAAACCATTTTCAACACCTGCTGGATTAATTTGTACAAAAGACTAATATTATATGAACTTTATTTGAACTTTGTAAATGCGCTTGTTTCATCCAAAATAAAAAAACCTATTGCGTGCAAAGAGCCGCCAGGTTTTTCCTTCCTTGTACCGTTACGATCGCGTTCCCTCAGAAAAAGCATTGTCGAGCACACCTATGCCTGAGGCCGAGGAAAAAAAACCACCGCAGCAGGCTTCTTGCACACATGGCATGCTACGGTGGTTCGGAGATGTTTTTATCCATAGGACCCTTATCTCTACGCCTTGTCTGTTTTGTTACATCACATTTCTCTCCAAAATTGATCCGGATCATCGATATTCACATCTTCATATTCGCACACAACTTCATGAATTCCTACGGGCTCATCAAAATCAAAAGAGTGCCATTCATTCATATCCGGAGGGCCAAAACTAACCTTTAATTTCTTGTCTGTTACATCAAATATCATACTTCTAAGCGTTCCCATTCCACTTGAATAATAATGACAGCATGGGCCAAAAGGATATTTTGTCGACATTAAGTTCGTAATCTTTTCATGATCAACGTTCGGCGCTTCCCGCAATAAAGTATTCCAGACCGCGGTATAACGCATTTCCGAGTGCCAGAAATGATATTCATCGAATTCTTGCATCTCATTGCTCACATAGTGATTGGTAGCAAGGATGAGGTCACCCACCGGTTTACGTTCGGTTATTTTTTTCTTGTGCGAAGAGAAACTGGCAATTTCGAAGACAGATGCATGATTAGAAGCATCTGCGACCAGGATATTCGCGTTAGTGCATACATGCATCTCTTCAAGCAGGCACCGGGCTTCATATACATCTTTACAGCGATCCAGAAGAGCCCGAATGGCAATCCAGAACTCACATCCGTGCCCTTCCAGAGGTTTTAAATATGCCGTGCTCGACATGGTAACTACGAGTCCATATTCATTCATCCCATCCATTCGTCCGGCATTTTGCAATGAAAAGCCCATATGCTTGGGTTTTCCTTTTACTCGGGTAATGCACAAACTTCTCTCGTCTCTTACAAAATACTCATAACTTCTCCCAACGTAAAAGTGCCCGTCACTTGTATTTGAAGGAAGTACGGCGAATTGACAGCAATTCGGTGCGGTATGAAATGAATTGGCGTAACATACTATTTTTTCCGGTTCCGTATTTATTTCATCGGCAAATCCCTGTATTTCATCCGTAAACCCGGGACATATTTTATCAATCATCATCATTCTTTTATGGGCCTCTGACGCACAGAGAAAATCCTGTCCTTCCAGAGGAGTAATATAATAGTCAATATCTTCCGGATAATGCTCCTTAAATGTAATCGCCCTTTGCTTGCCTACCTCATAGTGGGTTCCTTCTGTGACATGGATATCAAAAATCATCGGTTCTTTATGGTCGCTATTTTCCATAAGGATCACCCTTTCCGCCGGTAATTGACTGATTTTGCAAGTCGCTATATGCATATTTTACTATATAATAAATTTATTTCAAATTTTATTGATTACGGCTTCGCAGACGCTACACCATCGGGCCAATGTCTGCATGCGCTCCCTGCGCACCTTACGAGATTCGCCAATGCGGCTTGACAGCGGAACCTTATTTAATTATCATCTAATTTAACAAATGTTTTATTAGATGGTCATTAAATTATGTGAATATAAAGGGTGAGGCATACATGCAATTGGAAAAGATCGTTGCGTATCATAAGGCGCTCTCCGACCCGACGCGCATCAAAATGCTCGTCCTTATCGCCCAGGAGGAATACAGCGGACAGCGGCTGGCCGAACGTCTCGGCGTCACCCCGGCCACTATTACCCACCATGCGGCCAAGCTGAGGGAGGCGGCCCTCATTAACGAGCGCCGGGACAAAAACACGATCTATTTTTCACTGAACCATTACTTTATGAAAGCGAACGCGACGGCGACCTTTGACTTCATCTATCGCCATGCCGGCCGGAAGGAGGAGAGCCTAATGCAGGTTCAAGAAGCCCAACAGAAATACCAGGAGTCCGTTATCAACAATTTCTTCACGGCGGATGGCCGCTTGAAGACCATTCCGGCCCAATTGAAGAAGAAGCTCATCGTACTCGAGCATCTTATCTCCCGCCTGGAGAGCGGGCGGAAATATACGGAACAGGAGATCAACGCGTTCATCCGTTCCTATCACGACGACTTCGCGACCTTGCGCCGGGAATTCGTCATGCACCAATTCATGTACCGGGAGAACAGCATCTACGAACTGAATCCGCCGGAAATGTGGGCCTCCTGGAGACAGCTCAAGTAAACCGCGCCCATGCGCCTTGAACATGAGGAGGCAGAACGGACACGAACTGGCGACCGTCATGACATGCAGGGAATATATCCGCTATACTCGAAAAAAACGGGGAGGGGACCGTGCCCGATATATTGGAAAAGACCATCGCGCGCGAAGTGATGGAGGAAGTCGGGCTTGCGCTTACCGGGACGCCCCGGGGTGGGGGCCGCGCAACAGCACACCGTGCAGCTAGGCAGCCGGAAAAACGCAGAGCCAAGCAACAGCGAAAACGCGTGACTGAACAAGCGCGGAAACAAGCGACACCGTCACCAAGTGAACGCCCCGCCGAGCCAAACGCGCAACGGCCCGGTCCGGATCTGGATCGCATCCAAGCCCGGACCGGGCCGCTTCATACGCGCCGCTTCCTATGAGCGGCCGGCGTCCGCATAGCGCAGCACGACGCCAATCGTATCCTTCGGCGATTGCTTGTAGCGGGCATAGGCGATGTCCGCCTTCTCCATCGGCAGCTCCGCCGAGATAAGCGGATCCACGCGAATTCGGCCCGCCGCCAGCAGGCGGACATACTCGGCCACATTGCGGCCCTCCGTCCAGCGCACATAGCCGAGCGGATAATCGAATCCGCCTACCTCGTAGTCGCGCGCATACCGTCCCGGCCCGCCCGCCCGCGAGATGAGCACCTCCGCTTCCTTCGCGAACATGCGCTCGCGGTCGAATTCCATTTTCAGGTCGCCGACGATGACGACCTTGCCGCGATCCCGCAGCCAGCCGAGCGACTTGTCGATTAGATCGGTCGCGCTGCCGCCGGCGCACAGCAGCACCGCATCGGCGCCCTCGCCGTTCGTCAGCTCGCGAATCGCCGCTTCCAGCTCCTGCGGGTCGGCATAAGCCGCCTCGACGCCGGCTTGCTTCAACATCGCGCACCGTTCCGGCAGCAGATCATAGCCGATGACGGTATAGGCTGCCGCATGGGCCACCTGCGCGATGATCTGCCCCAGGATGCCGAGGCCGACCACCACGACCCGCTCCCCGAATTGAAGCCGCGCTTGCCGCAGCGCGTGAATCGCGATGGCGCCGAGCCCCGCGAAGGACGCTTCCCGCAGCGATACCTGCGGGGGCAGCGGCGCAGCCAGATGCTTCGGCACGGCAAGCAGCGAAGCGTGCTTGACGAACGGCGCTCCGTAGCAGGCCACCCGGTCTCCCGGGCGGAGATGGCCGACGCCCTCGCCGACCTCTCTGACGATGCCGGCGGCGCTGTAGCCCAGGGCGAACGGCCCCTGGACCTTTTGCTGCATCGACATCTCGGTTCCCGGACTTATCGCCGAATAGACGGTGTCCACCAGCACGAAATGGGGCCGGAGCACCGGCGCCTCCTTTTCCACGGTGTGGACGACGCCATCTGTAGATACGACTGCTCTCATGGGTAATCTCCTCTTTCTATGGTGTTAAGACTTGATACCGGACATGGCGATCCCTTCCGTGAAGTACCGCTGGAAGAAGACGAAAATAAGGAAAGTCGGCACAAAGGAAATCGCCGCTCCCGCCATTTCAATCCCGAAGTTCCCTTCCTTCGTCAGCAGGGACGCCAGTCCGACCGTAATCGGGTACATCTCTTCCGTCGTCATGAAAATCAGCGGCGTGAACAAATCATTCCAGCAGCTGATGAACGCGAACGTCCCGATCGTCGCGATGGCCGGCTTCGCCAGCGGCAGCATAATGCGGAAGAAAATCGTGAAATCCCCCGCGCCGTCGATGTAGGCCGCTTCCTCCAGATCCTTCGGGATCGTCATCATGAACTGCCTTACGAGGAATACCCCCATAATGGCCCACAGCTCCGGAACGATAATCGCCCCGTACGTATTAATCCAGCCGAATTGGCTGAACATGATATACTTCGGAATAATGAGCAACTGGCCGGGCACCATGACGACAGCCATCATGAGCCAGAACACGATCTCCCTGCCGGGGAACCGCTTTTTGGCGAAAATATACCCGAGCACCGCCCCGAAAAAAATCTGGGTCGCCACCGGGATCAGCGTGATGACAAGCGAGTTCTTCATCCAATGCAGGAACGAACTCTGCCCGATAATGTACGTGAAATTGTACAGCGTCGGATTCGTCGGAATCCAGAACAACGGATCGGCCGTTGCCTTCTCCACCTTTTGCAGCGAACCGAGAATCATCATCGCAAAAGGAAAAAAGAACAGGATGCCGAGAATGACGAGCAGCACATAAATGACGGCCTTGTGCTTCAAACGAATATTCATGCGAGCCCCTCCTTCGGATGCCGGCGTTCACTGCGGGCGCGCATCAGTAATGCACCTCTTTGCCCAGCACGCGGCGCTGTACGAGCGATATCGCGAAAATGATGAAAAACAATATATACGCAAGCACGCTGGCATACCCGAGGCGAAGTCCGGTAAAGCCTTCCTCATACAAGTAATACACCAGAGTCATCGTTGCATAGTTCGGTCCGCCGCCCGTAATGAGAAACGCGGAATCGAAAATTTGAAAAGAACCGATTGTCGTAATAATGGCAACGTAAAAATGAATCGGCAGCAGCAGCGGGAACGTCACGCTCCAGAACGTGCGCCAGCGGCCGGCGCCGTCGATTTTGGCCGCCTCGTACAAGTGATTCGGAATCGATTTGAGGCCGGCATAATAGTAGACCATCGTGCTTCCCGCCACCTTGAAAATGCTCAGGCCCGCCAGCACGGGCAGCGCCTGCGACGAATTCGAGAAGAACAGCTGCTGCTCGATGCCGAACCAGCTGAGCACATAGTTGATCATGCCGTACTCGGTTCCCTTGAACATCCATGCCCAGATTCCCGAGATAATGACGAAGGAAGTGACGACGGGCAAGAAGTACAAGCTCTTGAAAAAACCCGCCGCGCGCACGCCCGAATTGACGAGCAGCGCCAGCAGCAGCCCGACTCCCATCGTCGGCACGATATAGTAGACCGAGAAGAGCACCGTATTCCAGATCGCCTTCCAGGCAATCTCATCCGTGAAAAAATAACTCCAGTTCTCAAAGCCGACGAAGGCCGGCGTGCCGATGATAGGCCAGTCCATGAACGTCAGCACGAGACTGAAGGCCAGCGGGAACACCTGGAACACAAGAAAATGAATCAGTATCGGAATCAAAAATACATACACAATGGCATTCCGCCGGAATTCCTGCCGGAACCGCTCTCCCGGCGGCCGCCGGATGGCAGACTCCCGAGCCGCGGCTCCCTGCTTCACTGTTTGCACGTGATATCACCTTCCATCCCTGTTAATGAGGCCGGCCGCGCCACGCAAGGCAGCGGGCCGAGCGGCGGCCGGCAAGCTCCGGTCCGCGCCCTCCCGCCGCTCTCCGCCAAGAGTCAGCTTTTTTTCATGTCGTCCTGAATCGCCTTGGCTGCCGCATCCGCCGCTTCCTGCGGCGATTTGCCGCCTTCCAGCATCGCGGCGATCTCGGCCTGGATTTTCGGCATAATCGTGCGGGCCACCGGGCTCATTACGCCAGGACGGGTATAAGCCGTTACCTCCAGGAACATTTCCATATCCTTATCCCCTTCATAGATGGACGAAGCCGATTTCCGGGTCGGGATATAAGTGGCCAGCTTGTTGAACTTTTTCTGCGCTTCGGTATTGGTCAAGACTTTGATGAATTCCACCGCCGCTTGCTTGTTTTTGCTGTTCTTCGGCACGGCGAACATGCCGACCGTCCCGAAGCTGGCTTGCTCCGCGCCTTTGAGCGGCGGGCCGGCCGCATAATTGAACTTCTCTTCCTTAAGGACGGTTTGGGTGTAGCCCGAGCCCCAGACCGCCAGCATCTTGCCAGACAGGAATTCGGCCAACTGATCCTGATTCGAAATCGAATCCTTCGGAATCCAACCCTTGTCATACATCTCTTTAATCATCTGGAACGTGCGGACGCCCGCTTCATTGTTGATGACGATCTCGCCGTTTCCGTCGATGACGTCCCCGCCTTGCTGCCACAGAATCGGATACAGCGTACCGTTGCAGCATGCCGCGCCGCCGTTGAAATCGCGGGCGTAATAGCCTTTGGCCACGGCCTTCTCGGCCCACGCATTGAACTCATCCCATGTCTGCGGCAAGGCCGAAGGGTCCTCCCCGATCTCCTTGATAATGTCCGCGTTGTAGAACATAAGCTGCGCTTCCTGCAGAATCGGCAGCGCGTACAGCGTCTCCTGATACGTGGCCGCCGCCAACGCGCCCGGGGTGAAATCATCCATCTGATTGTCATCCATATAAGGGGTTAGCGGCTCAAGGACATCCTTGCTGGCGAACTGCGGGATCTGGTCGGGAAGCTGATAGAACACGTCCGGCCCGTTCCCGGCCGCCAGCGCTGTCAATATTTTTTGCTCCCGGTTCTTCCACGGGATTTCCTCCAGCTTTACTTTCACGTCCGGATATTTGCTGTTATATTCCGCGATAATGCCGTCGAACACCGCTTTCATGTCGTTCTTTTTCTCCTCCGACACATAAGGATGAATCCATACCGTAAGCGTGCCGGACAGCGCTTGCTCTTGCTGGCCCTCCGGCTGGCCTGCGCCCGAATTGGCCGCTTCCTTCTCCGGGGACTCGGAGCTTCCCGCTCCCCCCGAGCCGCAAGCCGTCAGGAGCATGGACAACGCCAGCACAAAGGCCAGCATCAACAGACTGGAACGTTTCGTCATCTTGTTAGACCATCCCTTCTATTCATAGCTTTTATAATCCAGATGTATACTAATCCCCTTCGTTTCCGACCTCGCACACATTTTCTCACCGGCTTCGAATGAAGATGATTAGGCAGACCCCGCCTCCCTTCCCTGCTCTCTTTTTATAAAATTCTGTATTGCTCCCGATCATCACGCATGAATTGCAATGACCCAGACAAGTTGTAGTTCATATCTGGTATGTAAACAATCATAGACCCCGAAGAAAGCGCTGTCAATCCTGTTTTTTAAAAGACGAATTAAAGACAGAAGCGAACTGGGCGGCCATGACCCGGGCGTTCTTTCTCATGAACAAAAAAACCGCCCTTAACGGGCGGCCCCATCGGCCAGCAGGCCTTCCAGTCTGCTGCACATCGCTGCTTCGTCTTCGAGACGCGACCAATACAGCTTCAACGCATTGCACACGTCCTGCAGGTCCGCGGATCGCAGCCCCAGCTCCGTGAAAAAGCGGAGGGTCGGAATAATCTCGCGGTACATCGAGAAGCGGCTCGGCCGCGGGAACATTTCCGGCCCGTTCCATTCCGCCGCCTTCTTGTGCGCCGGAATGCTGAACGTATGCTGCCGGATATGGAGCTGGGCCTCGTAGGAGAGCAAGTAAGCGACGAGTTCAAGCGCCGCTTCCTTCGCCGCCGACGTCCGGTTCACCATCAGGCCGATGGTGAGCAGCAGCGACTTCGCTTCGTTCAAGTAGGGCAGCGGCGCCACCTCGAACGCAAACGGCGCATCCTTCAAATGATTCAGGCTGAAGTAGGTCGCGATAATGACCGACAGCTTGCCCTGCAGGAACAGCCGCTCCGCATCCATATCATTCTCCGACAGATAGGCCGGATACGCGCTCTGCCTGTCGATCAGCTCGCGGGTCAGCCGGAGGCCCTCCATCAGCTTCGTACCGCAGACAGGGACATGTCCCGCTCCGTCGGGCTCGAACCGCCCGCCGCTCTGCAGCAGGAACACCGGCCAGCGGTTGTTCGAGAGCATATGGAAATAGAAGCCGAACGTGCCCGGCTCCCTTCCGAGCCGCTCCGCCGCAGCCATCAGGTCGGGCCACCGCCAACTGCTGTCCGGCTCGGGCAGATCTAGCGCCAGGAAATGATCCCGGTTGTAGCAGAGCATGACCGGCGAGAAAATGAGCGGCAGGCCCAGCAGCCTCCCTTCATGCCGGAAGCAGTCCGCGATGAACGGATACAGCTCCGGGCGGGGAGCCAGCGGCTCCAGCAGCTCATCGCGCCCCTCATCCGCGAGCCAGCGGAAATCGTTGTAATTGACCGTCGCCACATCCAGCATGTCATGCCCGATATAGCCGGAGACCGCATCGGGATAGTTCTCGTACGGAAGGGGAACAAGCTCGACCCGGATGTGCGGATGGGTTTGCTGGAAGCGCTCGATGAGTTGGTCCAGGGCCGCCTCCTGGATGACGGACCGGTAATATCCGAACCGCAGCAGCACCGTGCCGGACGCCGCCGGATCGGCGATCCGGTTCCCGACCCGCGGCACCTTCTCGATCAGCTTCTCCTCGACAAGCCGCTCCAAGCCTTTGCGGACCGAATTTTTGCTTAATTGAAATTGTTCCGCAAGCGCCACCTCCGAGGGCAAATAATCGCCGGCGGCACGACGGCCCGTAATAATATCGTCCCGCAGCACGGTAACCATTTCGTCCAATCGCTGTCTAAACGTAGTGCGGCTTGGTCTGCTCGTCATCCTGTACGCTCCTTCAATTCATCGTTACTTGCAGTTCTCTATCGTTAATCTGTATCGTTAATCTCTAGCGTTAATCTATTGTTAGTCTGTATCGTTAGCCTCTACCATAGTCTCTCACGCTAATCCGTCGCTCTATCGATCAGATTCTAGTATATATCTAGTATATTATTTCATGATATCGGCCTGAAGACGAAAAGTCAATGAACGCTCTCCCCTTCCTGGCCCGCCTCTTTCCCCCCGCTCCCCCATCCTCTACAATAGAGGAAAGAGCAGCATCCCGCCGAGGGAGGCCGCCGAACGATATCAATGCTGTGGAGGACGCTTATTGTGAAAATCGATCGCTTGCTCAATATCATCATTCTGCTGCTGAATCGCCCCATCGTGCAGGCCAAAGACTTGGCGGAGCGGTTCGAGGTCTCGATTCGCACCATTTACCGCGACATCGATGCGATTAATCAAGCCGGCATTCCGATCGTGACCTACCAGGGAGCGAACGGCGGCATCGGGCTCGCCGAAGGCTACCGTCTGGATCGGAATGTGCTGACGAACGAGGAACTGGCCGCGATCGTAACCGCGCTTCAGAGCGTGTCCTCCTCTTATCCGGATGAAGGGCATGCCATGCTGGTGGAGAAGATCAGCAGCATTATACCCGCCTCGCAAGCGGAAGACTTCCAGTTCCGGACGAAGCAATTTGTCGTTGATTTAACCCCTTGGGGGAACCATGACAAGCTGGAAGCGATGATTTTGGCGCTGAAAAAAGCGATTGAAGAGCGGCAGGCCGTCCGCTTCTCCTATCGCAGCGCTGAAGGAGAAGCAACGGAGCGGACCGTTCACCCCTACACCCTCGTGCTGAAGGGCCATGCCTGGTATTTATACGCTTATTGCACCGGCAAGCTCGGATTCCGCTTCTTCAAGCTTGTCCGGATGAAGCGGCTGGAACCGCTGGATCTCCGATTCCAGCGGGAAGACATCTCCCTGGAGGACCGGCCATGGGACAAGGATTGGCATGCGCCCGAGCGCCTCGTCTCCCTCGTGCTTCGCTTCGGTCCCGGCATCCGGCATGCGGCCGAGGAGTGGTTCGGAGCGGAAGCGCTGCAGGAGGAGGAGACAGGGCATTCGATCGCCAACGTCTCCTTGCCCGACAATGCTTGGCTGTACGGCTTTATTCTCAGCTTCGGCCCCGAAGCCGAGGTGCTGGAGCCGGAATCGGTCCGCCTGCGCATCCGCGACCTGGCCTCCGGCATCGCGGCGAACTACCGCTAATTATTCCGTCCCCAATCACCATCGCGCATTTCAGGCATATATTTACTGCAAAGGACTCTGAATCGGGTGTTTGTCCGGCATGGCCGGCGGATCGTCTCCACCGCTCGGCGGCCTGCTGAGACAACGCCCGGTTCGACCGTTTCCGGTAAAAAGCAGTTTTCCGGTGAAGTGACACAAGATTTTGTTGCAGGAACCACAAAAGGACCAAGGACATCAATGAACAGGTTCGGATGAAGGAGAGACAACGCGATGGTGAAGCTGAAGACGGCAGCGGAGATCGAGCAGATGAGACGGGCGGGGCAGCTCGTCGCGGCTTGTCACCGCGAGCTGGCGAAGCGCATACGGCCCGGCGTCAGCACGCTGGAGCTGAACGATTTCGTGGAACGTTATATTGAAGAGCAGGGCGGGCAGCAATATACAAAAGGCTACAAAGGATTTCCGTATGCGACCTGCGCCTCGGTGAACGATGTCATCGCTCACGGATTTCCCAACCCGGAGCCCCTGCGGAATGGCGATATCGTCAAAATCGACGTCGTCGCAGTGTACGACGGATGGGTGGGCGACTCCGCATGGTGCTATGCGGTCGGCGACATATCGGCCGCCGCGCGCCGACTGATGCGGGTCACGAAGGAATGCCTCGATCTCGGCATTCAGCAGGCAATCCCGGGCAACCGGATTGGCGATGTCACCCACGCCATCCAGAGCCATGCCGAGGCGAATGGCTACTCGGTCGTCCGCGATCTGCTCGGTCATGGGGTCGGCCGCGCCCTCCACGAGGAGCCGAAGTTCGTCCATGTCGGCAAGCCCGGCCGGGGCTTCCGCCTGAAGGAAGGCATGGTCATCACGATCGAGCCCATGCTCAACGAAGGCACGCACGAGATGTGGATCGATGATGACGGTTGGACCGCCCGCACATGGGACGGCGGCTTGTCGGCCCAATACGAGCACACCGTGGCCATCACGAAGCATGGCCCGCTCATACTGACAGAGCAGCGCTAACTCACTCCGGCTGCTCTGTCTTTCTTCCCAGGCCAGCTCGCTCCTGCAGCCGAGCCGGCCTGCCGGGAGGCGCCGCCGCCTGCATTGGCCGCGTGGCTGCTCGCTTACGCGCAGCCGCAGCAAGGATGCACGCGCGTCGCGAACGCCTCGCACGGGTACATATACCCGTACACTCTGCTGAAGCCGCGGCGCTTCAGCAGCCGTGCCGCCTTGCGGATATGCCGCTTCCGCGCCCCGATCAGCACCACCGTATCCCCAGGACTCAGCACCTGGCTCCATACATAAGGCATACGGCCGACATACATCGACACCGCCTCCTCCATATGGCGGCAATAATAATCGGCAGGCTCGCGCACATCCACCTGCTTCACCGGCGAAGTCCCCTCGCGAAGCGCCTGAAGCTCATGAGGCTGCAAATAGTGAAGGCCTTGCACAGGACGTTGCGTCCACACGGCATACAGAAGGCCCATTATCAATAAGACGACGAGAATCCACATCGGCTTCTCCCTCCTGATAGATACCCCATACTGTATGAAAGAGAACAAAAAACAAACGACAATATACCCTAACGGGTATGTATTATACACAAATTCGGCCGCATTGTAAATGCACCCGCCAGGTCTCTCAAAGCGTACTTCCCCAAAAGATACGCTTTCCGGCCAATCTGCGTATGAATACAATATTTTCTGGCGCTCGGGCATATTAAGGAAAAAAGGAGGCATTTTCATGATCAAGCAAATCGCGACCGTTGCGGTCTATGTCGAAGATCAGCAGCAAGCCAAGCGTTTTTGGACCGAGAAGGTCGGCTTTACGGTCACCGGGGAGCATCCTATGGGTCCCAACTCCTTGTGGCTTGAAGTCGCTCCGGCAGGAGGCGGGAGCCGTCTCGTCCTCTATCCGCGCTCGATGATGAAGGGCTGGGAGGAACAAAAAGCCTCCATCGTGTTCGAATGTGACGACATCATGTCGACATACGCAACGATGAAGGCGAACGGAGTAGAGTTCAATGGGGAACCCAATACAATGCAATGGGGAACCTATGCCAGCTTCTCTGATCCGGACGGCAACCAATTTTTGCTGAAAGGTTAACCTCTCCTCGGCTGAAAGGGAGGCCGCTTCTCCCAGGCGAAGAAGCGGCCTCCCGGGCTGGCCAAGCCGACATAGATCCCGCTCCCCCTCAACATCCCTTCGTCTTATCCAACGGCTTTCTGCTATATCTATGTTCTATTCTGCCGTCGTCGCCATACCGAAGCGTTCCGATAGCTTTTTAATATGGCCCTCGGCAATCTCGGATAGACCGATCCCGTATTTCTCCGACAGAATCAACAGATTGGCCAATACATCGCCCAACTCCTCAACCAGCTCCTGTCTGAGCTCCGCCGAAGATAACTGCGTCTCATCCGGACGATCACGGCCGATTTCCAGGGCCCGCACCACTCTGGCCACCTCCCCGACCTCTTCCATCAAAAAGCCGACCCGAATAAACGAATTATATTGCGACCATTCCCGCTGCTTGTAAAATCCGCTTACCCATTCCTGAAATTCATTCATATCCATTTCCTTCTCTTTCCTTCCTTGTGCAAGATGTCTATACTAGAACATGTGTACTATCGAATTGAAGGAGATGCCATACCGATGAAAAAAATATGTGTCTTTGCCGGCTCGAACCTGGGCAACCACCCCGACTTCGCCGCCTTGGCGAAAGAACTGGGCCAAGCATTGGCCGAACAACAATTTGAACTGGTCTACGGCGGTTCAACCGTAGGTCTTATGGGTGAAGTCGCCAACGAAATGCTCCGTCTCGGCGGCAGAGTGACCGGCGTCATGCCGCGCGGCCTGTTCCGCGGAGAATTGATGCACAGCGGGTTGACCGAATTCATCGAAGTAGCGGACATGCATGAGCGCAAGGCGACCATGCATCGCCTGTCCGATGCGTTTATCTCCCTGCCCGGCGGGCTCGGAACATTCGAGGAACTGTTCGAAGCGCTAAGCTGGGCTCAACTCGGCATCCACAAAAAACCGATTGGCGTGCTCAACATCCAGGGCTACTTTACGCCGATGATCGAGATGATTCGTCACTCCATCCAAGCCGGATTTGCCAGAGCCGAGCATGAGCAGCTGCTGCTATCCTCAACCGATCCGCGTGAGCTGCTTAGCATGCTGGCAAGCTTTAAAACGCCGGAATTCGGCAACAAATGGAACCAGCTCGACTAGAACTGCTCCGCTATTGTTACTATGCAAGTTCATCTGTGGAGATTTTCGCGTGGTCTTCCAAGCCTCTCCACAGATAGAACGCGGCATAGGCTCCCCAACATTCCAGCCACAGTCCAGCGGCTTAAATCCTTCACAACGGCTTCCTTCTAACTCCCCGTTAGAACGGCCTTGCCCGGCACCATTTCCTCCTCCCTCTTTGCGCATGCACTAATTACTACTTTATCTTATTTTTGCGATAAGACCAAACGATCGAGACCGCTCCCCTGTCAGAAAAATGGTGTCTTCCATTCCTTAGCAGCACTCTCCCATCGACTCAGAATCCTGCTCCAAAAGGTCGGGGCTTCCTCCATTGTAGCACTATCCCTTCGCGTCAGAAGCGACAACCGAATCCGCACTAAAGTTCCCCCACTAAAAATCCCGACTAAAAAAGCCCCATTTATCAATCCGGAATATTCCATTTTCATCTTGAAATAAGAACTAATGTTCGTTATAATAGAATATAGAACAAATGTTCCTTGCAAAGGGTGGTGACGAGGGTGGTGGATGGTCTTGAGAACATTGCTGCTCTTGAGGAGTTATACCGTCAGTTTCCGACAGAGTCCGCTTGCGTCGATTATCTTGTTCAATGGAAATGGCCGCATGGCTTCTCCTGCCCGCGCTGCAGTCATCATAGCGCTTATATCACCAAGACCCGCCGGCTTCCTATCTATGAGTGCCGCGCCTGCCGCCATCAGACCACGCCTACCGTGGGCACGGTCATGGAAGGCAGCCGAACGTCTCTGCGCAAGTGGATCGCCGCCTTCTGGCTATTTTCACGGGCTCAGGAAGGAATTAATGCCGTTCGCCTGCGCTCCCTCATACAGGTTACATATAAGACCGCCTGGTCAATGCTTCATAAGATACGGGCGGCAATCAGCCAAGCCCATGCCGAGAAGCGGCTTTCCGGCGAAGTTCAGGGCATTGTCGTCTTCTATGGCAGGGCCTATCGTCCATCTGTCGAACTCCATCCCGGGGAATGCGCTCTAATCGTTGCTGAATCCATCGTTCCGGAAGGGGAGCTTCCTCAGCTCAAGATGACGTTGGTTGACAAGAAGCATGTTATCGAAAAACGCCTGTACCGTTCTGGCACCGAACAGTTTATTGCCGATCACGTCGAGCCGAGCACCGCTGCGCGTGTCTCCATTGTCGATCAGTATTTTCGGGTGCGCAGGAATAGCCCTTTGTATCAGACATTCCGGCAAGCAGGCCGGTGGCTGAATGATACGTTTCACGGAATCGGTCCCAAGTACTTGCAGCGCTATATAGATGAATTTATTTTCCATAAAAATTTGGATACCTCCGTAAGCCTGTGGGCATGGCTTCTGTCATTATGCACATCTGTTAGGCCCTATTCTTTCCATAACAAGGAACCACGTACAAGAGCGAACGCATTCAACTCGAGAGCGAAAGCTGCCTGATACTGATACTTCTTTATCCGTCCATTTTCGATCCACCCTGCGCATATCATGCCTGCTAGCATTATTGGGGCGTTCAGTCTGAGCCAATGGGAGAGTGCTGATAAGGACTGAGAACCCTTAATTATCCCGGAGTATCATCTAAGTTCACCAGTCATAATTCATAAGTCATCAAGCATACCTTGCGCCTGGTTCATCCCATATTCAATCATCGTACCTTTCCCCACATTTCTAAAATCTATCACTTTTCACTGGAATTCGATACCACAATCACCCAATCATATACTGGTCAATTTTGCTGTTTTCACATATGATTATCCGGAAGTCATTCTAGTAATGGTAACTTGCTACGACCCGGACAAGTTGAATATCGAAAGGGCGGGATCCAGAACAATGAAAGCACTGAGAAAAGCGATTAGCGGACTTCTGGCTGCTACGCTGCTGCTGGCGCCGGTACAGGCATTTGCGGCGGAGAAGGTCAAAATGAACGTCAATTTCAATGAAGCCCGCGTGAAAGTGAACGGCAAGCTGGTGAAGAGCAACGTCCTCCTGTACAAGGGCAAGGTTTACGCTACTCTCGAAGGGATGGCCAATCTGTTCCAACTGGATTATTTGTACGATGAAGACAGCAAGACCTTCTATCTAGGCATGCTTCCGGCGGGGATGGTGTCCGATGAGGTTATCGAAGCTTGGGAATCGCTCGGCAAAGAGGTGAAGGAAACCGGCGAGTCCGGGGAGGTCGCCGGCGATCGTGGCGTAACCGGTGCCATAAATGAATACAAGGCAAGCATTCACGGCATCCCGGTCGAAGACGCTACCATTTCGACCGGAGGAAATGTGTATGTTTCGTTCCAGTCTGTGGCCGATATTTTAGGGCTCAAGATGAAATATGACCAAGCTACGAATACAACCTATGTCGGATCGATTCCGGATTCCATTTTGAACCCTCCGAAGAAAGATTCCGCCAAGAACAAAACAGCACAGAGCAAAAAGTCGAAAATGTATGATGTGGCCGCCAGCGGAGATATGAAAGGTTGGCGCTTGCTAAAAGGACATCCTAACGAGAAAAATATTGCCGTTTATTACAAACAAGATGGTTCCATCCTGCAAATGGAGTTCAAAGATATCCGCAAAGTCGATTTGAAGCGCAAGGTGCAGTGGGTGGATGACAATGGATTCAAGCATACTAATACCGTTGGAGAAATATACCAATTATTTTCATTAAGCAATCAATACACTTCCGATTGGTTCAGCTCCAAATTCGGCAAACTGTATACCGATTGGATGATGGTCCAGGCCTTTCATGGCGAAACACTCGTGGAGGATTATCTGAGATCAAAAGGCAAGCTAAAATAAATTGCTGCTGTTCATCAAAATATAGTGCTGTGGCGCTACTGGCCAACGCGTTATAATAGAATCGAGTGTAAAAACACGGTCCGGTTGGTAGTCCGGGCGCATTCGCTTGCGCAATGAATCTTGCTGCTGCGAATGTCAGTAACCTTCCCCCCTCGGGATGTCCCTCACTCGAAGTTACTTGAGGGGGAATGGAATGTGAAATTAACCGTTTATTTTGAGACCCCGTTCTGGGTAGGTGTCGTGGAAGAGCAATTCGGCAATCAAGTGAAGGCTTGTCGTCATGTGTTTGGTGCAGAGCCCAGAGATGCCGAAGTGATGGAATTCGTGATGACCCGAATGAATCCGTTGTTGGAGCAGGTTCAAAGCGGTGTTGAAACGGAGATTTCCCGGAAGCGTCCGGTCAATCCGAAGCGGCTTGCCCGAATCGTTGCCAGAGAGATGCAGCGGCACGGAATATCGTCGCAGTCTCAGGAAGCGCTGAGGCTGGATCTTGAGGCGAGAAAAAAGGAGCGGACGGTAAGCACCCGCGAACAGCGCGAGGCTCTCAAGGAGAAAAAACGGAGCATTCGCATCCAAAAAAGAAAAGATAAGCATAGAGGCAGATAGCCTCTATGCTATCTGGGAAGCCCCGTACGCAAGCGCAGCGGGGCTTCTTTCTATTTTCGGATTTATTTCAGTTTTCTTGCTGGCTGTCAACATTCATTTCCCGGGCAATCCTTTCCCGGTCGAATTCTGCGGGCACAAAACACGCTCCGCAACAGCGCTTGTCTTGCTGCTATACGTGGCTGCTCTTGGGCAATGGCTGATTTAACAGCGTTCGCAGGCCATCCAGATTGTCCAGCAGCTGCGAAGACAGCTCACCCAGTTGATGATAGCTTTGGATGGCTTGCTCCGTCTGACCGGCGTCGATCTGCCGTGCTGCCGTCTCCGCAAGTGAATGGACTCGCTCATGCCGTTCGACCATCTCGCGGAACGCCCGCTGTTGAGTCAGCACCGAACCCGGAACGGATTTTTGCGCTTCAATCCATTTTCCTAGCCGGCATCGCTGCGAATTCCCGATAATATGGATCTCGCTCTTGTCGTAGCCGAGCATCCGGTTATAGATCCACCATTTCCATAACAAATGGTCGGTCTTGAGGACCCGAAGCAGCTGAGAATCGTTCAAATGATGGAACCACTGCAGCGACTCTGACCGAAGCTCTTCCACCGAGCGGCTGGTATGATATAAATGTTCCCCCGTGTCTCTTGCCAACGTGACGACCTGCCGGGTCTGATCGACGATTTCTTTCATATGCTCCGTGATTTCTACCGTGGCCGCCGCTTGTTGTTCGACGATTGAAGCAATCGACTCTTCCGACATTCCCATCTCGTCGATGGCGCGCATCATTTCCTCCAGCTGTATGAATGCCCCACGGTTCTTATCATGCTGCAGTTCCATCTTGCCGGCCATCAGGTCGGTGCGTTCCTGAACGGATGTCGCCAACTGCTGGATGTTGGCAATAACTTCATAGACCTCGCTTACAGAGGTTTTGGTCTGCTCGGACAGCCTCCGAACTTCGCCTGCCACGACGGCGAAGCCGCGCCCTTCTTCGCCGGCCCGCGCCGCCTCAATCGATGCGTTCAGCGCAAGCAGATGAGTCGAATCCGCAACGGAGTTGATCATATCGACGACTCCGGACAACTCCAGGAGCGACTGCTGAAGCTCCTCGAACCGTGCTTTGGTATCACGGAACAAGTCGGTCATCTCCTCTAATCCGTCTATCGTCTGCTCCACGATTGCACGGTTCTCCTGAAGCGTGCCGAGCATTTTTTCGGTCGTGGCAGCGGCTTCGGTCGTCTGTGAGGAGACTTCCTCGATGGAGGCGGTCAACTGCTCTGCAGACTCCTGAATATGCTGGGCATCCTGCATCGACGCTTCGGCAGACATTAATAAAGTATGTATTCCATCCATTTGAATCAGCTTTTCCATCGTCTCGCTATTCGTATCAAGCAAGCGGAACTCGTAGGCGGACTGGTAGGCCTCCAGTACGATTTGGGCATCCAGCATCAGGATACGGTGCAGTGCCAGGAGCAGATCCGACGCTTCAGCGGTGCGAAAGTCCTGCAGGATCAGCGGGACAAAGTATTCATATATTCGTAAAAAGGAGGATACGAACCACTCCGGCGCCAGTTGGATATGACTATGCACAACGCCAATCCTCTGCCGTATCCGGATATATTCTTCGTCAAGTCGAATGTTCGGAATCGAATTCAGATAGATGATGAATGTCTTGGCCAGCCGTTCGCGCGTACTGTGACGCTCGATTAATTGCTTCATCTCGGGAATTTCGAACAGCAGCTCATAATGACGGTCGGTAATGGCCTTGGCGTACTTTTCGAAATAAGGGGTCAACCGCTTTAACAGCTTCAGGTCTTGAGTCGTCATCTGCAGAAACATCAGCTTGGTCCGAAGGGACGGAAGCGTTTCCATTTGCAGGGCTTCGATATTGTCTGGCATCTTCGGCTTACGGTAAATCAAAATATCCTTCCTTTCTGCAACCAGATGCATGAGTTCTGTATTCTATAATTTTTTTCACACTTATGTAATAATACCATATTTTTCTGCGACAATAGTCCTGAATTTTGAATCGGTTGCGGATGACAAAATCGTAAGCATGGCGTAAGTCAATTCAATAGGACTCGAAACGCGCCTTCGATACAATAAAAATAGCATACGATAGGACCGATGACGGAAGGAAGAGGGCCAATGAGGCTAACGGGCGTTTCCATATACAATTCACTTCTGCAGCGGCATGCCGGCATCCTCGTCTCTCTGCTGGCCCTTGTGGCCGTCCTCGCAGGATGCACGGGGAAGGACAACAGCGCGCAGGCTATGCAGGGATCATCCCCCATTCAGTATCAAGTGACCGCCGTCTGGAATGATGCCGCTCATTCGCTGAAGGCGACGGCCGTGGTGCATTTTCGCAATGAGTTCGATCAGTCCTTGAAAGAGCTTGTCTTCCATTGGTATGCCGACAGCTACCGCACTCCGGATGCGCAGCCGATTCATGAGCGGAAGCTCAATCAGCGCCTGGCGTCCGAAGGGCTGCTGGGCACCGCGCTCTCCGACCTGCCTGCCAGCGGCGGAGTCACCACGACCGCCGTAACTTCGGAGAACGGCCAGCCTCTGGAGTACGAGCATGCCAATCAGTCTCTGACCGTACAACTGAAGCAGCCCCTCGCCCCGAACGGCACCGTGTCTCTTCGCATCCGCTATGAGATCCAAGTCCCGTACGGAGCCTGGAGGCTGGCTTGCAACGAACAATTCGCCGGCGGAACCTATTGGACGCCGCAGCTTGCGGTATACAATCCGCTGCGCCATGCCTGGAACCGGGTACCGAATTATCCCGGATACCCGAGCGATTATTTTTATCCGGCGGATTACGACGTTCATCTCCAGCTGCCCGCTTCCTGGATTGTCGTCACGACAGGACAGCAATTGGAGCATCGCGTGCAAGACGGCGTGCAATCCACTCATATTCGGGCGAATGGAATCCGCCAGCTCGCGTTCTACGCCAGCCCGGACTATACCGAGACGAAGCGGCCGCTTCCGGACGGGAAGTCCCTCGCGGTCTACACGCTGGACGACGGGGAACGGCCGACCGAGCAATGGCTTGACGCCGCAGCCGATGCGATCGCGTTCTACTCCAATGCGATCGGGGAGCTTCCGGGAAAGCATTGGGCATTCGTCGAAGCTCCCTATGCCGGGATGAGCGACAGCCTCGACGGCGTGGTTCTGTTCGGCAGGAAGGAGAAGCTGAACGGCGCGCTCTCGCCCGATATGCTTCGATCGATTGCGAAGCAGTGGTTCGGATCCGCAATCGGCGTTAACTCACGGACCGATGGCTTCCTTGATGAGGGGATGTCCGAATTCGCCGCACGCTATTATCGGCATCAGCGGCTGCAGGAGCCTTGGCCATCCGCCTCAACCACCGATTACCGGACGATCGCGCTCCCTGCCGCCCAACTCGGGGAGGATGCCTTGACCATCTACCGCGACCGGGGCGCCGATCTGCTCGCGGCCTGGGCGCAGGAGGCCGGAACCGATGCTGTCCCGGTCCTCTGGAAGAGCTACTTCAATCGCTACCGGGGGCAATTCGCGACCATAGAAGGCTTCCTCAATATAGCCGAGGATGCGCTCGGACAGGAGAAGCATGACCGGCTCTGGCAATTGCTGAACAATCCACCCTCATCATAAGAAGAAATAAGCCACCCGAGATTCGGGTGGCTTGCTTGTTTAGCCTTTGTAACGCTTAATGAATTCAACCGCTTTGCGGATGTCGGTCTCCGGAGATTCTCCGACTTCGCGTTCGATTGTGAGATAGCCGGAATAGCCGATATCGACCAAGGCCTGGAAATAAGCATCGAAGTCTACTTTGCCTTCTCCGAGCGGCACTTCCTGGAATGGCCCGTCGGTCGCCATGTCCGCAATCTTCTCATGCGACATTGGCTCGAAGCCGAGCATGCCGTAGACGAGGCGCGGATCGACTTCCCGCAGACGGACGCCGTCCTTGACGTGCGTATGAACAATATAATCCTTCAGCGTATGAACGCCTTGCACCGGATCGTCTCCGGTTACCATCACCATGTTCGCCGGGTCGAAGTTGACGGCTACCCCTTTTCCCGACAACGTATCCAGGAACGACTTCAAATGCGCCGCCGGCTCAGGGCCGGTCTCAATCGCAAAATGCGCGCCCAGGCTGTTCGCGTACTGGCTCAGCTCTTCACAAGCCTGCTGCATCGCATAATATATCTCGTTCTGCTCATCCGGCACGATGCCGATATGCGTCGTTACGACGTTGGTTCCCATATCAAGCGCCAGATCGAGGATGCGCTTCGACTTCTCGATTTTGGCCGGGTTCGCCTCTTTGTCCTGGAAGCCGTGACCGCCCAGGTCGCCGACCAGCGCCGAGATTTTCAAGCCGAGCGAATCGATATACTTCGCCAGTTCTTTGCGCGCATCTTTCGACAAGTTATCCGGGTCCATCTCCCCGCTGACCGCATAGATTTGCACGCCGTCCGCGCCTACTTCCTTCGCCTTGGCCAGCGCTTCCCGCAGCGGAAGGCGGAAGCTGTCCGTAATGACACCGATTGGATTCGTTAACAATGCCATGTGAATCACTCCTTAATCAGGTTTATGATGGAAATGCGCGGCTGCGCATATTCAAAAATCAATTCCGAAGGCCGAGTGGCCGGTCTAGCGGTTCGGGTAGCCCGTTCCCTTCCGCCGCTTCGCGGCATGCTCTTGAAAAAGGGGGGCAAGTTCATCCTTCAGATCCCCAATCATGAGCCCGCTCGCAATCTCCGCCACCGTCCAGCCCGATTCAATCGCCCATGGGCCCCAGCCCATGTCGGACGGCGATCCGAAGACCTCGCCGAGCTCAACATCGTAGGCCCGTGCCCAGGCGCCGTCAATGTCCGGATTGGGGCTGCTGAGCTGGGCCTGGACCATGAAGTCGGAGCTCTCCGTCCACAAGTCAAGGAACATGCTGTCGCCGGTCACGAAGTAAGCCTGCATCCAAGCCATCGGAAGCCAGTTGTTGGAATACAGCAGGTCGACGACAGGGTGCCCGTTCTCCGTAACGAGCGAGTTGTCCCGCATGCCGTTCTCTTCCCACATCGGCGCCTTATAGCCTTCATCCCATTCCAGATAAGCGCCGCTCGGATGCTTGAAGCGCTGCAAATCCTCGGTTACCCGATACAGCCACTCGCGATGCCTCTCATCCTGCGTCGACCAGTAGAGCCAGCTTAGCGGCAGCACGAGACGGCACAACTCCTGCGTCTGGCTCTGCTCCCGCACCGTATCCGGGTAGACGCGCATCAGCGCCTCCAGCCCTTTGCGGCCGGCATCCAGGAACAGCCGGATCCCGGTAAGCTGGTACGCGAGCAGCAGCGCCGCGTAATAATAAGCGTTATAATGAGCGCTCGGGAATTGGGCCGGCTCGCTGCGCATTCTGTGAAGCTCCTCGGGATGTCGGTCGAATATCATATTATTCGTGCGCGACACCCGCATGCCATCCGACCCGGTCGTCTTCAAGAGGAAGTTGAGCGCCAGCAGACAGTCGTCCAGATGACGTTCGCTGCCCTCCAAGAAGCATTGCCACATTTGCGGCAGAATGGCTCGCGACACGTCATCCTGATAACAGATGCTCCACGCCTCCGCGTTAAAACGCATCATGCCGGACCAAGGGACATCCTCTTTGCACAGAAAGTACTGGAAGACATAATCATGCAGGCGATTGGCAATGGCGAGGCTGCGCTCATCGTTCGTCACCTTGTAATGCATGAAATAGGCCATCGCCGTCTCGCCGATGCAGTCAGCCCGCTGTTGGCGGCTCAGCCGCTGGCTGCCGTCGCCGTATATCTCGGTGCCCCAGCCCTCGTGCACCCCGGTGCGGCCTTCATCGTACAGCACGCCCGATCGCTCGAACCAGCGGATGGCGCGTTCCGCGGCTTCTCTATAGGAAGCGGCCCGCCTTCCGTCGGGGCCGGTGCTGACGACCGGCTCCAGCGAAGATAGAGCCGCGACCTCGATCCCGCGATCCAGCAGCCAGCCGATGACAAAGGCGACGACATGCCGGATGCGCTGCAGCGGAGAATAGCGTGCGCGCAGCCACGGGCAGAGCCGGAAGCCGCAGACGAGCAGCGTATCCTGCTCGAACCAGAGCGCGCGGTCGGACACTTCCCCGAAGAAGGAATCATCCAGCTCCACGCGGTCATGCGCATGCACTCGCGCATACTGCAAAATCGGCACATCGTGCAGGCACGCCCCCGCGAAGGGACGCAGGCGCATGCCGCACTGATCATCGAGCAGCGCGCCGAGCGGCAGTCCCGCCAGATCCGTCTCCTTGGAGCAATAGATGAGACGATGGTACCGCGTCGACTGGGGCGGCTCGCAATACACATGGCCGATGCTGGCCACATATTCCGCGAAGATGCGCTTGCCGGCGGCAATCTGCTTCTCCAGCAGCACGCGCTGATGCGCGGGGAACAGAAGCGGCGTCTCTTCCGTTCCGCCGAGCAGCGCAATCGCTTCGTACGCATCCAATACGCCTTCCCGCACCTCATCCGGATGCAGGACGGCCACATTCGGCTCAATCAGCCGAATCGCCTGCAGCATATCATTATCATTGCTCCGTGTTATTACAGCCAAAGCGGGGTCTTTGCGGTTCATGCTGTTCTTCCTCCCTCCCGCTTCTTCGCCATTGCATTAAGAGAAAACAATTTCGGTTCCCTTGGCGCTCGACTCGTAAATCGCGCAAAGGATTTTCATGAGTTCCACGCCGTCTTCCACCGGACAGATGGTCTCGGTGCGCCCAAGGCAGCAATCGATGAAATGATCGACTTCTTTTTGGAAGCCCCGTTCGAAATCAAAGCTGAGGTGGTCGATTTGCGGCGTCATGTTCAAAATCGTATCATGCTTTTCTCCCATAATGAGCAGCTGCGGCTCAACTTCCGCGCCGCCCTTGTCCCCGAACAAGCGGACGCTGATCTCGTCCTGCTTCAAATGCAGCGCGAAGCTGACATCCACAGCGAGCGAGGCTCCGTTCTCGAAGCGGATAAGCGCGTTGGCCATATCCTCGACCGTGTTCACGTTCGCGTCGTAATCCGCGGCCTGGTAGAAGGACAGATTCTCGATATGGTTCCGGTTGCCGAGACGGTTGTACGCGTTGCCGCTAACCGATTTGACCTTCGGCTTGCCCATCAGATACCAGCACAGGTCGATGACATGGACGCCCAGGTCGATAAGCGGACCGCCGCCGGAACGCTCCACATCGCTGAACCATCCGCCCGGGTTGCCCAGCCGGCGCAGACAGGACGCCTTCGCATAATAGATTTCGCCCAGGTCGCCGGCGTCGATAAATTTTTTCAACACGCGGGTATTCATGCCATAACGGCGGACATAACCCACTTGAAGCGTCTTGCCGCTTTTCTTCTGCGCTTCCTGTACCGCCAGCGCCTGCTCCACCGTCTTGCAGAGCGGCTTCTCGACAAGGACATGCTTGCCCGCTTCCAGCGCGGCAATCGCGATCTCCGCGTGAGAGTTGTTCCATGTGCAGATGCTGACCGCCTCTACGTCCGGATTCGCAAGCAGCTCATGATAGTCCGTGTAAATCTTCGCCTCGGGAGCCCCGAATTTCTCCGCCTTCTCCTTAGCCCGATCCGCATTCAGATCGCAGACCGCCACCAGCTCGGCCTCATTGTTCTTTTGATATCCTCCAAAATGCATTTCCGAGATCGAGCCTGCGCCAATGACGCCTACTTTGACTTTGCTCATGATGGACTTCCTCCCCTAGATATTGATAATAAAGAGTTGCTTAACTCCGGCTATAAAATAATCGTATTATGGCGCGTTTACACTTCAGACCAGATACGCCGCGCATTTTCGATTCCGATTTTCGTACCTCTAAGGCAATCTTCCATGCCCTCGAATTCGATGCTGACGTATCCGTCATAACCCGATCCCTTCACCGTGCGGATAAGATCGTACATTGGCAGATCGCCTTGCCCCACGATGGCGCCGCGCAAGTAATTGCCGTACAGCGAGCGGAACCAGCCTTCGCCCGGATTGCGATCCGCCGGACGGATGTAGAAATCCTTCAGGTGAACCATGGACGCCAGCCCGACGTTGTTACCGACGGCATTCAGCGGATTCTCGTCCGCGCACGTGAAGTTGCCCACGTCCATCGTCGTGCGGAAGTTCTCGCGATCGACCGCCAGCACCAGACGCTTCACCCGCTCGCTTGCCTGAATGTAGAAGCCGTGGTTCTCCACGCTTGTCGTAATGCCGAAGCCCGCCGCATAGTCGGCGATTTGGCGGCATGCCTCCACGAGCGCGGGGAAATCCTGCTCGAAATAGCTGACATCGGTCTCCGGATAGAACCGCGATGCGACATCATGACGCATGCGCTTCACGCCGAGACGATGAGCGACGTCCACATGCGACTTGACGCGCGCCACTTCCTTGGCGAACGCTTCGTCATCGAGTCCGGCGAAGTTCGCCCCGATGCAGTAATTGGACAATTCCAGACCGATCTCCGCCGCCTTCTCGCGAATGGCATCCACCCGATCGGGATGATTGGCCAGATCGAGATCCATGTCCACGATCTCCGCATGATCGGCTCCTTGCGCCTTAATCCAGTCCAGCACGTCCAGTACCGTCATCCGTTTATCCTGCAGAGCGGCATGCAAGCTGTAAATACTGACTCCTAATTTCACCCTGGCTCACTCCATTTCGTCTTGGTTCAACCGGCTTGTATCGCGTCCTGCTGCTGCAAACGGTTACAGTTCCGGCCGTTCCTCTCACCTCTATTATAGGAAAGCCCGTGCAAAACACATTGAACTATAGTCCACAATTGTTGGACTTTCTTACACAAATAAACCCGGCAAGCCGGGTTCGAAGGCAAATGTATAAATGAGCCGTTCTTTTGGGCAGGAACGACACGGCGTGCCGGACTTAAATAGTCAACCCTAATCATCCCCTGGCCTCTTACGACCGCTATCCCATCGGCGCAGGAAACTAACTGCTCATGATCTCTTATAACCAATATCCCATCGACGCAGAATACGAACCTGCTCATGCTCTCTTATCAACAATATCCCATCGGCGCAGAATACGAACCTGCTCATGCTCTCTTGTCACCAATATCCCATCGAGGCAGGAAGCTTAGGTCTACCAGTCTCCCTCATCGCGAACAATATCCCATCGGAACAGAAAAAATAATTCTGCCTTAATGGGATAGTACTCATAAGGACATCAAAGGGGATGAGACAACAAGCTAGGCAGGGAACCTGAACCGATGGCAGAGTGAACATAAGAGCAAAGAGGACAACTACTGCGCCGCCACGCCAGGCCGAAGCCAAGGCGGGGCGCTGCCTGCTGGCTCTAAGGAGCATCCGCCTTGGCTCCAGCCTGCTCCAGCAGCCGCGCGAGCTCGGTGAAGCCGCGCGAACGGGCATGGCTGAGAGCGGTCACCCCGTCACGATCCGGGATGTTCACGTCCGCGCCATGCCGGATCAACTGCTCCACCGTACGCTGGTGCGGCTCCCCGCCGCTGCCCAGCACGACCGCCTCCATCAGGGCGGTCCAGCCGAGGTTGTTCACATGGTTCACATCCACATCCGACGACGTCAGCAAATACTCGATGACGTCCAGATGCGCATGCTCCGCGGCCGGGATAAGCGCCGTTCCGCCGAAGCGGTTCGTCCGCTTCGTATCCGCTCCCGCTTCAATCGTCAGCTTCAAAATATCGAGCTGCCCCTCCGCGCCCGCATATAAATACGGATTGCCCCGGTTATCCGCCTGGATATTGACATCCGCCCCTTCGTCAATCAGAAGGCGAACGACCTCCGTATGTCCGCCTAGCGTCGCCAGCATCGCCGGCGTGCGCCCGCTGCCGTCCTGCGCATTGACATCGGCGCCTTCCTTAATATACCGCCGGACGTCTTCCTCCTTGCCCTTCTTCGCCGCGTCAAGCAGTGCCGCATCGCGGGCCATCGCTTCCCTGCTCTCGCTGTCCTTCCCCGATCCAGCCTGAATATGGCCGTCTGCGAAGCGCTCCTCCGCGACGCCGCAGCCCGACGCCAACACGAGCGACAGGCAGAACAATACTGCGCGCAGCATCATACATCCCCTCCTCAAGCAACCAATTATCTCGCTCTACTGTATCACGCCCTCACCGATACCTAAAATATTTTCATTGTTCGCGTTCCATATGATTCGGATCTGACGGGGCCCGCAGGCCCCGCCCGGCATCATTCCTCCGCCTCATGGACAATGCTCAAGCCTTCCACATGCTTGCGCTCCATCAGCTTCCGCTTTTTCCGGTTCTCCTTCGTCTCGAACACGATGTCCATATCATAATTTTCCGGATACAATTCCTTGCCTTCAATATACAGCGACAGCCGCTTATGATTGATTTTGACCTTCTGCCGCTCAATCATGACTCCGACATTGCCCCGTGCATCCGCCGCTTCATATACGATTCCGGTCCGCCCTAGATACGAGATATAGACGCAATCGCCAATCTCCAGCGGACGGTCCTGCTTCGCCTCCACTCCACTCGAATTCTCCGCTGCCCCATCCTCAGGCGAGGCGGCCCCGTTAACAGCCGCGGGCGCCTCTGAGTCAAGCAGCGGCCGGGACACCGGCTCCGACATGGATTCGCCATCCCGCAGCAATCCGGCGTCATAGCCCGCCGCCGTCCCCGCTTCCGCATCCGCGCGCAGCCCCGGCGCTTCCTCCCGGCGCGCCGCCAGTTCCTCCGCTCGGCGGATCAGCTCCGGGTTCAGCCCGAGCTTCCGTGAGATGAGGAAGGCGTAGCTGCTGCCGGCTTCTCCGATGCAGAGCCGATAGAGCGGCTGCAGCGTATCCGGATCGAACTCCATCCGGGCGTTGCGGAAGCCCGGCGTGACGCCGGCGAAATGCTTGATCTCGTTGTAGTGGGTCGTCGCGATGACCATCGTCCCGCGCCGCGCCAGCTCCTCCAGCAGCGCGATCGACAGGGCGACCCCTTCACCCGGATCGGTGCCCGACGCCATCTCGTCAATAAGCACGAGCGTCGCCTCATCCGCAAAGGCCAGCATATCGATGACCCGCGTAATATGAGCCGAGAACGTGCTGAGCGACTGCTCCAGGCTCTGCCCGTCGCCGATATCGGCCGCGATATGGCGGAACACCGGGAAGCTGCTCCCTTCCCCGGCAGGCACAAGCAAGCCGGACTGCACCATCAGACACAGCAGCCCGACCGTCTTGAGCGCCACCGTCTTGCCGCCTGTGTTCGGCCCGGTGACGATCAAGGCCCGGTAGCCCCGCCCGATCTGAATATCGAGCGGAACCGTGCCGCCGCCAAGCAGCGGATGCTTCGCCTGCCGCAGATCGACGACGCCGTTCTCGTTCAAGCGGACCGGCTGCCCTTCGATGGATTGCGCATATTTCCCCCGCGCGAACACGTAGTCATACCAGCCTACCGTTTCCGCATTGCGGCGCAACTCCTCCGCTTTACCATCGAGCAGCTCGGTCAGATAGCTGAGAATCTTCGCCTCTTCCTTCCCTTCCTCGATACGAAGGATCGCCAGCTCCTGCTGCAGCACGGCCAGTTCCTGCGGCTCGACATAGACCGTCTGCCCGCTGGACGATTCGTCAACGACGCTGCCCTTGATCTGCTTACGGTACTCCTTTTTGATCGGAAAAACATAGCGTCCGTTCCGCTGGCTCACGAGATTTTCCTGCATCAGCGAGCGGTACCGGTTCAACAGCGCGTCGATTTTGCCGCGGATCTTGTCTTCGACGGCCGTCAATTTGCGCCGGACCTTATGCAGCTCCTTGCTCGCCTCATCCCGAATCCGGCCATGCGCGAGGCAGCGGTCGATCTCGGACGCCACCCCGTCCAGCGGATGCATTGAGGCCGCATAGGCGGCGACCGTCGGGGCGATTCCCTCCTTGGACCGCATATAGGCAATAAGCTGCGAGCAGCTGTGCAGGAACTGCCGTACATGCGCAATATCCTTCTCGCCGAACAGATACCCTGACCCAAGCAGGGACAGCACCGTGTCCATTCCTTGCAGGGAAGGAATTGGAACGCTTGCCCCCTTGGCAAGCATCCGAGTCGCCTCTTCCGTCTCCAGCAGCGCATGCTGCACCGCCTTGGCATCGGTGAGCGGCTTCATCTCCTCTATATGCCGCTGCCCGGCATAAGAGAGAGCATACTTCATTACCTCCTGCTTCACGCGCCCGTATTCTAGACGTTCCAGCATTTTGTCGTCCATGTTCAGCACTCCTTCTCATATCTTCCTTCCAACACAGATGTCCGCATGCGACAAAAAAGGCAGAAGAATGCGCAAGTATCGCATCTTCTGCCTTCCGTCATAACGTATCGCGACCCGGCTCTGCCCGGTCCCGCCCGGGCAGCGCAATCACGTGCAAGGAGCGGGCGCGCATTCGCCGAAAGCGTGCGTCTTCCCTTCTCCTGAACGCAAAAAAACCGTGCTCTAACAACAGCACGGATCGTGTCGCCTGCAGACGTTAATCTTGGCTTCAAATGAATCTCCGCTGTTCTTAACTAATTCCGGAAGTCTGATTCGCACATGCTCAAATAAACGTCCAGCAAGACGCTTTTTCGAACAAATGCAAGGCTTCCCTATGGAATTGATTAGTTAAGAACGCTCGCCAACATTAACATCTCTCCCTGTATATGGATAATCTCATCGTAATCGATTGCACCCGCAAAGTCAAGTCCGGCTCCCGCTCCCTCCGATCCGCCGGCTTCGCACGCGTCTCCCTCCGCCCGGGAATGCGGTTCCGCCGCTTGATATTCCCGGATTCATCCTACTCCAGCCGCCCGGGCGCCTTCTTCTTGTACTGAGAGGGAGACAGGCCGGTATGCCGCTTGAATATCCGCGAGAAGTAAGCCAGATCGTTAAACCCGACGCCGAAGCAAATTTCCGTAATCGACATATCGGATTCCAGCAGACAATCGACCGCCTTGCGTACTCGCAGATCAATCAAGTAATCATTGAAGGTTTTGCCGGTGAAGCGCTTGAACAAGTAGCAAAAATACGTCTTCGACAAGCTGAATTGGCGGCACAGCCGTTCCAGCCTCAGCTCTTCCGCATAGTGAAGATGAATATATTCGGTAACGGAGGTAATGACGTCCCGGTATTTTTCCACCCGATCGTCTTCTTCGCTTGTCTTGTCGGCGGGCTTCGTATATTCGCGAATAATAATCGCCAGCAGCCGGAGCAGATCAGCCTTCAGCACCAGTTCGTAATACCGGCGGGCATGCTGATACTCCTCCAGCATCTCCTGCAGCAGCCGCCCCACCTTGATATCGGTATCACCCGTCAGTGCCACCTTCGGCGTCGACTGCTTCTCATCCATCAGGAACTGCTCCAGATAAGAAAAGTCAACGCCCCGCTCGCCTTCGCGCTCCGCCGAATCAAGGACGAAATGCGGTAAAAATTCGCACCCGATAATCTCCACCTCTTGCCCGGCCACCATCTCGACCCGATGGACCGCGAACGGCGGGATAATGAATAAATTCCCTTTGACCATATGATAACTATGATGGTTAATCGTATGCTTGAACTCGCCTTTCAGCACGTACCAGATCTGAATGTAGTCATGAGTATGATCCCAGATGTTGCCGATCGACTGATCCAACCGGTACACCTTGCAAGGAAGATGGGCCTGCAGCTCCTGCTCCGAACGAAATTCGATGACGCCGCGCGCCTCGGCCTCGCTGTCATGACCGCGCCTGCCGTCATGTGACATGTACATCACCCTGTCTGTCCATTGAGAAGATAAAAGTCCTTGCTTCTATTGTACAACGCTTTCAGCCGTTTGCCCAAATAGTATTTGCCGTACATTCGCTGTGGCCAGCTGCGCAATATATCGCTCCATTCAAAAAGCGGTGAATAGTCACGGCCTGGGAGCGAGTGAGGTCTCCACTCGCGGATTCTTGAACCCGCATGAGGAGAAAATCAGACATGCAGAGGTGACCGATGGTGCTGTTCCGACTCCCCCTCGGCCCTTTACCCCTTTGTTCATCAGACTTCTTGAGGATATTGCTGTGATTCGTTCTTCCAACTAACTTTTATAATTTCTTATGACTCAAAATCAGGATTTACATTTTAACTTATAAATGGTAGCGTTGCTTATATACTTTTGAAGTTCACGGCTTGGCAGACGGCAATTCCTTCTCTACGACCGCTAACGACTAGAAATATGACGTCAGTCTTCCTTGGACTCTCCAGGGAAGACTGACTTGTTTCCATGAAATCATTTCAGAAATGATGTGTGCCTATGGGAGGGTCCGTATATGTCCTGGCGGCAAAAAGCAGCGCTAATCATACTGCTTATACTGATCGTTTTTATTTTAGGGTATTTTTTTGACCGTTAAAATTAGCCGATTATCGTAACGGCAGGCCTAATCCCCCGCCGCGGGGCTTCCGCCCGCGTCAGGCGGCCGGACGGGTCGAGCCCGGCCCGGCGCCGTTCTTCCGCGATTTGCGCTCCGTGAGGTTCCATCGTTTCTGAAGGATGGCGAGCAGCACATCCGCGACGATGGCGAGCAGCGCCGCCGGGATCGCCCCGGCGTAAATGCGCAGCGGGTTCTGCGAATTGATGCCGGCATAGATCTCCCGGCCCAATCCGTCCCCGCCGACGATAGGCGCGATCGTCGCGACCCCGATCGCGATGACGGCCGCGATGCGCAGACCGGTCAGCATATAAGTCAGCGCCAGCGGGAACCGCACCTTGAACAGCAGCTGCAGCGGGCTCATGCCGACGCCGCGTCCGGCCTCGACATAGCTCGCATTGACCTGCTTCAGCCCGACGTACGTGTTGCGAACGATCGGGTTGAGCGAGTACAGAAGCAGGCCGACGACGACCGTCTTCGTGCCGAGCCCGAACGCGAGCATCAGCAGCACGAGCAGGGCCAGGCTCGGGATGACCTGGAGCGTGCTCGTCACCGCGAGAATGAGCCGGGATAAGCCCTTGTACCGGGCGCACAGCACGCCGAGCGGAACGCCGATGACGAAGGCCAGGCCGACGCCGGTGAGCACCATTACGATATGGGTCACGAAATATTCCCATAATAAATCCGTATTGCGGCCGATATACGCGATTAAATCCGCAATTGTCCATTCATAGCTTCCCATTGCGCGCCTCCTTTCTTACTGAAGCAGCCCGACTCGTTTTAAATAATTGACGGCCACTTCCCGTTCGCTTTTCTTTTCGACATCCACTTCATAGTTCAAATCGATCATCGTCTTCTCGTCCAGGGTTCCCACGAGCAGGCCGAGTACCTCCTTTAATTCCGGATGCGCCTCCAGCACATCATTGCGCACCACGGTCGAAGCGTCATACGGCGGAAAAAATTGCCTGTCATCCTGCAGCGTCTTCAATTGATAAGCCTTCAGGCGCGAATCGGTGGAATAAGCAAGCACAATATCGACCTGGTTGTTCGCCACCGCCTCGTACACGAGGCTTTGCTCCATCGGGAACTCCTTGCCGAACCGGAAGCCGTACTCATCCTGAAAGCCCTTGTATCCGTCCAGGCCCCGTTCGAGCCAGGTGGTATCGACGCCGAGCCGCAGACTGCCGGCATCCTTCTGCACATCGGATATTTTCTCATATCCGCGCTCCTGCGCCAGATCGCTGCGCACGGTGAAGGCATACGTATTCTCGAAGCCGAGCGGATCGAACCACGTAAAATCAAAATATTGATCGAAGCCCTCCTGGGCCTGCTTCAATACCTCATCCCGCTGCTTCGTCTCGACGACCGGGAAATGGTTGTTGAAGATCTCGCCCGTGTAGAGCGTGGCAATCTGCAGCTCGTTCTTCTTCATCGAGTTAATGACGATCCCGCTCGCCGCCAGGTCTGGCAGCACCTTGGCCTTCAGTTCGGTGCGGTCTTCAATGAGCGCCTTGTACATTTCGGCCAATATTTTCGCCTCGGAATAGGTCTGCGCTCCGATGACAAGCCGGTTGTCCAGCCCGCAGGATGACAGCAATATCGTCAACGCCAGCAGGGCAATCGCGAGGCCCGCCGGCCGTGTTCGTCCAGTCATACCGAATCCTCCTCCTTCATTCACTCCAGTCCCGGACCGTACACCCCGTTACGGACGGCAAGGTTAAGCAGACAAGCTGCTCGTCCGTCCAAAACGGCGTGTAAGTGCTTTTTCCAAAAGCCCGAGAAGTCCGTCGATGACAAACGCGAGCACGATGGCCCCGACGGCTCCGGTAACGATCAGCTCCGGCTTGTTGACTCCCATGCCCGATACGATCAACTGTCCCAGGCCTCCGGCCCCGATCAAGGCGGCGAGCGTCGCCCAGCTAATAATGTAGACCGTTGTCACGCGCACGCCGGACATAATATAAGGCAAGGCCAGCGGAAGCTGAATGCGCACAATTCGCTGGAACGTCCCATAGCCCATGCCGCGGGCCGATTCCAGCACGCTCCGGTCCACGGACTCGAAGCCATCGTACGTATTGCGCAGAATCGGCATAATCGAATAGAGGAACAAAGCGAATATGGCCGGCTTCATGCCGATGCCCATCAGCGGAATCATAATGGCCAGCAGCGCCAGACTCGGCACGGTCTGGAGCAGATTGGCAACGAAGAATACGATGCTGTTCAGCCAGGAGAACGTGTTGTAGATAAGCGCGATGCCGAGCGGAATGGCCACGAGACACCCGATCAGCACCGAAGCGGCCGAGATGACCATATGTTCGGCCAGCGCCGTGACAATGTCGCTTCCACGCTCTTGCAGAAATGTCCACCATCCACCCATCGGTTACGCCTCCTCTCCGAATGTATTCGGCGCGCTCTCCATGATTGATGGATATACGTCCGCCAAATGCTTGACGATGCTGCCCCGGGTAATCAAGCCGATAAACTTGCCGTTCTCGTCGACGACCGCCAAAATCGTAAGCCGGTTGTCGCTCATGATCTTCACCGCTTCCGGCAGCGGCGTTCCCGGCCGGACGAAATAGCCGATCGGCCGCATCACATCCCTCACCCGCTTGTTCTCCTCCCCGTATTGGTCCAGCACCTTATAAATGGAGACGATGCCCTGCAGCTTGTCGTCACGGTCGACGATGAACAGCGAGTCCACCTTGCGGCTCTCCATCAGCTTGATGGCTTCCGCCAGCCCCCGGTTCGGATACGCCGTCACCGGCTTCGGCACCATTACTTCATCCACGACCGGAATATCGAAGCCGGCCGCTCCCTCCAGCCGCTTCTGGCCGATGAATGTGCGGACGAAATCATTCGCCGGATGCCGAAGAATATTTTCCGGCGATCCGGTCTGCACGACCTCGCCATCCTTCATCAGCACGATCGTATCCGCGATTTTGATCGCCTCATCCATGTCATGGGTGACGAAAATAATCGTTTTGTTCAGCTCCTGCTGGAGCCGGATCAGCTCATCCTGCAGCTGCTCCCTGCTGATCGGATCGAGCGCGCTGAACGGTTCATCCATCAAAATGATGTCCGGATCGGCAGCGAATGCGCGGATGACGCCAATGCGCTGCTGCTGGCCTCCGCTCAGCTCGGATGGATAGCGATCGCGGTACACTTCCGGATCGAGGTGAACGAGCCGCAGCAATTCATCCACCCGTTGTTCGATCTTGGCTTTATCCCATTTCTTCAATTGCGGGACGACGGCAACGTTTTTGCCGATGGTCATGTGGGGGAATAATCCGATGTTTTGAATGACGTAGCCGATATTGCGCCGGAGCTCCACAGCGTTCTGCTCCGAAATATCTTGGCCGTTAATGAGGATTTTTCCGCTTGAAGGGGTTATCAGACGGTTAATCATTTTCATGGTGGTCGATTTGCCGCATCCGCTCGGTCCGATCAGAACGGTGAGCTCGCCCTTCTTGAATTCCAGATTGATGTCTTTCAACGCGTGAAAGCCACCTTCGTAAACCTTATTCACTTTTTGGAATTGGATCATGCGCCATCACCTCTTTTTTATAAAAAATATTGATAGAAGCTGTCGACCCCTGCGGGTGCTGCCAAGTATGTAGATGAATCCGGCCGGCCTGAAATGGGGAGCGGTTATTTGTTATGTGTACGCGAATCAGCGCAAGGAATAGAACGCGCGATTGCTGATAGCGCATTTGCACATAAGCATACTTAATAATTAAACCTATCCTGACCATATGAAACAAAAGACTTAGGCTTCGACAAAAAACAGGCCTCTGGTCTTCATTATCTGCAAATTTTAGATTCTTATGTTTACCAAAAAAACCGTCCTTCTCCAGCCACAAAAAAAGGCCCCGCGCCTAGCGGCGCGTGACCTTGGTCCAAAATCCTCCGTGAAGCTGCGTCGGCTCGGAGGTGACGATAAATGCCTTCGGTTCAATTTCCAAAATCGATTGTTGGAGCATGCTGCGGTTCTTCCGCTTCGCCAGCACCTCAAGCATGAGCCGATGCCCGTCCCGGCCGCTGCCGATCCAGGAGGTGACGCCGAAGCCATGATCCCGGAGATAATTCGGCAGCGGGCTGTCCGGATTGTTGACGATGACTTTGAAGACAACGTAGCCAAGCGCAATTTTGTCCTCGATCCAGGAGCCGACCAGCACCCCGATGCCGTACCCGACGGCGTACACGATCAGGCTGACCGGTTCGTCCAAATATTTGAGCACCATATTCAGGCCAAGCACATAGATGATAATCTCGACCGTGCTGATCGAGGCCGCCAAGTACCGCTGACCCTTCAAGGTTAATATCATGCGCAGCGTGAAAAAAGAGACATAGACGATTTGTATCGTGAAAATGGCGATGAGAATCGTAAACATGGCGTATTCCTTTCCTTCCGCCGATGCAAGCGCAACGCGATTAATATATATCTTTACCCTTCTTCTCCTTTCCGGAAACGCGGACAAAAAAAGAAGGACCCCGGCCTCAAGCCAGACTCCCTTGATTGTAATCTCTTTACAGCCGCAACACAAGCGGCTTCCTGGGGGACGGCCCTTGCCAATTCAAGGCTTCGGGGCAAGTGAATTCCAATGCGCCGACAGCCCGAAGCATCCATCTCCTTCGCCTGCGTACTTCCCGTCGCTTGGCCCATCCTTCCGTGCGCCTTGTCCCTCCTGCGCGCCCGTCTTCCGTTCCGGTCCGCTCGCTCTCCGTACCTGCTATCCGCCGCACCCCGCATCAATGGACCAGCCTTATTCCCGGCCTGCCCCGGGACTTTGCTTGGAAACATGCAAGAGGAGCATACTTTCATGCGAGAGATACATCGAGAGGTACATACTTTACAGGCAAGAGATACACCGAAAGATACATGCGAAAGGTACATGATTTGGAATGCTAAGACACGAGCTCAGGAACACTCATGGGAACAGGGAGATAAGGAACGGTCTTTCTCCCTTACGGCCACTCTCCCATCGGGTCAGAATCCCGGAGGCATAATGCCCAATACATCGGGAGGCACGGTACGTCTCGGGCAAAAGCACTTTAAACGGGATAGGTTCCTGAGTAAAAGGGAGAGTACTTCGAAGAGGCTAAGTCCCCTCCGCCAGCCCCATAGAGCGGACAGCCCGGCGCCTGCATCGCAAGCGCCGGGCTGTCCGCTATCCGGTAACCATCAAGCGGGGAGGCGGCATTGTTGCCCCCCTGATGTCAGGACTGCGGTTCCGCAACCCGCAGTATATGATAGATCCGCTCCATGTCCAAGTGGCTGCGAGCCCGATCCGCCAAGCGGTCAAAAGCAGCCTCGCGCTGGGCGGCAAAGTTTAATTGGACCGGCAAAGGCGGAAGGCTCTTCGCCTCGCGAAGCCGGTTGAGCCAGCCCCTGCGGAAGGCGTCATTATGGAACAAGCCATGCAAATAAGTGCCCATGATGCGTCCATTCGGGTGCAGCAAGCCGTCATGACTGGCGGAAGCGGCATCCGCCTCGTCCGCAGCCCGCAGCTCCAACAGCGGTTCGGCCACGATATCCGCCGCGGTCGGCAGTGAACGGCCCATATGAATCTCGTAGCCTTCCATAGGGCATGCCTCGAGGGGCGTCCCGCGCAGTCCGGAGGCGATGACTGTTCCCCGCACGCGTTCCGTCCGCTTGTCGGCCGCGAACACCGTCTCCATCGGGAGCAGCCCCAGGCCGTCCATGACCGCCCCCGCCTCGGCCTCCGCACCATGCGGATCGCGCAGATGCACGCCCAACATTTGATAGCCTCCGCAAATGCCGGTGACGGCCCCTTCCTTCGCATATGCCGCCAACGCGTCGGCCAGCCCGTTCTCCCGCATCCATTGGAGATCGGCCATCGTGCTCTTCGTCCCCGGAATAATGATGGCATCCGGCGCGCCGAGCTCCTCCGGCCGGCGAATATAGCGGATGCGCACATCAGGTTCCGCGGCCAGCGGATCGATGTCCGTGAAATTGGAGATGCGCGGCAAGCCCACGACCGCAATATCCAGGTCGTTCTCGGGGAGCGCCTTCCCTTTCCACTGCTCCAACGCGACCGAATCCTCCGCTTCAATATCCAGATCGTCGGCATAAGGCAGCACGCCGATCACCGGAATGCCCGTACGCTCTTCGAGCCAGTCGAGTCCGGGCTGCAGCAGCGTGACGTCACCGCGGAATTTGTTAATGATGAATCCTTGCACCCGCTCCCGTTCATGCGGCTCTAGCAGCTCCAGGGTACCGACGATCGACGCGAACACGCCGCCCCGGTCGATGTCCGCCACGAGCAGGACGGGAGCCTCCGCCCAGGCAGCCATGTTCATATTGACGATATCATTCTGCTTCAGATTGATTTCGGCCGGGCTGCCCGCCCCCTCCATGACGACGATATCGTAAGCGGCGCGCAGCCGGTTCACTGCGTCCACCACGGTCCGCTTCGCTTCCGGCAGGAAGCCGGACCGGTAATCGCGGGCGCTCAGGTTCTTATAAGGCTTGCCGTGGACGACGACCTGCGAATGCATGTCCTTCGTCGGCTTGAGCAGCACCGGGTTCATGTCCGTCGTCGCCGCGATGCCGCACGCTTCCGCCTGCACGCCCTGAGCGCGCCCGATCTCCTTGCCGTCCGGCGTCACATACGAATTGAGCGCCATATTTTGCGACTTGAACGGGGCTACCCGGTACCCGTCCTGCTTGAAAATGCGGCATAGCGCCGTCGTCACGACGCTCTTGCCGACATCGGAGGCGGTTCCTTGGAGCATAATCGTTCGCCCACGCGGCCGTCCTTCCGTCTCCTTCGTCTGTTCCCCGCCTTGCGCGGCGCCGGATTTCTCGCTCATATCCTTCATCCTTTCCCGGATGCCGCCAGGAGAAGCAGCAGCAAGCCGACGACCTCCGTCCATTCGTTAATCGCGCCGTACGTATCTCCGGTCAGGCCGCCGAGCTTGCGCGACAAATATTCCATCGGCAGACAAGCCCCCGCCGTGCACAGCAGCGGCGCGGCTACGCTCATCGCAAGGGCGGCGGCCGGAGATGAGAGTCCCAGTCCCGTGAGCGCGCTTAAGCTCGTTCCGGCCTCTGCCGTTCCCGATGCCGCGGCGGCCAGGACGGCAAGCGCGAAGCCGAGCAGATAGGCCATCGTGACGTGCCCGGCCTTCACGCCGAGGAAATACCCGCCGAGCCCCTCTTCCGGGCGCGCCTGGGGCTTGCTCGCCAACGCCAATACCATCGCGGCGCGCGACCAGATGAACGGTACGACAACCCAGCCGTTCCATATGCCCAGCTCCATCAGAGAGACGAGGAGCGTCCATTTGAGCAGCAGCAGCAGAACGCAGGCGATGACGCCCATCGCCCCGCTGCGGCTGTCCTTCATAATCTCCAGCATCCGTTCGCGGGAACGCGAGCTGAGCACGCCGTCGGCCGTGTCCATCCAGCCGTCCATATGCAGCCCGCCCTGCAGCGCAACGGCCAGGGTAAGCGTCAGCGCGGCCGCCGGAAAGACGGGAAGCAGATGCATCAACCCCCAGCCTGCCGCCCAGACCAGCCCGCCGATGCAGAAGCCCGCCAGCGGAAAGAAGAAGGTGCTTCGCTTCAGCACCTCGTTCGTGAACGGCACCGAGAACGGAACAGGAATCCGGGTCAGAAATTGCATCGCCGCAACGAGTCCTTGCCATGTCCGCTTCATAGCCGCACCTCCCGGCTTTTCAACTCGATCGGAATGCCTGCGGTCACGAGATACACTTCATCCGCCTTCCCGGCGATGCGCTGGTTCAAGCGGCCCGCCGCGTCACGGAACATCCGGCCGAGCTTGTAGACGGGAACGATGCTGTCCCCGACCTCGTTCGTCACCATCACCAGCGTGCCGCGGAAGCGGCCGGCCTCCTCCGCCAGCCGTTCGATGCGCGCCTCCAGATAGCGCTCGGCTTCCGGCGCCTCTCCCCATTGCCGCTCCGCCTGAAGCAGCTCGTTCGACAGCCAGAGCGTTAGGCAGTCGACCAGCACGGCCGGCCCTTCATGGGCGGCCCCTGCGTCCGCGCTGGTGCGGGCAAGCCATTCCGGCAACTGGAGCGGCTCGTTCACCGTCTTCCAGGCGTAGCCCGATTGCTCCCGATCCGACTGGTGGCGGCGAATCCGGTCGCGCATCTCCTCATCATGGGCTTCCGCGGTCGCGACATAGATGCCCCCATCCGGGACGCGCTTCATGAACAGCCGCTCCGCGAAGCCGCTTTTGCCGCTGCGAGCGCCGCCCGTGACGAGGACAAGCTTATTTCCTCCGGCAGCCGTGCCCGTCATGCTTGTCCCTCGCTATCGTCCGTGTCTTTGTTGGATACGCCCGCTTGGGCGAAGGTCGCCATCTCTTGCATAATGCGCAGCGAAGCATCGATAACCGGGAACATCAGAGCGCCGCCCGTTCCTTCGCCAAGGCGCATATTCAAGTGCAGGCCCGGCTTCAGGCCAAGCTCGGCCAGTAAAGCGGCATGCCCGCGTTCTTCGGACAGATGCGATGCGATGAGATAAGGCTGCGCCGCCGGAGCGAGCCGAACCGCAGCCAGCGCCGCCGCGCTGGAGATGAAGCCGTCGACGACGACCGGGAGCCGATGGGCGGCCGCGCCGAGAATGACGCCGGTCAGTCCGGCGATCTCCAGTCCGCCGACCTTCGCGAGCACATCCAGCGCATCGCTGCGATCGGGCTGGTTGACTTCAAGCGACTGACGCACGACGTTGCATTTGTGGGCCCACTGCGCATCGCCGATGCCGGTCCCCCGCCCAACGGCCTCCTCCGGGGCCAACCCGGTCAAGGCGCACAGAATGGCTGCGCTCGGCGTCGTGTTGCCGATGCCCATTTCTCCGGTAGAGAACATGCGAATTCCGGCCTGGACGCACTCGTTCACCGTATCGACGCCGGCCATGATCGCCGCCACCGCCTCGTCCCGGGTCATCGCCGGACCCTGGGCCATATTGCCGGTGCCGCGGCGCACCTTGCGCGATTGCAGCTGCGGGTGGCTCAGATCGGCGTTGACGCCGACATCGACGCAGATGACTTCAGCCCCCGCCTGACGCGCCAGCACATTGACGGCCGCGCCGCCGGCAAGGAAATTCATGACCATCTGCGGGGTCACTTCGGCCGGGAAGGCGCTGATCCCTTCCGCGCAGACGCCATGATCGCCCGCCATCACGATAATCGCCTTCTGCTTGAATTCCGGTGTAACAGTCCCGGTAATGCCGGCCAATTGAACCGCAAGCTCCTCCAGAAGCCCGAGGCTGCCCGGAGGCTTCGTCAGTTGATTTTGATGCGCGGCGGCCGCCTCCATCGCCGTCTTGTCCAGAGCGGGGATCCGCCCGATCAATTCGCTAAGCCGTTCATTCATCGCATTCATCTCATTCATCTCCGTTTTCCATAGTTGTCAGTGCCATCGATGTTCATCCCAATTACAGAAATGAGCCTTTTCCTGCGTGTTCGTCCTTCCATCTCCCGCCATGCCGTGGAACCAGCCCGATTCCCGTTCGCGGCTTCTCTTGTTACCGGCTGTCGCCGCCTTCATGCTCTCGCTTCCCTTATGCTCTTGCCGCCTCGTCGCCCTCTGTCCCGGCTTCCGCTTCCTTCTGTGCCTGTTTTATCCCCGTCTCCGCTTCCTCCTCCGTATGGGCCGGACACATCAGCAGCTGCGGACGCCCGTTCCCCGGATGCGGCACGATGGCGGCGCGGGTCTCGAAGTAGCGCGCGATGACATCCGGCGACATCAGATCCTCCGGTGCGCCGTCTGCCGCGATGCGCCCCTCATGCACGACGACGAGCCGATCGCAATACAGCGCCGCCAGGTTCAGATCATGCAGCACCGAGACCACCGTCAAGCCGCAGTCCCGCTGCCAGTCGCGGACGACATCCATGAACTGCACCTGGTACCGGATGTCCAGATAGGTCGTCGGCTCGTCCAGCAGCACGACAGACGGCGATTGCGCCATCAGCTTCGCGAGGGCGACCCGCTGGCGTTGTCCTCCGCTGAGCCGGTCGATCGGCCGTTCCTCCAGTTCCGTCAGCTGCAGCCGTTCCATTATCGAATCGATATAGGGGCCGCTGTCCTCCAACTCCGAGCCGAACCAGGACTGATACGGGAAGCGGCCCATCTCGACGACCTCGCGGACCGAGTATCCGATCGGCGGAAGCGACTCCTGGAGCAGGACCGCCATCGTCTGCGACAGCGCTTTGCGCGAGTAGGAGCGAAGGGAGCGTCCCATAAGCTCAATCCGCCCGCTGGCCGGAGAATCGGCGCCGGACAGCAGCGACAGCAGCGTTGACTTGCCGCTGCCGTTCGGCCCGATGATGCCGACCCATTCTCCGGCGCGGACGGTCAAGGAGACGTCGTTCAGCACCGTTCGGCTGCCATAACTTTTGCTGATATGCCCGGCCTGAAGAATCGGCTCTCCCGGGCTGATCCGCCCGGACGCTGTCCCCGGCTTCGCGGTGAATTCCCGATGCCCGGTTCCCGGCTTCATGACCATTTCCTCCGTTTCGACCGTTTATTTCGGATCAGCAGATACGCGAAGAACGGCGCGCCGATGAAGGCGGTCACCACCCCGAGCGGTATCTCGGTCGGTGCCAGCGCCGTCCGCGCAATCGTATCTGCCCACATGACATAGATCGCTCCGCCCGCGGCCGACAACGGCACTAGCAAGCGATAGTCCGGGCCGACCAGCAGCCGAATCATGTGCGGGACGACGAGCCCGACGAAGCCGATAACCCCCGATACGGAGACGGCGGCCGCCGTAATGAACGTCGATACGAGCAGAACGACCCACTTCGTGCGCTCGACATGAAGCCCGAGATGAGACGCCTGCCGCTCTCCGAGGGCCAGCAGATTGAGCGGGCGGGCATAAGCGATCAAGGCGATAAGCCCGAGCGCCATATAGGGCGCCAGCACGGCCGAATAAGACCAGCCCCGCAGCGCCAGGCTCCCCATGACCCAATACAAAATCTCGTTGATCGTCTGCTTCGACATCGCGACGAGAAAGGAGACGATCGAACCGAGGAACGCCTGCGTGACGACACCGGCCAAAATCAGCGTCTCGATCGGGATTTTGCCGTCTTCCCTGGCCAGGCGCATGACAGCCAACAGCGTCAGCGTGCCAGTGATGAAGGCGACGATCGGAACCGTCCACTGGCCCAGCAGCGCATACTGCAGACCGAAATAGATCAGGAACGCGGCGCCGACGGAAGCTCCGGAAGACACGCCCAGCGTGTACGGATCCGCCAGCGGATTGCGCAGCACGCCCTGGAAGCCCGTCCCGGCCAATCCCAGCGACGCGCCGACGAGCATCGCGAGGACGACGCGCGGGAAGCGGACCTTGAGCATAATGGTCGCGGAAGCGTCGTCCCAGGTGACGGGAATGAGGGATTCCAGCCCGGGAACATGATGCAGCAATATTTTCGCAATCTCGCCCATCGGCATCTTCACCGATCCGACGGACAGGCAGCCTACAATAGATAAAAGGAGCAGCGCCAACACCGCTACTCCAAAGCCCAACCCTTTTTTCATCGATATGTCCATCCCATCATCTATTTGAACAAATCAGGATAGATCGCCTTCGCCACATCCTGCAGCGCTTCGGCCACGCGCGGGCCCGGGCGGCTCAGCTTGTTGTTGTCCAGTCCGAACAGCTGATTGTCCTTGATTGCGGTGATGGCTTCCCACCCGCTGCGTCCGCGAATAATGTCTTCCAGCGTCTTGTTCGTCTCGCTGTCGACGAGTTCCTTCGCGAACAGAATAACGTCCGGATTCGCCTTGATGATGCTCTCCTCATTAATCTGATTCCAGCCGGTCATGTCCGCCGCCGCAATATTGACGCCGCCCGCCAGCTCGATCAGCTCGTTCATGAATTCGCCGCTGCCGACGGTCCAGCCCGGCGAGAATTCAATATAGACCTTCTTCTTCTCGGTGACGCCTTTGACCGCTTCCGTTACGTCATCGCGCACCTTTTTCATCTGATCGGTAATCTCTTTCGCTTCCTTCTGATGATCGGTAATGAGACCGTACAGCTCGATATTGCTGATTACGTCATCATAGGTTTTCGGCTCGACCTTGAAAATTTCAATGCCCAGCTCGCGGAATTTGTTGACGGCTTCTTCCTTCATCGAGATGCCGGTAAAGACGACATCCGGCTTCGCCGCAATGATCGCTTCCTCATTCGGTTTCGTGATGCCGCCCATTTTCGGCTTCTGGGACGCTTCTGCCGGATAGTCGTCATAATCGGATACGCCGACGATTTGGTCGCCAAGACCAAGGGCAAATAGCGACTCCGTCTCGGCCGGCGAGACGGAAATGATCCGTTCCGGCGCCTTATCGAACGTGAATTCATGCCCGGTCGCATCCTTCACGGTCAACGGATAGGCCGTCTTCCCGGCCTCGGAAGCCGCATTGCCGTTCTCCTGCTGTTGCGCTGTCTCAGGAGCCTTGTCCGCCTCTTTCGCCGGACCCGACCCGCAAGCAGCCAAGCTCAAAGCCAGCACGGCCGCTGCCGCGACCGCTATCGTTTTGTTCCACCATTTGCTCATCATTTGTTCTCCCTCACTTACCTGAATATGTGATGCCTCAATGATTGCGAAGTGATGCAAATGCCGTTCCCTCCCCCGGAAGGGCCGGCTCCGAGTTATCCCCGGCGCGGCATCCTGCCAGTCCGGTTCTCCCATCCGCTTGAGGGGGGGGATTGTCAAAGAGCGCACCAACGCAAAACCCCCGATCCTGGGATCGGGGGAACGCAGTCTCCTGGATGGGATCTTCCACTCCGAACCGCCTGGCGATCTCACGCTGTTACACAGCATGTCCGCCCAGCAGCAACGGGAAGTCCGTTCCAAATGACGCCGCTCCTCTCCGCGAAGGAAATAACTCGTCCTCCTATCGGGCAGGTCTCCTGACTTAGGAGCATCTTGCCGAGCTCGCCTTCCCATCGGCGGATCGCTTGCATCCGCGGAGACAGTGGCATTGTGAGCGCAGCACTCCATTTACAGTGGCGGGACCGTGCCGGATTCACACCGGCTTCCCTATTATCCTTGGGCACAAGCTTACTGCTTGTACGGCGCAAGGACCCGATAGATTGCTATTCGCTTGTCTTCCATCTTGCTTGACTATTGATTATAGGGGAATCGCCCTGTCCATGCAATAACATTCGTCACATCCTATAGGGCATCTGTCTGTTCCGCCGCTTCCCCCCGTTCGTTCCATCATGGCAGCCGCTCCGCCCGCAGGAACTTCCAGCGGCGGGGAGACTTGGCAGCCGTAATCAAAATCCCCGCCCCGATCGGGACGGCAGCTTCCCAGAATGTCTTCTTCGGGAAGGCGAGCGTGTACAGCCTCCGCACCATGCCTCCATGCGTAACGACCAGCACATCGGGCCGCGCCTCATACGCGTTGCCTACCTGGCGGGGACGCTTCCGGCGCAGCCGGGCCGTTCTGCCCCGTTCGCCTCCCTGATCGGGCATATCCCTGTCCGATTCGCATTCCCGCCGCTGGCGATTGCCGCGGACGCGTTGACCCGGCGCCACAGCCGTCTGTCTGCCGGCCTTCTGCAGAATCTCCCACCAGACATGCGCCGTCCGCGTGCTGAAGGTCTGCCACGGCTCGCCGCGCGGCGGCTGCACGGCGGTCATATCGTCAAGCCAGCGGCGGTAAGACGGATCCTCCTTCAGATCGTTGTACGTCAAGCCTTCCCACATGCCAAAATCGTATTCGCGCAGCCTTGTGTCGACATGAGCCCGTTCCGCATCGCGCGGGCGCAGCTGAGCCAGCGTCTCGCGGCAGCGGCGCATATCGCTCGTATACAGGAGCGGCGCCGGATGGGCCACCGCCCTGCGCATCGGCCGCAGCACCTCTTCCGCTTCCGGAAGCAGCGGGCTGTCCGTATAGCTGATATACCGCCGCTCCACATTCGCCTGCGTCAGCGAATGTCTGACGAGCGCGAACCGCACGATGACGCTGGACGCGCCCGCACGGCGGCGGATATGCCGGGTGCCGCAGCGCGGAGGCTTGGGCCGGGCTTGTCTTCTAGCTCCTGTGTGACGCCGCTTGCGGCGAACGGGGGGAGCTTTGTATGTGCGCTTTTGTTTCATTTCATCCCATTACTCCTTCATTCGCCTTTCGTCTACAGGAGCCATCCGCCGCAGGCCCAGAGGAGGCTTGCGGCCAGGATGGCGAAGAGCAGCGTGCTTCGGGCCAGCAGTCTGCACACTGCCGCAATATGCTCCCCTCCCGTCTCGACGACGGGATCGCCCATATAGGCGCGGAAGGAACATACGCCTTTGTAACAATTCAACCCGCCAAGGCGGATGCCGAGCGCTCCGGCAGTGGCCGCTTCCGGCCAGCCGCTGTTCGGGCTCGGATGCTGCGGCGCGTCGCGCAGCGCCGTCTTCCACGCCCGCTTCGCGTCATAGCCGAACAGGGCGGAGATAACGATCAACAGCGCGGTCAAGCGCGCCGGTATCCAATTCGCCAGATCGTCAAGCCGCGCCGAGGCATAACCGAGATTGGCGTATTTCTCATTTTTATAGCCGACCATGGAATCCAGCGTATTGATGGCCCGATAGGCCATAGCCAGCGGCGCGCCGCCGATGGCCGCGTAGAAGAGCGGCGAGATGACGGCATCCATAATATTTTCGGCGACCGTCTCGACGGCGGCGCGGGTAATTTCCGGTTCATCGAGCGTCTCGGTGTCCCTTCCCACGATCATGCCGACCTCGCGCCGCGCCCCGGCCAGATCTCCTGCCGCCAGCCGGGCATGGACAGCCATGCCGGCGTCGCGAAGCCCTTTCGTGGCGATGGTCGTGCCGATCAGAAGCGCCTCCGCCGCCGCGCCCAGCCAGACGTTGACGGCATAGAGCCCGGCCAGCACGGCCCACGTCAAGCCAAATGCCCCGCCCGCCATCACCAGCGGCAGCAAGAAGCCCAGCGGCTTGAGCGCCGCTTCGGACCGAGCCGCCTTCCGGAGAAGGCGTTCCAGGGCCGAGATCGCTTTCCCCATGCCGATGACCGGATGAGGAAGCCACTTCGGATCGCCAACAATCCGATCCCATACATATGCTGTGATAATGATTAATGCCGCGATCATGATTGCTAACCGACTCCTCTTGCCTGCAGCCCGCTCCTTACTCCCGAGGCGGCCGCATTTCCCGGCTGCCTGGCAGCGGGGCGCCTGCTTCTCTTATTCGAACAGCGGCCCGTCGTCTTCCCGCTGCGTACGCACCGATTCCGCTACGGTACCGTACACCAGCCGCCCCAAGGCGGCGCCCAGCGTCGTCGCCGTGCCCGCATAGCGGTGAACGGCCTCGTAGCGCCCGCTGTCGACGATGGCGATCGCTACCGCATCGGTCGTCGTCCCCGTCGCGACACGGCCCGTCTCCCGGTCGATCACCTTCAGGTCGTCCAGCGCGGCGCACTTGGCTTCCGTCGCGGTCATGACCGCATTCCATACCGCCGCTTCCGCAAGCCTGCCGTCCAGCACGATGATCGTATTGATCGTGCCCGGCTTCAGCGGCTCGCAAGCCGAGTACACCTGCCGCGGCAGCCCGGCGCGGGCGGCGTTGCCCGTCCCGGCCGTCGTCACGCACAGCAGGGAGAAGCCGTCTCCCTCCTCTTCCATGACGGACGCATGGGTCACCTTCGCCGCCGTCATCAGGCCGACGGTCGCATCCGGAGCATACCCTTGCTGCAGGCATAGCTCCTTCATATAGGCCACCGGATCGGAGCAGTCGAAGCCAGACTGAACCATCCGGTTCACTATGCGCGATGCCAGCGCGGTTCCCCCGTTCCATACCGAGCTGCTCCATACCGGAGCCCGATGCGGCAGCTCCACGGTCATCGTATCGCTCCTCCAGCTTACCGTCACGCCGGCCATAACTTCCGATGCATAGCTCCGAATGCCTTCACGGCAAGGCTGCATCCCGCTTCCCCCTTGCTTGTCCGCTCCGCCTGCGCCTGGCTTTCACCACTGCCGTTCCAAAAAGGCCCCGATTCCCGGCACTTCCCCGGCGATGGAGTAACCGTTTGTTGAACACGAACACGCGCGTGCAGAGCCATATTGATGACTCGATCCGAAAGCCGGACGGCCTTGCCTCTCGTTCCTGCTATCCCGGCAACGGGCAAAGCCAACGGATGGAGGCCTTCGCGCATTGCAGGATCCACATCTTATAAATGTAACACAGCTTGCAGGGCCTCGACTAGACGTTTATTTGCCGGACGGTCCTTCACCGCGATGCGGAAATGTCCGGCCCCCAGCCCCGCATACCCGTCACAATTGCGGATGAGGACGCCCCGGCGTCCAAGTTCTTCCTGCAAGCGCCGGGCGCTCCACGGCGCCGCGGCCTCCGCCAGCAGGAAGTTCGCCTGGCTCGTCCAGAGGCGCAGGCCAAGCGAGGCCAGCTGCCTGCTCAGCCATTCCCGCTCGCCGGCAACCAGGCTTCGGGTCCGTTCCGCGTAGTCGTCCGCCGCTTCGTCGAGGAGCAGCGCCTCGCCGGCGGCCAGCGCCAGCCCGTTCACGCTCCACGTGACCTGCTTCGAAGCCAGCGCGCGTATCGTATCCGGATGCCCCGCCGCATACCCGAGGCGAAGGCCCGGAATGGCATAAAATTTCGTCAGCGACCGGATGACAAGCACGTTCCGGTTGTCCGCCGCGAACCGCAGCAGACTCGCCTCTTCCTCGTTCGGGAGAAAATCGATGAACGCCTCGTCCACAATCAGCAGCGTTCCGTTCCGCTCCGCCAGCCGTCCCGCTTCCTCCAGCATCCGGCGCTCGTATACGGCGCCGGTCGGATTGTTCGGTTGCCCGAGGAAGACCATATCGGCATCCGCAATCAGCCGTTCAAGCTCCGGCCACTCCGCCCGGTAATCCCGGGAAGCCTGTCCGATGACACGGACGACGTCCGCGCCGAATTGCCTTGAGAGCGCCTCGTATTCCGAGAAGCAGGGCGCCACCACGCCGACCGTGCGCGGCGCGTGCGCCAGAATCGCCAGCGCCATGCACTCGGCCGCCCCGTTGCCGATCAACAGATGCTCAGTACCCGCCTGAAGGCGGAGGGACAACGCCTCCTTCATCCGCCGGTGCCCCGGATCGGGATAATGAACAATGCCGGCCAGCTCCTCCTTCAGCCGCGCCATGACGGACGGCGGCGGTCCGAGCGGATTGATGTTCGCGCTGAAATCCACGAATTCGCCGCTCGTTCGCCCGAAAGCCTCCGCCGCCGTCCATACGTCTCCTCCATGTCCAAACCGTTCAATTGTGACCATAAGCCCCTCCTTGAAGACGGACAGACGGTCGCGTACAATATCTCTATAGCGGTTGTTCCCTTGGAGCTCCGCCATCGTCAATCGGTCCGGTCTGCCCTTGTTCTGCCGTACGCTCCATGCTCCCCGGTCCCGCCCGAGGACAGGCGGAGGAAGCAGGACGCGCATGATTTCTCATGGTACATTATGCGTAAGTCAGACCCATTCGTCAAACGGTTTTTCCTTTTCTACGAAATGCCGAAAAACATTGGCACATCGCACACTGTAACACGACTGTTAAATGCTGTATAATCACATTGCAGACCGGTATTGGCGCAATGCTATGTCAAGCTCAAGGAGGTTCAATTATGTCGGTGCATCACAAAACATCATGGGCATCCCTGGGCGCCGCCATTATCGTCACTACCTATTACGCGGTGATACTGTTTCGCCTCAAAGGCGACATCGGTTTGTACAGCACAGAGATGATGGCGCTGGCCCGCAACGTATTCGGCGTCGCCGCCGTCGTGCAGGCCGTTATGTACTTCGTGAATTTCATGTCCAAAGACGAGCCCGAGGACAAGGAATTGTCACGTCTGATCTCGCTGCAAGCGAACCAGATGGGATTGGTCTTTCTCGTGCTCTCGGTGGCCTGCTGCGCGGCTTATCTGATCTATGTGTCCGATACAAGCACTCTGCTGCTGTCCCCGCTCGTCAGCGCTCATTTGCTGGTCAGCGTGCTGCTGGCCGCCTGGATCATCAAGTATACGGTCGAGCTGATGCTGTACTACCGCTATCAAAAAGCCGACTCCTCAGACCTTCCCTAATTATGAAAACGATTACTTCGATTCCTGACATTGACAACATGAAGCAAGCGCAGCGGCCCTGGGCCCTGCGCTTGTCAGTCTTAAGTATGATTTTAAGAGAGCTCGGTGAAGCGTTCCGACGCGTCCGTACGCGGGCGGGCCGGCGGAATCTCATCAAAATGCCCCATGCGAAGCACCCCGACAATCTTCTCGCCCGGCTGCACTCCCGCCGTCTCGCGGAACTTGCGATTATAAATATAGTCCCCGGTATGCCACAGCATTCCGAGCCCTTGTTCCCACGCCAGCAGTTGGAAGTTCTGAATCAGGGCGCTGACGGCCGACAGATCCTCTTCCCAAATGTTCGGCCGCGGATCCTCGGGCATGACAACGATAAGGTACGCGGGCACAGCCAGATTCGTCTGAATGAACTTCTCCTTTTTCTCTTCGTCCCAGCCTCTCATCTTCGTTCCTTCGACGAGCTCCATCACGCAGCGGACAAGCCGGTTCTTCGCCTCTCCCGCCGCATAAATGAAACGCCATGGCTCGCGCATCCCATGATTGGGAGCCCAGACGGCATCCTTCAGCAGAGACAGCACCAGTTCTTTATCGACAGGCCGATCCGAGAAGCGATGAATGCTCCGGCGTTCCCGAATTGTATTTGCAATTGACATGGTTTATCCTCCTTGAATGACTTTTTCCTCTTAATCTCTTTTATGCATCCGATACTCCTATTATATTTGATAACGATTATCAATATCAAATGCAAGTTGTGTTTTGTTCCAAATTGATTACAATTAACAGAAGAAGGAGGCGGACGAGCCATGAAGTTTATCGACAACCAAGGCATCACCGATCCTCGCGTCAACCTGGCGATCGAGGAATTTGTTCTGAAGCATTTGCCGCTGGAAGAAGACAGCTATTTGTTATTCTATATCAACGAGCCTTCCATCATTATCGGGAAAAATCAAAATACGATCGAAGAAATCAACAGCGATTACGTCAAAGCGAACAACATCCACGTTGTGCGCCGCCTGTCGGGCGGAGGCGCCGTGTATCACGATACAGGCAATTTGAATTTCAGCTTCATCACGAAGGATGACGGGCAATCATTTCACAATTTCCGCAAATTTACGCAGCCGGTCATCGATACGCTCCGCTCCCTCGGCGTCAATGCCGACTTGACCGGACGCAATGACATCCAGGTCGGAGAGCAGAAAATATCCGGCAATGCCCAATTCTCCACGCGCGGGCGCATGTTCAGCCACGGTACGCTGCTGTTCAATTCGGAGATGGAGCATGTCGCTTCGGCGCTCAAGGTCAAGCCGATCAAAATCGAATCCAAAGGAACGAAATCGATCCGCTCCCGCGTCGCGAACATTTCCGAGTTTCTCGCCGAGCCGATGAGCATCGGGGAGTTCAGGAACGCGATCCTGCGCCATATTTTCGGGATGGAACCGGATCAGGTGCCGCAGTACAAGCTGACGGAGCAGGATTGGGAGACGATTCACCGCATCTCGCGGGAACGTTATCAGAACTGGGATTGGAATTATGGCTCATCGCCGAAATTCAATGTCGAGCACTCGAAGAAGTTTCCGGCCGGAATCGTCGACGTGCGCATGGATGTCGAGGACGGATTGATTCAGCGCATGAAAATATACGGCGACTTCTTCGGAGTCGGCGAAGTCAGCGACATCGAGGCCCGCTTGCAGGGCGTCCGCTATGAGGAGCAGGCGGTTCGCGAAGCGCTTGCCGATATGGACATCACCCACTATCTCGGCAATATCAGCGCGGAAGACTTCATCGGACTCGTCATGCTGAACGAATAGATCATACAGGCCCGGACGGTCTTGGATGCCAAGACAGCCCGGGCCTGCCTATGTTTGGGCCCGCGCATGGGCGCCAGGCCGTCATTCGATTCAGTACAACTTGTCCTGCACGGCCTGAGCCGTCCGGTTGAGAGCGCGGTGCGCCCTCTCCTTCGCCTGCAGCCCCACGGCGGCGGACAACATGTCGAGCACATGAATTTGCGCGATTTTGGAAGAGAACGCCTCGTCCTGAAGCGGCGTCTCCTTCGCGTGGATCAGCAGGATCGAATCCGCGTATTTCGTAAGCGGCGATTTGGCATGACTCGTGAGGCAGATGAAAAAGACGTTGTTCTCCTTCGCCAGTCGCACGGCATCGACCAGATCCTTCGTGCTGCCCGAGGTGGAGATGCCGAATACGACATCTTGATCGGTCATCAGCGACGCGTTCATCGCCATCAGATGCGGATCCGATATCGCCTCCCCCGCGAAGCCCAACCGCATGAAGCGGTACTGCGCCTCCCTCGCGGTCATGGCGGATGAGCCGACGCCGAAGAAAAAGATCCGGCTGGAACGGATGATGGCTTCCGCCGCTGCTTGCAGGTCCTTCCTATTCAACAGGGACAGCGTATGCTCCAGCGAAGCGATGTTCTCCAGCGTCATCTTCTGCGCCACGGCCGCCAGATCGTCCTCCTCGTCGATCTCCCTCTCTTCATGCTTGAGCGGCGTCACCAGATCTTTGGCCAGAGACAGCTTGAACTCCTGGTAGCTGGTATAGCCCAGGTTGCGGCAGAAGCGCAGCACCGACGTCTCGCCGGCATCCGACTTCTCGGCCAGATCCGTCACCGTCGCGTACAGGACCTCGTCCGGGCTTCTCAGCACGCAGTCCGCGATTTTCTTCTCCGTTTTCGTTAATGAAGGATATAAGCTCCGTATCAGGAGAAGCGTGTTCGTATGCTCGCCAGTGGTCATCATGGATTCACTTCCATTCCTCGTTCTCCCCTCATTATACCGAACCGGAAAATAACCCGTCCACAACGATTCCCCTCCAGGTACGCCCCGTCCCGGGCCCCGCATGCAGGGAAACGGATCGAAGCGATGCACGGCGTTGTTGCCAACTCGCCGCGCCTGCTGTAAAATTTGAAAATTCATGTGCACATCAAAGGAGCGTCGCTTGCGGTGAAACATCGAAAATTCGCATCGGATTTCTGCTTGTTGTTTGTCGCTCTCGTATGGGGAAGCACCTTCCTCGTGGTTCAGCATGCCGTCTTCGTCCTGCCCCCGCTGGCCTTCAACGCTGTAAGATTCGCCGGGGCCGCCCTCCTGTTCGGCCTCGTCGCGCTGCTGGCCAGAAGGCGGCGCCGGAGCATCAGCCGCTCAGGGACGCGGGCGCTGCTTCTGCACGGCACGCTGCTGGGCTTGTTCCTGTTCGGGGGTTACGCTTTCCAGACCATCGGCCTCGTCTACACGACGACGACCAATGCCGGCTTCATTACCGGGCTGTCGGTTGTGCTCGTGCCCTTTATCAGCCTGTGGCTGGCCAAGCAGCGCCTGCAGCCACCTACCTGGATTGCTGCCGCTCTGGCGCTGGCCGGGCTCTATTTTCTCGCCTTCAATGGCGGTGCGGTTCACTTGAATGAGGGCGACGGCTACGTGCTCCTGTGCTCGTTCTGCTTCGCCCTCCATATCGCCTTCACCGGGAAATATGCGGCCATCCATAATACCGTCCCGCTCGTCACGGTGCAGTTCGCGGCCGTCGCGCTGGCCGCCGCCGGCAGCTCCTTCCTGTTCGAGCCGCAGCTTACGGGCGCGGCGCTGCGGGAAGCGCTCGCGGAGCCGAAGGTCATCGTCGCCCTTCTGATCTCCATATGCATCTCCACCGCCTTCGCGTACTGGGCGCAGACGTGGTGCCAGCAATATACCTCGGCCAGCAGAGTCGCCGTCATCTTCGCGATGGAGCCGGTTTTCGCTGCGATTACGGGCGTTACCTTCGCCGGAGAGACGCTCGGCCTGTGGGCGGTGGTAGGCTGCCTGCTGATTTTGGCGGGAATGCTCGTCGCCGAATTGAAATGGGGGCGGCATGCGGTACAATAGAGGGAGAGATTCTAGCAGCTATTGACTATCATCGGAGCGCCGGTCTGATCTCGAGAGCATGCCGGGCGGCTCGAAAAAAGGAGAGACATCGACATTGTACAAGCTTATTGCCATTGATATCGACGATACGCTCATTACGGACGACAAGGAGATTACGCCCGGCACGAAGCGCGCGCTGGAGCGGGCGGTTGCCGCAGGCGCTGCGGTCACGCTCGCTACGGGCCGCATGTACGCATCCGCCCGCAACCTGGCCATGCAGACCGGATTGAACGTTCCGCTGATCACCTACCAGGGCTCCCTCGTCAAAAACGTGATGGACGGCCATATTTTGTACGAGCGGGCCGTGCCGAAGGAAGCAGCGATGCGCCTGCTCCGCTATTGCGACGAACGCGGACTTCATCTTCAGCTCTATATCGACGATCATCTGTACGCCCGCCAGGAAAACGACAAGCTGATCGCTTATGCGCAGCTATCCGATATTCCTTATACGATCGAACCGGATTTCGATCGGCTGCTCGCTTCCCCTTCCACTAAAATGCTCATCATCGACGAGCCGGCGACGCTGGATGCGGCCGCCGCCGAATTGAAAGAGCTGCTTGGGCCGGATGTCCATATTACGAAGTCCAAGCCTCACTTCCTGGAAATAACGCACCGGGAAGGAACCAAGGGCAGCGCCCTGCGCCATTTGGCGGAGCATGTCGGCTGCAGCCTGGAGGAGACGATCGCCATCGGCGATTCGTGGAACGATCATGACATGATCGAGACGGCCGGGCTCGGCGTCGCCATGGGCAACGCCGTCGACTCGCTCAAGGCCGTGGCCGATTACGTGACGCGCACCAACAACGAGGAAGGCGTGCGTCATGTCATCGAGAAATTCGTCCTCAACCAGCCGTAACGCCAGCCTTTCGCCGCCGTGCCCGTTCCCGGCGGCTTTCTTTTTTTATTGCAGCGGAATGACCAACCCCGTGCGGGCCAGCGTTACCGAGGGCGGCAGCTGAGGATATTTTTCCCGGAGGTCGACGCCGTGAGATAAATGAGTGAACACCGTCCGGCGCGGCTTCACCTCGCGAAGAACCTCCACCGCTTCCCGCATATCATAGACCGAGCGGGTCTCGTAAGGGGCCTCCTCATGGACGAAATTCGTCCCGAGAATCAACAGATCCAGCTCCCGGAACCAGGCCAGCTCCTGCTCGCCGAGCCCGATCGCATCCGAGGCATAAAGCCAGCTCTGAACTTCCGGCTTGTTCTCCCTTGCGGGCCTTCCGCTTGTCCATGGATCGAAGCGATAAGCGTACGAATAGCCGTTTTTGCCGTGATTGACGCGAATGGGCTGAATGCTCCAGTCCTTCCAGCGCCATGGCCCCTCGATATATTGAAATTCTATATACCGTTCCAGCCACGGATACATCGTCCGTATCGTCTCACCGACCTCGGGCGGCATCGTCGCCCGCCCTTGCCGCTTCAACCAGCGGCAGGCATCCGCGTAGGCCGTCAAGCCTGCGATATGATCCTGATGCGCATGCGTAATCAAAATATCATCCAGCCAAAACAGCCCCGCTCTCTCCATCTGCCCCGTCCAGTCGGGCCCGCAATCGACGAGCAGCCGTTCCTCGCCCCGTTCGAGCAGCACGGACGAACGGTAGCGCCGGTTCACGCCTTCCTTCCTCGCCTCCTCGCATACCGGACAAGCGCAATATACGCGCGGCACGCCCATCGAGTCTCCGGTTCCCCAGAACGTGACGCTCCACCGTCTGCCGGATCTGTCGGAACCTGAGCCGGAACCTTCTTCGCCGTGGAATAGTTCTGGAAGCTGCTTCGATTGGTCTGTCATCTCTATTCCTCCTCTAGAACAGGCGATGCCTTTTACAATACTCATATGATTTTGTCGGCAATTCTCCATTGTTCTCCTGTCATGCTTCCAGTATAATCGGTTTCGAATCGTTATGCATGGCAAGCAAGCGGCAGCCTGCAGATTTCCTAGCCGACGTACAAGCAGCCGACAGCTAGCCGACCCAATAATTCAACGATGCTGTTACATATCCTCAACACCGAAGGAGGACTTTTCATGACTGTTCCCTTACCAAAGAACCCTGTGGAAATCGTCGCCCATCGCGGCTACGCCGCCCTTTTTCCCGAAAATACGATGATCGCGTTCCGGCGGGCGCTTGACATGGGCGCGGATGCGCTGGAGATTGACGTGCACCATTCGGCTGAGGGAGTCCCGGTCGTCATTCATGACGACACGCTGGACCGGACGACAGATCGCTCGGGACCTGTCCGGAGCAAGACCGTGGCGGAGCTGCAGCAGGCGGACGCCGGCATCAAATTCCATCCGGATTACGCCGGAAGCGGCATCCCTCTCCTCGAAGAGGTGCTGGCGCTGCTGTCCGAGGGCCAGGCCGGCCTGCAGCTGGAATTGAAAGAGCGCATTAACGAGCAGGAAGCGGCCGGGCTGCTGCATTTGCTGGATACCTATAAATTGACGGAACGGACCATGATCATTTCATTCCATGTGGATAATTTGCGCCTGATTCGAAGCCTGCATCCCGATATCGAGGTAGGCTGGCTCTCAGACAAACTGGTCGATCTCGACCTGTTGACCGGGCTCGGCCATGCGGCGCTGCTGCTGTATTATCACGCCGTGCTGAAACATCCTGACATCGTCGCCATCGCGCGGGAGAAAGGCTTCAGCCTCGCTGCGTGGACGATCCGCGACGAAGCCGATGCCCGCAAGCTGTACGATCTGGGAGTTCGCCGCATAACGACCGACATTCCATTGAAGGGCGTCTTGCCCGCCTCCGAATAAACCGGGAACGTGAGGGGAGCTTTTCTTGGTGGACCAACGCTTAACGTACCCCCCTCGGAGCAAAATCCGTTGCCCCGCTCAAGACACGATGTGCCGTCGTCTGGGCGGGGCTCTTTGCCTTTTACCCCACGCTCCTCCGCTCTGTGCTCGGGGCATTCTTCCCCTCTTCTCTTCCTTATGAGCACTCTCCCATCCGCTCAGAACGAGCACATTTCTGACCGAAGGAAAGAGTGCACAGAGGGAGCGGTCTATGGCTATGCATTGATTTATGCCCTGCACTCCGGCACGATGCGACAAAAAGTGCGAGACAGCTCAGGCATACTGCGTTATGGATTCCGCCGCCTCTCATTCCAACGAACAGCCACCATGCCCGGACTGGAAGCATTGTTCCATTCCGCTTCATCGCATTTGGACGCGACCAAACATCCCGCCGTTCAAGAGCATAGCAATATTCACGCATCCGCGTAGGATGCGACTGACGGTCACTTTAAGAAATGCACCGCATTGTTTATTTCAATCCACGCATCCGCGCAGGATGCGACCATACTTCGACGCGAGCGGTAATGCCACTCTGCGCCATTTCAATCCACGCATCCGCGCAGGATGTGACCATACTTCGACGCCAGCGGTAATGCCACTCTGCGCCATTTCAATCCACGCATCCGCGTAGGATGTGACACTTACAGCCCTGTGGAGGTACGACGCATGAGTATATTTCAATCCACGCATCCGCGTAGGATGCGACATATACTCCCGATATCCAGTACATTATTGATCTAATTTCAATCCACGCATCCGCGTAGGATGCGACAGTGTATTGCTATCATGTCAGCCTTCCGTATTTGACGATTTCAATCCACGCATCCGCGTAGGATGCGACACACTTTAACTAGGACTAACCCAACACAGTAGATATTTCAATCCACGCATCCGCGTAGGATGCGACTACAGCCACGCCTGCGCGCAGAAGTAAGCCGTCAATTTCAATCCACGCATCCGCGTAGGATGCGACGGATGCCGTCCGCGCCGCTAACATCTTGTACAAAATTTCAATCCACGCATCCGCGTAGGATGCGACATATGATGCAGGCACCGCCTGTGATGCGCACAAATTTCAATCCACGCATCCGCGTAGGATGCGACCCGGGAAGCCAGCCGAACTTGCTGCAGTGTTTGTATTTCAATCCACGCATCCGCGTAGGATGCGACGCAACGTGTTTGATTGACGCGAATATTTACGACAATTTCAATCCACGCATCCGCGTAGGATGCGACGGCCTTCGGGCAGCAGAGTCGAGTGCTCGAGCGAATTTCAATCCACGCATCCGCGTAGGATGCGACTGATATCGGACGACGTGCTTGAAATAATTGATCTATTTCAATCCACGCATCCGCGTAGGATGCGACGGAGAAGTCAAAGCGCCAGCGCACCGCAAAAGCGATTTCAATCCACGCATCCGCGTAGGATGCGACGCGTGAGTGTGCCGAAGATCGTGGAATCTTATCCTAGATTTCAATCCACGCATCCGCGTAGGATGCGACAGATTCGGCAGATGCATTGCAACTCGCCGTCGAATTTCAATCCACGCATCCGCGTAGGATGCGACAGCGAAAAATAACATAAAACATGACAAATTAATCAGTTAATTACCACTATTCCGGAACAAAATGAGATATTTAACCAGAAACAGTCTCGAAACAAATACTTTAAAATAACTAATTTGGATTATTTTTTCAATAAACTTGGTGCGAATCCCCCAGGGATTTCATGTGCACTTCCCATTCGCACTTGCCACGGAATGAGATTTTGGGCATCACTCGGAATAAATGCGATTTTGTCAATTACATCTTTATCCTGATTCTGAGTATATCATACTACATGTGTGGCGCTAAGTCCTTGACAGACGGCTTCAAGCAAAAACCATCAAGGAGCGTTCCCCTATCTATCCATGCTTTCCGGATACCGTCTGTCTCGATGAATCTCTGTCTATCAGCAAAACGGCCAGGCGCCTTTCGTTTCTGGAGGAAGTGGACGGGACGTGAACGTATAAGTTTTGTTCGTGAACAGCATGCGCGGCAACGTCTGGCCGCCCTCGCCGATCGCTTTCTGAGCCGAAGGGAGAATGCTCATAAGGCCCGAGAAAGGTATATCTCCACCACACGCAACAACACGGGCGCTTTCGTTCCCGCATCGATACGACGATAAGCACCAACAGCCTCACATCAGACCCAAACCAGAGTCATCCGAATTCATGAGCCTTCCGCCTCTCCAGCGCAAAAGAAAATGCGCAGGCATCGCCGCCGTGCGCCATTTCATCCTCGTTCTCTATATTGGGCCGGCTCTACTCTTTAATCCCCGCCAGCACCTCGTACCAGATGCCCCGCTTGCTGTACAAGGTCTCGCGGACATGCTTCCAGCCACCCATGTCTTCGATGCCGAATAATCCCGCCGGCTCAGGATAGCGGTCCGCTGTCTCCGATCGCACGGTCGGAGCGACAGGACGGAACCCGGCCTCCGCCAACAGACGCTGGGCCTTCGGCTCCCGCAAGTAGTCAACGAACGCTTGGGCGAGGTCTGTCGTGCCATGCTTTTCCGCATAGCGCTCGACGACGACGACAGGGTTGTCGATGCGAATCGTCCGCTCCGGCCGAACCAGCTCGTACGGGACGCCCGCCTGCATGCGGGACAGAATTTCGTTCTCGTAGGTGACGATGACATCGCCTACGCCGTATTCGAAGGCGGACATCGACGCCCGGCCGCTTTTGTCCATTGAGATGACATTCCGGTGAACGCTCATCAGCAGTTCCTTCGCCCGGCGCGGGCCATCCTCTCCACGCTCCTCCGCTTCCAGAAGGCCGGCTCCGTAGATCGCGTTAATATCCCATTGGGCCCCGCCCGATGTCTTCGGGTTCGGGTAGAGGACTTGAACGCCCGGCTTGGTCAGATCGTTCCAGTCGCGAATCCGATGCGGGTTCCCTTGCCGCGTTCCCAGCACGACGATGGAGCCGGTGACCATTCCTCCATAAGCGTCCCGAGCTTGCCAATCGGCCGGCACCAGTCCGGCCTGTACGAGCTTATCGACATCGCCCTCCATCGAGAAGAGAGCGACGTCGGCTTCCAGGCCGCCGGCAATCGAGCGCGCTTGCGTCCCCGAAGCTTCATAGGATTCCTGGAAGACGACCTGCTGCCCGGTCTTCGCCTTCCAATCGGCCGCGAATTCAGGCAGTATCCGCTGCATCACGTCCCTCACGACGGAATAGGCGCCAATGACAAGCGTTACGCTGTCTTGACCGGACGCCTCTGGCGAAGAAGGGACGAATGCCTTCGCGGACGGGGTCGGCTGAGGGGCAGATACGGCGGTCGTCGTCTGGTCCTGCCTCCCCTCCTGCAGAGAGGCATCCCGAACGCCTGGACTGCAGCCGAACAAGAGAATAAAGATGATAACTGTCGCAATAAAACCGGATAGCCCGCGTGATTGGTCCCTGTCCATCCTGCCCCTCCTTCGTTCAGCCCGTAATATGAACAGGCATCGGGTCGGCCTTCAACCGGTTCTCGACCACCCAGCTCTCGTCTCCCTCGAACATATAGACGCGATGGATCAGAACCTGGACCTGCTCGCCTGCCTGAAGCTGCGGCCTTTCGAGGGAACGGTATGTTTTCAGGATCAGATCGCCAACCTGGACCTCCACCATCCATTCGCTGCCCCGGAAATGGACCGCTTTGACCCGTCCGGACTCGCTCGCGGCAGCCAGCCCGACCTCGCCTTCCCGGCCGACCTCGATATATTCCGGCCGGATGAGGGCTCTTAACTCTTCCCCGACATTCAGCATCTCAAATCCTTTCAAGGCATAAATATCGTTCAAAATGGTCGATTCCCCAATGAATTCCGCGACAAAAGGCGTATCTGGCATTTTATAAATTTCCCATGGCGTTCCTTTCTGCTCGACGCGTCCCTGGTTGATGATCATAATCTCGTCCGCCACCTCGATCGCCTCATCCTGATCATGCGTCACGAAGATCGAGGTGATGCCGACGCGCTCGATCAGCTCCCGCAGCCAGCTTCGCAGCTCCTGGCGAATCTTCGCGTCAATGGCCGCGAACGGCTCGTCGAGGAGCAGCAGCTGCGGCTCCGGAGCCAGCGCCCGGGCGAACGCCACCCGCTGCCGCTGCCCGCCGGACAACTGATGCGGATACCTGCGTTCCACGCCGGACAATCCGGTCAGGTCCAAGAGCTCGGCTACGCGTTCGCGAATCCGCGGCTTCGGCCATTTCTGAATATGCAGCCCGAAGGCAATGTTGTCATAGACATTCATATGCTTGAACAGCGCATAGTTCTGGAACACGAAGCCGATGCCCCTCTGCTGTGGCGGCACATCATTGACGACGGTGCCCCGGAACAAGATCTCGCCTTGGTCCGGATGTTCCAGCCCGGCCAGCATCCGCAGCACCGATGTCTTCCCGCCGCCGCTTGGCCCGAGCAGGCCGATGAGTTGGCCCGCTTCGACGGAGAAGCTAACATCCCGCACGGCGTGATAGCCGCCGAACCATTTATTTAACTGGCGAACCTCGATATGCATGTCAATCGACTCCTTTGTGCCTTTTATGCTTTTTCGCCCATTCCATAAGCAAAAGCAGTACGACCGATACGCATGCCAACACCAGCGCGAGGCTGCCGGCCGAACCGATATTGAAATTCTCCACGTCCTGATAGACGAGCGTTGTCGCCGTCTGGGTCTTGTTCATGATATTGCCGGACACGACCAGGACGGCCCCGAATTCGCCGAGCGAACGGGCGATCGTAAGCACGATCCCGTACGTGACCGCCCACTGGATGGACGGCCAAGTGACCTTCCAGAAAATCGTCCAATCGTACGCCCCCAGCGTCGAAGCCGCCTCTTCCTGCTGCGTGCCGAGCTCCTGCAGCACGGGAGCCACTTCCCTGACCATCATCGGGAACGTCACGAACAAGGTCGCAAGCACCATGCCGGGGAAAGCATAGACGACAGGCATGCCCAACCCGGAGAACAGGGCGCCGAGCACAGTGTTCGGCCCGAGCAGCAGCACAATCATGAAGCCGCCGATGACCGGCGATACGGCGAACGGAAGATCGACGATGCTGTTCAACAGCCGCCGGGCCCGCTTGCCCAGCCAGCGCCCGCGAACGAGCAGCAGGGCGAACAGGACGCCGAATATCGTGTTGAGTATCGTCACGACGATGACGACGGCTCCGGTCATGCCCAGCGCGTGCAGCGCCTCCGGCCGGGTGAGGGAGGCAGCGAAGGAGGAGAACCCGCCGTGGAACGCTTCGGCTCCGATCTGAGCCAAGGGAGCCAGCAGCAGAAGCACAAAAACGGCATACGTCAACCCGATGAAGATGACGCGGGTTCGGGAAGACCGCCCCGGTCTCGATTGCCGGGAAGCTACGGAGAGGGATGCGGATTGATCTGTCATGGCGATACCCTCCGCGACTGCAGCATGCCGGCCAGCCAGAGAATCAGGAACGAGATCGTGAGCAGCAGCACTGATACGACGGCGGCTCCTTGTGGATTGTCGCTCTCGATCTCCCCGAAAATATACACCGACGCTACGAGCGTCTTGCCCGGGATATTGCCCGCGACGAGAACGACGGCCCCGAATTCGGCCATCGCCCGGGAGAAGGCGAGCATCGCGCCGCTGACGATGCCCGGAAGCATCTGCGGCAGCAGTACGCGGAGGAAGGTCCGCAGCCGTGACGCGCCGAGCGTGTAGGACGCTTCCTCCTCGGAGCGATCCGCCTCTTCGAGCAGCGGCTGCACCGCCCGGATGACGAACGGGAAGGTGACAAAGACCATCGAGGCGACGATCGCCGGCTCGGCAAGCACAAGGCGCCAGCCGACGGCTTCGGCCGCCCGGCCCGCCAGGCTCCCGGGCCCGAGCAGGAGCAGAATCATCAGCCCGCCCACTGCGGTCGGCAGCGCGAACGGGAGGTCAACGAGGCTGTTCAGCCAGGCTCTTCCGGCGAACCGGTACCGATGAAGCACCCAGGCTGTCATCGTGCCGATGATTATATTGATGGCGGTCGCGATCAGCGCCAGACGGAACGTCAATGCAACGGCATGCCAGGCAAGCGGCTCGGCGATGCTCTCCCGGAATGCCTGCCAGCCTCCGCTGAACGAGTGCGCATAGATTCCGCCGATCGGCAGCACAATGAGCAAACCAACATATAGCAGCAATGTCGAGCGGAAACCCCAGATTGCGCCTTTGTGCCGCAGAACACCATTCACCCCAGACTCCTCCTATCTGCAACAGATATAACATTAATCCTACTTGTTTACTCGGTGTTTATTGTGATTACAATACCAAAAACTAGAACAAAACGTCAATACCTAACTGATTCTTATGCAACTTATTCGAAATGCTTATGATAGGTGATTACCCAGTTCGAGGATTTTTGCGGAGAGCGATAATCTGGGCGTATGCGGCGGCGGAGAAAGGACAGGCGGGAGAGTGACCCGGTGGCGAAGACAGAATCGGAGACGATGACAGCAGAATTCGAAGGGGAATGAGCGGCATGGAAAGCCGTGTATAACGTGTTTCTTGAAAAAATGAACAGCACGCGCTGGCGGGGGAAGATCACAACAGGGCAGCCGCGGCAAGATGACGGGCCGCCCTGACTGGCGGACGAGCAGGATATATCCGGGGAAAGGCACGAACTACGCCGATTGCGCCGCATCCAATACCCTTCGGTATAAAAAACGAATATGGGCCAGGGCAGCCGGCTGGATCTCTTCATAGGTGACTTGATCTTGAATATAGAAAGAGATGAACCCGTGCATTGCCAAAAATAAACTAAGCGGAATATTATGACGCTCTTGCTCCGAATGCCCGTTGCCTGCCATGGACTGCCGGACGATCGTCGAGAACAGCTCCAGGCAGCGGCCCTGCTCTGTCCGCGCATAGGCGAGCAATTCCTCATCTCGCGTCATGAACATAATCTCGTAATGGTGGGGATGATCCAGACCGAACCGGACGAACTCCAGCATGACTTGCTCCATCTTGGACAATCCTTCGGAAGGAGCCTGGTTGAGAACACGTTCGAACAGCCGTTCGAGCCGATTGAAATCTTCCCGGACAAGCGCATAGAACAGTTCGGCTTTATCTTTGAAATGATAGTAAAGCGAGCCGTGGCTGTACCCCAGATGCTGGCCGATGCTTCGCATGGAGATAGCCCGGTACCCTTTGGTTACGAACAAGTGGCGCGCCACTTCCAAGATTCGCTCTCGCGACAATTCTTGATCCACTGCTTTTCTCGGCATAGCGGTTGTTCTCCTTATTCCCCTTCAATGTAATAAGCAGGATCTCCCTTCCGGATCACGGCCTGCCCTTGCGTGAGATCCGTAATCCATGCGACAAACCGGTCGGCTTCCGACGCTACAGGCAAGCACGTCAAGGTCACCTTGTCGGTAAATTGCGTCTCTCCCATCCTTGTCTCTCTATTGCGCAATTCATTTTCCAACTTGCCTAGCCAGGTGTAATCGATGTCAACGAACACTTCTTGATGCAGCACTTTCTCAATGGCCTCCGCCGCTTCGATAGCGGCGACGGCCCCATCGGTGTAAGCCCGGATGAGCCCCCCGGCTCCGAGCAGAATTCCGCCGAAATACCGGGTAACGACAATCGCCGTATTTTTCAGGCCTTGGTTGCGAATGACTTCCAGAATCGGCTTGCCGGCCGTTCCGCTGGGTTCGCCGTCATCGGACGCCTTCTGAATCTCGTCGCGCTCGCCTATCATATAGGCCGAGCAATTGTGCGTGGCATTCCAATGTTTACGCTTAATTTCCTCTATAAATGCAATTGCCTCTTCCTCGGTTTCGACCGGGCGGCCATAACCGATAAAGCGGGACTTTTTGATGACGATCTCCTTGCTCCCGAATTGACGAACCGTCTTGTAACGCTCTAACAGGGGTATCACCTCTCCATGCATGTTCAACAAGGCCTGGTAGCCGCCCCTGTCAAACACCCTCTTCCATGAGTGCCAAGAAAGCAGTTCTCCCGTACGGAGAACTGCTTCCCGGCTTATCGCTTATCTTCGATGTATGGGCGGCCGCCCCGATTAGCGGGACAGTCTCGCCTCCAGTTCAGCCTTCTCTGCCTCGTAGCCTGGTTTGCCCAGCAAGGCGAACATATTTTTCTTATAGGCTTCCACGCCCGGCTGATCGAAAGGATTGACGCCAAGCAGGTAGCCGCTGATGCCGCACGCCTTTTCAAAGAAGTATACCAAATAGCCGAAGGAGTAAGGGGTCATGTCCGGAATCGTGACAATCAGATTCGGCACATTGCCATCCGTATGGGCGAGCATCGTTCCTTCGAATGCTTTCTTGTTGACGAAGTCCATCGTCTTGCCGGCCAGGAAGTTCAGCCCGTCCAGATCGTCCGGATCTTCCTGAATCGTCACCTGATGCGGCACTTCCGCCACTTGAATAATCGTCTCGAACAGGTTGCGCGTTCCTTCTTGAATGAACTGGCCCATCGAGTGAAGATCAGTGGAGAAGTCGACAGCCGCCGGGTAGATGCCTTTATTGTCCTTGCCTTCGCTCTCTCCGTACAACTGCTTCCACCATTCCGATACATAGTGCAGAGACGGCTCATAGTTCACGAGAATCTCGATCGCCTTGCCTTTGCGGTACAGCGCGTTGCGGACGGCCGCATACTGATAGCTCTCGTTCTGCGCCACATCGGGATTGCTGTACGCTTCCGCCGCGGCTTGCGCCCCTTGCATCATCTCGTCGATATTGATGCCGGCCACCGCGATTGGAAGCAAGCCTACCGCCGTCAACACCGAGTATCTTCCGCCCACGTCGTCCGGAATGACGAACGTCTCGTAGCCTTCCTCGGTCGCCAGCTTCTTCAGCGCGCCCTTCTCGCGATCCGTCGTCGCAAAGATGCGCTTCTTCGCTTCTTCCTTGCCGTATTTTTTCTCCAGCGCTTCGCGGAAAATGCGGAACGCAATCGCCGGCTCGGTCGTGGTGCCGGATTTGGAGATGACATTGACGGAGAAATCCTTGTCCTCGATCAGTTCCATGAGATGGGCGATATACGTCGAGCTGATGTTGTTCCCCGCAAAATAAATCTCCGGCGTCTTGCGCTTGTCCTTCGGCAGCATGTTGTAGAAGGAATGCCCCAGCATCTCGATGGCTGCCCGCGCTCCCAGGTAAGAGCCCCCGATGCCGATGACGATCAGCACGTCGGAGTTGGATTGAATCCGGGCCGCCGCTTCCTTGATGCGTGCGAATTCGCCCTTGTCATATTGGGAAGGGAGATCGATCCAGCCCAGGTAATCCGAACCGGCTCCGCTTTTATTATGTAGCTGCTCATGCGCCAGGCGAATGGGTTCTTTGAAGTAATCAATTTCATGCTGACTTACGAACGTCAACGCCTTGCTGTAATCAAAGTGCACTTTTTTGGTCATCGTACACCCTCCTCGAGTATTGGTTGACTTTGCCACTTTAACCCGTGAAAATCAATATAGTCCTAGGATACTGGATTTCTCCTTGAAACACAAGGGAACGCCAGGAAATGAAAATGTTTACATGATAAAATTAATTACTATTATACCATGAAACGGGCGGCAACATACAGAAACGGGCGCGGACAAGAAGGTTGCTTTTCTATGTTACAATTGAGTCGAAGGACAAGACAACGTGAGAGGTGACGATGCGAATGAAAGTAGCCGTATTGGGTTTAGGAACGATGGGAGCGCCGATGGCCGCCAATCTGATTCGCCAAGGCTTCGAGGTGACGGTATACAACCGTTCCGCCGGCAAAGCGGACGAGCTGGTAGCGATGGGCGCCCGTCCAGCGCAATCGCCGCGGGAAGCGGCCCTCGATCAGGATATCGTATTGACGATGGTAAGCGACGACCATTCGATTGAAGCGGTCTATTATGGCGAGCAGGGCCTGCTTGACAGCTTGCGCGAAGGCATGGTCGTCATTGATTCGAGCACCATCTCGCCTTCTCTGGTCAAGCGGGTAGCCGCGGATGTGGAAGCTCGCGGGGGAGCTTTCCTCGACGCTCCGGTGACGGGGAGCAAGCCGGCCGCGATCGAGGGCACACTCGTGTTCATGGTCGGCGGGGCGCAGGAGGCGCTCCACAAGGCGATGCCGGCATTCGAAGCGATGGGAAGCCGAATCGTCCATATGGGGCCGAATGGAAGCGGATCCATTACGAAGCTGGCGCATAACGCTATCGTCGGCATCAATAATGCGGCGCTCGCCGAAGGCTTCTCAATGGTGGCGCGCGCGGGCGTCGACCCGGCGGGATTTCTCGAAGTGGTGCGCAACGGCAGCGCCGGCAGCAAGGCGGCCGAACTGAAGGGAGAGAAAATTATCGAAGGCAACTTCGACAATCAATTCTCCTTGAAGCTGATGCTGAAGGATCTGAAGCTCGCATCCCGGCTGACCGAAGATATGCAGTCCCCTTCCCCGATGCTGGATGCGGCCAAGAGCCTGTTCCAGATGGGGCAGACGGCCGGCTATGGCGAAGAGGATCTGTGCGCCGTCGTCAAAATGTACGAGCAGTGGATTGGGCATCCGATCGGGAAAGACAAATAAACGCGGAACATGACAAAGGGAGTGGGCGCATCTGCGCCGCACTCCCTTCGTAGCTTCCTCCCCGGGATAGACCCGGGAGCCGCTCATCCGCTTGCCGGTTCCTATCCCCAGGCAGGAGCTTGCCTAAGCCTGCAGCTTGCGTGCGTCATGAAGCTTGGTCTCGCTTGTTCTTCGCGCGAGCATGCCTCTGGACCGGGACCACGAAAAAAGAACGAGCGCGACCCAGATTAAGGCGAAAGCGAACAACTGCGATGCGTCAAACGGTTCATGGAACACGAACAATCCCAGGAGCAGCATGATCGTCGGCGCGATATATTGAAGAAAGCCGACCAGCGTAAACGAGATCCGCTTCGTTCCGGCCGCGAATAAAAGCAGCGGAACCGCCGTCACCACGCCGGCGCCCATTAACAGCAGCACGGTCGATAACTGCTCTTCCGCCAGCGGAACCGCCCCTGAATTGAAAAAGAACAAGAAGATAAGAGCACACGGCGCCATGATCAAGGTTTCCAAGGTAAGCCCCGTCCAGGCGCCAACCGGAATCTTCTTTTTGATTAGCCCGTACAAGCCGAAGGTCGCCGCCAACGTCAGGGCCGCCCAAGGGAAGGTGCCGAAATGCACCGTCAGCCACAGCACGCCGGCCGCCGCAATGGCCACCGACAGCCATTCAGCCTTGCTCAAACGCTCCTTCAGGAAGAACGTCGCCAGAAATACATTGAACAGCGGGTTGATGTAATAGCCCAGACTTGCCTCGACGACATGATTGCTTTCGACCGCAAAAATATAGACGAGCCAATTGATGCTGATGAGCACGGAGGCGATGATGACGCCGGCGGCCTGCTTTTTGTTGCGGCAGACCGCTTTGATTTCCGCCGCGACAAGCTTCCATTTCCCCAGCAGGAGCAGAAGAAGAAGCATGAACACGAGCGACCACACGATGCGATGCGACAGCACCTCTCCGGCGGGCACCGTGCCCACCGCCTTCCAGTACAGCGGCAGGAATCCCCAGATCAGATAAGACAGCCCGGCTGCCAGCAGCCCCATCACATATTGGCTTTGCTTTTGTTCCAACGTAAATCCACCTTTCTGTCTGCAAGAAAGACCGCTGGCAAGGGACTGAGTCTAATTGCTCAAATCCGTCCGCCAGCGGCCCGTAAGCTATTGCAATCCGGCCAGTGGGGCCGGATCCCGATCTATGTTTATTCCCGGAGGGCTTGCTCTTAGAGCAATGCCTTCACGCGGCTGACGACATTCTCTACCGTGAAGCCGTATTCGGCCATGACACGGTCGCCAGGCGCGGATGCGCCGAACGTCGAGATGCCCAAGATGTCGCCTTGATCGCCGACATAGCGTTCCCATCCGAATGGATGAGCCATTTCCACCGCCAGGCGGGCTTTGACATTCGGCAGCAGGACGGAATCCTTGTATTCCTGCGGCTGCTTGTCGAACAGATCCCAGCTCGGCATGCTGATGACGCGAACGTGGATGCCTTCTTCAGCCAGCGCTTGCTGTGCCCGTACAGCGAGCTGCACCTCGGATCCCGTCGCGATAATCTGCGCCTGCGGTTTCCCGTTCGCCGCCTCGCTGGCGACATACGCGCCGCGGGCCACGCCTTCGCGCGCGCGTTCCGCCGACGTCTCCAGAATCGGCAGGTTCTGGCGCGTCAGGACGAGCACGACCGGATTCGAACGGTTCTCCATCGCATACGCCCACGCAGCCGATGTCTCGTTGCCGTCAGCCGGACGGATCACCGTCAAGCCCGGAATGATGCGGACGGAAGCCAACTGTTCGATCGGCTCATGCGTAGGTCCGTCTTCGCCGACCGCGATGCTGTCATGCGTCAGCACGTATGTGACCGGAAGCTGCATCAAGGCAGACAGCCGCACCGCCGGCCGGAGGTAATCCGTGAACACGAAGAAGGTGCCGCCGTATACCTTCACGCCGCCGTGCAGCGCCATGCCGTTCATCGCTGCCGCCATCGCGAACTCGCGGACGCCGAAGTAAATGTTGCGGCCGTCATATTGGCCCGGACGGTATACCGGCAGGCCTTTGAGGTGCGTCATCGTGGAGCTCTCCAGATCCGCCGATCCGCCCATCAGATTCGGCACATTGCCCGCCAAGCCGTTCAGCGCGTTCCCGGAAGCGACGCGTGTCGATACCGGCTTGTCCTCTGCCGTGTAGGCCGGAAGATTCGCATCCCAATTTCCGGGAAGCTCGCCCTTCACCGCCGTCTCGAACTGAGCGGCCAATTCCGGATACGCCTGCTTATACTGCTGGAACATCCGATCCCAAGCTTCGTTCGCCTGGATCCCCTTCTTTTTCACATTCTCTTCGAAATGCTTGTATACTTCTTCCGGCACGAAGAAATCTTCATGCTCCCATTGGTAGAACTGCTTCGTCAGCTTCGCTTCCTCCGGCCCGAGCGGGGAACCGTGGGTGCCGCCATGACCGCCCTTGCCTTGCTTGTTCGGGCTGCCGTAGCCGATCACCGTTTTCACTTCGATGAGCGTCGGCTTATCCGACACCTGCTTCGCCTGCTCCACCGCGCGCGCGAGCACGTCGAGATCGTTGCCGTCCTCGACCAGCAGGGTCTGCCAGCCGTACGCTTCATAGCGCTGGCGCACATTCTCGCTGAAGGACAAGTCCGCTTCTCCGTCCAGCGTAATATTATTGGAATCGTACAACACGATTAATTTGCCCAACTTCAAGTGGCCGGCCAGAGATGCCGCCTCGCTTGCCACGCCTTCCATCATGTCCCCGTCGCCGCAGATGACGAAGGTATGATGATCAATGACTGAATAACCGTCACGGTTGTAAGTGGCTCCCATTTGCGCCTCGGCCATTGCCATGCCGACAGCCATGGCGATGCCTTGGCCCAGCGGACCGGTCGTCGCGTCTACCCCTGCTGTATGGCCGAACTCAGGATGTCCCGGCGTCTTGCTGCCCCATTGGCGGAACTGCTTGATTTCATCCATCGGAAGATCATAGCCGCTCAGATGAAGCAAGCCGTAGAGCAGCATCGATCCGTGGCCCGCGGACAATACGAAGCGGTCACGGTTAATCCATGTCGGATTGGCCGGGTTATGCGTCATCTCTTTCGCGAACAGATGGTAACCCATCGGTGCAGCCCCCATCGGCATTCCCGGATGTCCCGACTTCGCTTTTTCGATCGCATCGATAGCCAAAGTTCGGATGGCCGCTACAGAGAGCGTGTCCAATTGCGCTTGGTTGACAGTCATTGCTGATTTCCTCCTCATATCCTTCTCTGTCCAAGCGAACGAGGGGCAAGGCCATTCGCCCGCCCTCGATCGACTTGTCCTTTTATGCATTTGATTTATTGTACCATTACTATTCCTTCGACGCCACTTTTTACATGGCAAAAACCCGCCTGGATCCGGATTGAAATCATTGCCATAAAAGGTCGGACACCGATTCTATTATGGTTAGAATCCCGGCTCGGCATGCGCGGTTCCACGGAGCAGGCCGGGATCAAACGCGGCAACGCCCTTCTGTAGCGAAGGGCGTTGCCGTTGACTATTACATTTCAGCGATGCTCAGAAAGTCCGGTTTTCCCCGATTTGAACCGCCTTATTAATTGAATACGACCGTCTTGTTCTGGTGCACCAGAATCCGGTCTTCGATATGCCAATGAACGGCCCGCGCAAGGACGACGCGCTCTATCGTGCGTCCCATCCGTTTCAGCTCGTCCACATCGGCGCGATGCGTGACCCGCTCCACGTCCTGCTCGATAATCGGTCCGCCGTCCAGTTCCTCCGTCACATAGTGCGCCGTCGCGCCGATCAGCTTGACGCCGCGGACGTAGGCCTGCTGATAAGGCTTGCCTCCGATAAAAGCCGGCAGGAAGGAGTGGTGTATATTGATGATCCGGTTCGGATACCGTTCGATGAACTCCGGAGCGATGATCTGCATGTAGCGGGCCAAGATAATAAGGTCCGCCTTCCCTTCGACCGCTTCCAGCTGCCGGCGCGCCGCTTCCGGCTTATTGTCCGGGGTGACCGGAATATGCACGTACGGAATGGCGAAGGACTCAACGTAGTCCCGCATATCCGGATGATTGCTTACGACCATCGCAATGTCGGCGTCCAGATCGCCGGCCTGCCACTGCCAGAGCAGTTCAACGAGGCAGTGATCCTCCTTCGATACAAAAATCGCCAACCGCTTCTTCTGACTCACCCGCGAAAAGCGCCACTCCATCTTGAATTCTTGCGCGATGACGCGGAAATCCTCCTCCATCTGCGGCAGCCGCTGCTCCAATCCGGCCATGTCGAACTCGATCCGCATGAAAAACATGCCGCCTTCCGGATCCAATGTATATTGGTCCGATTGAACGATATTCGCTTCATGCTCGTACAGGAAGCGCGATACCGCCGCGACGATGCCGGCCCGATCCGGGCAGGAGATAAGCATGCGCGCGCGGTTCCGCGTGTTCTCGCCGGCCTGCTCGCGGGCGTGAACCATCGTATGCTGGTGCTTCATGAGCCTATGTCCTCCACTGATCCAATATTGGTCTATCGTTCTCTCTATTATCCGCTTTTAGCCCGGGCCACCAGCTCTCGGCCATCGCGGCCCGCGGGGCCCGCAGGCTATTCCGCGGCTTGTCCCGTATACCATGCGGTAATGCGCTGATTAATCTCTTCCTCCGTCCGATCCGGCAGCAGCTCCGCATCCACGATCATATCGTACAGCCGTTCCATCGGCTCGCGCGGGTCGGCTTTCTTCGCCTTGGCGTCGTTTTTGAGCACATTCCACGTCTCGAGCACGAAGTCGCGGCAGTGAACATCCTGCTTCTCGAAGAAGTGGCGCATCCGCTCGACGTCCTCCCAGAACTCCTCGCCGAAGCGTTCCTTGGCGTCGCCGCGCAGGAGCGCGATCTCCGCCTCGTACATTGGGCGCTGCTGCTTCGAATCTTTGCCGATCCACGGCGTCTCCAGAATGAACGGCCTGCCGAGCAGCGCTTCATGCTGCACGACATTGCGGATCGCGTCAAAGCCGAGATAGCCCGCTCCGATAGGCGCATGGCGGTCCTTGGCCGCTCCGGTCGGATTTTTGCTGTCATTGATATGAACGACGGCGATGCGGCCGAGGCCGATCACGCGGTCGAACTCCTCCAGCACGCCGTCCAGATCGTTGACGATATCGTAGCCGGCGTCATGAATGTGGCAGGTGTCCAGACACACGGTCAGGCGGCCGTTGTCCTCGACCTTGTCGATAATCGCCGCGATCTCCTCGAAGCTCCGGCCGACCTCGGTGCCTTTGCCCGCCATCGTCTCCAGCGCGATGTTCACATTCGTCTCCTTCGTGTTCCGCAACACTTCATTCAAGCCTTCCGCAATGCGGTTGATCCCGTATTCGGCATCCTTGTCCGTGTAGGCTCCCGGATGAAGCACGATATTATTGACGCCGATGCAATCCGTGCGGTGAATCTCATCCTGCAGGAACGACACGGCCAATTCGAACGTCGCCGGCTTGTACGATCCAAGGTTGATAATATAAGGCGCGTGCACCACGATCTCGTCGATGCCGTGCTTGTTCATGAGCTCCTTGCCTTCCTCGATGAACAGCTTGTCAATCGGTTTGCGCCGCGTATTCTGAGGCGCCCCGGTATATATCATGAACGAGCTGGAGCCATAGCTTATCGCTTCCTTCGTCGCGGTCAACAGCCCTTTTTCGGAAAAGGATACATGAGAACCAATCTTCAGCATACGTTCTCTCCTCTCAAATCATTTCCCTTATTCTACAAGGATTATCGAAATAAATCTAGGAATGCGGTATAATTTCTATAGCTTATCATTTATGTTCATATAAGGCCGATTTCGGTATAAAGCTTCGGAAAAATACGCGCAAAAAGCGAATTTTGATCATCCGGTGAGGTGAAATGGAGTGCGTTCCTTCTTCTATTTACCATTCATGGCCGAGGGGCCTAACAAGTGGTTCATGAATTCGATCGCGTTTTGGACTTTCGTTCTTCTTGGGCTGATGGCGATCGGCGGGTTTTTCATGTTCCGCAAGTTTCTCAAAGTGCTGCCGAAGAGCGACGGCATGTCCAAGCTCGACTGGCAAAATTACTGGGTGGAGCGAAGCCGGGAGATGTGGACCGAGGATACGAAGGCATTCCTGGACATGCTGGTAGCCCCGGTTCCGAAGCCGTTCCGCGATATCGCGCGCCACTCCATCGCCGCCAAGATCGGCGAGGTCGCCATTGAGAGCGGCGCCGCGGAAGTAACCCGCGAGCACTGCATCAAGGGTTATATCATGGCGACGCCCAAGCGGGATTACCGCAGCCTTGTCCGCTACCTGGACAAAAACAACATCGACTACAGTCCATACCGGCATCTGTTGAACAAATAGCCGTCCGCTGGCAGGGCAGCGTTCGAGGGGGGATTGGATTGAAAATCATGATTAGCGGCGGGACCGGACTAATCGGGAAAGCGCTGTACAGAGCATGGCTGGAGCAAGGACACGAGGTTATAATTTTGTCGCGCTCCGGCACGAAGCTGCGGGCGAAGAAGACGCACCCGCATGTGCATGTCGTCAGTTGGTCCGAGCTGGAGAATCATCCCCCAAGCTGCCGCGGCGCCGACGTGGTGGTCAATCTGGCCGGCGAGACGATCAGTCAGCGGTGGACGGTGACGGCGAAGAACCGGATCGTCGCTTCGCGCATCGTGCCTGCCCGCAGGCTCGCGGAATGGGCGGAGCAGCAGCCGCGCAAGCTCCCCTTGCTCATCAATGCCTCCGGCAGCTCGGGATACGGTTCGTCCGAGACCGAGGTCTTTGACGAAAAAAGCCCGCTTGCGGGACAGGATTTTTTGTCGGATGTCATCCGGCAATGGGAGGCCGCGGCTGACGCGATTCCCGCCGAACGCCGCGTCAAGCTCCGCATCGCTCCCGTGCTCTCCAATGACGGCGGCGTCTTTCCTCTCATGAGATTGCCCTACAAGCTCGGCTTCGGCGGCAGAGTCGGCAGCGGCCGTCAGCCCTTCTCCTGGATTCATATCGATGATATGGTACGGCTGATCGATTATGCCGTGCAGGAACCTGCCTTGTCCGGTCCCGTCAATGCCAGCGCCCCGGAGGCGGTGACGAACGATGAATTCGGCCGGAAGCTGGGAGCCGTCTATCGCCGTCCCCACTGGTTCCCTGCGCCCGCCTGGGCGATCAAGCTGGCGCTCGGCGAGATGTCGATGCTGATATTGGAAGGACAACGCGTCTATCCCGCCGCCGCCTTGAACGCCGGGTTCGCCTTCCGTTACGGGAAGCTGGGTGACGCGCTGCGTGCGCTCCGGGACGAGTAGGCGCAGTCTCTTTAACTTCCGGGAATCAGCGTTCTTCTACCACAGCAATCTATGCAGCAGTGCAGCGGTACGCTAAATTGAGCGCCAACGCGAGATGGCATGCCGCGCCTTTGTCGCATGGCTGACGGTGCCTGTCCTTATGACAGACGCCGTTTTTTGCGTTTGCGGCTTATCTGCTCCCTTTTGGGCCTTTGCTTCTTTTCCCCAAAATGAAATCAACTTTTAATGTTGACTTATCCGATCGGATTAATTAAAATTTGGCTTACATTTCAATGATTTTCCATCTCATCGTCCAGGAGGTAATTCATTCATGGCCAAATTGATCCGCACGCTCGTCCTGCTGTCCCTGCTCGGAGGCTTGGCCGCCGGCTGCGGAGACCAGCCCTCTGCCGCTTCCGGCCAGGAGTCTGCCACCGCTGACGTCAGCACGAGCGTTGTACATTTGGGGACTGATCTCATTCCTGCTTCAGATATCAGCAAGCTGCCGGAAGCCGCCAAGAAGCGAAGCGGTACCTTTGTCGCCGGCCTGATCGAGCCAAGCGGGGCGTTCACGCCGCATTTCCACCAGAGCGGCTATGACGGCAATGTCGCGTCCGTCCTGTTCGCTCCGCTGGTCACCGTCGACAAAACGGGACTCCCTATTCCGCTGCTGGCAGAGAAGTGGGAGATATCTTCCGACCAGCTTACGTATACCTACAAGCTGCGCAAAGGCTTGAAGTTCAGCGACGGTTCGCCGCTGACCGCGGACGATGTCGCCTTTACGCTGACCATTCTGCATGACAAGGCCTATGACGGGGGGACGGACATTTTCCAGACTCATATCAAAGGCGGGCAGGCCTACAAGGAGGGCAAGGCCAAGAAGATCGAAGGCATCCGGGTCATCGATCCGCTGACGATCGAGATTACGACGGAGCAGGTGAACGCGACCGCTCTGCTGACCCTTGGCGGGATGGTGCTGTCGAAGGCTTACTATGGCAAAGACTACGCGCCTGGCCACCTCGACTATATTCGCGGGCTGCACGCGAAGCCGGTGGGCGCAGGTCCCTACAAGCTGGAGAAGCATCTGCCGGGGCAGGAAATCCGGTTTATCGCGAACGAGTACTATTTTGCCGGGAAGCCGCAGGTCGAACGGTTCATTTATAAGACGACCGAGGGCGACACGTTCCAGTTCCTGGAGACGGGTGAACAGGACTTCGCTTCCTTCGCGGCGACACAAGATAATCTGGAGAAGCTGCAGCGGCTAGGCTTCGTCAATCTGCAATTGAATACCTCCAGCGCTTATGGCTATATCGCGTTCAACCACCACAAGGCTTATTTGCAGGATAAAAAGGTTCGCCAAGCGCTCATCTATGGACTGGATCGCAAGACGATCGTCGAGGGCGTGTCGCAGGGCTCCGCTCAAGTCGCCAATGTGCCTGTCTCTCCTACCTCCTGGGCCTATACGGAGGAGGGCATCAACCCGTACGACTATGATCCGGACAAAGCGAAGCAGCTGCTGGAGGAAGCGGGCTGGAAAGCCGGGGCGCAAGGCATCCGGGAAAAAGACGGGCAAAAGCTGGTCATCCGCTATCTGTCCTCCAAGAGCAAAAACAGCGATGCCTTCATTGCCATCGCCAAAGAAAATTATGAAGCGATCGGCATCCAATTCGAGCCGGAGCAGTTCGCCGACTTCAACGCGCTGCGGGCCAAGGTTGAGGGCGGAGATTACGATCTCGCCAGCTTCTCGACGCCGATGATCATTGATCCGGCATACGGCGTGGCCCATTTCGCCACGGAGGAGGCGGAAGGCTACTCCAATCCAGCCGTCGACAAGCTCATTCAGGAAGGGCTGGGAACATTGGACACCGAGAAGCGGAAGGAAATCTACAAAAAGCTGTATCAAGAGCTGAACGAGGATCCGCCGTACATCTTTTACAGCTATTCGAAGCTGCTCTACGCCTATAACGCCCGGATTCAGGGACTTGAGCCGAATCCGTACCGGGGGATCGCCACGAGTCTGCCGTCGATCCGGATCGAATAGCACTTCCTCCCGCCTGTGGCCATGGGAGCGCGCCGAAGCAGGCGGGCGGGGTTCATCTTTACTCAAAGGAGGCGCATCAATTGGGCACGTATTTGCTGAGAAGAACGCTGTATATGCTGCTTACGCTGCTGGGCGCATCCGTCCTTATTTTTGCGCTGTATGCGCTGACGCCGGGCGATTTCGTCGATAACGATATGAATCTGACCCAAGCCCGCAAGCTGGAATTGAAAGAAATGTACGGTCTGAACAAGCCGGTTATCGAACGTTATCTGATCTGGATGGGCAACGTGCTGAAAGGAAATTTTGGTTACTCCCTCCAGCACCAGCAGCCGATCACGACCTTGTTCAGCCAATATATTTGGAACTCCTTCCTACTCGCGGCCGCTTCTACGTTCCTGACCTGGTTCATCGCCGTTATTATTGGCGTCCTCAGCGCCTATAAGCAATATTCCTGGTTCGATCGGATCGTGACGCTCGGCATCTTCGCCGCGATGTCCGTGCCGGTGTTCTTCATCGGGCTGTTCCTCATCAAGCTGCTGGCGGTCGATGCCAAGCTGCTTCCTCCGGGAGGCATGATTACGACCGGAAGCAATGCGAACGGGCTCGCTTATATTGCGGAGGTCGCGCACCATATGTTCCTGCCCGTCATGGTGATGACGCTGCTGGGGACCGGCGGGCTGACCCGATATTTCCGGACCCATATGCTGGAAGCGATGAAGCAGGACTACGTACGCACCGCGCGGGCCAAAGGAATGAAGGAGCGGGCGATTCTGTACCGCCACGCCTTGCGGAATGCGATGCTGCCCGCCATTACGCTCATCGGTTTCGAGCTGCCGGGGCTGTTCGGCGGTTCGCTGATATTGGAAAAAATCTTCAACTGGCCAGGTATCGGGCAGTTATACATGCAGTCGTTCACCATGCGGGACTATCCATTGCTCATGGGATTCACGATGCTGATCGCGATCCTGACTGTTATCGGGACCTTGCTGTCCGACTTGCTGTATCGTGTCGCCGATCCGCGCGTTCGGCTGTAGGAAGGAGGAATCGATCATGACCAATTTATCGATGACAGGAAAATTATCGCGCCGGCGTTCCGTTGCCCAGCCAGCGGCGAGGCCCTCGCTCTGGAGGCAGTCGCTCCAGCGGCTGCGGCGCAACAGACTGGCGCTAAGCGGGTTGGCGGTCATCGCCTTCATGTTCGCGGCCTGCTTCATCGGTCCCCTCTTCTCGCCCTACGCGGCAGGCAAAGTGAATCTGGCTGTCATGAATCAGGCCCCCAGCGCGGCGCACTGGCTCGGGACCGATCATTTGGGCCGCGATGTGCTTACCCGCCTGCTGCAGGCCGGACGCATCTCATTGACAGTCGGGCTGGCCTCCATGGTGCTGTCGGTCCTCATCGGCACCGCCCTCGGCGCGATAGCTGGCTATTACCGCGGCGTGGCCGATCAACTGATCATGCGGACCGCGGATCTGCTGATGACCATTCCCGGCCTGCCGCTGCTGTTCATTATCGGGGCCATTCTGTCCGAATGGAAGGTGCCGACCGGGTACCGGCTCTACATCGTCATGCTAATGCTCAGCCTCGTCGGTTGGCCGGGGCTCGCCCGCCTCGTGCGCGGAGAGCTGCTCAGCCTGCGGGAAAGGGACTTCATGCAAGCAGCGGAAGCGCTCGGCCTGAACGACCGCCGCAAGCTGTTCCACCATCTGCTGCCGAACCTGTTCCCCCTGCTGATCGTCGTAGCGACGCTTAGCACGGGCGGGGCCATTCTGAGCGAATCGGTGCTCAGCTACTTCGGCCTTGGCGTCATGCCGCCCACCCCGACATGGGGCAATATGATCGATGCCGCGAATTCGATCATCGATTTCGAGAAGCGGCCTTGGCTCTGGATCCCGCCAGGATTGGCCATTTTCGTCACAGTCATGTCCATCAACATCTTCGGAGACGGCTTGCGGGACGCGCTCGATCCGAAGCAGAAGCGATAAACGGAGGGGAGCTCATGAATGCGCTGCTCGACATTCGAAATTTAAGCACTCATTTCTACACGGGAGAAGGCATCGTCAAAGCCGTCGATGATGTCAGCCTGCGCATCAAGGAAGGAGAGACGGTCTGCGTCGTCGGGGAATCGGGCTGCGGCAAAAGCGCAACCGCGATGTCGGTCATGGGGCTGCTCCCTGAGCCTTCCGGGCGCATCGTCTCCGGCGAAATCCGCTTCAAGGGCCAGGACATCAGGCAGTGGAGCAAGGAGCAGCTCCGGCGGCTGCGCGGCAACGAGATCGCGATCGTCTTCCAGGAACCGATGTCGGCCATGAATCCGGTGCTCACCATCGGCAAGCAGATGACCGAACCGCTGCGGGAGCATCTTCATCTGAAGGAGCCCGCGGCCAGAACCAGAGCGGTCGAACTGCTCAATCTGGTCGGCATTCCCCGGGCTGAAGCCATCTTGAAGGCCTACCCGCATGAGCTGAGCGGCGGAATGCTGCAGCGCGTCATGATCGCGACAGCATTGTCATGCCAGCCCCGCCTTCTCATTGCCGACGAACCGACGACAGCTCTTGATGTCACCATCCAGGCGCAAATTCTTGAGATTTTGCATCAGGTGAAGGAAGAGATGCAGACGGCCATCCTGCTGATTACGCATGATCTCGGCATCGTGGCCGAGATGGCCGACTATGTCGTCGTCATGTACGCTGGAAAAATCGTGGAGGAAGCTTCGGTCGAGGAGCTGTTCGATCGCCCTCGGCACCCGTATACCCAAGGGCTCCTTCGATCCAAGCCGGTGCTGCATCAGCGGCGGAAGATGCTCTATTCCATACCGGGCCAGGTGCCCAACCCGCTGGAGCTGGGCTCGTCCTGCTACTTCTATGACCGCTGCGATCAGCGGACGGAAGCATGCCGGACGGCTCATCCCGAATTGCGCCGCACAGCGCCGGATCATCATGTGGCCTGCTGGCTATGCGCCGAAGGAGAGGAACGCCATGAGCGAAGCGCTGATTGAAGTTCGCCGCTTGAAAAAATATTATCCCGTTCGCGCCGGCTTGTTCAACCGCACCGTCAACCACGTCAAGGCGGTCGATGATATCAGCTTCTCGATCTGCCCGGGCGAGACGTTCGGCCTCGTCGGCGAATCCGGCAGCGGCAAGAGCACGGCCGGGCGGGCGATCCTGCGGCTGACCGACAAGACCGCCGGCGAAGTCCGCTACCAGGGGACCGACCTCCATCGGTTGTCCCGTACGGATATGCGGCGGCTGCGCCCCGAGCTGCAGTTCATCTTCCAGGATCCTTACAGCTCGCTGAATCCGCGGATGCGCATCGGCGATGCGATCGGCGAGGCGCTGCTGCAGCACGGACTGGCCGCCAAGGAAGAGATCCGGGATCGGGTGGAGGACATCCTGTCCGTCTGCGGCATGTCGGCGTACCACTATGATCGGTACCCTCATGAATTTTCTGGGGGGCAGCGCCAGCGGGTCGGCATCGCCCGAGCCATCATCCTGCAGCCCCGCTTCATTGTCGCTGACGAACCGGTGTCCGCGCTGGACGTATCCATACAGGCGCAGATTATCAACCTGTTCCGCCAGCTGCAGGAAGAGAGAGGGCTCACCTACCTGTTCATCTCGCATGACTTGAGCGTCGTCGAGCATTTATGCACCCGGATCGGCGTCATGTACTTGGGATCGCTTGTCGAGCTTGCGCCTCGGGACGAACTGTTCCGCCAGCCTCTCCACCCGTATACCCAAGCGCTGCTCTCGGCCATCCCGATCCCCGACCCGAAGCGCAAGCGGTCGCGGATCGTGCTCCGCGGCGACATCCCGAGTCCGGTCAATCCCCCGTCCGGCTGCAAATTCCACACCCGCTGCCCGGTGGCCAAGGACATTTGCCGTCAGGAAGTTCCCCTCTTCCGGGAAACGGGCAGCGGGCATTATGCCGCATGTCACCTCATCTGAGCAGACAGAGGGCATGGGGAGAGATTCCTTTCCCCTCTGCTGTCCTCTTCATACGGAAAACTAGGAAGAATGTCATTCAAATGGTGGATACTATATCAAGAAAGAGACCTGCTTTAGCTTAGAGTCATACCCCTATATATGCGATTCGAACTCGCCCTGACTACTATATATTGACATCCATCCGTGCGATGCCGTATCTCCCTCCTTGTCCACCTTTGTATAGACAAAAACGCCATTTGTCCATTGTTGTACAAAAAATTTATCTGCCCTTGGTAAGCAATTTTATATGTTCATTACTCACTCCTTCGCATTCAATATGGCTTCACCCGCGCTCTTCAAGATGCTCTTATCCGCACTAAACCATTGTCCCGCATTACACCTTGCCAAGTTCAGCCATAAAACTGAAACACTGTGCCTGCCACAGAAAAGCGATCCCCGCTTTGCAAGGGGTACAGCTTATAGGGAATGATCGGCTCTCCCTCCAGTTCGGTTCCGTTGCGCGATCCGAGATCGCGGAGCGCGATTGCGCCGTCGTCGCCTTGAACCAGCTCGCAGTGGTGCTTCGAGACGCCTGCCCCGGCTTCACGCCACTGCACCCCTTGTTCCGAACGGCCTATCACGAAAGGGAAGGCCAGAGGAATTCGTTCAGTCGCAGCCGGCGCATCCTGCGGAATCCCCCTCCCTCCGGCTCCAGCGCTTCCGGCCAGCCCGATCAACCTCTGTAGATAAGGCGCGCCCCGCCCTCCTTCCCGGAAGTCCGTGCCGGTGCCGTGCCTTCGTTCAAGGACGACCGTCGCTTCGGATCCGGAACGGTCGAGCACGGACGTATGCATAGGCAGCTCAGCGTAGAAGGAATCCATCCGTGACCCATCAGGCGATAAATGCCGGTTCCACAAATTCTGCGGGATGCCATGATAGTTCCTTGAGTGGTTATCACGTTCGGCTAACGGGCCAACGGCATTTGTTACATGGAGGTGAACGCCTTGCGCCCCAGTCAGGCGAACGGCATCCGCCGCGGCCGATTCGCTCCCCGCCTGATGCTCCTGCTTCTGCCATTCCGGCCGCAGCAGTTCATCCCCGGAATGCCGGCCGGGGAAGGAAGCTTCCGGCCCTTCCTCCGAAGGAGAAGCGGCGCTCTCCCGGCGAGCGGGCATCCCCGGTACCCAGGCCGGCATGCCCGTGATCCAGGCGGCCCCCAAGGCAACGGCCCCGACACTGATTCCAGCCGAGATAAGCAGCGTGTTCAAGGCCGGATAGGCAAGATAGATATATCTCCAGGCCAGCGCGGACGTTACGATGGCGGCCCCTCCCGCCGCGAAATAGCTTTTGCCGGAGGGGGTTCTCTTGGTCTCCGGAACGGTCCCCTTATTCTCATTCACCTCTCGGAGCGTACTGGCTTCTCCCGGGACCGGGAGGCCTTCGCCAGTTTGCCAAGGTCCGAGGGCGGCAGACTCCTGATCAGAGCCGATCCATGGATTATCGCCCTCCAGCTTCATCGGCCAATCGTCGCCTGCTTTCCCCAAAGACAAGCCTCGCATCCCCTCGTTCCCTTCGGGAAGCCGTTGACTGACCGGGAGTTCCGCCCCTATTCCGCTTGTTCCGGCAATGAGAGCTTGAAGCAGCTTCCGCACCTCGGCAAGAGAATTGTCCTCCTGGGACAAGCATTGAACCAGCCGCTGGAATCCGTCACCATTCCATTGGGCAACATGGGTGGACAGCAGAATGCCCAGTCTGCGCAGACCATCCATTCCGGCCCGCGGCTGCAGCGGTTCCAGCAGCGGCAAGTAAGGGACATGCAATCCTCCGTCCCCGGCTTGTTCATCGACAAACACGCATTCCTCGTGCAGGAGCACATGATCCGGATGAAGCATATAAGCCCGGCAATCCTCCAAAATGCGGACCAGCTGCAGCATCCACTCCAAATATTGACTCGAAGTCATTCTCATGCTTCTTAGGGCCTGTTTAAGCATTCGTTTGCCGCTGATATCGTAGACAAAGGAGATCTCCAGATCGACTTCACGGATATCTAGGCGAAGGAAATGAGGCACCCGGTTATAGGCCAGCATCTTGGCTTGATGCGGATCCAGCGCATCGGATGGAACAGGATTGTCGCGGGTCAGCATCATGCCCATTCTTTCTTCCTGAATAAATTGAACCCGGTAACCGTAAATGAGAATCACGCTCCTTGCTGTTCGAATGGCCCATCACGCGGGAGATGCGACAGTCAAGTAAGCGGTCAGCGCTCCCGGCAGCACGGCCCACATGAAAGGAAAGGAAGCCTGCTTTCCCGCTTCCGCCTGAACGGGCCCCATGGAGCGCAGCAGCCAGCCGCTTATCCGCGCATACCGCCAACCGCGACTTCTCCCCCTGCGGCTGCCCGTCATCATACATGCCGCAATAAGCCCGCCATACAAAATCGAATAGATAAAGATATGCCAAGTCAAATACATTCCGGTCAATGCGCCAATGGCGGCAAACAGCTTCACGTCACCGGCCCCGACAGCCTTGATGATGTACAAAAGGAGCATGACTCCGAACCCGCATCCCGCTCCGAGACCGCTGAAAGCAAGTCCCTGCCATCCATTCGCGGCACCGTGAATCATAAACCCGGCGGCAGCGGCAATCATCGTCAGCCGATTCGGTATTTTCTGACTCCGCACATCGGAAGCAAACGCGGCGAGCAGCAGCACCCCGCATGTCCATATCGCACCGTTCACAGCACTCATCGCTTTCTCCTTTCTCTCATCCGCTTCCGTCCGTTTCCGGTTGGAGCCCGTTATTTTACTTCAAACTCACGTTCAGCGCTTCGCCCGTCTTCCGTCTTCACGGACAGCCGCCATGTTCCCGAGGTGGTATTGCCCGAGACATGCCATTCCCACGCAACGATGCCATCCGCATCCGCGGCTGCCCAGCCGACATGCCTCGCCTGACTCTTGCCGCTCTTGTAATAGACGACCAGTTCCACCCGTTCATGCGGCTCCGCCTTGGCGGTAAGCCTCGCTTTTCGGCCGGGAAGGAGCGGATCGGGCGTCAGCTCTACGAGGACCGGGGCCGCCTTATCCGGCGACCCGCTGCCCGAATCAGACGCGGCCGGTCCGTCGCCGACCCAGACCCGCTCCACGGCTCGCGCGGACAACGTCAGCGTCTTGTTCAGGAACGGAACACGCATCGGCAAGTCATAGGCCACCTCTATGGCGAAGTAAGGATCGGTCTTCTTATCCAGATCCGGCAGCTTCACATGCGTTACCCGAATCCGCTCCTCTCGCAGGACGCCTTGAACTCCATAGCGGACCAGCAATGGCTTGATAACCGTCTCGGCGAGGCGAGCCTGGCCCGCTTCCCCTGCCGCCTCCGCTTGCCGGGCAGCCCACTGCGTTCCGTCCTTCGCCCATTCGCCGGCTGGCTTCGGCAGCTCGCTCCCGAATGAGCGGCCAAAATCCTGCACCGCCATCTTCATTCTCTGCGCCGGCGGCAGCCATGTGCCCGGCTTCTCTGAACGGGCTCCATCCGCATCGGCAGACTGGGCAGCGAGCAGACTGACAGGATACAAGTGAGCGGACACCTGCTTCACGGTATTCATGGCAGCGGACTGCAGAGACGTCGTGATGACGGCGGCGTGAATCATGAACACGAAAAACATGAACACGAGCAGGACCATCGGCAGGAGCAAAGCGGCTTCAACCGTGATGCTGCCGCCCCTGTCAATGGACAGGCTCCGAGACGGGATCCGGCCCGCTCTCCCCCAAAATGTCGGGTCCCTTCCGGATTTAGTTCCCGGGGCACTTCCCCTTTTAACCGGGTCCCTTTCGGATTTAGATCCCGGGAGACTTGCGCATTTAACCGGGTCTCTTCCGCAATTAATAGGAGAACACGGAGCGCTTGACCGCGTAATAACATCCATTCTCAATCTCACCGTCCCATAGTCCGGCATGTCCTAAGAGCTTCATAAATCCCGGCAGGAACCAGAGCGGCGTGCTGAGGCGGACTTCCGTCTCGCCATGCGTCCCCCTCGCAGCCGGATCGATTCCGGTATGATAGTGAATCAGCGCCAGCATCCGCTTCAACATTCCCTCCCGGCTTCCATGAGCCAGCATGAACAGGCGAAGATGATCGGCATAGGTCAGCTTCACCGACGGTAAATAACGCGAAATCGGAATCTCATTCTTCGCAATGAGCTGCAGCATATCCTGAATCGCTTGCTGAATGCCGTACAGAATCGCTGAAGCCAAAACAAGCAGCGGATGTCCGAGCTTGCCGAATTCCACCAATCCTTCCATCGTGCGTACGGCGAGCCGCATCGAAAAAATCTCGCCATAGGCGGCCGCAATATTGCCGACCGGGTTGAGAAAGCCGTACACAATATACTCCAGCTCCTGGTTGCCAATCCCCAACGATTTCACGACCTCCTCACCCGCATCCTCTGCCTCCAGCAATGATTTCAATTGCAGCGGATCATAGGAGGTGAAATACGTATAGGCATATTCGTTCCGGTACAGACGATCGCGCAGCGATACTAAGCCGTCTGCCGCTTGATCATACAGCGCGGTGACGGAATCCATGGACTGCCTGCTCTCCTCGACGGCATCGTCTCCGACCGTTCGTTCCACAGGCATCTCGGACGCTGATTGGTTATAGGCATCAATCGCATCCGCCTTGCTGCGAATCTCATCGAAAGCAGCCTGGTGCTCCCGCAACTTGGTTTTCAGCCCAGACAGCGAAGAGAGCAATTTTTTCGCTTTTTTCAGTTCCTTGTCCGCTTCCTGCTCTAACCGTTTGCGGTCCTTGTCCTTTCCTTGATGCTTGGTCATTGCCGCCTCTCTCCGTTCAATATAGCTGCCGGCCGGCCGGATAAACTGAAAGGCATACGTGTCATAAGCCTCGAACAGCTGTCTCGCCTCATTCTTCAATGTATAAGCGGAGATGGAGTATGCGGATAAGCTTTCCGCTAATTGCTGGAATGCGGAAGCGGCGTGATCGAGCTTCGACATGGCCGCTTGCTGGCGATCGATTTCTCCGCTCCATTCCTCGAAGAAAAAGTCAGGCATAACCACTTGCTCGGCGGAAGCATTGATTTCCTTGATGGCATCTTCAACCTGCTTGCCGTTATCCATCGTTCCCCCGCCCGGAATATCCGACTGGCCTATCCTGTCATAGCCGGCATAGTGTCGGCTGGAGCGCACCTCTGCGATAACCCGCTTCATCTCTTCGTTCAGCGCCTTGGCTTCCTTCAGATGCGGTATGGCCTCGCGGAGCCAACGCTCATGATTCCCGCTATGCAGGGTGACGGCACGCCGCAGTCGCCATGCATGCTCGCGCGAATCCTTCTCGTAACGATCCGTATCGTACCGATACTGCGGCCCCTCATCTTCTCCCCTGCGGTCATCTTGGCGCTTCTTCTCTGCGTAATCGGCATACTGGGCTGCAATATCGGCTGCCGTTCGAATCGGGCCAACGGCACGATCCTCTATTATCTCGTTCCTATTACCCGCGATTCTCTTGCCGATCCCCGAGCGGTCCAGCGCATCGCGGGATTTTTTCTGCAGCTTCAAGACAGCCGACAGCTCCTTGTCCCTCCGATCAACCAGCTTCTGCAGCTTGGCGAGCAGCTCCGTCGTCTGGGCCGCTTCCTTCAACGCTCCCGACATCGGCTTCAGCTTGCCGGACAGCTCGAACACAAACTGCAACGGCGCTTTATATTTCATCTCCTCCAAAATCTGGCGTTCCATCTCGTCATAGTCCGCAAGCGGGCGGGTAACCAATGTCGAATGACTATCCAACAGCAGAGGAACCCATGGAAATACGCCTGTCGAGCGCAGCAGATTTTGCTCCTGCATGACATCCTCCAGGATTTGAGCCGGATCGGTCGCTCCGTATGCGAATAATTGATATCTCTCTTGCAGAGCGGGCTCATAAGCGGACATGACGGAGCGGATGCCTGCACGGGCCAGCGCCTCGGTCCGCCATTCGGCCGCCGCGATGCGGGCATAATCAATGAATACTGCAGTAAACAAGAACATGACAGCCACAATAAACACAAGCAATATCGACACCGATCCGTCCTTTGCCATAAAAATCCGCTTCGCCAATCGGTTCAGCCGATTGCGCTTCACAGGCAGCACTCCCCTCTGCTCAAGATGCCGGTTCCGAAGTCTGTCCAGCCGCTTGCTTCAAGATGCCTTCCGCTTCCTCTATTGGGACGCCTTGTCCCTTCCATTCCTTCAGCTTCGCTGCCATATACCGCGCGAACTCCACCGTGCGGATGAATTCTGCCGGCTCCACTACGGCCGATACGGCCTGTCCCTCGTTCGAGATCTCTCTTCCCGCAATGTTCCGGAACATCGCCTGATGGAAGGGCTTGTCCACAACCGCGGTAATTCTGCGGTCCAGCAGGCCATTCTCGTAGATCATCTTCCCGCGAAAGGCATCAGGCACGAGTCTGGCGGTCCGTATCAGCTTCCGTTCGGGCAGAGAGGCGCCGGCAGCGCCGGCAGGAAGCTTTACCATATGGTTCTCCCCGCCGAAGCCTATCCCGAGTACTTTGTCCAATATCCGATCGTCGCTCAGGCGCCAATACAATCCATCCTGCTGCCCTGCTTCAAAAGCGCCGGTCACCGCCTCCCTGTGGCTGTTGTCCCAGAAGGCCGCCGTCCGTTCCGCGGCCAGTGACGCGGCATGCGAACTCAGCACCGTCTGATAGATGAGGATGGCGAAGAACAGGATCGCCAGCGTACAGTAGAAAATGACGGGAAAGACAAGCGAAGCTTCCAACATCATCGAGCCTTCTTCCTCATGAACGGAACGCAGCCAACGCCGCAGCTTTGGGCTCAAGCCACATCCTCCTTTCAAAGCGGCTTCTATTTAAAAATCTTGTCTGTTTCCTTTGTCGCTCTGGAGATCAAGTTTTCCAGGAACGCCGTAATTTGCTCTCTAAAGACAAGCGCCAACACCACGATCACCGCGATAATAATGACAATCTCCACCATGCCGAGCCCGTCTTCCTCTTTCCACAGCCGTTTAAAAAACAGTAAGTCTTTGTCCATGTCCGCTTCCTTCTTTCCGATCCCATTTTCTTTGTGATTATTTTCCTGAGTGTTTCCTGACTTATTTTTTCTTGATTATTTCGCCGCTTCATCTCCTACTTCATCATAAGCAGGGCGGGAGCGCCCACGATGCCCAGGATGACCAGGAACATCAACATCATCGGAAAGACCAGCTTCGCCGACGCTTCCTCCCCTCTCCGGCGGGCCACCGCCTTGCGCTTCTCCCACAGCTGCCGGCCGACATCCTGCATCGCCAGCACGAATGTATCTCCGCCCCTGCGCTGATTGATCAGCACCGTCGTAACGAACATCGAAACCTCCGGAAGAGAACATCGCTTCGTGAATTGCTCCATTGCCTGCGCGAACGAATACCCGTTATGCACATCCTGCTGCATCCTGGCAAGCTCAGCGTAAAGCGGGTGGCTCCATTCCTCCCGCTTACGATCGGTGCAGATGGCCAGCGCCTTCGGCACCGTCTCGCCCGCCTGCACGAGCAAGGTCAGCTTGCCGATCAGCTCCGGCAGCTCCAATTGGAGGTCCTGCTTTTTCCGCTCCGCCCGGTTCAGCGTGTCCTTCACCTTGGCCAGCGGCAGAACGAAGGCAACCAGCATGCCGCCAACCAGATTCGTCACGCTCCCGTCCGTCAGCGCCGGCAGCAGCAAAGTCCCGCAGAGGCCCGTATACAGGTACAACGCCAGCTCGGCCAGCAGCACCCGGTACATCGTATGGCTCCGGGCCGGGCCGTGGATCTGCATCAACGCTTGGCGAACCGGAGACAGAGCCGGATGCGTATCGAGAACCGGTTGGACCCTCTCCAGCCAGCGCAGCGGCGCCGCGAGCCAGCGGACCGTCTTGATCCGGGGATTTATGCCGGCCAGCAGCGTCCCGTAACGCGGCTGATTCCTATGATTGAGCAGCAGGAACAGGAGAAGCAGTAAGGCGGATCCGCAAGCCCATATCCATGGCGGCAGCATCATGTCCCCATCACCTCATCCAAAAAAATGATGTAACCAGCGGCTAACGCTACACGCGGATATCCATCAGCTTGCGAATCAACCACGCGCCAAGCAGCAGAAGCAGCAGCGCCGCCGTGGCGATAACGCGGCCGACGCCTTCATACAGCGCCTCCATGAAATCCGGGGAAGCGAGATTAAGAAAGGCCAAAAACAGGAACGGAGCGGCCATCATCACTTTCATCTCCAACCGCTTCTGGGCGACAAGAACGTCAATCTCCTGCTTAATATCCATCTTCTCGCCAATGACGGAAGACGTTCTCCGCACGACCTCGATCAAATCTCCTCCCGTCCGCTTGCAGGTGACCAGCACGTCGGCGAAATTCGATATATCCTCCTGCGCGGCCCGGCGGCTCAAATCCATTACCGCCTGCTCGATCGGTTCCCCATTTTCCATCCGCATCGCAATAATTCGCAACTCTCGCTCCATCTCCACCTCGGTTCCCGGGTAGAGCAGCTTCAAATCGGCTATCGCCTCGCGGAACGCATTCTCCATAGAGCGTCCGGCTGACAACGACGAGGATAAGGAATAAAGCGCTTGCTTGAACTGCTGTGCAAGCCGGGTCCGCTTGCGCGCGAGCAGCGCTTGGCGGCGAATGCGGGTATAGCGCATTCCGGCGGCAGCCAACAGGAGCATCCCCAGCCAATGCTGATAGAACAAGTAACCGACGGCGGCCATGACAGCGGCTCCTGTACTCAGGGCCGCAATTTTCTCCCCGGGGTTCAACCTATACTCGCTGTATTGGGGCAGCCGCTGTTCCGCCGTCTCCGGCTGCTTCCTCATCGGTATTCACCTCCTTGTCCCACGGGAGCCGCAGCCCGGCCATCGCCAGCTTGCGCCGGTTCCGAAGCATATGATGCGGGGCAAGGCGCCCGGCCACATGCCCTTCTTCAGTGCGGGACTCCTCGAACCGGAACAAGGGCGCGAGGCGAACCTCCCCGTCATGCATGCCGATAACCTCCGAAATCTCCATCACCTTGCGCGAGCCGTCGCGAAGACGGGCCAGATGCACGATAATATCGATGGCTGAGGCGATCTGCCGCCGCACGACCTCGACGGGAAGATTCGCGCCGCTCAGCACCATCGTCTCCAGGCGGCTGAGCATATCGGCGGGTCCGTTGCTATGGCCTGTGGACAAGGATCCGTCATGGCCGGTATTCATCGCCTGCAGCATATCGAGCGCCTCCGGCCCCCGAACTTCCCCGACGATGATGCGGTCCGGTCGCATCCGCAGCGAGGCACGGATCAAATCCCGCATCGAGACGGCCCCCTTTCCTTCCGTATTGGGATTGCGTGTCTCCAGCGACACCAGATTCGGAACGGTGCGAATCTGGAGTTCGGCCGCATCCTCGATCGTAATGACTCGTTCCCGGGGAGGAATATACTGCGACAATGCATTCAGAAATGTCGTCTTGCCCGATCCAGTCCCCCCGCTGATAAAAATATTGAACCTGGCGGCGACCAGCGTCTGCAGAAGCAAAACGGCCTCCTCGTTCACCGCGCCCAACCGGATCAGGGCGTCCATCTTCATCGGCTCGGCCGGGAATTTGCGAATCGTGACCGTCGGCCCCTGGAGGGCGATCGGCGGCAGGACAACATGCACCCGCGAGCCGTCGGGAAGCCGGGCATCCACGATCGGGGACGATTCATTGACAACCCGGTTCACTTGGGACACGACCGCCTGGATGACATCCTCCAGCTTCTGCTCGTTCTCAAAGCCAATCTCCATCCGTTCGACCCGCCCCTTGCGCTCGATGAAGCACTCCCGATAACTGTTGATCATAATCTCCGTAATGTCCGGATCGTCGACCAACGGCTGGAGAGCGTCCAGGCCGCGGAACGAATAATAGACCCGCTTGACGATCTGCTCCAAGGCTTCCGACGTGAACTGCCCTGCTTGGGGGCTGGAGAACAGCGTCTGCTCAATTCTCCCCTTGAGCGCTTCATCCGGAATCGGGTCGCCCCATTCCAGGCTGTCGCGAACGCGTTGCCGGGTCCAGGCATACGCTTCATCCATCGCTTCCGGAACGGAAGGAACTGCCGCGCGCTCGTTCATGAGACTCCCCTTCCGGACGGCGGCCCATGAAGAAGCTGACGGTCGGCCCACTCGGCGATGGCAGATTGATAGACGGCCGACTTCAGCCACTGATCGATGCGGTGCATCTGCTTCCAGCCCGGAATATAGGGCAAATAACCGGTAACCGGCGCATCTCGGTGCATCCAGCGGTTCGCCATCATGCCCATATAGCGGTTTACGAGCAGCGCAAGTTTGCGAATCCGGGCGCGGACCGCCGCATCGGCGGAGCGTTCCCATTGCCGGAACAGAAGGTCCGTCTTGTGCACATGCGGCAAATCATCCTGCAGCAGCCAGATGATTCCATCCGCATCTTCCCACAGGGGAGCGAACGCCGGTTGGGAGAACCCTCCCTCCGCAATAACGAGGTCGTACCGCCCGCTCCGCCGAAGCAGCCGGAGCAGCCTTCGCATGAGCGGCCCGTCAATCCCTTCCCATTCCTTCATCCAATCGGCTGGAGCGAATATCTCCGCGCCTTCCATATCAGGAACGCTAAGGATATACGGTTCCAGCTCCAGGGGGTCTCCCGCCGGTTCCTTCCGCAGGTAATACAAAAGCCGCGCCAACGGAGTGAGCGACGCAAGCACCGGCGAAGCATGCAGAAGCGCATATTCCTGCACCGGGTCAACATTCAACAGCATGACTCGCTTCCCCTTGGCTGCCGCATGGCGGGCGAGATGAAGGGCTGCCGTCGTCTTGCCGGCCCCTCCCAGCGAGCTGACCCCGAGCAGCATGCAGGAGCGGCTGTCCGCCCGGAAGGCAGCGCCCCCGTATTCCGCCCGGCAGCGTTCAATCAAGGATTGGAACAACTGCGGAAGCGGCTGATACGGACTCTCTGACGCACAGACGAACGGCAATGCATCAAGCCGCTCCTCCGCCGACAATGCCGTAATCAAGATTCCATCCAACTCCTCCCCGTTCATCTCCCGCAGCACTTCCGGATCGGCGACGATCATATGGATGCCCGGCTTCAATCCCAGGTAACGGCGGAGCGTGTCCGCCTGAGTGAACACCCGGAGTTGAAGCTGTTCCGCATAATCGGACAGCTTCCAATATTCGGTCCATGCATCGAGCATTCGCTTGTGCGGATGAACGGCGACAATATCCCAAGCCTTCATCTCTCTTCCCCTCCTCTTCCGGCACGGATTCGCAAAACGCAAAAAGCACCGCCATCAAGCAGGACATGCGCTGCATGTCCCATCTGCTTGATGACGGTGCTTCCGTACCAACGTTCGTGTGAAGTTATTCCTAACATACCATAATCTTGATGCCGTTGCAACCGGCTTTTTTGGATGCCCGCATCCTGGCTGCAAGAATGCGGGCATGCTGCAAGTGCGCACGGCACCTGCCTGTCCACTTAGTATTTGAACTGGGACAGCGTATCCTTCAGGTTGGTGGATACCTCCTCCAACTGCTGGGACAGCTCGACCAAGCGGTTGGAAATGTTCAATTGCTCGGTGCTGAGCGACGCCACCTCTTCCGAAGTAGCCGAGGCTTCTTCCGCAACCGCGCTTACGTTGCTCATTGCTTCGACGAGAATCGACTGCGCCTCGTTCAGGCGGTCGATCGAACCGGTGACATTGCCGAGATGCTCGATCATGCCGCCCATCTGCTGTTGAACCGTGCCGAAAATGGCATCCGTCTCCTGCACCGCTTCGGCTTGCTTCTGGAATATCGGGAACGCGGCGGACAGCGCCGCTACCGTCTCGGTAATCTCCGTCTCGATCCGCTCCGTAATCTGCCCGACGACATCGATCGATTGCCGCGATTGATCCGCGAGGTTCCGAATCTCGTCGGCCACCACCATGAAGCCTTTGCCGGCGGCTCCCGCCCGCGCCGCTTCGATAGTCGCGTTCAGAGACAAAATATTCGTCTGCTTCGTCATGTTATGGATCATTTCCAATACTTTGCGAATCGACCGCGTGCTCTCGCTTAATTGCTTGATCCGCTCCGCCAGCGAACGCATCATTTCTCCTGTCGATTCCGTTCTGGTCAAGAGCGAATTCATGTTGGATGCTCCCAATTCGCTGGACTGGGCAACCGCTTGAGCGGAGGTATCCATCTGCACATTCGCATCGATGACATGCTTCATGTGCGAAGCCATATTATGGGTCAAGTCATGCCCGCGCTCGGCCTCGACAGCCAGCGAGGTCGCGCCCTTGGCGATCTCTTCCGTCGCCACGGCAATCTCTTTCGCCGAGATCGCGGTCGAACGGGAAGCTTCCGACAGGGATTCCGCCGTGTCCAATACGGAGCGCGCGCTCGCCTCGGTGCTCTGAACGAGCGACGTAATCTGCTCCATCATCGTATTGAAGCCGGCAGACAGCTGCCCGATTTCGTCTTTGGTCTTCACGGTCGCCCGAACGGCCAGATTGCCTTGCGCCCCTTCATTCATCAGAGCGAGCAGCCTTACCATTGGCGTCGCTACCCACTGAATGACCAATCCCCCGAGAATAATGGCCAGCAGGGCCGCCCCGCCCATAGACAAGAACGTAACCAGGAGAATCGCGCCGGCGTCCTTGGTCAACTCCGTCACCGGCACGGCTCCGACAAGCGTCCAGCCATTCACCTTAATCTGATCATAGACGAGCATCATCTTGCCGTCCTGATCGGAATATACGATGGAGCTTCCGCTGAGCTTCTTCTGCCCTTCTTCCTTGACCGGCTGAAGCCATTCGGCAGCGGCCTGAGTCAGCAGCTTATCGTCCGGAGCATAAATATACTGCCCGCTCGGATTCAAAATTTGAATGCTGGAGCCGTCGCCGATATGAATGTCCCGCAACGAATTTTTCAGCGTGCGCTGCTTGATTTCCAAATAAATAATAAAGTTCGCCTCGCCCGAGTTCAGATCCCGCATCGGTCTCGCAATCCCGAATGTCGGCTCCGCGGCATCGCTCAGACCGCCCAGTTGCGTGCTGACCCATACCGATTGTCCGCTGCTGCTCTTCGCCTCCTGGAACCAATCGGCTTCCCACACTTTGTCAAGACCGCGGCGGACGCCCATGGCGGCGATCACCAGATCGGTCTTTTCCTTCGGAATCAAATATATATTTTCGATCTGATCATTGCTCATGCTGAAGGTCTGCAGCGTCTTCGAGATGCTGTCAATCGCCTGGATCATATCATAAGTGCCATCCTTGAGGCCTTTCAGCTTCGCCACCTGAGTCTTCAAGTTCGGATCGAACATAATCTGCATCGTCATATTGTTGAACTGCGTAAGCTGCATGTCCAACTTCTGGGATGCTTGAATCATCGTCTGGTAGCTGGATTCCGCCGAGCGATCTTCGATCGCATTCTTCGCTACCGAGTAAGAGAACATCCCGACGGCGAAGACGAACACAATAATGCTGATTACGAACACCAGGAAGAGCTTCGCCCCGACCGATCGGGCCGGACTTTTGAACACGGAGGACGAGACCATCTTCACCGTCTGTTTCACCGAATTCACAAAAGCGCGCTCTTTCCGCTGTTCCGCTTTTGCTTGGGGCGCTTTTTGCCCTGATGTCCTCTTTTTGTTTTTCTGTTGCTTCTCCTTCAATTGTTTCATCTCCTTGTCACAGTTGCGTTCTTAGCTGCGAATACGGCGATAGCGCTATCTCCGTTCGTGGCGATATTCAGATATTCATTCGAGACAAGCTCTGCGACTATGGTGCTTGCGAACCATATGGCTAGCGGCCGCCTGTTCATGCCGCATGCAGTTCCGCAGGTTGCCGTCCGGCTGCGCAAAGCACTGTCATGGTAAATAAGGGCACATAATATAAGTATCGGATCGTAGGTCCTATTTCACAATAGGATCAGGGAAAATTTCTCTGAGAATGTAGCACGCCCATGGAATTTTACCCAAAAAAAAGACCGCATACCTACGAGCTTGACGCAGATATCGGTCTATAGTTGTTTTTTGTCGATGCATGACGTATATCCTCTCGTACTATGGCGCCTCTCCGTCCGCTTCCCGGTTCGGGCCGGAGCAGTATCCCTCCTTGACCGGCTCGGTGAACATGCTGCGCACCGTATCCAGGTTTTTTTTGGCCACGAGCACATAAGCGACGTCGCCGGCCTGCAAGCGGGTATGCCCCCGGGGGGCCAGCATTTCTTCCCCGCGCACGATGGCGGTGATCAGCGTATCTTCCGGCAGCCCCAGTTGCTCCAGGGTGACGTTCTCGACACAGGTTCCCGGTTCAATTGACTTTTTGACCATATCCAGATTCGTCTTCCCGACCGAGACCAATTCGAGCCCTTGCGATATTCCCGCAGACGGATCCCCGGCCAACCCCAGCCTCCTCGCCAGAGGAGAAATGGTCGCTCCCTGCACCAACGCCGAGGTCAGGACGATAAAGAAGATGACATTGAAGAACAATTGCCCCTGCTCCAGCCCCGCGATCATCGGGTAGGTGGCGAGCACAATGGGCACGGCGCCTTTCAATCCCGCCCAGGCAATCAGCGTCTGCTCGCGCAGCGAGAAGCGCCCGAACAGCAAGCTCGCCGCCACCCCCAGCGGACGCGCGATCAGCATCAAAATCAGCGACAGCAGGATCGCCTGCCACATCACTTCAACCAGTTCCCCGGGAAAGACGAGAAGCCCTAGCAGAATGAACATCAAAATCTGCATCATCCAGGCGAAGCCTTCATTGAAGCGGGTAATCGTGAAGCGGTATTGCAAATCGGCGTTGCCCAGCACCAGCGCCATGACGTAGACGGCCAGGAACCCGCTGCCGTGCAGCATCGCGGCTCCGCTGTACGTCACGATAGCCAGTCCGATCGAGAGCACCGGATACAGTCCGGAGGTGTCCAGATGAATCCGGTTGACGAGCTGTATCGCCAACCGGCCAACGCCCAGCCCGAATAAGAGTCCGAATCCCATTTCCCACAGGAATGACAAAAACATGTAGAACAGATTCGCATTCGGCGTCTGGATCCACTCAATTAATGACACAGTGAGAAATACCGCCATTGGGTCGTTCGTGCCCGACTCCGCCTCCAATGTCGAGGACAGCTTGCGCTTGACCCGCTGGCTCCCCATGACCGCAAACACGGCCGCCGCGTCGGTGGAGCCGACAATCGCGCCGATGAGCAAACCTTCCTTCCAGGAGATATCGAGAATATAGGCCGCGCACAGGCCGAACACCAAGGCGGTTACGGCAACGCCGAGCGTAGCAAGCGAGACGGCTGCGCCGACCACGGGCCGCATTTGCTTCCAGCTTGTCTGCATCCCCCCTTCGAACAGAATCACAATCAGCGCCAATATTCCGAATAACTGCGTCAGCTTCGTATTATCGAAGTAGATGAACCGGTTCATGATCATGCCGACAGCGATGAACAGCACGAGCGAAGGAACGTTAAAGCGATTCGAAAACTTGGCGCTGACGACTCCGGCCAGCAGCAAAATGCCAAGCAGAAAGATAATCGTGTCGGTTGTCCACAATGTTTTTCACCTCCGCTGACACCGTATGGTCCGACTACAATACTAGGATACCCAATTTGGGGGAGGCGCAAATAAGCCGGAGTCTGCTAATGCATCTCCGGCTCTTCGTCTTGCTGATTCTATGCTATGTGAAATTATCGCTTTCATCATATGGATAGGAATCGAATCATTGCAGATAAATAAATGTTACGATCGAAGCAGGCGCAATCCGTTCAGGATGACGAGGATGGTGCTGCCTTCATGCCCGACGACGCCTAACGGAAGCGGTATTCCGAACAAGAAGTTGGCAGAGATGAGGGCCACGATTACGGCGCCGGCAAAAATAATATTCTGCTTGACGATGGTCTGGGTGCGTCTGCCGAGCGAAATGGCGTGCTCGATATTGCCCAGATCATCATTCATCAGCACCAAGTCGGCGGTCTCCAGCGCCGCATCGCTGCCCGCGGCCCCCATCGCAATGCCGACACTGGCCGCGGCAAGCGCGGGCGCATCGTTGACGCCGTCCCCCACCATCGCTACCGCTCCATACTCCGACCTCAGCTTTTTGACAATCGTCAGTTTGTCCTCAGGCATCAATTCGGCAAAGACGAGGCCGATTCCGGCCTCGGCCGCAATGGCCTGCGCCGTTCGCTCCTGATCCCCCGTAAGCATCGCCACCTGAATGCCGCTACGCTTCAATTGACGGACAATGGCAGGCGTCTCCGGGCGAATCCGATCCTGGAGCGCAATCAAGCCGACGACAGCGCCGTCCCGCTCGACCGCAATGACGGTCTTGCCTTCGCTCTGAAGCTCGGCGGTCCGGGCGAGAACCTCCGCATCGGCCCCGTTCAAAATAAAGGACGGCTTGCCAATGCGCCAGCGCGCGCCTTCCATCTCTGCCTCGATTCCAAGTCCCGACCGGGCTTGGAAATCCGCCGGCCGCGCCCATGCGGCTCCGCTGCCGTTCGGCCGAGCGCGCTCCGCTTCCAGAACGATCGCTTTGGCGATCGGATGGGTCGACAGCGTCTCCAGCGCCGCCGCCGCCTGAAGCAGCTCCGGGGCCTGCAGGCCGCCGCGCGGTTCCACGTCGGTTACCGTCAATCGGCCCTGCGTCAACGTTCCGGTCTTGTCGAACGCGATCACCCTCACCCGCGAGATATGATCGAGATAAGCGCCGCCCTTGAACAGCAAGCCTTTGCGGGCGCTGTTCGAGATGGCCGACAAGGTGGCCGGCATAATGGACGCGACGAGGGCGCAAGGGGAGGCCACGACGAGGAACACCATCGACCGGTAGAACGCAGCCTCCCATGTCTCCCCGAGAAGAAGCGGCGGAAGGAAGATCAGCAGGAGCGTGACCAGAATAATGACCCGCGCATAAATCCGCTCGAACTTCTCAATGAAGCGCTGCGACTTCGGCATCTCGCTCTGCGCTTCCTGGACGAGCCGAATAATCTTGGAAAACAGCGACGATTCGCTGGATTGAGTTACTTCCATATAGAGCGCGCCTTGGCCGTTCACCGTGCCTGCGAATACTTCATCGCCGGGGCCTTTGTCAACCGGCACGCTCTCCCCGGTAATCGAAGCCTGATCGACGGCCGAGCTTCCTTCCTGCACGAGCCCGTCCGCCGGAATGCGCTCTCCCGGCTTGACCAATACCGTCTCGCCGACTTGCAGCCGCTCCACCGGAACGATAACTTCCTGCCCGTCCCGGAGCACGATCGCTTGCTCCGGCTTCAATTCCATCAGGGCCGAAATGTCGCGCGAGCTCCGGTTCATCGTGAACGTCTCCAGCGCCCCGCTCAAGGCGAAGATGAAGATGAGAATCGCGCCTTCCGACCAGTACCCGATGCTGGCGGCGCCCAAGGCCGCGGCGATCATCAACAGATTGACATCCAGATCCTTGTCCCGGATGAGCGTAACCAGCCCATCCTTCAGCTTCAGCCAGCCTCCCATCACATAGGAGAGCGCAAAAAACGCGATTGCCAGCGTCTCCGAGACATAACCGGCGATAAACGCCAAAGCGATAAAGCAGGCGCTTCCGGCCGCAGCCAGCGCCTCGCCGTATTTATCCATCCATTCCGTAAATGATTGCTTGCTGTTGCTCTTCATTCGTAACACACCCTCTTCACTGATAATGACTATCGTTGTTATTCCCCTAAAAATGCGACATGCTGTTCCCTATCAGGGAACAGCATGGTATTGAGAATGAGATTAGTTTTCACTGGGGCTATTTTTTTTGAAGAGAGTAATTACTTCAATTTTTATTATAGTACTCTTTTGTCAAAATGTGAATCCTAACCATCCGGAAAATTGCTGCCTTGATACAATGCGGCCGGTCAGGGTAATAATATCCTATAATATGACGGGAAACAGGAAGCCGTGCGGTCTGGCTGCGCAAAGGGAAGACAGGAAGGAAAGAAGGGGGAGCCGAGATGGGCAAGAGAACGAAATCCTCCGGCAGCGGCTGGCGCCATGAGCGAACGGAGCCAACGCTGGCCGAATCCTATAAATCGATGCCCGTGCCGGCAAAAGGATCCCGGTTCCGCAAATTTTTAGCGTTTGTCGGGCCCGGGTATATGGTCGCCGTCGGCTATATGGATCCTGGCAATTGGGCGACCGATATTGCGGGAGGCTCCCGCTTCAATTATACGCTGCTGTCCGTCGTGCTGCTCTCCAATCTGATGGCGGTGCTGCTGCAATCCCTGTCCGCCCGGCTCGGCATCGCGACCGGACGGGATCTGGCCCAGGCTTGCCATGATCATTACAGCAAGCCGGTGAATTTCGTCCTGTGGGTATTATGCGAGTTGGCCATAGCCGCCTGCGATCTGGCCGAAATCATCGGCTCCGCGATCGCGCTTAAGCTGCTGTTCGGCCTGCCGCTGTTGATCGGGGTCATCATTACCTCTCTCGATATATTTATCGTCTTGATGCTCCAGCACAAAGGCTTCCGCTACATCGAATCCATCGTCGTCGCGCTATTTCTGATTATTTTGGCCTGTTTCGGAGTCGAGCTGTTCCTGTCCCGGCCGGATATTCGGGAAGTCGCGCAGGGGTTCATTCCGAGCCCGGAAATTATCCGGAATCCGGAGATGCTATATATCGCCCTTGGCATTTTGGGAGCGACGGTCATGCCCCATAATCTGTACCTGCATTCCTCGATCGTGCAGACGCGCAACTTCGAAGACTCGCTTGCCGGCAAGAAGCAGGCGATCCGCTTCGCCACGCTCGATTCGACCATCGCCTTGATGCTGGCTATGTTCGTGAACGCCGCGATTCTCATGCTGGCCGCTTCGACCTTCTACCGCACCGGACATACCGAGATCGCGGAGATTGAAGATGCGTATCAAATGCTGGCGCCGCTCCTGGGCACGGGGATGGCCAGCATCCTGTTCGCCGTCGCCCTGCTCGCCTCCGGCCAGAATTCGACCTTGACGGGCACGCTTGCCGGACAGATCGTGATGGAGGGCTTCCTGAACATTCGCTTGAAACCGTGGGTCCGGCGCCTCATTACACGGCTGATCGCGATTATTCCCGCGATAGCGGTCATCTCCATCTACGGGGAGAAGAGCACCGGCGAGCTGCTGATTCTCAGCCAGGTCATCTTGTCTCTGCAATTGTCATTCGCCGTTTTTCCGCTTCTTCGCTTTACCGGAGACCCACGCAAGATGGGCCCCTTCGCCAGTCCTCGCTGGATGCAGGCGCTTGCGTGGATTGCCGGAACCATCATCGCCGTGCTCAATCTGTATCTGCTGGCCGCTACGTTGGCATAAAATAAAGGCCGGTTCCTGCCCCGCAAGGGAAGAATCGGCCTTAGATCTATCGGACGATATTATTATCTTAACGCGAACCACCGGCGCCGGCGGCAGCCGTTCATAATAATCTCCGCCGCGCGCAGCCTGACGTCGTCGAGTTCCGAATTCAGCAAGTCATTCAGAACATGGAGCGCTCTCTCCCTTAGTTCTTCGCCGGTCAGCCTCTTCGCCATAAAGATTCGCCACAAGCGGCTCTGTTCCGCCTCTCGAACCGCTTCCCTCTGCAGCTGCTCCATTTGTTTGTATGAGCTGAAATAGTCCACTTTCTCTTCGTCCTCCTTCTGCTGATTCATATCGACGTTACGGAAATCGAGCCAACCTTCGTCGCCAATTGAACTTTGGGACCGTTCTCCCCAAGCTGACCGCGGAAACGGCTGGTCTGGGCATGACCCTCCGGGAATTGAGGAAGACGGACCGACACCGCTCCAAGCACGGTGGACGCCTCCAGCTCCAGCGCCTGCATGCCGGAAGGAACCATAAGCGACACATTCCCTGCCATATTCTCGATGACAGCTCGGCTCGTTCCGGAAGCCAGCTCGCATTCGACTTCCCCGCTCTTCGCCAGAACGTTCAGTGAACCACGGACATTCTTCGTCGAGATGCTGCCGGAAGCTACATCAATGTGAACGTCCGCGGCAATGGACGACAGCTTCAAATCGCCGGACGCGGCGGTAAATTTCCAGGTGCCGCCTCTGCCGTCAACGATATGCATATCGCCGGACAGCAGCTCGGCACGCAGCGTTTGAGCCTCCAACCGATGCAGTTCAATATCGCCGGAGGCCGCCTTCAGCGCGAACTCGTCTGCCCGGAGATCAAAAATCGTCACATCGCCCGATAACGTATGCAGATCAGCCTTGCCGCATGTGCAATCATGAAGCTCGGCATCGCCCGATTTCATCCGTGCCGTCACATGCCCGGATGAGCTGTCAACAATCGTGAGATCGCCTGATTTCAGCTCCGCATCAAGGCGCTCTGCCCGAATCTGCCGTATCTCTGCGTCGCCGGATACGATGGCCAATTCCACCGTTCCCCCGAACGAAGCCGGGATTTGAACATGAAGATCTCCGCTTACCGGAGAAAAGAAGCGCTTCATTCCGCTGCGCCGAAGCTGGACGGTCAGGCGGTAAGCATCTCCTTCTCTCGTTTCCCGCACATCGAATTGCCCCGCGTCAAATGAATCAAAATGATAAGATATGTCTTGGCCGTCATGAGTGTCTAGATGAACATCGACAACATCCGTCTCCAGCCGGATAAGCCGCAGCGGTGAACCGGTTCCGGAGCCGAACGGACCGGCAGATGCGTGATGCGCGGCAGCGCTGCGATCCGGATTGGCATTCGGTTCCGCTTCCTCTCGGGCCCCAGGCGGCTCCTGAACGCTCGGGAGATCCAATCCATATTGGGCCAGTATCTCGCGGGCAATCGCCTGCTCGCTTCCCAGCGAGCGAAAGATCTCTTCCTCCGATCTCCCCGCCTCGTGGGCCTCCTGAAAATGCGACTCGAAATCGGACATAATCTCCCGGCGCTCCGCCTCGGGAACCGCTCCCAGCAATTGCTCCAGCCGGGTCAAAAACTGCTGTTTACGCTCGCTCACCATTCATAACCTCCTTGATAATCTCGTCTACGCCCTGCGAAAACAAAGTCCACTCCTTCACCATATCCCGCATATACGCCTCTCCCGAATCGGTGAGCTTATAGTACTTGCGGGGCGGACCTTCCGATGATTCCTTCAAGTACGTCGAGCAATGCCCTTCCTGAGTCAAGCGGCGCAGCAAAGGATACATCGTGCCTTCCGCGACCTGAAATTTCTCCGAGATCCGGTTCACCAATTCATAGCCGTAACGATCCTTCTCATAAGTGAGAACGAGGACGCACAATTCGAGCACGCCTTTCTTGAATTGCGTATTCACGCCCTAGCCAACCTCCCCTCGACGCCAATATGGATTCCAACGAATTTGAGCACATCTCTTAAGCTGAGTACATCGTAACATATGCTACTGTATATTGCAAGGTACCTTTTCAAACAAAAATCTTGGTGATGCATAAAAAACGGAAGCCCAGGCTGAATGCCCAGACTTCCGTTGTTATGTTAGTCAGATGTTAGACGGAGGCCGATTCTGTCCGTTCCCTCCGCCGTTCCAGCCGATCCGCCGCGGCGAAGCCGCCTGCCGCGATCGCCAGCACCGCTCCCATCACGAGGAACAGCGCTTTATTGCCCCATTGGCTATAGATGTACGCCCCGATAATGCTGCCCGTCATCGTCGCGCCAATGCTGAGCGCCACCTGCATTACCGCCTGCCCGCTGGCCCGGAACCGATCCGGTATCAGGTCCATCATGTACTCGGCCAGATAGATGAAGAAGAGCGCAATGCCGATTCCCTGAACCGCCTGCATGAACAGAATCAGAGGCAGCCAATCGGTCACATAGATGACGAGCGCCCGAATGCCGAGAATGACCGAGGACCAGGCCAGCATCGTCAACGGGCGGAATTGTCTGCCCGCGCGGCCCAAATACAGGAAGATAATGACTTCCGTAGCCGCCGGCAGCATCCAGCCCAGCCCGATGTGGAAAGGCGTTCCGTTCAATTCCCGGATAAGGAAGCTGAAATATTGATCATTGAAGATTAAAGTCATATTGTACGTAATGAGCACCGCAATGAACAAGAGGAAGCGCCGGGTGAACACGTATTTCCAAAATTGGGACATGTCAGCCGCTTCCGTTCGCGAAGGCCCCTCGCCCTCCCCCTCTGCTTCCGGGCCGTCCGCTTCCGGACGCCGGGGATCGCGGATCATCAGCAGCACCCCGCCGGTTGCGGCAAGCAGAGCCATCATAATCCACCCCATGGCGGCATGCCCCGGCAGCCGGCCGAGCAGCCAGCCTATAACAAGCGCGGACACCGCGAACCCGGCCGCGCCGAAGCCGCGAATGACCGCGTAGGAGTCTCCAAGTCTCCGGGAGGCCAGCATCGCCATTCCGTCCGTCAAGGTCATCAACGGCACCCACAGAAACTGGAACAGGAAAATCAGCCCCATCACGGTCCAAGGATCCGTAACGTGGAAAACAAAGAACAGTACGGCTATCAATGCAAGAATCAGTCCAAAAATCAACGGCTTGATCCGGGCGAATTTGTCGCTCACATACCCGAACAGATAGTTGCCAACCACTCCGATAAGCGGCATAATCGCGTTCTGCATTCCATACATCGCGTCGGTGTATCCGATATCGCGATAATATAGCGGAAAGAACGAGGAAAACACCGCTCCCGGCGTAAATATCATAAACATGTACAGATACATGCGGCGGATTTGCGACTGGCGCACATTCATGGCATCTTCGATGGTGCGGGCCGTCATCGTCCGGCCGCCTTTGCCGCCGCCAAAATGGAAAGCGATGCATCACTGCATCGATGGAATCGGCTCTCGTAACGTCTACTCATGATGTCAGGATCCCTTCTTCGATTAAATTGGCATCCATCATTGTATCACAATCATTGGATGAAGACGGTTATCTTTTTTATGTTCTTTTGGCTTCCGCTCATCTGCCCTATAATAGAATAGTGATAGAATAGAAGGATATCCAGTATAGAAGAAAAGAAAGAAGGCAAAATCAATGAGCAAGGACACATCCGTTCAAGCGTTCGCGGAGAGAAAAAAATCTCTGGAGAGCGGATTAAGCGAAGAGGCGCGCCAGTTGCTCGACGAGATGCTGAGCCGGATGGAAACATTGACGCGAGAGAATGAACGGCTTCGCAAGTCTGCGCTTGCTGCGGCCCGCAGCCGTTCGGGCATGTCCACGAAGCTGAAGGACGCCCTGTATGAATAAATCCCTGTGACAACATCGCTCCGCCCGCAACGCAGGGGAAATGGAGGGAATTATGAAGTCCAATGTGATTATTTTGCATGAGGCTCCCAGCCCGGAAGAGTATGTTGCCATTCGGACAGCAGCCGGTCTTAGTTCCAAAAGCTTGGAGGGAGCCGCCGTCGGGCTGCAAAATTCGGTCTTCACGGTAACGCTCCGGCAGAATGGCGAACTGATTGGCATGGGCCGGATCATCGGAGATGGCGGCTGCTTTTTTCAGGTGGTCGATATTTGCGTAAGGCCATCCCATCAGGGACAAGGGTGGGGAAAGACGATTATGGCGGAGATTTCCCGTTACCTGGACGAGAACGCGCCCAAGCAATCGTATGTCAGCTTAATTGCGGATCTTCCCGCCGATCAATTGTACGCGCAGTTCGGCTTCGATTACACCTACCCTCGCTCGGTAGGAATGTACAAGCGATACTAGGCGCCCAAGGGAGAAGCCGGACGACTTCGCGCAGAACGGCGGCCGTCCGCCGACAGCAAGCCCCCTATGCCGAAAATAGGCATAGGGGGCTTCATTGCGGCAGCGGGGAGGGTCCGGCCCTCCGCTTGAGACGGCGAATCCGTCCCTCGCTTCCGCCCATCGTTCAGCCCGTCTGGCCTGGGCTCGATAATGCATAGCGGGCGGCATGGCTCATCAAGACGGGAAGCAGCGAAATATGGCCTTCGCCCGCGAATTCATAGAACGCGGTCCGCACCCCGGAGGACGAGACGGCAGCCAGCCGTTCGGCCAGCTCCCTCGCATTCTCGGTCATGCGGCTGGGATGGCCTTGCTCCCGTTCCCCTACCGCAATCATGACCTGAATATCGGCATGTTCCTGCTTCATGCGGGCCAGGAAGCGCTCTCCCGCTTCCTGGATGAACGGCCTGTTCCAATGAATCGACGGGCTGCCCGCGATATAGGTCTTGAATGCCCCGGGCCGGGTGAACAGCATTTGCAGCACGCACAGTCCGCCCAGAGAGTGGCCGATAATCGCCTGCCTGCCGCGATCGATGTTGAACTTGCGCTCGATGGCCGGCTTCAGTTCTTCTTCAATGAAGCGGCTGAATGCTTCGGCTCCGCCCATCTCCGGCCACGCATCTCCATGCGGATGGGGCGGCAGCTCTTCGGCCTGGACCGGGAGCGTAAAATCATAGAACCGGGCCGGATCGAACGGAGCATCGGTCGGATACCCGATGCCGACGACGACGGCGGGATCGACGCCGGTCTTGGCTTTGGCGCGGGACTGGACGCGAACCGTCTCCGCTAACGTGCCGAACGTTGAATTCGCGTCCAGCACATAGATGACCGGATGACCGGCCGGCGGCGCCTCCTCGGCCGGCACGGCCACAAAAATCCGGTATGGCCGGCCGCTGCCTCGGGAACAGACATCCCATTGCTCCGAACGCGGCACGGTAACTTCACGGCCCGCCTGATCCGAAAACAGCGGTTCAAGCGGCGCCAAATGGCTGTTAGACATCCATGTTCTCTCCTCATCTGTCATAAATAACGGTCTAACCTCGTTTTTTTCTTCCCAGGTACAGGAGCATCATGAAATAGGGAACGCCGATAATGGCCGTTACGATCCCCGCGGGCAATTCCGCCGGGGCGAACACGGTTCGGCCGATATAGTCGGATACGAGCACGAGCAGCGCCCCGATGATTCCGCATACCGGGAGAATGCGGCGATGCGCGGTTCCGACGAGCCGTCTTGAAATGTGGGGCGCCATCAGCCCGATAAATCCGATGCCTCCGGATACGGATACGCAGGCGCTTACGATGCCGATGCTGCACAGCAAGAGCACGGCCTTCTCTTTTTCCGAAGAGACGCCCACGCTAATGACACTTTCCTCGCGCAATTGAAATATATCCATGATATAGGACTTGCGAATAATGACCGGGAGCAGCAGCAGAAGCCAGGGAATAATGGAAGCGATGTATTTCCAGTTCGCATTGTAAATACTGCCGGAGCTCCATACCGCGGCCATCTCGAAATCATTCGGATTCATCTTCAGCGTCAAAAATAAGGATACCGCGCTCAGGCCCGATCCGGCGGCAATCCCCGTAAGCAGCAGCCGCTGCGGCTCCAGCCGGCCGTCCTTCCAGGCGAACAGGTAGATAAGGGCGGCCGCAAGCAGCCCGCCCAGCAAGCCGAAGAGCGGCATCGCCATAATCGACAGCAGCCCGGTCCCCTTGATCTGGCCTTGGAAAAAGAACATAAAAATAACCATCGCCGCGCCGGCTCCCGCATTGATTCCCAGAATGCCCGGATCCGCCAGCCCGTTGCGCGTAATGCTCTGAATAACCGCTCCGGCGATGCCAAGTCCCATCCCGACCAGAATGGCAATGACGATCCGCGGCAGCCGGAACTCGAAAATGACGAGATCATGGTCGGCTTGCGGCTGAATGCGCAGCAATGTATCGATAACATCCTTCACGCTCATATCAAATATACCGTTGGTCAGGCTGACATAGGTGACGATCAAAATCAGGGCAGCTCCGGCGAGCAGAACAGCCGCAAAGCGGCCGCCCGAGATGTTATTCATGCTTCGCGCCTCCTCTCGTCCGCACAAGATAGAGGAAGAACGGAACGCCAAGCAGCGAGGTGATGACGCCTATCGGCATCTCGAACGGATAATTCACGTACCGGCTGAGCAGGTCGCAGATGGCCAGGAACAACGCTCCAAGCACCCCCGAGCACGGGATGATCCATTTATAATCGACCCCGACAAGCATCCGGACAATATGCGGAATAATGAGACCGACGAACCCGATTTTACCGGCGATCGCGGCCGCTATCCCGGTCAACAGGACGACGCTGAAGGTCGCGCCGAATTTGATCCATGCCGTTTTTTGGCCAAGCCCGACCGCTACCTCTTCGCCCAGAGACAGAACCGATATCGATCGGGACAGTCCGACCGCCAACGCGATGCCGACAACCGCGAACGGGATCGCCATCTTGATCAGCTCCGGATCCAGCTGATGAAGCCGGGCGTTGTACCAGAAGCTGATATTTTGCGAGATCTGAAAATAGGATGCCAGCGCTGCCGAAATACTGCTCAGAAACGTGCCGATAATCGTGCCCAAGATGGCCAGCCTCACCGGTGACAATCCGCCGGGCAGCAGCGACGCCATGCCGAATACAAGAACGATGCTGAGTGCCGAGCCGATGAACGAAAAAACGATCAATTCCAACGGCGGGGAGCCCGGCAGCCAAATCATGCATACCGTCACGGCAAATACGGAGCCGTCCAGCACCCCCATAATCGAAGGGGATGCAAGATCGTTTCTTGTCATCCCCTGCATCAGCGCGCCCGAGATGGCCAGGAACGCGCCGATAAGCAAAGCCCCGATCACCCGCGGGAACCGGGAGTGCATAATGATTTGATGATTCACGTTTCCCGGATCAAAGTGAAACACCGCTTCATAAATCGTGCCGGTATCGATGTTTTTGGCCCCGTATTGAACCGAAACTAGGATGAGCAGCACGGCAAGCAGAGGCGAGCTCCACAGGATGATCGCTGTTGCGTATGATTTTAGCCGCATAGGAACCGGCTCACTTGGCTTGAACGAGCTTGCTGTTTTTTAGGGCTTCCAGGAAGGCGATTTTGCTGTAAGCGGTCCCCCCCTGGGCGGTCGGATCGACCAGATTGACGAACAAATTGTCGTTCTTCACGGCATTGATGCTGTTCCAGATCGGATTTTTCTGCAGTTCCTCCAACGCCTTCGGATTATCCTTGTTCTCCGCTTCCGCGAACTGGACGAACAGATAGTCCGGGTTCATCTGAGACAACTGCTCGATCGTAACCATCTGCTGCGCCTCCGCCTTCTTCACTTCCTCCGGAACGGAAGCTCCCAGATCGGCATAGACGGAAGGGTTGAAGAACACGTCTTCCGGATAAATGAACAAACTGCCTGCGCGCAGCCGGAGAATCAGCACATTTTTGTCCTTGAGAACGGGGCCGATTTGCTCTTTCAAGGCTTGGGCCTCGTCATTGTAGTTCTGCAAGGCCTGCTTCGCCTGCTCCTGCTTGCCGGACAGCTCGGCCAGCAGATTCAGATTGTCCTGCCAGTCGGTCGCGATATGGGAGACAGGAATGGTGACGGCAATCTTGCCCAGCTTCTCAATGGCCTCCGCAGGGAACTTGGTGCTTGCCAGAATCACGTCCGGCTTCAGCTTCAAAATCGCTTCCAGATTCGGCTGGGCTTTCTCTCCAATCGGTTCCGACTGGTCCGTAATCTTGGCGAACATCGGCGCGAACTCGCCGCCGGTCGTCATCGCCCCTGCCGGATGCACGTCCAGGACAAGCGCGTCTTCGAGCGATTCCACCGAGCCGGTAATGACCAGCTTGGCCGGCTGCACAGGGACGGTATACTCCTGTCCAAGATATGTAATCGTTCTTGTCTCGCTGGCCGTATTGTCTGTATTTGCAGCCGAAGCGTTCTCCGCCTGTGTCTCCTGCTGTTGCGGAGCCGATGCAGCGGGCGTATCCTTCGTTCCGCATGCCGCGACACTGAACATCATAGCTAAAGATAATAGTAGAACCCCTACTTTTTTATTCATGATACTTCTCCTTCTCAATGAATTAAATGAATAATATGTGAGAATTATTATCAATATAATGATAACGATTCTCAATAAAGATTATATACTTGCTCTTCCCCGGGCGAACATGGATAATCTCCGGAATTCACTTGGACAAAATCCTGATCGGACTATTTCTCCGTCCCAAGCTCGTGCGCAAGCTGCTTCATCAGATCGTCGATCATCCGCTCGCAAGCATATGCCGAGTATTCCCGCCACGGATCGGAAGAAATAAGATAGACATGATTGCGCCGCGCGGCCTTCAGATCGGACCATAAGCGTGAAGTCTGGACAGCTTGCCATGTCTGCAGCGATTCCTGCTCCTGGCATACGTTCAGCAAGATGCGATCGGGCTCCAGACGCGCCAGTTCTTCCAGACTGACCGCCTGTCTGCCTGCATTCCCGCCCGAATACGGCGCTCTGTTCAACTGCAGCTCCTGGTACAGCATTTCATTCATTCCGCGGCAGGTGCAAGGATAACAGCAATCTTTGTGAATGCACATCATAAAAAACGCCTCGCCGGACAGCAGCTCCTGCAGACGCTCCCTGGCGGCAGCCGCCTTCTGCTCGTAAGCGGACAACCAGCTTTCCGCCTCCGGCTCAGCACCGATGTACCGGGCGATCAGGCTGAATTGCTCCCGCCAGTTGTGCTCCCGGCCGGAAATATATTTCACCTCGGCCACGCTTTCCAGACAGCGCTTCTCTTCCGGCTGCAAATATTCCGAGTCGCAAATGATGAGCTCCGGCTTGGCGGCGCATAACGCCTCGATGTTGGTTCTCCAATCCTTATTGTAGCGATAGGCGCTCAGATGATGCGGGATATCATAGCGATATTTCTCATAATAATGAGCCGTCCATTTCGGATGAAGCGGCGCGGCGTACGGAGTTTGCCCGAGTGCAAGCATATGGCCGGCAACCCCCGGCGTATAGGCAACGATTTTGCGCCGCCGTTTTTTCATATAGACGGTCGGGGCGACGCCGATTTGCTGCTTGAACTTGCGGCTGAAATAAAATTCGTCGCTGTAACCGACCTGCTGGGCAATCTCCCGTACCCGGGCATCCGCCTGCAGCATCATCCGCTTCGCATGGCGGATCCTTATTTCCGTAATATAATCGATCGTGCTTTGTCCGTATGTTTTTTTGAAAAGATCGACGTAGTACTTCGGACTGATATCGGCCATCCGCGCCAGCTTCCCAATCGTCAGATTCTCGTTGAAATGATTGTCGATGTACGCCTTCGTTCGCTCCAGGGTCGCCCGCGGATCGCCGGGCAGCCGGCGAATATTGGCGGCCACTCCGCACATCAGCTCGTGGAAGGCCGCTTGAGCGAGCAGACGTTCCGCCCTTAGCTCGGACCGGCTCTTGCCATACAGTATTTCACAGAGCACGACGGTCGGCGCTTCCCGATGCACCGGCACCTCCCCGCGCAGCGGAAATTCCGCCTCCGGCTCCGCATCGGAGCGGATATCGAAGCGAATCACATACGCTTCGGCCTCCTGCCCTTCTTCCGCCGTCATGCCGATCGTCTGTCCCGGCGCGGCGACATGAACGGCTCCCTCCCCCAGCCGATATTCGGCGTAGTCAATGACCAGGCGGCCTTCGCCATGCTTGGACAGGACGAGGACATACGTGCTCAGCAACTGCGGCTCCATACGTCCGAAGCGCGCAATATCAACGCCGCGCAGCTTGAACCAGAATTGCTCCAAGCAGCGGCAAATATGTTCAGGGTCCATCATTGTGGTTCGCAATGCAAACACCTCGGCTGTACTTTAATGTGTGATAATGATTATCAGTCTCGCTATATTAAAGTAGCATAGCTGCGGGGTCCGGTCAATGTACTTCGAGGACGGAATGCGCCGGAGGAGCGAGAGGGGCATTGGGGGCGGACCGATGTCCAGCCGGCAGCTGGTTGGACCAATCCCGCTTCGCCCTGAGTCTTGGGGAGAGATATTGCTTGATTATGCGCTACGCGTTAGGGCAGGCCGGCCGGCATGCGCGCGGCGAAAGGCAAAACCGGGAGAAAATGGCGTTGTGAGGGAGAATTGATTCGTGGAGACAAATCCTGCAAAAGTGCAGCAATTGGCAACACAACCGCGGCGCACAATGAGAATCCTGCAAAAGTGCAGCAATTTCCCCTTGTTACGGCAACTATTCGTTTTATCGCCCTGAAATGATGTATATTTGCAGGAATTCTACCGAAATACCCTATTTGGGGCGGATAAATAATGTAATTTTGCAGGATTCACTCCTCAGCGCAAGAACAAGAAGCCGGCTCGCATCGCGGCCATTACCCCGTTCAACTTGCACGCTTCCTAAAGCTCCTCAAAGCGAACCTTCATGTGCTGTTCCCATGCAGCTTCATGTGTAGCTTCCGGCACAGTTTCATGTGCTCCTTCCCGCGCAGCTACATGTGCTCCTTCCCGCGCAGCTACATGTGCTACTTCCGTACAGCTTATGTGCGACTTCCATGCACCTGTCCATCGTCCGGCGATTTCGCCCTACTAACACGGTCAACACAAACCATTTCTCCCTCCCCCAATTACACGGCCTACATAAAATACGCTCTCCCCCGACCATTTGCCAACACAAATCATGCTCTTCCCCGACCAGTTTGACGGCCGATAGCGACCAGGCTCCCCGGCTTTCTTTCACACGTTCAACCCAAAAAAGGCCGTCCTCCATACAGAGAACGGCCTTCTTGCTTGCGAAGCGTATTAATCTTCCTGCTCTACCTTAAGCACTTTGCCGGTCCGAGCATCCACTTCCACTTCAAACACTTTGTTCTGATCCGTCATAATGATGACTTCATACTTGATCTTCCCGTTGTCGGTGTCGAGATCAACATGAAGAACTCTTCCCTTCACCTGCTGAAGGGCAATCGACTTCGCCTCTTGCTCGCTAATGACTTGCTGGGTCGGCTGGTTCGCCTGGTAGGCGGCATGCGCTTCAGATGCCGCAGGAAATAGGGCGAGGGACGCCATGCCCGCATTCACCAGGGCAAGAACGCCAAGCACTGTTTTTTTCAACCTTTACACGCTCCTATGTACGGTTATCTTTGTGTCTAGGTTCTGTACAAGAGGCTGAAATTATACGTCCGGAATATCGTTCGAAAACAACAAAAAAAGCCTTATCTGCAAGGCTTCTCATTCGCTCTGTTATGGTGCGGTAGAGAGGACTCGAACCTCCACGGGCGTACGCCCACTACCCCCTCAAGATAGCGTGTCTGCCATTCCACCACTACCGCACATTGAATTCCTCACCAAGAGGACAACAAAGTTAATATACCATCATTTGAGCCCAATGTAAAGTGGAATTGTTCTCCTGCAAAACTAGACCGGCCTCCGACTGAGACACCGGCCTATTCAAGTTCAGCAGAATTTTCGCCCGCCCCGCACCGAAGCGTGTTCATCCCTGCCCCGCCACTTGTTCCTCCGCCGCGTGTCCCGGATTCAGGCTTAGCCGTTCCCAGCCGCGCTTGCTCCATCTTCGCAGCATGACGAGTGCCCTTACCCATTCATCCGCGGCGAAGGCGAGCCAGATTCCCGCCAGCCCCAAGCCGAACACGATCCCGAACATATAGGCCAAGGGCACGCTGATTCCCCACATCGAGACGAGACCGACAAGCACCGGGAATTTGACGTCCCCCGCCGCGTTCAAGGAGCTGATAAGCACCATATTGCAGGCCCGGGCCGGCTCCAGCAGCACGGACAGGAGCATCAGTTGCCGGCCAAGCTTGATAATCTCCGGGTCGGTGGTGAAGAATCCGATCAGCGGCCCGGACAAGGCGAACAAGATCAGGGAGACGGCCAGCGTCACCCCGGCCCCAAGCTTGAGATGACGGATGCCGGAACGATAGGCTTCCTCCTTGCGCCCCGCCCCGATGTAATGGCCCGCGATGATTTGCGTGCCTTGGCCGATCGCCATCGAGAAGACGAAGACGAAGGACGTGATGTTCTGGGTATAAATTTTGGTCGTCAATGCCGCCGCCCCCAGCATGGCGACCAGGTACGTAATGACAACCTGGGACAGATTATAGGAAACATGCTCCCCGGCAGACGGAATGCCCAGCTTGAAAATAAGGCGAAGATCAGCTTGCCTCATCCGCAGCGGATGCATCAAGCGGACGGGCTGATCCAGCCGCCGGCTGCATACAACCCAGTACGCGATCATCGCGGCGGCCCGGCTGATCCAGGTCGATGCGGCCACTCCTTCCACTCCGAACGAAGGCAGGCCGAACGGCTCCATGAGCACGAAATAGTTGCCCGCGATATGCAGCGCGTTCACCCCGAACGAAATGACCATCATCTCCTTCACCAGGCCGCGGCACCGCAGCATCGTTCCGAGCGTCATGCTGAGAGCGATCAGGAAGACCGAGCTGCCGGTGATGGATAAATAAGCCCCGCCTTCCGCGAGCAGCCCCGGAGGCAGCTTGAACAGAAGCAGGAAGGCGTCGGCCCACGCCCACAAAACGGCGCTGAGCAGGAGGCCGATCATCAAGTTCAACGTGAGCGCCGTTCTCCCCAGGTCCCCTGCCTCCTTCAGCTTCCCCGCGCCAAGCCATTGATTCAGGATGACGCTTGTCCCGACCGTGACGAAGCCGAACATAAGGCTTGCGACCGTCAAAATTTGATTGGCCACGCCCACGGCCGCCGCGGCGCCGTCGGAATGGCTGCTCAGCATCATCGTATCGGCCATGCCGAGCAGCATCCCGAACAACGACTCCATGAAGATGGGCCAGGTCAAGGAAAGAATGCCGGTGCGGCGATCATTCGGGAAACTCATGGCTTACCTTGCTCCCGTCATCCAACCGGATCCACGTCCGGAACCGGCGCTGCCCTTCCAGCAGGCGGATAACGCGTGCTCCCCGCTGAAGACCGCCGTACCCGCCGTATCCGGTCACTCGTCCATACCCAAGCCGGATGCCATACACGCTGCCGATATAATCATTCTCATGATCATGGCCGGCGAAGGCGCCGACCGTAACGCCGCTCTCCGCCATCGCGGCGAACAGCCCGCTGTTCAGACAAGGGCAGCATACGTCTTCCTGCCGAATTCCCGCAGCCTGGCCGGAGTCCCAGGCCTCCTTGAACTCCGGCAGCGGAATATGGAAGAAGGCCAGACTCGGCAGAGCGCCGTGGCGCCGCCGCTGCTCGAGCGACTCCCGGCGGTACCAGTCCACTTGATCCGGACGAATCCAGGCATATCCGCCTACTGAAGCCGGAGCCATATCGCCGGAGTCAAATAGATACAGAAGGGCGGCCGGCCCCGCCTGGGCATACGCCTTCACCGCGATGACATAGTTGCCAACCCCATGGATGTCCGCGGGACCCGCTTCCGCCAGCGACATCCGGCAGGACGCCATTCCCTCCAGCAGCTCCTCGCGGGCAGCTCCGCCCTCCGCGTCATGATTGCCGAAAATAACGGCGAACGGCACTTCTCTTCGCTCCGCTGTCTCGACAATGCGGCGAAGCGCGGCGACGGGCTCAACCGTTTCCTTCCCGTACAGCATGTCCCCGGAATAGACGACCAGATCGGGCCGCTCCGTCTCGATGATGCGCTCGGTCAGGGCCAAGGTGCGGGCGTCCAGCTCCGTCTTGCCGCCTCTTACATGCAGATCGGTGAATTGAACGATCGTAAACGTGCCGTCCGGACGAAATTGCAGCGGTATGCTCATCCCGCTCATTCCCCCTTGCTCAGGAACAGCGGCTGCGAGAACGCGCCGAAGCCCCCTTCCAAATAAACGGCCAAACGCACATACTGCTCGTCCCCTGTGCACTCGTACACGACCTGCTTGAAGCGGCCCGTCAGCTCATGAAGCACGCGGCCGTCCTTGCCGATGACCGTCGCATATTTGTACATGCCGTCCAGATGAACATCGGACAATAAGTCGGCGACGATGGACGTCCCCTCGGCGCGGATCGACTCGAAGCCGTATCCGGTGGAGACGTAGAAGCTGCCCTGACGGATGGCGTTCAGCACCGCCTCGCGGCTGTTCTCGCGGGCACGCACCATATTCCACGCTCGCCGCTCCTGGCCGTACGCGTGGAAATCGTCATTGCCGAAGCCCCATACTTGGCGGCCGGAGGACAGCAGCGCGTCCCATTTGTCGAAGGCGATGTCATACTGAGGATGACCGTCGCCATTGATGATCTCGATGCCGGTATAAGCGGGCAGCCGCAGCATATCTCCGAATTTCCAATATTGCGAAAAATACCGGTTCGGATGAACCAGCACCGAGATGCCGCCGTTATCCAGACAGAGGGACGAGAGACGCCCGTAATTTTCAATCGTAAATTCATTCGAATATTGTTCCATCAGCGTCTCCGGCGGCTGCACCAGCAGCATATGCGCCTGCAGGCTGCTCACCTCGATCGCCTCGAACAGCGTCGGAATGGGGCTGTCGGCCGCATGCGGCGTAATCCGATCATGATCGGAGATGCCCAGGAAGTCATAATCATGATACATCCGGTATACCGTCGCCAACGAGTGATGCCCGTCGCTGTTCGTCGTATGGTTGTGGAAGCTTCCCCGCAGCCATACCCCTTCTTGTGCATATGGATTTCGAATCTTCATCCAGCCTGCCTCCTGTCTGTTCGTAAGCATTGCAGCGGGTAAGACGTTGTATCGCTACTCTTTCATGGAGCCAATCATGACGCCCTTGGCGAAATATTTTTGCAGAAACGGATAGACAATGACTATCGGCGTAATGACGATAATAATCGTAGCCATTTTCAGAGACGTGCCGGTCACCTGCATTTTGTCCAGCATATCCATCTGCAGCGATCCCGCCGTATTCATCAGCGTCTCCGTCAACGCCTGCTGCTTCGTCAGCATCTCCTGCAGCACCGTCGACAACGGCTTCAAATTCGGATCGCGCACATAGAAGGTCCCCGTGAACCAGTCATTCCAGTGCCCGACCGCATTGAACAGCGAGATGGCGGCGATGACCGGCTTGCTCGTCGGCAAAATAATCCGGAAGAAGATGCCGAGATCGCCGCAGCCGTCAATCCGCGCCGCCTCCTCCAGTCCTTCCGGGACCTGCTGGAAGAAGGATCGCATTATCATCATGTTCCAGACGCTGTACAGCGCAGGCACGATATACACCCAGATGCTGTTCGTCAGATGAAGCTCCTTCAGCACGATATAGTAAGGAATAAGCCCGCCGCTGAACAGCATCGTGAAGAACACGAAGAAGGTGATCTGCTTCTGCCCGGGCAGCGACTTGCTCTTGAGCGCGTAGGCGGCCATCGCCGTCAGCAGCACGCTGAGGAAGGTGCCGACGATCGTGCGGAATACCGAGATGACGAAGCCGTTCACGATGTTGGATTGGCTGAACACTTCCTTGAAATTATCGAGCGTGAATTGACGCGGCCAAAAATAGATGCCGCCCTTCGCCGCATCCGTCCCTACGTTCAACGCCAGCGCCAGCACGTTCAAGGTCGGCAAAATAATGGACAGGCACAGCAATCCGAGCAGGGCGTAATTCAGCCCGGTCAGAAGCCGCCCGAACGCAGCCGTCTTTCTCATCCTCGTTCCTCCCTCTATTTTCATGGATGGAGAGCCCCTCCGCTCCCGCGGACAGGCCCTCTCCTCCCCTTGGCGTTCGCTTAGAACAGCAGCTTCGTCTTCGGATCCTTGTCCTTCTCTTCCAGCAGCTTGATGTACTCTTCCAATCCCGCCGTCTTGAGCAGCGCTGCCGCACTGTCCAGAATCGCCTGCGCTTCGGTCATGTCTTTGGCATAGTAGGCGCGGATCAGGCTCTCTTTGTATTTATCGAGCGCCATCGTGAGCTGCGTGCCTTTGCTGAACTCGCCAATGAATGCCAGCGCCGCATAGCCGTCCTTGATGTTCGCCTGCTGCTTTTTCTCGTCATATTGCCAGTAGTCCGCAATTTCCAACGGTCCCTTGTTCATATCGGGCTTGGCGGATTCGCCATAGCTCGCCTCGCCGAAGTCGGCCAGGTCGTTCAAATCCATGCCGCCGAGATACCAGCCCCAGTCATGGCCCACGCCGGCAAAGCCAAGCTCCTTCGCCTGGACCGGATCCTTGTCCAGCAGATCGAGCACCTCCTGCTTAGGCACCGGGTTGCCCTTCGCGTCAAGCTCGTAATCTCGGCCTTCCACACCGTATTTCCACAGCAGCTTGCCTTCGCGGCTCGCCAGGAAGTCGGCCAGCTTCACGATATCCTCCGGATTTTTCGTCGTCTTCGGGATCGACCAGGCTCCGTAACCGCCCTTAAAAGTCAAGTTCATCTGATAAGGGCCATTGACGGAATTCAATGGTCCGAGAGGAATGTAACGGTTGTCCTTGTTCTCGATGACATAATTATGCATATCTCCGATGATAGCGAATGAATCGTTGAGCACGCCTTCTTTGGCGCGATTCTCTTCCATCGAATAATATTCGGGATGCATCAGCTTCTCGCGGAGGAGCTTCTGGACGAATTCGACGCGCTTCGTTCCATACTCGGTCTGGCTCTCATGCAAAATCTTGCCGTCCTTGTCCCGATTGAACCCTTCACCGTTGAAGCCGGTCCACACCAGATCGTTGTAAAGCACATCGCGATCGATTCCTCCCCAGACCGTTGGCCCGATCGGGTACACTTCTTTGCCGTTCTTGTCTTTGAAGCGGCCGTCTTTAATCTTCTTGGCCAGCTCATAGAGCTGCTCCGAGGTCGTAATCGTGCGCGGATCGACGCCGAGGGCATCGGCAATATCTTTGCGGATGTAAGAGCCCGGCACATATTGGCGCACCTCATAACCGCCCTCGCGCGGAATGTTCAAATGCATCGAGTAAGCGGCCCCGGCGAATTCCGGCCGGAACACCACCCCATACCGCGTATCAAGCGGCAAGTAGCCTTCTTCCGTATACTTTTTGTAGATCTTCGTCTTTTGCAAAAACGGGGTCAGATCGTGGAACATCTCCTCGCGCGCCGCCTTGTTGATCATCTCCATCTCCGGCCGTCCGCTATGGTTCAGATAATAACCGATGAAGTCCGGCAAATCGCCCGCGGCCAGCCCGGCGGCCAAAGCCTTCTGCGATCCGTCATGCCCGACGGCCTGCAGCTCCAGCTCGATCCCGGTCATTTCCTTAAGCTTCTTCGCAATCTCCGGGTTCATCCCTTCGGTGACGTCGCTGCCCATGAAGATGAGCCCTTTGATTTTGCGATCGGCAATCCAGGTCGCTGGCTTGCCGGCGGCAGCGTTATTCGCATCCGTTCCCGCCTCTTGGCCGGACTTCGTATCGCTTCCCCCGGCGCATGCGGTCAACAGGATGGAAAATACAAGCGTCAATGCCGTCAATTTGGACCAGAGCTGCATTCGATTCACTCTCATGTCTACTTCCTCTCCTCTGTTTTGAATATGTGAACGGCTGCGGGCAGGATCTCCATCCCTCCGGCCTACCACAACGATGACTGGAACCATTTCTTGGCTACCCGGTTCACGGTCAGGACGAGTATCAAGCCGACAAGGCCCTGCATCAGGCCGATGGCCGTGCCAAAGCCGAATTGGCCGCTCTCGAGCCCCATGTAGATGATGTACGTGTCCAAAATTTCCGAGACATTCACATTGCCCGGCGTCTTGAGCAGATAAATCTGGTCGAACCCGGCGGACAAAATATTGCCCAGCGACAAAATGAAGAGCACGATAATCGTCGGCCGGATGCCAGGGAGCGTAATATGCCAGATCTGGCGCCATTTGTTGGCCCCGTCCATCTTCGCCGCTTCATACAGCGAAGGGCTGATGCCCACAATGGCGGCATAATAGATAATCGAGCTCCAGCCGACATCCTTCCATATATAGCTCCAGAACATCGTGGGATAGAAGGCCTTTTCCTCCATCAGGAAAAAGGTGCTTCCGTCGCCGCCGAACCATGAAATGATCTGATTGACCAGGCCGGTATCCGGCGCGAGAATGCGCTGCAGCATGCCGATAACGATGACCCAGGAGAAGAAATGGGGCAGGTACGCGATTCCTTGAACCAGATTGCGCAGCCGCGAGTTCTTCACTTCGTTGAACATCAGCGCGAGCACAATCGGGAACGGCATGGCCAGGAACACCTTCATCGCGCTAATAATGAGCGTATTCCGGATTAACTGGAGGCTCTGCGGATCCTGAAAGAACATTTCGAAATAAGTGAACCCAATCCAGGGACTGCCGAAAATTCCTTTGTTGAATTGATACTCCTTGAACGCGAGCACCAGCCCGGCCATCGGGATATAGGAAAAAATGATGAAGAACGCGATGCAAGGCAGCAGCAGCAGATATAACTGATAATGGCGGCCCACCCGCTTCCATAACCGCGAGCGTTCGCCGGTTCCGGAGCGATGCCGCCGGCTCCACCCCGCCGCCTTCATCGCGGACGCTTCCTGTGGCATCCGTATCGCCCTCCCTTCGCATCGATGCGCTTATCCTTCATGGCGCTCATCCACCTTCCTCAACCGGAGCAGTTGTTCCGGCCGCTTCGTCGTCATGCTGTCCACCTTCATCTCTATCAGGCTCCGCATCGCATCGGCGTCATCGACCGTATAGACCGAGACGATAAGCCCGAGCGAATGCGCGGAGGCGACGAGGCCGGGGCTGCACCGTTGATAGGGCACATTGACGCCACGGTACCCTTCCCGCTTGGCCCGCTGGCAGAAGGAGCGGATGAATGCCTCTTCGGCAGCCGCATTCGCTGCATCATTCCCAGCGCCATTCGCATTCGCAGCCCCAGATGCAGCACCAGTCCCATTTGCAGCCGCATCGGCGCTCTCCGGCGCATTCAGCAGCAGCGAAATCCCTTCGGCATCGGCCTCGATTCCTTCCGTGCAGCCGGTCACGAAGACAAGCCGCTCGGCTTGGAGCCGCTTGACGAGCCGCAAGGTCGGATTGACGCTCTCCGCGTTTTTGATATCGAGGTTCAGCATCAGGCCGCGGCGCTTCGCCTCTTCCAGCACATCGGCCAGCAGCACCAGTCCGTGCTCGCGGTGCGGCGGCCCGAGCCTCCCTCTGGCCGGCATGCGGTTCAGCTCTCTCGCATCGTACAACTCCAGCAGGAGCGAATGATCATGGAGCAGCACGGGCTCGTCCTTGCAGGTGACGCGGATATCCACCTCGGCGACATCCGCTCCCGTGGCCGCCGCTTCCATGAACGACGCCCACGTATTGGCAGGCGCTTCGCCACAGCCGGTATGGGCGGTGACGAGCAGGCGTTTTCCTCTCATCGGCATATGACTCCTCTCTCATCTGCTGCGCGAACCGGCGGGCGGCCGATTCGCGCCGGATGCGGTGGCGACTTCAACGCTTGCTGCAGATTCCTTTTGATTCCTTCTGATGTTGTGATATGTACACTATAAGGAGTGAATGTTTTCGTGAGATGAACGGGATATTAACGTTTTTTGAAGCCCGGTCTTTTCCGGTGCCCAGGAAGCGAGGGCGATGAAAGCGGGGGTTGGTACGCGAAACGGGAGGTGCGTGTGGTTTGTTGTGGTATTTTTCATCGCCAGCGCAAAAAAAGAACCGGACTCACGTCCGGTTCTTCAACAGTATCGGCAATGGTTTTGGCGAGATAGGCGGCCTTATACACGGTATCATCATCAAGTACCTGACAGGCGGTCGAATTCCATTCCGTGAGAACCAGTTCCTTGTCAGACAGCCCTTGTTCGGCCAGCAGCCTCATCCCCACCGCAAGCATGTCCCGCAAACCATCCGGATTCGGAAGAGTCCTCGCGCAGCCGCTCCGCAACTCCCTTCAAGATCCGATAGGTTCGCACATACATCGCTATATATTCTTCCATCGTTCCCGCCCACGTCCGCAGCTCCGGTCATCCACTCCACTATGGCTGCAGTAGCCCCCGCCACTCTAGTCATTCACTCCACTATAGCTGCAGTATCTCCGGCCACTCAGTCATCTGCTCCACTATAGCTGCAGTATCTCCCCCCCACTCTAGTCGTCCACTCCACTATTGCTGCAGTAGCCCCCGCCACTCAGTCATCTGCTCCACTATTGCTGCAGTATCTCCCGCCACTCAGTCATCCACTCCACTATTGCTGCAGTATCTCCCCCGCCACTCTAGTCATCTGCCCCGCCAATACTGCAAGAATGCAGCATTTTCATTGAGACGAGGATGCAAAAATAGGATTGCTGCAAAAATACAGCATTTACCCTACGGCAAGGCAGAAATAGCGTTCAAAATGACGAAATAATGTAATTTTGCAGGATTTTCTCAATTTTTAGCCCCTTGAGGTTAAAAATGCTGCGCCTGTGCAGCAATTTTCATGCGGGGAGCAGCATGAGTCATGCCCGACGGGACGTTGTCGACAGTCAGAAAGAACCGGACTCACGTCCGGCTCTTCGGCTCTTTGCCGCCATTCGCTACGATCCACGTAATGGCCTTGATCTCGAGCTCCTGTGTCCATGACGCCGGATGCTCCTGATCGCAGACAATCACATCGATTTGCTCCAGCGGCGCGATATGGCAGAAGGCCTGAATGCCGATCTTGCTGTAGTCGGCCAGCACGATGACCTCCTTCGCGTTCGCGGTCACCGTCCGGGAGATGACGGAATCATTCATGTCATAGTCGCTGATTCCGGTTACCGCCGACATCCCGCCCACGGAGATGAAGGCTTTGTCCACATAGAAATTGCGCAGCATCTCCTGGCATAGATGTCCGCTCACCGACTGCTGCTCGGGCGAGATCTCCCCGCCGAGAATGATGACCCGGCCGCTGAACAAGCCCTGCGTCAGCGACTCGCGGAGCAGACTGGCCACCGCCAAGGAATTGGTGATGACGGTCACCCGCTTTTTGCCCTTCACGGCCCGAGCCAGCTCATGAATCGTCGTGCCGGTATCCATATAGACGGTATTCCCGTCCTGAATCAGTTCGGCGGCGCGGCGGCCAATCGCCTGCTTCGCTTCATGGTTGAGGACCTGCCGCTGCTGATAGGGAGGCTCGCCCTCCTCATACTGCACCTTGACCGCCCCGCCGTACACGCGGCGCAGCCGCCCTTCCTCCTCCAGCACCGCCAGATCGCGGCGGATCGTCTCATTCGAGACATGCAGCCGTTCAGCGAGCGAGACGACACGCACCTTCCCGACCGCATCGAGCTGCTCGATAATATACCCTTTGCGTTCTTCCGCCAAAAGCGACATCGGCATCGCCCCTCCTCTTTTTTTCTGAACAATCGTTGCCCTCCATCCTCTATTCCCGCAGCGCGAAGCGTTCTTCAAATGGCAGCGGAAGGGAGAAGCAATCATACGGCCCCGTCAGCAAGCGGTAATCCGGATAAGCCAGGTTCTCGGCTCCGTTCAGGCTGGCCAAGCGATCCACCCATGGAGAAAAGGTGCGGAACGTAATCCGTCCCGCCCGCTCATCGAATTCCGCGAGCCTCAGCCACCCGTTGCCGCCGCGGTAGCTGTCCTGATAGTTGATGAGCAGCTGGATGACTTCCTGCCCCTTCGCATTATGCCGAATCCGATGCGCGGTGCCGTCATAGTGTCCGTTCACCGTCATAAAGACTTGGGGATACGGCCAGACCAGCTCCTTCCATATGAGCGTTCCGTTCTCCGAATCCCGGGCCATTCGCCGCCCGCCTTCATCCCGTTCCGCATACAGGATATCATGCGAGACGAGAACGGTCGGCAGCGTCACATGCAGCTCCAGCATCTCCTTGCACCAAGCCATATCCTGCCGCAGATGCTTCATATCCGCCATCAGCCAACCGTAATGATAGCTCCCCGCTGCGATGACGGCGTACGAGCTGTACCCGGAAGGCGAGCAGCCCCGGACATAAGGCTTCGGGAGGAAGCGCTCCGGCCCGAAATGCCGCCAATAGGTCCCCGCCGTATCATAATCGTGATTGCCCGCGGTCATCATGTACGGAACATTCGCCTCATCCAGGAGGGCGACGGCCCGCGACGCCCGCTCCCATTCCTCCTCCGCTTCGCTATGGTCGACGAGATCCCCCAGCAGAGCCGTCATGGCGATCCGGCCCCGGGCCTGGTGCTTCGCGAGCCACTCGGTCTGCGCCTCGAACATCTCGGGATTCAGATAGACCAGCTTCTGCGGATCGGGGACGAAAGCGAACTGATAGTTCTCCGCCCGTTCAAGTAAAGGAAAGGGAGCATTAGCGCCTTCCAACACCCGCTTCGGCTCGATCTCCATTAACCAATCCCCCCGTTCCAGCGGCTCGCCCGCAATGCGGATCTCCCGGATCGTTCCGGAGAACAGCTTGTCGAGACGCCCTCCCCATTCGGATGCCCCGACATTCCAGCCCTTGCCCTCGATGGCGGCGATGCCGGTAATGTTTCGCGCCGGACTGTTGAAGTCGCAAATGCCGTTCACATACAGCAGCGTCCGATCCGCATCGTTGACGATGACGACATGATGCCACTCCTCTTCCTTTAAATAACGCGACCAGCTTGTCGCCGGTACGGCCCGGCTCCAAGAATGGTTGACCCATTGATATTCCATGCAGTTCGAGACGGATAGAGTGGCGAGCAGTTCATTTTCCCCTCGTCTGCCGAGATCGGCTCCGCGCCCCTGCCGGGTGAGCACTCCCATCCAGCTGTGCTTCGCTTCCCGGAACGGGCGAGGAAGATGGACGATGGCCTCGATCGTATAGCCCCGCTCGAAGCGTTCCCGGTTAATCGGCGCGTCCGCCGCCGTCCGGAAATAACAACCGGAGAGGGCGGCATCGTTCCGGAAGACGAGGCCGCCGTCCGCCCACGACAGCGGCAGGCTTGGCTGCGCCTCCGGCTCCTGCGAAGCGGCGTCCGGTTCCGGCCTCACCGCAACGGACTCCAGCCGATTCCCGCGGCCGCTCAGATCAGCGAGCATAAGCGCGCCCGCTTCAATCGAGCCGGATACGACCTGTCCGGGCTGGAAGCGCCAATGCGCCAGCACGGCCGCGGACCGGCGCTGCTCCGCCAACGGCGTCACGCGTTCGCGCTGCATCGCAAGCCTCCCGCCGCGGCCGCTTCCTCGTTGCCCCGCAGCTTTGCCATGAACCACGCCCCGGCATCCAGCCATGAATCCACCCGCACGAATCCCTGCTCCCCCGCATTGTGCGGAGCGGAGAAAAGAATCCCTTGCCCCTGAAAGCGCCGGAGCTGATTCGCATTATCGTCGATCATATAATCGGCGCGAACGATGCTTTTGTTCCCGCAGAAGACGAAGTTCATATCGGACAAAAAGCCAAAATGCTCCCGCAGCCATTCGTACTTGCCCCGGAACGAGGCCGGAACCTCCATCGCCGCGGTCGTGATGAAAATCTCATAATGGCGGCTCAGCTCGCGGATCACCTCCTGGCTATGTTCCATCACCTTCAGCTGCCGGAAGAAATCCTCGCGCCCGAAATAACTGTCAATCTCCCGCTTCCGCCCGGGCCTGACCTGCGCCAACGTCCTGCCCTGCAGCTCGGCGGCCGTAACCGCGTCGCCATAATCCCGGTTGTACCATTCCCGGTGCGTGCCGGCCGTATCGGCCATCACCTCATCCATATCGATTGCAATGCGCTCCATCGCGATTCCTCCTCGTTCAGACTTGCCTCAAGCAACCAAGCAACAATACAGGCAAAACGCAATCAAACAAGCCGGATACCACAATCATAGAAGGGTTATGTTTTCATCAGATCAATCCATTGTAAATGTATTGTAAAAAGTATCATTTTTCCAACAACTTGTTCGTTCATATTGATGCACCGCGATTCAAATCCATTCATCGGGTATGCACATCATGCATCCGCTGCCCCTCTTTTAAATGAAAAGCGAACCGGTTTTATGCATTTATGCATAAAAAACCTGCATAAAAGCAACCCATCCCCGTGGCGAAATGCTTAATTTTTAAGCTTTTTCCAGGAAAGACGCTGGATCCCGCCCGCAACTTCCTTCCCAAGCTCCCGTAATATATAGAGCTTAAACCTGATTGTTCCATTACATCCTGAATCCTCCTTCATAAAATTGTGAACGCTTACATTCCCGAGAGAGGAGTCTGCTTATGGACCGTAATCTGATTGCATTGCTGCGCGTTCCCTACGGCAAGGGAGGCGCGCGGCCTGGAGCGGAGCATGGACCGGATGCGCTGATGGAGGCCGGGCTTGTCCGCCATTTGTCGCAGTTGGGCTTGCAGACGGCCGATGAGGGCGCCGTCCTGCCTCCCGCCGCGGCTGCCGGAAGCACGCAAGCGCCCGGTACGAAGCTGAAGCATCTGGAGGAAATCGCCGCTCTCAACAGCGAGCTGGCCGACCGCGTTGCCGGCATCGCCGCCAGCGGCCGGTTGCCGCTCATACTCGGCGGCGATCACAGCATCGCCATCGGCACGATCGCAGGACTGACGAGGCATTACCGCAACCTTGGCGTCCTCTGGTTCGACGCCCACGGCGATCTGAATACCGAGGACACGAGCCCGAGCGGCAATATTCACGGCATGTCGCTGGCCGTTAATCTTGGACAGGGCCATCCGCTGCTCATGCAGATCAGGCGGCAGTCGTCCCGCATCGATCCGGCGAAGGTCGTCATTATCGGGGCGAGATCGCTGGATGAGGGCGAGCGGGCGTACATCCGCCAAGCCGGCATTACCTGCTTCACGATGCATGATATCGACCGCAAGGGGATGCCTTATGTGATGGAGCAGGCCTTGCGCATCCTCGGCGACGGAACCGACGGCGTCCATCTCAGCTTCGACATCGACAGCCTCGATCCCGCCGAGGCTCCCGGCACAGGGACGCCGATTCCGGGCGGAGTCAGCTACCGCGAAGCGCATCTGGCGCTCGAAATGATGTATGAATCCGGCCTGATCACATCCGCCGAATTCGTGGAGGTCAGCCCGCCGCTGGACAGCCAGAAGCGGACGGTCCGCTTGGCGATCGGCCTGATCGGCTCGCTGCTGGGCGAACGAATTTTGTAATGACCGCACTTGGCAAAAAAGGAGGAGACAAGAGTGAACCAATCGATGCGAATTATCGACCAGACGGAGCAATACGGAGCACGGAACTATCATCCGCTGCCGATCGTCATCTCGAAGGCCGAGGGCGTCTGGGTCGAGGATCCGGAGGGGCGCCGGTATATGGATATGCTGAGCGCCTACTCCGCCCTGAACCACGGCCACCGTCACCCGGCCATTATCCAGGCGCTCAAGGACCAGGCCGACAAAGTGACGCTCACCTCCAGAGCGTTCCATAACGATCAGCTCGGCCCCTTCTACGAGCGCCTCTCCAACCTGACGCGCAAGGCGATGATTCTGCCGATGAATACGGGGGCCGAGGCGGTGGAGACGGCGATCAAGGCCGTGCGCCGCTGGGGCTACGAGCGCAAGGGCATTCCGGACAATCAGGCCGAGATCATCGTCTGCGACGGCAACTTCCACGGGCGGACGGTCACGATCACGTCCTTCTCGTCGGAGGAGGAATACAAGGCTGGCTTCGGCCCGTTCACGCCAGGATTCAAGCTCATCCCGTACGGCGATATCGGCGCGCTGGAGCGGGCCATCACCCCGAATACGGCCGCCTTCCTGGTGGAGCCGATTCAAGGCGAAGCCGGCATCATCGTGCCGGAGCCGGGCTTCCTCCAGGCGGCCCGCGCGTTGTGCAGCCGGCACAACGTCCTGTTCGTCGCCGACGAGATCCAGACCGGGCTCGGCCGCACCGGCAAAATGTTCGCCTGCGACTGGGAAGAGATCGTGCCGGATATGTATATCCTCGGCAAGGCGCTCGGCGGCGGGGTCATTCCGGTATCCGCCGTCGCGGGCGATGCCGAGGTGCTCGGCACGTTCACGCCCGGGTCGCACGGCTCCACCTTCGGCGGCAATCCGCTCGGCTGCGCCGTCGCCAACGCCGCGCTGGAGACGCTCGTCCGCGAGCGGCTCGCCGACCGGGCGCGGGAGCTTGGCGATTACTTCATGGACGGACTCGCCAAGCTCCAATCGCCGCGCATCAAGGAATTGCGCGGCCGCGGCCTGCTGATCGGGCTCGAGCTGACGGAGCCCGCCCGCCCTTACTGCGAGCAGCTCCAGAAGGTCGGCCTGCTCGCCAAGGAAACCCACGAGCATACGATCCGCTTCGCCCCGCCGCTCGTCATTACGAAGGAAGAGCTGGATTGGGCGCTGGATCGGATTCGGGAAGTGCTGCCGGCGTAAATCCGGTTCAAGCCAGCAGCGGGCCGCCGGGCCGCTCGAACGAACAACGCCCGAGACCGGGCACAAAAGAAAAGGCACAGGATGCATGTTCGTGCACCTGTGCCTCTCAATTTAGTCTTGCTTCGTCAAAATAAGCGGGCCGTCGGCCGTAATCGCGAGCGTATGCTCATACTGCGCGGACAAGCCGCCATCCTTCGTTCTTGCCGTCCAGCCGTCCGGATCGCGCTTGCTCTGCCAGACTCCGGTATTCAGCATCGGCTCGATCGTGATCACCATGCCTTCCTTCAGGCGCATGCCCTTGCCGGCCGGCCCGTAATGGAGCACCTGCGGCTCCTCGTGCATATCCTGCCCGATCCCGTGGCCGACGAATTCACGCACGACCGAGAAGCCTTCGGCCTCGGCCAATGTCTGAATCGCATGCGCGATATCGCCGAGGCGGTTGCCGATGACCGCTTGCTCGATGCCCTTGTACAGCGACTCTTCCGTCGTCTTCAGCAGATGGGCGGCCTCGTCCGAGATATTGCCCACCGCGTAGGACCAGGCGGAATCGGCCAGCCAGCCGTTCAGATTCACGACCATATCAATGGTGACGATATCCCCGTCCTTCAGCTCGGTCTCGCTCGGAAAGCCGTGGCAGATGACATCGTTGACGGAAGCGCATGTCGCGTAAGGATAGCCCATATAGCCTTTTTGCTCCGGTGTCGCGTGATGCTCCTTCAAAAAACGCTCCACAAAGCGATCGATCTCCATCGTCGTGATGCCCGGACGGATCATTTTCGCGATCTCTTTGTGGCAGGCCGCCAATATTTTGCCCGCTTCGTGCATTTTGGCAATTTGTTCTTTCGTCTTGATAATAATCATATTCAACACCTCTTGGTTAACTGCCGGGTCAGATTCGGAACGTTCCTTCGCCCCGTCCGGCGCTGGAAAATGGTAACGAGGTTCAAGTTCAATGCGATATCCCGGTAAAAACAAAAAAAGCCTTGTATGCCAAGACTTCGCTCATTCGTCATGAAAATTATGGTGCGGTAGAGAGGACTCGAACCTCCACGGGCGTACGCCCACTACCCCCTCAAGATAGCGTGTCTGCCATTCCACCACTACCGCACGTATGTTGGGAACGATGCTTCCGCATTGCAACCATAAAGGAAAACTGGTGAGCCATGAAGGACTCGAACCTTCGACACCCTGATTAAAAGTCAGGTGCT
>OGUH01000046.1_pt1 | contig 141714 bp, 133 predicted proteins | sample 1574661 | NCBI WGS metagenome assembly OGUH01 (sample SAMN03295822, study PRJEB24534) | human gut metagenome | isolation source: fecal sample 3 from infant 3 | host: Homo sapiens | place: USA: Pittsburgh, PA | collected 2014-07
ACGCGGTCGGTTGGATCCCGTAAAATCAGGCCATTGAGTAGTCTATGGGACTTTTTACCTGTAATGTAGATCTCTTCTCACGGTAGAAAAAAATCGATTTAAAACGCTCTAAGAGCCAAAGTCTGGATGAGGAAAATAGACCATCTCCACCCCTTCACAAAAAACAGGGGTTTTCCAACAGCCTGAGGGATGCAGGATTTTCGCCGATTTGTCTCCATTTCACCTTGCGGTGGGGGGAATTGCTGCAGTTTTGCAGGATTTCTATTTTCATAAGAAGGCGCGGTAATGAATCCTGTATTTTCGCAGGATTTTTGAGACATGGTGCTGCGAGCGGCACGGAGCCCACCCCCGTTTTTTCTATGGGCAAGCTCTTCCTAACCCACTTTTTGCGATTATAATAGATACAACATCACAGTACTACAAAGGTGACAGTGTAAGGCAAGACATATACCGGCGTGCATGGGGAGAGAAGCCGGATGATGAGGGGGAATCTCAATGTACCAAGGCTGGGGCAACCGCCCGGCTCCAATCACGAAGGGGCAGCCGCGCGTCTCGGTGAAGGATGTGTCCTTCAAGCGGATCGGGGCCTTGTTCCGACCGTATCTGTTCCGGCTTTTTTTGATTGTTTTTCTGGCGCTCTCCGGCGCCGTTATCGGATTGCTGCCGCCGCTCGTGATGCAGCGAATTATCGACATTGCCATCCCGAACAAGGATGTGGCGCTGCTGCTGACCTGCGCCGCCCTGCTCGTCGGGCTGCCGATCGCAAGCGGGATGCTGGGCGTGCTGCAGAGCCATCTCAATACGCTTGTGACGCAGCATATTATGTCCGACCTCCGGCAGGGGCTGTTCCGCAACCTGCAGCGGCAGTCGGTCGGCTTCTTCACCGCTGCCCGCTCCGGCGAGGTGATCCAGCGGGTGACCGATGATGTGGCGGCGATACAGAATGTGGTCACGAACGTCGCCGTCTCTTCGCTCACGCAGATCGTCATCATCTGCACGACGATTGGGATCCTGTTCACCCTCGACTGGAAGCTGGCGCTGATGGCGATTGTCATCCTGCCGTTGTCGATGATCCCGGTGCGCAAAGTAGCGGGCTACCGCAAACGGCTTCGCGCGGAGACGCAGAAGGTGCGGGCCGATATGTCCGCGCAATTGGGGGAAGTGTTCGGCGTGTCGGGCGCGATGCTGAGCCGGATCTTCGGGCGCGAGGCGGCGCTGCAGGCCCGCTTCGAGGAACAGAACAACAAGGTGAAAGAGCTGGAAGTGAAGCTCAATCTGGCCGGGCGCTGGTTCTTCATGTTCGTCTCGACGCTGGGGCCGCTGGGCACGGCGCTCATCTATATGTACGGCGGCTATCAGGTCATATACGGCCCGATGACGATTGGCGCGATCGTCGCCTTTGCGGCTTATCTGTCCCGGCTGTATCAGCCCTTTGGAACCTTGCTGAATCTGCATGTCGAGGTCGTGACCGCGATGGGCGTGTTCCATCGTATTTTCGAATATATGGATATGGAGCCGGAGGTGACGGATCGGCCGAATGCGAAGACGCTGGGCACGGTTCAAGGCGCGGTGGAATTCGCCGACGTTACCTTCCGCTATGGCAGCGGGGGAGAGGTGCTGCGCGGCATCAGCTTCCGGGCGGAGCCCGGCGAGGCGGTCGCCCTGGTCGGGCCGAGCGGCGCAGGCAAATCGACGCTAATCAACCTGATCGGCCGCCTGTATGACGCAACTTCAGGCACCGTCTCCATCGACGGCCATGACGTGAAGGACGTGACGCTGGAGTCGCTGCGCGCCCAGGTCGCGTACGTTACCCAGGAATCGTTCATGTTCCACGCGACGGTGGCCGATAACCTGCGAATCGCCAAGGATAGCGCGACGCAGGCCGAACTGGAGGAGGCCTGCCGCAAGGCGTATATTCATGATATGATTGCCGGCCTGCCGCAAGGCTATGAGACCGTCGTCGGCGAGCGGGGGCACCGTCTCTCCGGCGGGGAGCGGCAGCGGCTGGCGATCGCGCGGGCCATTCTCAAAAATCCGCGCATCCTTATTCTTGACGAGGCGACATCCCATCTGGACTCCGAATCGGAAGCATATGTGCAGGCGGCCCTGTCCGAGCTGATGCAAGGGCGGACGACCATCGTCATCGCCCACCGCTTGTCCACGGTCCTCTCTGCCGACCAGATTCTCGTCGTGGAAGAGGGCGAGATTGTGGAGCGGGGAGGGCACGAAGCGCTGCTGAAGCGGGAAGGGCGCTATGCCTCGCTGTACACGACGCAGTTCCATGCGAAGCTGCATCCGGAGGAGGCGGCAATGGCCCCGTCGCCGGGACTCTGAGCCGATACCGAGGGTGCAGAGTCGGGGTATGGACCAAAAGACGGTATCCGCTCTTTCCGGATACCGTCTTTTTGCTGCGGGCAGGCAGGCGTACCGTCACGTGAAGAGGGAGGCATCCCGCCGTTCCGTTATTTCGTTAACCTCTGTACCGCTGCAGCCCGGCTTCGCGTCAGGACCGATCGGCTTGGGACTGCGCACGCAGGCGGGCCATTTGCTGCCAGACCGTGCCGACGGCTTCCTCGCCGGAGCGAATCCGCTCGAGCGCCATGCGCGCCTGCAGCGCGACTTCGAACTCGGTGTCGTTCACCGCTTCCTCCAGCGCCGGCACCGCCCGCTCGTCTCCCGCTTCGTAGAGGAACCGGGCCGCCCGCCAGCGGACCAGCTTGTTCTTGTCCTGCAAGGCTTCGATCATCGGCTCGATCGCCGCCGGATCGCCGATATCGGACAAGGTGTCCCCTGCTGTGCGGCGCACGCTGACCGAGGCATCGCGCAGCGCTTCGAACAGCAGCGGCAGGCATTCCGGCGTCTTGATCTCGCCAAGATAGACGACTGTCAGCCGCCGAATCTGGCTCTGCGGATCGCGGAGCGTCTCCGCCAGCAGCGGCAGGCGGCTGGCCTCCGGCTCCATCCGATCGAGCGCCGCATAGCGCACCCGCCAATCGCTGTCCTTCAGGCGCGCGGTCAGCTCTTCCTCCGTCAGCTCGCGGCGCTCCTCGATGAACGGCTCATCGCTCTTCGCCTTCTCGATCGCCTGGCGCACGAGCGAGGCGAGCCGTTCCTCCGGATACGCCGCCTCCAGCTCCTGCTCGACCTCGCGCGCGATATCGGCGAGCTCGCCATAGCGGATGCCGTAGTCGCTCAGCTTGCGCTCCTTGATCAAGGTGGCGCTGGCGACCTCGGTGACGGCCTTCACGAAGCGCTCGGACAGGCCGACCCGTTCCTCCCGGTTATCCGCCTGCACCCGAATCTGCATCGGAATGCCGCGGAAATACTGCACATAGACCTGCGCCTCTCCGAAGGAGGTCCAGGCCGACCATTCCTCGCCCTGCCCGCTCTCTTCCTGCGGCTGCCCGAAAATATCCCGCACATCGGCCAGGATGCGGGCCCAATCGGCATTCGGATAACGATCCAGCGCGATGAAGTCCGCGGTATGAAAAACGCTCTTCACGCCCTCGATATCGAGCAACTGCCCGATGATCGGCGGCGCGGAGCGGCGGTTGTCTTCAGAGTAGGTTCGCCGTACGCCCGCCGGCAGCGTCTCGTCCAGATGAAGCTTCATGGAATTCGGACTCGGCGTCGGTTCGATTGTGATCAATTGCATTGACGGCACCTCCTGCGTCGTTCTGTTATGTCTCCATTGTACATGAAGGCACACCCGCGAACAATGCGGCCGCCGGACAAGCATTTTGTGCGGGGGAGGTTGGAACGGGCCGCTTTGAGTTAAAAATAGAGAAAGGGCTCCCGGCTGCGCCGGCAACCGCGACCGGCGCGGCGCCGTGGGCGTTCGCTGCTTTTGGCGGACGGGGATAGACGGCGCTGCGGCTTGCGCATACGATAGAGGCAGACAGCGCCTGGCCGCACGCGGCGCGGAAGGGGGAACGGCGGCTTCGGCCGGGGATCGCCGGACGACAGGCCGAGCCGGGCGCGAATTGGAGTTCGCGGGACCGATTTGTTATTCTAGTACGAGAATCATTTTTCTTGCTCGGCCCCTTCCTTGCTGCTGCACGTACGAACGGCAAGGCTTACGCTTACGAATACTTGGTGTGCAAATGAGGTGGTGCCATGAAGCGCTATTACACGAATATGGACAATGTGTCGACAGAAAAAGCATGGAAGCAATTCCGGCGTTGGCGCGCCGAACGCAAAGTGCGGCTGAAGCAGAAGGATTATTCTTATGTCGTTCCGCAGGTGGAGCCGGATCTCGCCCGGCTGCGTGCCAATGACGGCAGCCTGTCCATTACCTGGATCGGGCATTCCACCTTCCTGCTCCAAATAGGCGGCTTGAATATCGCCACGGATCCGGTATGGGCGGCGAGCATGGCGATGGAGAAGCGATTGTCTCCGCCCGGAATTCCGATTGATCGGATGCCGCCGCTTGATGTCATTCTCATCTCGCACTCCCATTATGATCATTTGCATATGGGATCGCTTCGCAGACTGGCGGGACCGCGTACGCTGCTGGTCGTACCGGGAGGACTCAAAGCGAAAATGGTGCGCAAAGGCTTCCCGCAGACAGTTGAGCTGGAATGGTGGAAGGAGCTCGTGATCGGCTCCGTCCGGGTGACCTTCGTGCCGGCCCAGCATTGGACGCGGCGGACACTGTCCGATATGAACCGCTCTCATTGGGGCGGGTATGTGCTGGAACGAGTGGAAGTCGAAGCCGTGGAGACGGGGGAACGGCCGCCTGCGAAGGAGACGGTTTATTTCGCCGGGGACAGCGGATATTTCCGGGGCTTCCGGGAGATTGGCCGCCGCTTCGCGATTGACGTTGCGCTGATGCCGATCGGCGCCTACGAGCCGGAATGGTTCATGTCCCGTCAGCATGTGACGCCGGAGGAAGCGCTGCAGGCATTCGAGGATGTGGGCGCGAAGCTGATGATCCCGATGCATTACGGCGCCTTCAAGCTGGCCGACGACACGCCGAAGGAAGCGCTCGATCGGCTGGAAGCGGAGCGGCTGCGGCGGAACCTCGATGAGGCGAAGGTGAAGCTGCTCGCGCTGGGAGAGACGTGGCCCGGAAGAGAATAGAGATGTAATCCATGAGAAAAGCCATTTGCCAAGGCGCTTCGCCTAGGGCAGATGGCTTTGTTGATCAGGGGGGAGCGTCCGGCGGGAAGGAAGCCGCCCGCCAGGGGCGGACGGCCGGCTCCCGGACGGACGGTCCGCTCCCGCCTAGCGGCGCTTGCCTGGCTTCCTCGCGCCCTTCGTCTCCAGGCGGCGCAAGCGGATTTTCTCCTCCCGGCGCATCCGGGCCTCTTCGCGCAGCAGCTTCCGGTAGCTGGCGAGGCGGCCCGCTTCCAGCTCGCCGGTGGCGATCGCGGCGTTCACCGCGCAGCCCGGCTCGCCGCCGTGCGCGCAGTCGTGGAAGCGGCAGGCGGCCGCCAAGATCTCGATGTCCCCGAAGGCCGAGGACAAGCCGTCATGGTCGGCGGCGGTCATGCCGACCTCGCGCATGCCGGGCGTGTCGATGAGCCACGCTCCGCCTTCGAGCGGCAGCAGCTCGCGGTGCGTCGTCGTGTGCCGCCCTTTGCCGTCGCTGGCGCGCACCTCCTGCGTCGTCATCCGTTCGCCGCCGGCAAGCGCATTGGCAAGCGTCGACTTGCCCACGCCGGACGAGCCGACGAGGACGACTGTCGTGCCCGGGGCAAGCCGCGCGCGCAGCCGTTCCAGGCCGGCGCCGGTCAGCGCGGACACCGCGAACACGTCGGCGCCCGGCGCGGCGAGCTCGGCCTGCGCGATGAAGGCGTCGGCATCTTCGGCCGCATCGGCCTTCGTGAGCACGATGCACGGCATGGCGCCGCTGTCCCAGGCGAGCGCGGCGTAGCGCTCCAGCCGGCGCGGCTCGAAGTCGGTAGTCATCGACGTGACGAGCAGCGCGACATCGGCGTTCGCCGCCACGGCCTGCGCCTCCGGGCGGTTGCCGGCGACCTTGCGCGCGAAGAGGCTGCGGCGCGGCAGCACGCCCGCGATCGTCGCGCGGCCTTCCGCAGGCCGCGGCGCGGCGGCAACCCAGTCGCCGACGGCCGGCCAATCGGCCGGGGCCGTCATCTGGCTGCGCGCCTGGCCGGATACCTCGGCCAGCCATTCGCTGCCGTCGGGGCCGGCGATGCGGTACAGATGCTTGTGCGCGAGCAAGACGCGCGCCGGCACCAAGCCGCCCGCATAGCGGCGCAGCGCCGCTTCGTTGAGCCCGTCCAACCACTGGCTCCACGTCTCGGTCCAGCGGCTGTCCCAGCCGAGGCTGGCCAGCCCGGCCAACGTATCGCTGCTCAGGGCAGCTCCATGTATTTCATTGCGTTGTTGATTGCGGTCATTTCGGGTGTTGCAATAGCTATCGGTTTCGTACAAGCCTGATATCTCCTTCGTGCGGTCGATGCCGCATTAAAATGAACTTGCGGTGCAGTACCAACGTGTCCCATGCGGGGACAGACGACGCAGCGGCAGCAAGTTCGGGAGCACGGTACCAGGCGGGCCGACGCTTGGGATTAGAGTTGAATCATGCCGCAGCGCCGGGCGCTTGCTCGTTCCTCCCGAACGTTATAGACAGATGTATTCACCATATAACATCCCTCGCTTTCTTTCGCAGATAGTTACATTATATAGGAAAAAAAGCAACGGAAATAGTCCCCTGTCATATTTATCCGACCATCTCGGGAAATGGCGAGGATATGCGAGGGGCAATTCGTAGATTCAACGACCAGGGGCGTCATTGCGCAGGAAGCGGGCATAACCGGCCATAGTGTGCTATAATAGTCATTTGAATGATAAATCGCGTGTTAAAGGACGGGAATGCCATGATTAGTACAACCGGCGTTACGCTCCGATACGGCAAGCGGCCTTTGTTCGAGGATGTGAACATCAAGTTCACCCCGGGCAATTGCTATGGTCTTATCGGCGCGAACGGAGCAGGCAAATCGACATTTCTTAAAATATTATCCGGTGAAATCGAGCCTACCAACGGAGAGGTTCATATTACTCCGGGAGACCGCATGTCCGTATTGAAGCAGAACCATTATGAATACGATGAATTTCCGGTGCTGGAGACGGTCATTATGGGTCACCAGCGGCTGTACAGCATCATGAAGGAGAAGGACGCGCTCTATGCGAAGGCCGATTTCAGCGAAGAGGACGGCATGCGCGCGGGCGAGCTGGAAGGCGAGTTCGCCGAGCTGAACGGCTGGGAAGCCGAAGCGGATGCGGCCGAGCTGCTTATCGGGCTGGGCATTCCGAAGAATCTCCACGACGACAAAATGTCGGAGCTGGACGGCAACCAGAAGGTCCGCGTCCTGCTGGCGCAGGCGCTGTTCGGACGCCCGAACATCCTGCTGCTTGACGAGCCGACGAACCATTTGGATCTCGAGTCGATCAACTGGCTGGAAAATTTCCTCATGGATTACGAAGGCACCGTCATCGTCGTATCCCACGATCGCCATTTCCTGAACAAGGTGTGTACGCATATCGCCGATATCGACTTCGGCAAGATCCAACTGTATGCGGGGAACTACGATTTCTGGTACGAATCGAGCCAACTGGCGTTGAAGATGGCGCGCGACCAGAATAAGAAGAAGGAAGAGAAAATCAAAGAGCTGCAGACGTTCATTCAGCGCTTCAGCGCGAACGCGTCCAAGTCGAAGCAGGCGACCGCCCGCAAAAAAATGCTCGACAAGATTACGCTCGACGACATCCGCCCGTCGAACCGCAAATACCCGTTCATCAACTTCAAGTCCGAGCGGGAAGCCGGCAAGCAATTGCTGACGATTGAAGGGCTTACCAAGACGGTCGAGGGCGAGAAGGTGCTCGATAATATGCATCTCGTCGTGAACAAAGGCGACAAGATCGCGTTTGTCGGACCGAATGGCCTCGCGAAGACGACGCTGTTCCAGATTTTGATGGGCGAGCTGGAGCCGGATGCCGGCACGTACACCTGGGGCGTGACGACGTCGCAGGCGTATTTCCCGAAGGATAACTCGGCTTACTTCGACGGGGTGGAAGACAATCTGGTCGATTGGCTGCGCCAATATTCGAAGGATCAGGACGAGACGTTCCTGCGCGGCTTCCTGGGCCGCATGCTCTTCTCCGGCGAAGAGGCGTTGAAGAAGGCGAGCGTCCTGTCCGGGGGCGAGAAGGTGCGCTGCATGCTCTCGAAAATGATGATGGCGGGCGCGAACGTGCTCATCCTCGACGAGCCGACGAACCACCTGGATCTGGAATCCATCACCGCGCTCAACAACGGCCTGATCGACTTCGACGGCACGATGCTGTTCACGTCGCATGACCATCAGTTCGTGCAGACGATCGCGAACCGCATCGTCGAGATTACGCCGAGCGGCATCATCGACCGCGTGACGACGTTCGACGAATATCTTGAGAGCGACGAGATCAAAGGCTTGCGCGAGCAGATGTACCCGCAGGAGAGCAAGAAGTAAGAAGCAAGTATTGGAAAAAGAAAAGCCCGGACGACCTGGGAAGCAGGCGGTCCGGGCTTATTTGTCATTGCATTCTTCCACTGCGCTCCCTTATCCGCTATGGCCCGGGAACACATACTGGAACGCGTGCAGCAGCTTCTGGAACGCCCGCTTGCGGATATGGCCGTACGTGACCGCGCTGATCGGCGGGTCGAAGGAGAAGCTGTACACGTTCGTGTCCGTGACGCGGGCTCCTTTCATATAGCGTTCGCGAATGAGGAGCTGCTCGTCCGGCTCCAACTGGTCGACGAGCGACTCGATCACTTCGCAGAAGGCGAGACATTCGTTCGCCTTGTCCGCATTATGGGCGGCGATGCTGCCGGTCGGATCGCCGACCCGGTTCGTCGCGCCGTGCTCCTTCGCTTCATATTTCATCGTGACCGCCGCTTCCCGGACCGCATACCGCATCACTTTGCACATCCGGTATTTCGCGAAAGTCTCCTCCATGAACCGCTTGGCCGCCTTCGGATCGAAGGAATCGAACGAAGGGATAGTGAATTGCCGGTCTTCCATATAGGTTGTCCTCCTCCATAATCTGTTGCGTTAAATCATTGGTCTTATAAAAATGAGCCTGCCGATTCTGCGCCTCCCGCCGGCAGATCCATGAATAGATGAGAATATACTCATTATACCACAAAACAGGAACAAATGTTCGTTAATTTATTTAAAATAACGTTTTATAAATACTGTTGTTATTCTATAAAAAAACGATAAAACAAACATATGTTCCCCGTATTATAATGCTATTGTGGACGAGTTGAGCAGAAGGGACACGCATTCGGCGGACGACAGGGTGCGGGGCAAAGAAGCCAGAGGCACCGAAGTTTTCCTTGTTCTGCTCCTCGCTCCGCAACCATGCCGGCATTGATGCCGGTTTTTTTATTGCCGATGAGAGGGGGGAGAGACGGCTTGATTGTGTATCGCGATTATTTCGAGCAGTGGCTGCAGCCGCTGGCACAGTCCGTGGGACTCCCGCTCGAACCGCTGCCGCTGCAGGCATCCGGGGGAGGGCAGGGGCCTGACGAGAGCAGGCTGCTGTACCGGGTGTCCGTGCCGTACGCGGATCGCTCGCAGCGGCACCGGGATATGACCGGGCCGTTGACCAGACTGGTCGAGATGGAATGGCAGCTGATCTGGTGTTCGCCCGATCCGTGGACGGCGATGGAGCAATGCCGCCAGGCGATCGGCTGGCTGTGGACCGAGGGCGTAGACAAGCTGGAAGGCTTGTCGGCTGCGTTGGTTCATGTCAGCGACGCGCAATGGGTGGCGGAACCGGTTCACGGACTGGAGATCCGCGTCCGGCTGCGCATGCGGGACTCGTTCGCCCGGACAAGTCCCGGCCATATCGAGAAGGTTCATATGACATTGAAGGAGATGAAGGAATAATGACGATGCAGGATGTTCAAGTGACGATTGATTTGCAAAAGCCGACAGGACGGTTGTCCTTCGGCATGCCGCTCATTCTCGGCAAAAAGGCGGGAGGATCGGCCTATAAAGAATACGGCGATCTGAAGGCCGTCCAGGCGGACTTCGGCGAGTCGACGGCGGAGTACAAGATGGCCGCGGCCCTGTTCGGTCAAGGGGACCGTTCTCCGGCCCGCATCGCGATTGCGGCATGCGATGAGCAGGAAGGCGCGGCGGAGCGCCTCCGTTCCGTCATGGATATGGGCTGGTACTATCTGCTCTCCCCTGACAACAGCGAAGCGACGGTTGCAGGGCTGGCGCAGGAGCTGGAGAAGGAGGACTACCGCCTGTTCGTGACGCGGGTGTCCGACAAGGAGAAGCTGCAAGCGTTGAAGGCCGCCGGGTTCAACCGCACGGTCGCGTTCTATCATACCGATGCCAGCGCCTATCCGGATGCCGCGCTCGTCGGCTCGGTCGGCTCTGCCGATGTCGGTTCGGTGACCTGGAAATTCAAGACCTGCACCGGCATCGCTCCATTGAAGCTGACGGCAGGCGAATTGATGGAGATTCACGACGGCGGCGCGATTACGTATGTGAACAAGCAGGGCGAAGCCCGCACATCCGAAGGCAAGACGCTGTCCGGCGAATACATCGATGTCATTATGGCGCGCGACTATGTTCGCGCACGCATGGAGATGCAAATTCAGCGTCTGCTCAATCAATCAAGCAAGATTCCATATACGGACGCGGGCATCGCGCAAATCGAGAGCACGGTGATCAATGTGCTGCTGGAGTCGTTCCGCATGGGCATCATTGCCGCGGATGACAGCGGCGAGCCGCTGTTCGGCACGTCCTTCCTGCTTCGCAACCAGGTCGATCCGGGCGATCGCGCGAACCGCGAGTACCGCGGAGGATCGTTCTGGTTCGAGATTGCCGGGGCGGTGCATCAGGTGAAGGTGAACGGCGTTATCCGTTTCTAAGAGAGGCCGTGCAAATCGTCTGCTTTTGATTCCAAAGCATCCTTGCGGGTAAAAAATATTGAATTTAAGGAAGGTGCACATTCATGAGTATCGGCATTTATGATGCGAAGCAAGTGTCCGTCGTCATTGACGGCGAGTATATTACGGGATTCGGCGAGAATACCTTCGTCTCCTGCGAGAAGGACGAGGAGCAGAGCGTGGCCCATGTCGGCGCGCGCGGCGAGGTAGCGATCGCGCACAAAAATAATCCGCTTGGCACGATCAAGCTGACGCTGATGTCGACGTCGCCGCAGATTGCCCTGCTGCATCGTCTGGCTCGGGAGAAGAAGCTGTTCTCGATCTGGGTGAAATCCAACAACGAGCCGGGCGAAACGATCGGGGGCACGCAGGCGATCGTGAAAAAGCTGCCTGCGGCTGCTTACGGCTCGGAGCTTGAGGATCGCGAATTTGAAATTCAAGTGCTGGATTATACGCATCGGGTGAACTAATTTCCGCATCGGGATTCGGAAGAAAGGGTGAATGAAGTGAGCAAGCAACAGACGGTAACGATCGAGCAAGAGGAGTATGTGCTTCAGCATCCGGGCGCCCGCGCCCTGATGCGGCTCTATGATGTAGCGCTCAAAGCAGACGGGGGATGGAAGCTGGAGCCGTCGATGGACTTTTTCCTCCAGCATGTCATTGTGTCTCCGCGCCTGAGCTGGGAAGGGCTTGAAGAGAAGACCGACATCATGACGCCGCTCTGGCTCGAATGCGCGCGCTTCCTGGGCATGGTGGATACGCCCTTGGAATCCGAATCATCCGGCGTATAGACATTCCATTTCCCGCAATCCGCTCCGGCAATTGTTCTGGCGTGTTGTCCTGAACAGCCGGGGCGGCATTACGTATGCGGAAGCGAGCGGCATGAGCATCGAGGAATTATGCGAGGCCGCCGCCGCTATGGAATGGATGTACGGGACAGGAGGGGGGCAAGTCAATGGATGATCGGATTACCAAAAATGTGCACCGCGAGCTGCGCACGATGAACGGCAAGCTGGACGAGATTGGCTCCGTGTTCCGGATTATGACGGACAGCATACAGGAGCAGATCGCGGAGATGAAGCGCGCCGCCAGACCGAAGCGGAGCGGACCCGCCCTGGCGACCGGCGGCATCGCGTCGGATGTGAAGTCGATCGCGAATATGATGCGAAGACAGGCCTCTATCCGTCCGGGTGGGCAGAATCTTGCGCATGCAGCCCGGCCAAATGAGCTGGGGCAGCAGTTGTCCGCTTCGCTGTCGGCGCTTCAGAGCACGACGGTCGTGGTGCAAGGCCCGACGCAAGCGGAGGACAAGAAGTCAGGGAATGAGGAGAAATCCTACTGGCAAAAAGCGCTTGAATTTGCGAAAACCGCCCAAGATTATGTCTATGCCGCGAGCGATAGCATCAAGAAAGTAAAAGGCGTCATTGATAATGTGAACTATGTGAAAAAGCTGTTCACCGGGGATTCCGGCGGCAGCCAATGCAAATGCTGCTGCTGCCAGGGCGGAGGGAACGCTATGTCCGGTCTCGCGGGGGGAGGACGGGACAAGAAGAAAAAGCCGGGCCGAGGCAAACCTCTTAAGCTGAAGAGAGGGGCTCCAGGCCGAAGCGGCGAAGGAGCACAGCGGCAGAAGGAGCTTGGCAAGGCTGTCGCTCCGTCCAAGAACGGGGCCGCTGCGCCGCCGGGCAAAGGCGGTACAGGCGTGCCGCCAGCCAAAGGCGGATCACCGGTTCCGCCAGCCCAAGGCGCTCCGGCCGCGTCGCCGGCAAAAATCGGTTCAGCTACCCCACCGTCAGCAGGGAAGACGGCCGCCCCGCTGGCAACGGCTGCGTCGTCCGCTTCGGCTCCGCAAGGCCATAGCGCATCGGCGTCCACGCCGTATGTGCAAGCGCGGCGAAAAGTCACGAATCCGAAGCCGCAGCGGGGATTTTTGAAAAAACTCGGAAAATGGGGCACGGTAGCTGCCATAGCGGGCGATTTCGCTTTGAATATGTTCGGCCGCAAAAAGGAAGAGGAAGCGGAAGGCGGCACCGCGGCTGCTCCCGCAGATGCGATAGTAGCCGCCCAGACGACGGCGGAGACCGTGCAATCGGTTCAGGCCGCCACCGGGACGATGGCGGACATCGCCGCTTCGACGTCAACCGCCTCGGATGTCGGCAAGGCCGCGTCCGCCGCGAAGAAGACGGGCTGGTTCGGCAAGCTGCTCAAAGGCGCCCGAGCCGTGAGCAAGGCGACGAAGTTTCTGCGTTTCACGCCGGCCGGATTTTTGGGCGGGCTTGCTTTGGATGCCGGGCTGTGGGCGGCAGAGAAGTTTTTGCTTCCAAAAGAGGAGGAACAACCCGCCGCCGCGCCTGACGCGAACAAGCTGAGCGTGCAAAGCCGGCTCCCTTCGCCTCCGGTTGCGGAGGGAACGTACCGGCCGATGGCAGAGGCCCCGTTGGCGTCTGCTCCGCCTTCTCCATTGCCGGAGCCTATCCATTCCGGCAGCAGGGGCAGCTTCGGTCCGCCGCTTCCTGCCGGGAACCGGAGCGGCCTCGATGTCACCGCGAACAGCAACGTGGTCATGAATCTGAATGTGAACGGCTATATCGATATGCGGATGATCGAGGAGATTAAGCGGATTGCGCGGGAGCAATTCGACGCGTCGTTCCGTTCGTTCGAGCGAAGCATCGCGAGCAAGCTGCCGCCGCCGAAGCCAATGCCGAAGCCGGTGGTTGCGGAAGGAGGCATGATGTCCTATTAGTGCGCGAAAAAGCAAGTTAGGCGGAGTCGAGCTGTTCGTTATCTCCGAGGAACCGGAATATTCGGTGCAGGTAAGCAGCCATAACATCGAGAAGGGCGGCATGGTCACCGACCATGTGCAGAGGGAGACGGTGAGCCTGCATTTGGAAGGCTTGCTGATCGGGCCGCAGGCCTCGAATTACAGGCATCGGCTCGTCACCGCGATGAATGAAGGGAAGCTGCTGCAATATAGCGGCCGCAATATGCTGTTGAATTGCGTCATTACGAGTCTGCGGACGACGCATGACAACTCGATCGCGAACGGCATGTCGTTCGCGATGACCTTGAAGCAGGTCAATCTCGTCAAGATCGCGTATGACAAGCTGCCGCCCAAGCGGAAAGCGGCCGTCAAGCCGAAGAGCCGCTCCGGCAAGCGGAATACGGCTTACCGGCCGAAGCCGGACGTTCATGTCGTGCGCCCCGGCCAATCGGTCAAAGATATCGCGGCCTACTACCAGGTCAGCGAAGCGGGGATTCGGGCCGGGATGAAGCTCGCCGGCATGCCGGGCATCGCGCAGGCGGGCATGATCGTGGCGCTGCAGACCGGGAAGAAATTACTGTCGGACCAGAGCAAGACGAAGGCCAAGGGCGATCCGATACGGATGTATCGGGTTCAGCCCGGCGACAGTTGGCCCTCGATCGCCAAGCAATTCGGAATCAGCGTAACGGCATTGCACGCCCTGAATTTCAAAAGGGTCAGCACCTATATGAGTCCGCCGCCAGGGACAGTCATTCGCGTAAAATGACGCGATCCCATTGGGAGAGCCCGCCCCGCCTGACGGGCGGCGGACAAAAGGGGGGAGAAGCATGGCAATCATCCGGATCGACAAAGATCTGATTCCCTACTCCTTCGATATGGACTTGGGGGAACGAACATACACGTTCGAAGTGCGCTACAATGCGGCGCATGATTATTTTACGGTGGATCTGTCCGAAGGGGATAAGCCGCTCGCGCTCGGCGTGAAGCTCGTGTGGGGAATGCCCTTGTTCGAGAGCATGGAGACGCGCGAGTTCCCGCTGGAGGTCATCGTGCCGTATGGCGACAATCCGGGAGAGTTGATTACTTGGGACACGCTGGGGCAGTCCGTGCACCTTCATTTGGGGGATGACGATGGAATACTTATATAAGCGCGGCTGCGAGATTCTGATCGGCGGATACCGCTTCACTTACGGCGACTTGACGATGAACGTCATTGCCGACTTCGACGACGACAAGGAGCCGGGCGAATCGACGGTGGAGATCTACAATTTGTCCAAGCATACCCTGGCCAATATTCGGACCGGCATGCGCGTCATCGTGAACGCGGGGTACGGCAAAGACCTCGGCACGGTGCTTCAGGGCCGCATTGTGGAGGTGCGGACGAAGCGGGAGCAGACCGAGCGGATCACGACGATACAAGTGAAGGATGACGTGGCGGTCTCCATCTATGAGATGGCGCATACGTACCGGCCCGGTACGAAGGCGAGCGAGATCATTCGCGATCTGCTGACGCGGGCGCAGATTCCGCATGGACCGGTAGATTTGGAGTCGGATCATGCCTATATGAAGGGCTTTATCGTGAAGGGCGATCCGGTGGACGCGATTCGCCGCGCGGCTTCCGCCTGCAAGACCGGCGTATATACGCGGCAGGGGAAGCTTTATTTTCAAGCGCAGAGCAAGGGGGGCGGCGGAAGCTCCATCGTCAGGCTGTCGCCGAAGAGCGGCTTGATCGGCAGTCCGCAGTCCTATGAAGAGAACAAGGAGGCCGGGGTCCGGGCGACATCGCTTCTGAACTACCGGCTGCATGCGGGGGCGGAGATCCGGCTCGTCAGCGAAGAGTTCGAGGGCGTGTACAAGGTGAAGCGGGGCAAGCATACGGTATCGGCGGAGCAGTTTTTGACTGAGGTGGACTTGGTCAAAATCTAGGCCGTTCATTTTGGCGAAATTGCAGTTGGAAAAGGAGGTGGCGCGCATTGGGAACGAATCGGGCGGTCAGCGCCCTGGAGGCCTGGATCGATCATAAGATGTCCGGCACGGCGGGCGCGCAGATCGGCACGGTTGTCCGTCTGTCGTCCGGGACGGCGGATGTGGAGCTGGACGGGGAAGCCGGCCTCATTCGGTATCAGCTTCCGATTGTGGAGCAGGCTCCGGACATCGCGATCGAGCAGGGGAGCCGCGTCCTCGTCGTGTTCACCGAGGCGGGCCAGAATGGCGGCGTCATTGTCGGAAAGGTGGCGGGATCATGAGAACGTGGGCGCTCCATGATGGAGATATTCGGGTATCCGATGGAGATATCGCCTGGATCGACGGGCGCGAGGAACTGGCGCAATCGGTCCGCATTCGGCTGAGCACCCGTCTGGGCGAATATTTTTTGGCGCCGGATATGGGGCTTGATCATGAGCGGCTCGTCGGCAAGCAGGTAAGCGAAGACAGCATTCGCGAGGCGATCATGCGCTCCATCGCGGATGAACCGCGCGTGCAGTCGGTGGAGGAAGTCACCGTGGAATGGGATGCGCGTTCGCGCACCGTGCAGGCGCATGTTCTGATGACGAGCGCGGACGGAGAGGAGGTTGAGCTTGTCTATGCTGACAGCAGCGGGATTGAAGCGTAAGACGTATCACGAGATTTATGAGGAAATGGTGGCCGGCGTGAGCAAACGGCTGGGCCAGGATATCAATTTGTCGGAGACGTCGCCGCTCGGCATGATGATGCAGGTGTTCGCCTGGCATTTGGCGGAGCTGTGGGAGGATGTCGAGCAGGTGTACCACGAGTCGTACATTCAATATGCGACAGGCGTCCAGTTGGATGCTTTGGCCGTATTCTACGGGCTGCGGCGGAAGCTGGAGCAGGCCGCGCACGGGCGCATTCAGATTACCGGAACCCCGAATTATACGGTGCAGCCGGGATTGCAGGTTGGCACGAAGTCGGGGGTCTGGTTCACCACGGACGAGGCTTGCGCGCTGGATGAGAGCGGCAAGGGCGCGGTCAAGGTGACGGCGATGGTGCCGGGCAGCGGCGGCAACGTTCCGGCGGGCGCGGTCACGGAGCTGCTTACTTCGGTGAAGGAGATTGCGGCGATTACGAACCCGGACAGCATGACCAACGGACGCGAGCGGGAAAATGACACCGAGTTCCGCGATCGGCTGCGGGTGGCGCGGGACGGCAGTCATGCCGCCACGGTGGACGCGATCGTATCGGCTCTGATGCAGCTTCCGGAAGTGAAGTCGGCGGCCGTGCGCGTCAACGACACGATGGAGACGAACGCGGAGGGCGTTCCGCCGAAGTCGATTCGCGCCTATGTGCATGGCGGGCAGCCGGAGCAGATTGCACGCACCCTTTTCGAGAAAAAGGCGGCCGGCATCGGCACCGACGGCATGGAGAGCGTCAAGGTGCGGGATGTGAGCGGGAACGAGCATGAGGTTCGCTTCAGCCGCATGAAGCTGCTGGATGCGCATGTGGAAGCGGCCGTCAAGACGGGGCCGCTTTTCCCGGCACGCGGCGAGGACGAAATCATTACCGCGATCGCGCAGTATATCGGCGGCGTCGGCGCGGATCGGCAGGATTATACCGGCCTGCCGCAAGGCTCGCGCATCGTGTACAGCCGCCTGCTGGCGGCGATTCAAAACGTGGATGGCGTCGAAGAAGTGATTGAATTGAAGGTGAAGCTGGGCACGGGCGACTGGGTCAGCGGCAACGTGGATATTCCGCTCTACGAAGTAGCCCGCGTGGCGCCGGAGCGGATCAAGGTGGCGGTAAGCGATGGTTAAGCTGGATGACGTGATGGCTTTGCTGCCGGATGTCATCGCTAAGGAAGACAGCCTTTTCGCCCAGCTTGTGAGCGTCTGGCTCGAACAGATGAACGAGATTCGCGCCACGGTGGAGCGCATCTCGGCCTGGAAGAGCATCGAGCAGGCGGAAGGCGCCGCGCTGGATGACATCGGCGGCAATCTGGGCCAGCCCCGCGGGCAGGCGACCGATGAGATCTACCGCATCCTGCTGCGCTCGAAGCTGGCCCGCCTGAATGCGAGCGGGGATATCGATTCCATCATCGGCGTGCTGGCCTTGGCCCTCAATGCCGATCCGTCGGTTCTGGCGATCCGGGAAAAGCAGAACGACGCCCATGATCCCGAGCCCGCGGCGATTCAGGTCGTCAAGGTTCCTTACGAGCAACTGAACCACGTCGGCATGAGCCCGGCGCAGTTCGTCCGCCTCGTCCAAAGCGTCACCTCCGCCGGCGTCCGCGTGGCGCAGGTGGATCTGTCGGGGACGTTCGAGCTGTCTTCCGTGGCGGACGAGCCGGAGCAGAGCGAGCATGGGCTGGCCGATGAAGCGATGACCGTCGGCGGCACGCTTGGGGATGTCTATACGCCGGGTCATGATTATCCGATTCCGGTGTAAGAGAGGTTGCAGCATACACTAGTAGTTTTTTACTTGAAGAAGTAGATTCCTGAAATGGTCTGAAACTTTTTCAATATATTCGATACGGGAGGGAGCCATATGGCATTTCAGAAGCCGCTTCCGGAGTGGAAGCAGCCCGGCATCCGGCCGCCGGAGTCCAAAATCAAAGAAGGCTACCAAGTTCTCGACAAGCCGCCAGCCGCCTGGATGAACTGGCAGATGAACACGACCTACGAAGCCTTGCAGGAACTGCAGGAAAAGGCGGCCGAGAAGGAAGACGTCTCGCAGGCTCTGGGAGAGGCAAAGGCGTATACGGACGAGAAAACAAAAAATTTAGAGGCCCCTGTCAAATCCGTAAATAGCAAGACGGGTGATGTGGTGCTTACTCCAGAGGATATTGGAGCTGTCCCAAAGATTGGAAACCCGACTATCTCAGGCAACTTATCGGTTACACAGAGAGTGCAATCAGCATTTCTTCAGGCTGAGAGCGCTGGAGGACTTGCTGGAATATTCGCGGCAAATGGAACTGTCTCAGCTCCCAAAGATGTATATGTGGAGTTCAAAACACGTGGCGTAAACGGCCCACGCTCAGGTTATATTGGCCTTCCCAACCCTGCGGCACCGGACGATATTGTATTGCATAGCGATAATGGGGGGATCAGTCTTCATGCACCAAATAAAAAAGTGCTGATCAATGGCATTGATGTAGTTGGAGAGTTGAACCAGGTAAAGCAATCTGGCGTTGATGCAAGAAGTAAAATAGCGGGTGCCATCAACGCCAAGGGGGTGCCGGCATCCGCGAATGATTCGTTTGAACAGCTTGTACAGAAGATAGGAAAGATTCAAACAGGGCAACTTATTGATGTATCGGCTTATCTTCAAATATGGGACGTCGGGTCAAAGACTGAAGTACTTTTTAAAATTCCATCAGGAACGAAAAAGGCTAGATATCTACCCTTTATGTCATCCTATGGTGAGTTGTGGAGAAGTTATTATGATACATCTGATGCTAATTTCGATATTAGTGTAAGAGATAGAACAGGTAAGAGAATCACGCTCTTAAGGTGTGATTATCCAAGTGATACTGTAATAAATATTTACCAACTTGATTTTAAAATCAGTGAAAGGTTGATTGAGGTTCACTCGAGAATGGATAATCAGCAAACACTGCGTCAAGAAACCGTGGCTATCCCTATGGATTTTGATATAGACTCAGAACTTGCGGTATGGGGTTATGTATACTCCTCGTCTTCGAAGGCACGTTCAACCATATCAATGAAAGGCTCTTTATTTGTTTAATTAAATTGGAGTTGATTGTTAGTAAGTAACGGTAAATTCATAAGACATAGCTTGAATAACAGTGTAAGCGCCACTCCATAGAGCAGGCGCTTTTTTCACGCCCTCGGACACCTTCCGGGGGCTATTTCAAGCAAAGGAGGGACCACACATGGAAAGACTGGACGTGCTTTTGAAGTCGGCCTTTGCGGCGGCGGGCGGGACGGCGGCGTTTTTGTTCGGCGGCTGGCCGGCCTTGCTGCAAGTGCTGCTTATCATCGTCGCGATTGATTACGTGACGGGCGTGATGGCCGCCGGAGCCGAAGGGCGGCTGCGCAGCAGCATCGGGCTGATGGGCATCGCGCGCAAGGTGTTTATTTTTTTCGTCGTGGCGGTAGCGCATCAGGTGGACAGCGTGCTGGGGGACCAGCATTTGCTGCGGGACGCGACGATTTTTTTCTATTTGGCCAATGAGCTGCTGTCGATCATTGAGAATGGCGGCCGCCTGGGCGTGCCGCTGCCGCCGGTCATCAAGCAGGCAGTCGAGGTGCTGCGCGGCAAGGGAGAGATTCGCGACAAGAACCAATAAGCAGGGTTCGCTGCCGCCAACGAGGCCGCAAGATAAACTGAGCGTTCAAAAGGCCGGTTTTGCGCCAAAGGGGACGGAATGCCGGGCTTTTTGAACAGCTATCCGAAGGGGAGGAATGACGAAGTGACTCCGCAGACGACTCTTATGGAACGTGTCCGCAAGGAATTGTATCGCAGAGCCTGGAGGCTGCAATACCGGGCGAAGGCGGCCCGCCACCGCGAGATCCCATGGGGGGCGGAATCCTTCGCCGCTCCCGATTTTACGGCGCAAGCCGACAACCGCATGCTCGTCCGGCAATTGCTGCAGGAACTGCCCCGCGACAAGGGGCGGGTTATTCTGTACAGCCTGTATATAGAGAACGAGACAGAGGTTCAGATTGCGAGGAAGCTGAATCTGAGCCAGCAGGCGGTGAGCAAATGGAAACGCAAATCCCTTCACCGGTTATATCAGAAGCTGAGCTCGCCGAATGGCTGAAACAGGCGCGGCAGCATGACAAGGATGCTCTGTTGCGCTTGATTCGCTATTTCGAACCCGACATTCAATATATGTGCCGCTTCATGCTCATGCCGAAGGAGGATGCGGAGCAGAGCCTTCGCCTGGAGCTGATCGATCTGCTGAAGCATGCCGAGGTATAAGCCTATACGAGGAACTATGGTCATGAGGACAGCCGCTGCCGAGGAAGGTTGCGGCTTTTTTCTTTTCAACACAAATGAGAGGATGACAACACGATGAGTCTGGACATTAAGCAGCGGCTGCTCCCCGACGGGCGGCCGAACAAGCCGAACCGGCCGATGAAGCCGCAATATATTACGATCCATAATACGGACAATCCGGCCCCCGGCGCTACCGCCGAGGCGCATTCCCGCTATATTTTGAATGGAAGCGGCGGGACGAAGAAAAGCTGGCACTATACGGTTGACGACCGCGAGATCTATCAGCATTTGCGGGAAAATGAGCAGGGCTGGCATGCGGGGGACGGCAACGGCCCCGGCAATCTGTTATCGTTTGGGGTCGAGATCTGCATGTACGAGGGGATGGATGAGCCGAAGGCCTGGCGGCGGGCCGCGGAGCTAATCGCCCGGTTGGCGGAGAAGCACGGCATCGCCATGGAGCGAATCGTTCCGCACCGACACTGGAGCGGGAAGGCTTGCCCGTCGCGTGTGCTGCCGCGCTGGCAGGAGTTTATGAAGCTTGTAGAAGAGCAGCGGGAAGGACAAGGCCAGCCCGAGGAGCGGGATTATGCGGGCCACTGGGCCGAATCGTCGATCCAGTATGCGATCGCCCATGGGGTGATGGCGGGCCGCGGTCTCGGGTTTGCCCCGAATGAGCCGGTCACGCGTGCCGAGCTCGCTGTCGTCGTCGAGCGCCTGTGCAAGCAAATGAAAGCATAGCCCCTCTTTTGCCATGAGGCTATCCGGTTCTATCGCCATACTTTGGAAAATGGTAACATAGAAAAACCATGCTCATTGTATTTGCCATGGATTCCATGTTTTTCGCACGAAGGCAGACGACTTGGTTGAGGCGTTGGACAAGATTTCTCCATACTCGCGAACATGGGATGCATCCGCTGGATTCTGCTATCTTCTTCACGGAGATGGGACTCACTTTATATCGTTCCCGGGTCTTTACCGAGAAAGATTTGGAGGAAGAGTGGTTTTTGGCCCAGTCGCTGGATGCTCAGGAGGATGATAAGAGGTTTTTCTATTTTGAAACGGTCTCGGCAGGCGAATGGAGTTATGATGAGAGACTTAAGGAGTTGGAGGAACCCGCACACGATCCCGAACCCACTATCGAGGAGAGCCCTGCATCCGGGACAAAGAGCAGCGAAGATTTGATTTTGGAGCTGAAAAGAAAGCATGGTCTCATCTAGGGATTGTCGATTGCCCCCGCAAGTATAGGCCGCCCCTATCCGGTACAAGCTAAAAGGATGAAGCAGTGTTGCCTCTCAACAACTTTCATTAACGGTCCCAACTTTTCTACCTGGCAGCAACAGGTTGTTGCCGGTTCAAGAGTTGTATGGGGGGTCAACACTGTTTCTGTAGACCCACACGGGATCCGTCTGATACGATAGTAACTCAACATGAGCGCTGATAAACTTTAACAGCTCGGTGACAGTTGGGCGGAGAGATAGCGGGGGAGGGCTTGACCGTGAGTGCGGATGTATACGCGGATATGAAGCAGGGAGAAAAAGGGGCATGGATTAGCATTGCCGCTTATATTGCCTTGTCCGGCGCCAAGCTGTTGGTTGGCTGGATGTATCAGTCGCAAGCGCTGCAGGCCGACGGGTGGAACAACCTGACCGATATTCTCGCTTCGGCGGCCGTCCTTATCGGTCTGCGCATCTCGCAGAAGCCGCCGGATCGGGATCATCCGTACGGGCATTTGCGGGCGGAGACCATCGCGGCGCTGATCGCGTCCTTCATTATGGCGACGGTTGGCATTCAAGTCATTTTGTCCACCGCGCGCTCCTGGTTCGCCGGGGAAGAGAGCAGCCCGAGCCCGGTTACCGGCTGGGTCGCCTTGGGCAGCGCGGCCATTATGCTTGCCGTCTATGCCTACAACAAGCGTCTCGCGACCCGGATCCGCAATCAGGCTCTTATGGCGGCGGCACAGGACAACCGCTCCGACGCCTTCGTCAGTATTGGCGCAGCCATCGGTATTTTCGGCGCCCAATTCGGCCTCAACTGGCTTGACCCGCTGGCGGCCTTGACCGTCGGCCTTCTGATTTGCAAGACGGCGTGGAATATTTTCCGCGAGGCCACCCATACGTTAACGGACGGCTTCGACGAAGCGCAGCTGGAGCGGCTGCGGAAGACGGTGGAGAGCACGGAAGGCGTGCGGGCGATTCGCGAGGTGAAGGCCCGGCTGCATGGAAGCCTGGTGCTGGTTGATGTCGTCGTGCTGGTCGATGCGGGATTGAGCCTGGTGGAGGGCCATCGCATCTGCGACGATATCGAGCAGCGGATGCAGCGCAAGCATAATATCGCCCATGTTCACGTTCACGTCGAGCCGATGGTGTCCGGGGCGGAGCAGCGGCCGCAAGGCCGGGCGGCTCATTAAGCGGATGCCTTGCCGGGAATCATGTTCTTGTTACGGAAAAGCGTTCGGAAGACTCTGATTCGGTTCAGACTCTTTTGAACGCTTTTATGCGATCGAGCGGATCAGAGGATTTCTTTTCAAAAAAAAAAGATTGACAAAAGTCTCCATTTTTAAATATGATTACGTTAACAAACATTCCTAATAATGGTTGTTGATGTTCGATGACCTCTTCTATTATGGCGAAGCAATTCTCCTACATACCCGCTTGGCCGATCGATTTTGCTTTGCGATAAAGAAAATCCGGGTCCGAAAGGGGAGAAATAACGTAGTCTGATTCGTTTAATTTCAAGCACACTCCAATTGCAGCATTCTCTTTGCCGCCAGGCCGCTGCAAGCGATTTCCCTTCGCTTCATGTTCTCAACCCTTGCCCTTCTTCCGATTTGCCCATCACCTGTGAAAATGCCCTTCTATTTGTTTTTCACTCCCATATTCAACAGAAACAGCATGGTAAAGAAGCCGAAAAAAGAATAAGAAAAGAGGTTGATGCGAATGAAAACAAGATTTTTATCGGTTTTCGTCTCTTTCTTGCTGCTTGGCTCGCTTGTGCCCCCGTTGGCCTCCGCCGCTCAAAACCATACGATCTCTTCGGGGTGGAACTTATATTCTATCACTTTTGCGAGTGCGGACAATGACAACGGACTCTGCGCGCAAGGGGCCAAAAACTGGACGGCGGCTGCGGGTACGACCATGACGGAGAACTCCTCGTCCAGCAATAAATGCTATTACCGAGACTTTCCTGAGTCATGGTACGGTCTGTACAGCAAATATAGCTCCTACTTTACCATTAAGGTGAATAAGAGGCTGTTGGCCCGCGATTTCCCGAATCAAGTCTGGAACGCCAGTCTCAGCTCCACGACTCACGAATTCGGGCATGCTCAATTTCTGGGGGACCATGATACGGCGGGCGAGGGAGTGTACGGAACCACGTCCATTATGAGCTACAACCGCAATCGCGCCACGATGACTACGCCTCAGTCTCACGATTTGAGCGACCTTAAGCAATTAAGAAATTCTTCTGTCGCGCCGGCCTCGGCGGATGAAGCGGTCTTGGCGGATTTTCCTTACTATCACATTGAAGAAATGCTTGATGGGAAAACCGATTTGGTTGTCGTTGCACGAGTCGATTCCGTGAGTGAAATCCGGGAAAACGGAGCCGATCCGCTGGCTTCGCATCAAGAGGCTGTCTTGCGAATTGATGACACCTTGTATGGTGAGGCAGAGTCGCCATCGATTCAGCTCTATCAATCCGTGGACAAGGTGAAGGCCGGCCAGCAATATTTGCTCTTTCTCTCTTACCGGCCGGATATCGGGCAGTATGTCGTATCCGATGGCGCCTCCCAGACGCTAGTTAATCAAAACCAGCTAAAATCGAAATGGAATGAAGCAGCCTCCGACAAAAAGCTGACGGTAAACATCAAGGGCATCAAAGGCCAATACTCGAATGACGAGCTGCGCCAGCTTTTGAACGTGAAGTATAAATAATCAGATTTGACCGGGAAAAGAGAAAAGCGTGCAGAAAGACTCGGAGATCGAATCCGATTCGGACTGCACGCTTTTTTGCGCCCGGACTAGGAGAGGGACCCGTCCGCCTCCGCTTCCAGGACCGCGATGAATTCATGCGGCTGATCGAGGCAGAGCGCGACATGCTTCAGGTTGCGGCAGCTTCCGAACCGGCCCATGACGGAGACGGGGGCGGCCAGCTCCAGCATGATGTTCGGCGTGCCGAACAAGGGGGCGGCCGTATGGCGCAGTTCGTCATTCGGCAGCGGTTCCTTCAACAGCCGGACGGCGGCAAGCCGATCCCGGGGGATATCGGTCCAGATATCATGCGCGATGCGGATTCGGATGAGGCGTTCCGTCACCAACACCGGGTTCAGCTTCGTCAGGCGGTAATCCGCGATTAGGACGAAGATGAGGTACACGTTGGAGAGCGACAAGATCCATGCCGCTGCCGCAGACCATAGGTGCACGAGAAAATGCAGGCCGATTCCTTCCAGGACGAGCAAATGGATGGCCCCGATGACGATGACCAGCATGCCGGACTGCTCCGTTGCGCTGAAGGCGGCTGCGTTCTCTGGCCTATGCGGCTTTTTCCGCCAGCTGAGGAAGGCATGGTAGCCGATGGAGGCTTCATGCGCGAGCAGCCGTCCCAGCTTCTCCGAGGATGCCGTCCCGGCGAAGGCCAACCGGATGGCATCGACGGGAGAAGCGCCGCCGCTCCGCGCTTGGCGCCAGGCGGCTCGAACCCGCGACGCACCGTAGAGCGCATATGCCGCCAGGCCGATTCCGGCGCCAAGCGCGGCCGAGTCAAGCGCCAGCCGGAGATCGCTTCCGTGAATCGGCACGAACAGCCGGGCTGCGGCATAACCGGCGAGGACGGCGGCGAGGGCCCGGGCGAAGGCTACCAGCCTCCCATTGCCCGTCCGGCGCAAGCCTAGCCAGAACACAAGCAATGGCGCCACGAGCATGAAATCGAGCGCTACTCCCAGGGATAAGAGCGAAGGCGGCGACGGGAAAGTGAACAGCATGGAAATATCGGCGGCCACGACCAATAATAGAATGAGAAATGGCCATGAAATGGAATTTCGAGCTATCCGTACCATCAAAACACTCCTCTCCAGTTCATCAATCGTTTTCTATAATATACCTCAATTCCCTGGTGAATAGTTACAAAATATTCTTTTTTCTTACTAGTAATAGGTATATTGACCTAGATAAAGTTACAATTTTGTCTATTTTTAAGCAGATTGTCGGATGGCTTCCTTTGTCCGGCTCTATTTATAATTAGGGCAAGTTGTTTATGGGATGTCATAACATTTTTAGTATAACTATTAAAATATGCTATTCTTTGACATCTTGTTCATATGAACAACAACTCAATATTCCGTTGCAACGTCACATTACAGCATGGTCAGGACAACAAGGAGGATGACATGAAAAAACAACTACTGCTAGGATTATTGATGGTTACGATGGCCGGACAAGTATTCGCGGGGGGATCTCACGCGGCGGCAGCTCCGCAAGCCGCAGCTGCGACGGCACAGGCCGCTGCGAGCATTCAGAAGGGCGACATCATTGCTTCCGTTAATCTGCGCACAAGTCCTTCCACTTCGGCGTCGGTTATCCGCTTAATGAAGAAAGGCGAGACAGTCGCTATTTTGGACAAGCATAACAGCTACTGGTACAAAGTTCAGGATGACAAAGGCAATACCGGATATATAAGCACGAGCAGCAAATACATAAAGGCGGGCGCATCCTCTGCAGGCAATCCGCCAGCTGACAAGCCTTCGGTCAGCACTCCGGGAGCCAGTGAAGATTCCCAGACGGCCTCCGCTTCTAGCCGGGCGGCCAAAATCGAGAAGGTGATCCAGGTCGGCAACAAATATTTGGGCACGCCATACGAATTCGGCTCCAACCGGAACAGCACCAAAACGTTTGATTGCTCCGCCTTCGTAAGACAAGCGTATAAGGAAGCGCTCGGCATCGTGCTGCCGACGGATTCCCGCAAGCAAGGAAGCTGGATTAAGTCCAATTCCACGCCGAAGACAAGCATCAGCCAACTGAAGCGCGGCGATCTCATGTTCTTCATGTCCTATAAAGGCTCCAAGGCCTCCGCTTATAAAAACGTCAACAAGAGCACGGAGCGGATTACGCATGTCGGGATTTACTTGGGAGACGGCAAAATTTTGCATACGTACTCCAAAAAATCGGGCGGCGTCCGGGTCGACAATGTGCTCAACACCGCTTGGGAGCATCGCTTCCTGTTCGGCGGCAGCGTGCTGAAATAAGTGGGGAATAGGAAAAGAGGCCGAAGGGCCTCTTTTTTTATACGTGATAGAGTGTCCGAAGCGCGGGCATGGCGCTAGTTCACCGGAACTTGGGCGGCTCCTTCTTATGCTCGTCGATGACCGGCATCGTCCGGTACTTCTTCGTGCGCGCGAGCCGGACGGCCCCGAAGGAGCTGGCGGCGCCGAGCGGGAGCAGCAGCGCGATCGCCGCGTATTGGGGAACCGCGCTCCCGGCGACGACATAGGCGATGACGAGGACCATCAGCGGCGTATAATCGAGATAGCGGACAAGCCAGTGCCGCCGTCCCCAACGGCTCTCTACGATGCCGAAGCAGATGAAGCCGGCAATAATCAGCGCGGCGAACAGGAAGGAACTCGTTATCCAGCCGAGCGTCCTGGCGAGCAGGGCCAGTCCAATGATAATATAGCCTGCGAACCCTACCGGGGTGAACATCATAAGCGAATCATTCCTTTATATTCAATATTGCGGATGCTGCGTCAGAGCAAATCAATGACGGCGCGCGGGCAGCCGTCCGGCTTCATGGCCGGGGAAGGCCCGAGCTGCCGCTTCTGCCGGAGCGTCTCGTAGTGCTGACTCAAATCGTGGAACCAGCGGTCGATCGTCTCCCGCGATTCCAGCATTTCCCCTAGGCCGTGCTCGATGAAGAAGTCGCAGTTCTCCTCCTCCTGGCCGGGAATCGGCGCATGGAACAGCATCGGTATGCCCTTCATCATCCCTTCCGTGCAGGTCATGCCTCCCGGCTTCGTAATAAGCAGGTCGGAAGCGTCCATCAGCATCGATACTTCCTGGGTATAACCGAAAATCCGGATATTCGGATGCTGGAAGATCGGGTCCTGCTCGATCCGGTGCATCGCCTTCTCATTGCTTCCCATACAGAGGAGAAGCTGAATCTGATCCCGGTACTTCGTCATATAACGCAGCAGATCCTCGTCCAGAGCGAGTCCCCAGCCTCCGCCCATCAGCATGACGGTCGGGAGCGGCTTCAAGCCGAGCCGCTGCTGCGCTTCCGCTTGCGGACAGCGCTGCCAGAACTTCGGGTGGACGGGAATGCCAGTGACAATGATCTGATCGGGGGAGATGCCCCGCTGAATCAGCTTCTGCTCCACCTCGGGGGCCGAGACGAGATATTTGTTCACTTCCGGCGTGATCCAGGTTCCGTGCGCGTCATAGTCGGTGATCAGCGTATACAAAGGAATGCCGAATCCGGCCCGCTTCAGCCGGGAGACGACGATATTGGGAAACGGATGAGTGCAGACGATGGCATCCGGCCGCAGCTGTCTGATGACATGAGAAGCTTGCGTATAGAATATGCGATGCAGAGCCGATTGCGTAACCCGGTTCAACGATTTTTCATATTGCTTGCGGTAGAGCATGCCGACGAGCTTCGGAGATACGCTCACCGTCTTGCGATAGGCCGCAAAAATTAAGGGAGCGACCGTTGGGTTCAAAAATTTGCCCAGCTCCATGACGCGGGTCTGCACTTCCGGCGCCAGCTGCCTGATCCCGACGGACAATGCATAGGCTGCCTGCGTATGTCCGGTTCCGAAGCCTTCGGACAACAGAAGAATTCTTTTCTTTCGCATATTCTCACCTACTCTCATTATAACCGGAAAATGAAATGGAAGCATCTTATTGCACTCGTTATTGCACTCGGAAATGCCAACGTCAGGCGCGGCCCGGAAGCTGTCAAAGTTGAAAACAGGCCGGATTTGTGCTATGTTCAATAGTATAAAGGAAATGACCGGAAAATTATATTGGTCATTTAGTCACATCAGCCTCCCGTCGGGGGGAAGGAGGCGGAGTACATGTCCGTTGACCGCCGTAAGCTCATCGTAGATGCGGCTGCCCAATCCTTTGCCTTGTTCGGCTATAAGGCGACCACGATGGATCAAGTCGCCAAGATCGCCAAGGTAGGGAAGGGGACGATTTACACGTTCTTCACGAACAAGGAAGAACTCTTTGATGAAATTTTACAACAATTGATTATGGAAATGAAAGGGATTGCCGACCGAGAAATTCAGGAAGACAAGCCTTTCTTCGACAATCTGTATCGCGTCCTTGATCGGGTGCTTGAATTCCGCGGCCGCCATGAGCTCGCCATCAAGCTCTCGCAGGAAGTCCGCGATCTGGGCACGCCCATGGCCCGCGAGGCGATTCAGAAGCTGGAGAACGAGCTGCTCGCCTACATAGAGCGCCAAGTGCGCCTCGCCATGGAGAAGGGCGAGGTGAAGGGGCATAACGCGAGGATTGTCAGCTTCGTCATGCTGCAGATGTACAAGGCGCTTACGACGGAATGGAACAAGCTGTACGATCCGCTTGACAAGGAAGAGATTAAGTTCCATTTCCGGCTTCATTTTATGGAAGGGCTTGCTCCATAGAACTTGCCGGCTACTATAGAGGAGATACCCGGTTTGCGGCCTGCAAGGCTGCCGCCGGGTATCTTTTTGTTGCTCCTCCGGGATCTGGAGGATAGACCTGAAGATATGCATACTTTTCCCGTGCAAACCGAAAGCGCTCTCGCGCTAGATGGCTTACATTGTTGCTATGATGTAAATCACACAGCCAAAGGGGGTGAAGGAATGAGCACAACAATATGGTCGGCATCCGAGATGGAGCATTACCGGAAGAACGGGTACCTCCTTCGCAAAAAGCCGCTCTTCGGCCCGGAGGATTTTGCCGAGCTCACCGGCATATTCGAGGAGCAGTTGGCGCAAAAGGGCGACAAGCTGTCCGATGAGCTGGATACGCCGCATTTCCGGGATGAGCGGCTGCTGCGCTTCCTGCTTAGCGATGAAGTGCTGGACGTGGTCGAGCCGCTGATCGGCCCGAATATCGGTTTGTGGTCGAGCCATTTTATTTGCAAAGACCCGTACACAGGGCGCGCGACACCATGGCACGAGGATTCGGCCTATTGGACAGGCCGTCTGGACCGCTTCGACAAGATCGTGACCGTCTGGCTGGCCATCGATCGAAGCACGAAGGAGAACGGCTGCATGCGGGTCATTCCCGGCACCCATGACAACGGGTTCTCGGAATATGTGGACGCGGACGGGAAGGAGAACCTGTTCCCGGCCCGGATCAAGCATGTGGAAGAGTCCGCAGCGGTATACTTCGAGCTGGAGCCGGGGGAATGCTCGCTGCATGATTCCCGGATTATCCACGGCGCGGAGCCGAACCGGAGCGCGCACCGCCGCTGCGGGTATACAATGCGTTACTTCTCGACCGAGGCGAAGGTGATTCCGGAGAACAACCATGGCTTCAAAATATGGCTGGCCCGGGGCAAGGACATTGCGGGCAATCCGTTCTGCAACGTATAATAAGCGCAAAGCTTGAAGGAAAGAGGGGATGGGAATGAGCCATGCGGCGCCGGAGCGGCTGCGCAATGAACAATATATGTCGCTCTCGTCCCCTTTTCGCATTTTCCGCCATCATATCGATGCGCGGATCGAAGTGCATTGGCATGAATTTTTTGAGCTGGCGCTTGTGGCAGGCGGACAGGGCATTCATGCGGTGAATGGAACCTCCGTCCCTTTGCGGAGAGGGCTTCTCTTTCTGATGACGCCCGCGGATTTCCATGAAATCATCCCGGATCCGGGACAGCGCATCGATTTATATAATGTCATTTTCTCGGAGCCGTTCATCCGGCCGGAGCTGTTCCGGCAGCTGTTCTCTCAACGGGGCGACTCCTGCGTATGGCTGGGGGAAGAGGCATTCCCGGCCTTCGAGGCGGAGTTCGCCCGGATGTGGCGCGAGAGCGAGCATTGGCAGGAGGGCAGCGAGTTCATCGTTCAAGGGGCGCTGGAGCGGGTGTTGATCGACCGGGAACGTCTATGCAGGAACGGGAGCGAGAAGCAGGAGATGGCGGGTCCCTTGCAAGAGCCGCCCGGCGACGAGGCGCGGCGGCTGCATCCTTCGATTGTCAGTGCCGTAACCTACATTCAGCATCATTTTCGGGAACCGCTGACGCTGGCGGAGGTGGCAGCCCACGCCGGATTATCCGCTAATTATTTCAGCGAATGCTTCAGCAAGCAGGTCGGGGCCTCATTCCAGTGCTATGTGCAGGAGCGGCGGCTCCAATTCGCCCATTCCCTGCTGTGCGTGACGGCCCTTCCGGTTACGGAGATCTGCTATGCCTCCGGCTTCGGCACATTGAATCATTTTGAACGAGCCTTCAAAAAGAAATACGGGCGGGCGCCGCGCCATCTGCGGAAGGAGCGGAACTCCCGGCCTGGCCATAGCCGAACGAACAGCCCCGGCGGATAACGTTGCCGCGGTTTTTTTGTGTTGAATGGCGCGGCCGACGGCCCGGTGTGAGGGATGCCGATGGATATAGGAAAGAAGCCCTAAATCGATAATCTCGGCTTATATTTTTATGCCATGAGGTAACATTTTGGCGTCTTTTGTCCGTTATATAATCTATCAGTAATTTGTCTATTAGTTAGTGCAAAGCAAGGCTGGAAGGGAGAAGATAACGAGTGAACCCAACGTGGAAAAAAACATCGTGGCTCAGCATCGTGTTGGTATGCGCGCTAGTGATCGGCTTGCTGCCGTTTCATGGAGTGGCTAACGCAGCGGATACGGTGACCGACGTCCACTTTGAATCTGATGTATCGCCGGTTCATGTCATCGTGGAGGGACAGTCCGTTCAATTGAAGCTGATCGGCACGATTAAGGGAGAACAGAAGGACGTGACCGGACTGGCGGACTGGAGCTCCTCCAACCCGAGCGCGGTCACGGTTGACGCCGGATGGGTAAAGGGCGCCGGCAAGGGAACTTCGGAGATTACGGCGAAGTACCAAGGGTATACGTTGAAGAAGACGGTCGTCTCCAACTATATGTATGATGAATTGAGCATACGTTCCGCGGACACCGGCGTAGATATCGACAAAGAAACGACGCTTTATCTCGGCATGAAGCCGAATTGGAAGGCGTTTGCTTTTGACAAGGAAGGCAATACGGAGAACGATGTAAGCTCCGACGCTTCCTGGAGCTCTTCGAATTCGAGCGTCGTCGACGTGAACAAGGGCAAGCTTACGCTGAAGAGCAAGGGTGAAGCCGAGCTCACGGTGAAGTATAAAGGCTTAAGCAGCAAAATCAAGATCAAGGTCGAGCTTCCGTACGAAGAGCTGACATTGTCTCCGGACAAGCTGATTGAATTCGAATTCGGCGACGCGGCGGTCAACGTGATCGCGAAGGCGAAGACGAAGGACGGCAATCTGGAGGATGTAACGGACAAGGCGGAGTGGTCGACGAGCGACAGCGGCGTCGCGGAAGTGAAGGACGGTTCCGTCAAGCCGATCGGCGTCGGCACGGCTACGATCACGGCCGCTTATCTGGGCGCGACGAATTCGGTTACGGTCGTTGTCCGTCCATCATACCAGGCGATGCGCATCTCGCCGGACAAGAAGCAGACCATGCTCCTGGGCGACGCGCCGCTCCAAGTGCAGACGTTCGTGCTGAACTCGGCCGATACGCAGGAAGAGGTCACGCATCTGGCGGAATGGACTTCGAGCAATGTGATGGCTGTGACCGTCGAACAGGGCCGGGTCTATGCCAAGGCAGCCGGCACGGCGACCGTGACGGCGAAGTACAAAGGGCTCTCCAAATCGGTTGAAGTGAATGTCATTCCGGCGATCGAGAAGCTGAAATGGCCGGAGGAAGATAAGGATAAAGATAAAGACGGCATCCGCAAGATGGATATTTATATGGAAGAATCTCAGAGCCTGCCGAAGGTAAGCGCGGTTACGCTGGGGGGAGACACCGTAGATGTATCCGATCTGGCGGTATGGACAAGCTCCAACCCGGGCGTCATCTCTATTAAAGACGAGAAGATGAAGGCGGAGACCCGAGGAACGGCGACCCTCACCGCGACCGTGCGCGGTCATGAGATCTCGATGGAAGTGACCGTGAAGCGCAAGGCGCTCATTCTCCAGTCGAACACGACGGAGATGAATATCGTGACGGGACGGGAGCAGGCGGTCCCGGATGTGACGGTCATCTATATGAACGGGGATGAGGAGAATATCACCTCCGAAGTGAAATGGGAGTCGAGCTCTCCGAATCTGATTGTCGTGGGTGGAAAGATCAAAGGACTGGTGGCAAGCAAGGTGACGTTAACCGGAACCTATGCCAATGTCAAAGTATCGGTTAAAGTCACAGTCGAAGAAGAGGTCGTCCGCTTCGAGATTGAACCGGAGAACCTCGCCTTGAATGTGAAGAAAAGCCAGAGCATCAAGGTAACGGGTTACTACAAGAACGGAAAGAAAGTTTCCCTCGGGTCCAAGGTGAATTGGAAGTCGGACAACGAGAAGGTAGCGACGGTGAAAGGCTCGTCCGTCAAGGGCGTCGCCATCGGCAGCGCGCTGCTGACCGGCGAGTTCCAGGGACAGAAGCTGGAAGTTCCGGTGACGGTGAAGCCGAAGCTGACGAAGCTGATTGCCGAGCCGGGCAGCCTGAAGCTGACCGCCGGCCAGAAAGCGAACTGGAAGGTGAAGGCGATCTACGACACCGGGGAAGTCGTCGATGTCACTTCCTCCGTCACGTTCGTGCCGTCCAACACGAAGGTGAAGGTAGAGCGGGGCAGCGTGCAGGGCGTGTCCAAAGGCTCGACCAGCGTGAAGCTGACCTTCGAGGGCAAGAGCACGTCGCTGCGTGTCAGCGTCAAATAAAGGAATCATGCATGCACGGCCTGCCGGCTTCCTGAGAAGCGGCGGGCCGTCTGTGTATAATGGCCCAGCCTCGTCGTGGAAGTGAAAACCGCGTCCCGGCCTTTTTGCATGGGCAGCGGATTCAAATCCCGTCTTGTCGTTCACGGCAGATGTGCTACAATATCATTATTTCATGGTAACGGACTATTCGTCCCTGGCCAAGGGATGGCGACACGAAAGAAGGAACGCAAAACATGATGGTTTATGGCCTTATGCTCGTCATCGCATCCGCATTCACGCATGCGTTGTGGAACTTGTTCGCCAAGCGAAGCCTGCACAAGGAATCGTTCTTGTTCTCGCTTCATGCGGTTGCCACGGTTTTGTTTTTGCCTTTTTTTATCCGCGATTTGATGGTGATGAACTGGACATGGGGACACGCGCTGCTCCTTATCGTCTCCTTCCTGCTGCAGGGAACCTATTTGTATCTGGTGTCCCAGGCATACAAGGTCGGCGAGCTGTCGCAGGTGTATCCGATGATGCGGGGGACGGCCGCGCTGCTCGTGCCGCTTGTCAGCGTCTCTCTCTACGGGGAGAGCATGTCGGTGATCGGCTGGATCGGGTGGAGCCTGATCGTGGGAGGGCTTTTCGGCCTGAGCGGCATGCTGTCCGTGAAGCAGAAGGATAAGTCTTGGTGGGTTGCGCTTGCCTTGACCACCTCGGTAGGCATGTGCACCGCGGCATATACCTTGACCGACAAGGCCGTTGTCGAATTTTTCAGCCCGCTGGGGCTGATCGAGATTTCGAATCTCGGGGCCGTTATCTTCCTGGCGCCTGCCGTGAAGCGGGCCGGGCTGCTGCGGCGAGAATGGCGCGCGAACTGGAGCACGATCGGCCTCGGCGCCGTTATTTCTCCGGGCTCGTATCTGCTCTTCCTGTTCGCGATGACCTTGGGGCCGCTGGCTCATCTGGCGCCGATACGCGAATTCAGCATTGTTATCGGTACCCTTCTCGGTTATTGGATTCTGAAGGAGAAGCAGGGCAAGAAGCGGCTGGTCGCATCGACGATTGTCGCGGCCGGAATGGCCTTGATCAGCATGTGGGGCTAAGCAGGCAGCAATCGATAGCAGACTGGAATCGGAGACTGTGTCTTCCGCAGAACGGGAGGCGCAGTTTTTTTTATTCACATATACGCATAAAAATACGATGTATACAGGAAATGATTAGGAGTATTCTTGTGAATTAATTAATTATATGTAGAATTGTGCAAAATAATTATCAATGGGTGCAAATCCTGCACGAAGATGCAAATTTAGTGTTAAATATTGATAATATAGGCGTGATCCCGATATCCGAAGAAGTTATCGGATCCATAAAAACATTCAATTGCTCTAAAAAAAACATGATGATAAAATGATGAAACAATACAAATGCATAAATATGTGATTTCGTATGTAGAGAATACATTTTCATCAGGAAAGGACGGTGCCCTCATGAAGCCGAATGATTTCCCTCCACGGCAAGGCTTGTATGATCCCCAATTCGAAAAAGATGCATGCGGCATGGGCTTTGTCGCTCATATCAAGGGCAAGCGGTCCCATGATATCGTCCGGCAAGCGTTGGGCATGCTCGTCCGGATGGAGCATCGCGGCGGCCAAGGCAGCGAGCCGAACAGCGGGGACGGCGCAGGCATCATGCTTCAGCTGCCCCATCATTTTTTCGCGCACACGATGGCCGCGCAAGGAGTAGAGCTCCCTCCGCCCGGAGACTATGCCGCCGGCATGCTTTTCCTCTCCCCGAATGAGGCGATTCGTGCCGGACAGGAGGCGGATCTCGGCAAGCTGATTGAGGAAGAAGGGCAGACGCTGCTCGGCTTCCGGACGGTGCCAGTGAATGCGGATGGGTTGGGGGCCACCGCCCTCGGAGCGATGCCGTGCATCCGGCAAGTTTTTATCGGCCGCGGGAAAGCGCTGGGGGAAGGAGCGGGAAGCCCGCTTGAGTTCGAACGGAAGCTGTATGTGATCCGCAAACGGGCGGAGCGTATGATTCGTTACGCGGTCGGCGCAGGGGACGGCGCGATGTACATCGCGAGTCTGTCCAGCCGCACGATTGTGTACAAAGGGATGCTGACGACGGAGCAGCTCGGCCGTTTTTATTTGGATTTGCAGGAGGAGTCGCTGGATACGGCGCTGGCGCTCGTGCATTCGCGCTTCAGCACGAATACGTTCCCGAACTGGGAGCGGGCGCATCCGTACCGTTACATGATTCACAACGGGGAAATCAATACGCTCCGGGGCAATGTCAATTGGATGAATGCCCGCGAGAAGCAATTCGAATCCGAGGCGTTCGGCGTCGGACTCGAGGAGGTCCTCCCGGTCATCCAAGGGGACGGCTCCGATACGGGCATGTTCGACAATGCGCTGGAGTTTCTCTACCTTGCTGGCCGGCCGTTGTCCCATGTCGCCATGATGATGGTGCCGGAGCCATGGGCCAATGACGGGCGGATGGACGAGGCGAAGAGAGCGTTCTATGAATACCACAGCTGTCTGATGGAACCGTGGGACGGACCGGCCGCGATGGCGTTCACCGACGGGGTCCAGATCGGGGCGATTCTCGATCGGAACGGGCTGCGCCCTTCCCGCTACTGGGTGACGAAGGATGACGTGATTATTCTCTCTTCGGAGACCGGGGTCGTCGAGATCGCGCCGGAGCAGGTGCTCCTCAAGGATCGCCTCCGCCCGGGACGGATGCTGCTGGTCGATACGGAGCAGGGCCGGATCATTTCCGATGAAGAGGTGAAAGCCGCTATCGCGGGGGCACAGCCGTACCGGCAGTGGCTGGATGAGCATCTCGTCGATCTCGAAGAGGTGCCGGACGCCCCGCGGATCCCCGGGCCGGAGCATGTAAGCGTGCGCCGCCGCCAGCAAGCGTTCGGCTACACGTTCGAGGATCTGCGCAAGGTGCTGGAGCCGATGGCGTCCAGCGGGGTGGAGCCGATCGGCTCGATGGGCTATGATGCGCCGCTGGCCGTGCTGTCCCGCCGCCCTCAGCGATTGTACAACTATTTCAAGCAGATGTTCGCCCAGGTCACGAATCCGCCGATCGATGCGATTCGGGAAGAGATCGTGACGGCGACGGACACGACTATCGGTCCGGAGCGGAATCTGCTGGCGCCGGGGCCGGAGAGCTGCCGCCACATCAAGATCGAGAATCCGATCTTGTCGAACGAGCAATTCGCGAAGCTGCGGCATATCCGCTTGCCTGGCTTCCGGGCGATCACGCTGCCGATCTTGTTCGAGGCGTCCCGGGGAGCAGACGGACTGCGCGAAGCCCTTCAGACGATGTGCGAAGCGGCGGATCGGGTCATTGCGAAGGGACATAATCTGCTTATTCTGTCCGACCGGGGCGTCAGCGAAGAGGAAGCGGCCATTCCGGCCCTTTTGGCGGTATCCTGCCTGCATCACCATCTCATCCGGCAGGGGACGCGGACGAAGGTCAGCCTGCTGCTGGAATCGGGGGAGCCGCGGGAAGTCCATCATTTCGCGCTGCTGCTCGGGTACGGCGCAAGCGCGATCAATCCGTATCTGGCATTCGAATCGATCGAGGATATGATCCGGGAAGGAATGCTTACCGGCGTCTCGCCGAAGCAGGCCGTGAAAAACTACCGGAAAGCGGCCATCAAGGGTATTGTTAAAGTGCTGTCCAAAATGGGGATCTCGACGATCCAGTCGTACCGCGGAGCGCAAATCTTCGAAGCGGTCGGCCTCGATCAGGCATTTGTGGAGCGGTATTTTACCGGAACGCCGTCCCGCATCGGCGGAATCGGAATCGAGGAGGCCGCCCGGGAAGCGCTGCAGCCGCATAAGCGGGCGTTCGCCGCGGCGGAGCATCGCGACCGGACCCTGGATCCCGGGGGCGAATACCAATGGCGGCGCGACGGGGAGGAGCATCTGTACCATCCCCGCACGATCCATGCGCTGCAGCAGGCCTGCCGCAACGGCGATTATGCGCAGTACAAGATTTATTCGAAGCGGGTGCAGGGCGAAGGCGAGCGCCATTACACGCTGCGATCCTTACTGGAGCTGAAGCCGAACGGCCCGGCGGTCCCGCTGGAGGAAGTGGAGCCTGCCGGGAACATTTTGCGCCGCTTCAAGACGGGGGCGATGTCGTTCGGCTCGATCTCGAAGGAGGCGCATGAGAGTCTGGCCATCGCGATGAACCGGATCGGCGGCCGTTCGAACTCGGGCGAAGGGGGCGAGGACCCGGCGCGCTACGAGCGGGATGGGAACGGGGACTCCCGGCGGAGCGCGATCAAGCAGGTCGCATCCGGGCGGTTCGGCGTCACCTCGCAATATTTGGTCGAGGCCGACGAGATTCAGATCAAGATGGCGCAGGGCGCCAAGCCGGGCGAGGGCGGACAGCTTCCGGGGCGCAAAGTGTATCCGTGGGTCGCGGAGGTGCGCGGCTCGACGCCTGGCGTCGGACTCATCTCGCCGCCGCCGCATCATGATATCTATTCGATCGAGGATCTGGCGGAGCTGATTTTCGATCTCAAAAACGCCAACCCGCGCGCCCGCATCAATGTGAAGCTCGTCTCGGAAGCGGGCGTCGGAACGATCGCCGCCGGGGTCGCCAAGGGCAAGGCCGATGTCATCCTGGTCAGCGGCTACGACGGCGGCACGGGGGCGTCGCCCCAAGGCTCGATCCGCCATGCGGGCCTGCCGTGGGAGCTCGGACTGGCCGAGACGCATCAGACGCTGTTGCTGAACGGGCTGCGGGAGCGCGTCGTGCTGGAGACGGACGGGAAGATGATGACCGCGCGCGATGTCGCGGTCGCCGCGATGCTCGGAGCCGAGGAGTTCGGCTTCTCCACCGCGCCGCTGGTCGCTCTCGGCTGCGTCATGATGCGGGTCTGCCAGCTGGATACCTGTCCGGTCGGGGTCGCGACGCAGAATCCGGAGCTGCGCAAAAACTTCAAGGGCGACCCGGAGCATGTCGTCCGCTTCATGCGCTTCATCGCCGAGGAGCTGCGGGAGCTGATGGCGGAGCTGGGCTTCCGCTCGCTGGAGGAGATGATTGGCCGCACCGATCTGCTGCAGGCCAGTCCGGACATGCAGCGCCATGAGAAGCTGCGGCATCTGGATCTGTCGCCGCTCCTTCATCGCCCGGTGAGCCCCGGCGGGAACGGCTTCGCGGCGGGCAAGGAAGCGATGGCGGAGCGGAACGAGCGGGAGCTGGCCGCGACCCTCGATGCCCGGGAGCTGATCCCCCGCGCCAAGCGGGCGCTGGAGCGCCGCCAGCCGGTGGAAGGGGGGTTCGCCATCTGCAACGAGGATCGGGCGACCGGCACGCTGCTCGGCAGCGAGATCACGCGCCGCCATGGCGCCGCCGGCTTGCCGGAGGACACGATCCGGTACAGCTTCCACGGCTCGGCGGGGCAGAGCTTCGGCGCGTTCGTGCCGCCTGGCGTGACGCTGACGGTCGTGGGCGACTGCAACGACTATGTCGGGAAAGGACTGTCCGGCGGCAAGCTGATCGTGCGGCCGCCGGCGGAAGCGACGTTCCGGCCGGAGGACAATGTTATCATCGGCAACACGGCGCTGTACGGCGCAACCGGCGGCGAGGCATACATCCGCGGCATGGCGGGCGAGCGGTTCGCGGTGCGCAACTCCGGCGCCGAAGCGGTCGTCGAGGGCGTCGGCGATCATGGCTGCGAATATATGACCGGCGGTACGGTCGTCGTCCTGGGCCCGACCGGACGCAACTTCGCGGCCGGAATGTCCGGCGGCATCGCCTATGTGCTTGATCCGGAGCGCGTCTTCGCCGGACGCTGCAATCTGGAGATGGTCCTGCTGGAACGGCTTGATTCGGATGCGGAGGAAGAGCAGGTTCGCCGCATGCTGGAGCGGCATGCCGCCTACACGGGCAGCGATCTTGCCGAATGTCTGCTGTCGCGCTGGGAATTGACGCGCCAGCAATTCGTCCGGGTCATTCCGAAGGATTTCAAGCGGATGCGGGAGCAAATCGCGCTCGCGGAGGCGTCCGGAATGACGGGCAAGGATGCGCTGCACGCGGCATTTATGGCCAATGTAAAAGATTTAACACGTGCCGGAGGCAACTAAAATATGGTACGATAGCCTTGTTTCGCCGTGCGGGCCCCTCGGGGCTGGCGGCGGAGCAAGGCTATTGCCCGTTGGCGGGAAGGCCTAACTTCCGGGGAACTGACGGTGAATCGACATGAAATTAATGCCGCGCGGCATGATGAGCAAATATACAGGGGAAATGAAAGTATTTATATGGGCCAGCATGATCAACTCGACCGGCGGCGCCCTGATGTGGCCGTTGACGACGCTGTTCGTGCATACGCAGCTGAACCGGCCGCTGGCGGATGCGGGCTTCGTTATTTTGATGCAGATGCTGGGCGGATTTTTCGGCCAGCTGCTGGGCGGGGGGCTGTATTACCGCCTCGGGGTGCGGAGGCTGCTTATCGGAGCCTTGGCCGCGACTTCGCTGCTGCAGCTGTCGCTGGTCATGACGGCGCATGCCGACTGGTGGCTGTACGTTATGACGATGACGGTACTTGGCCTCACCAACTCGGCATCGATGCCGGCGATCCAGTCGTTCGTCGGCTTCCGCTGGGCGGACCGGCGGGATGAACTGTTCAACGTCATCTATGTCGGGAACAATGTCGGGGTTGCGCTGGGCACCGCGTTGAGCGGGGTGTTGGCGGATATCTCCTTCAACCTGACGTTCGTGCTCAACGGGCTGACGTCCGCCGGCTTCGCCCTGTTCTTCTACCGCTTCCTGCGGGGACAGACCGAGGAGGCGGCTGCGGGCGGCGCGGTGAACGGAACCGCGGCGAAAGAAACGTCGGTGAATGGTACGCCGATGGAAGGATCGTCTGTCGATCGAGCGGCAGTGAATGGCTCATTGGCGGAAGGATCGTCCGTGAAGGGAGACCCGGCGGATGGAGGCAGCGGGGAGGAGCAGACAACTGCCGCTCCAGGGACCCAGCGGGGCGTCCTGCCGGAGCGCAGTCTGTGGGAGAAGATGTCCGCCTACCGGATATATCTCTTCATGTCGGCAGGCACCTTGTTCATCTGGCTTGCCAATTCCCTCTGGGGCACCGGAGTGGCGCCGCATATTGCGGATCAAGGGATGAACTTCTCCATGTACAGCCTGCTGTGGACGCTGAACGGAGTGCTAATCTTCGCGGCGCAGCCGATCACGTCGTGGATGAAGCGGACGATCGCGGTGCCGTTAACGTCGCAGTTGACCTGGAGCGCGATTTTTTATGGATTGGCGTATATCGTCATCTGGTTCCTGCCCTTCTACAGCGGCTTCCTGCTCGCGATGGCGCTCGCCACCTTGGGCGAGATGCTGGTCTCCCCGGCGGTACCCGCCTTCCTGGCGGCCCGCGCAGGGCGGGAGGCGCCCTTCTATATGGGCGTATCCGGGGGAATTGCTTCCATTGGGCGCATGATCGGCCCGTATGTGCTCGGCCTGACCTATGATCGCGGCGGCCTCGGCGGGGTATCGTTCATCTCCGTCCTCATCGCGGTGCTGGCCGTCCTCAGCTTCGTCACCCATGCGGCGCTGCAGCGCAAGGAGCGGTCTCCCCAGCATGACATGATGATGCACGGGTAAGGGCAGAGAACAAGCCATAGCTTCATAATTCTCACTATCATTCTTGGGCATGTAGAGGAACGTAGCTCCACAAGCTTATCTTAAAGGCATGCAGCGGAATGTGGCTTCCCGAGCGCATCTTGAGGCATGTAGAGGAACGTAGCTCTATAAGCTTACCTGATGAAACGTTGTGGAACCTAGCTTTACAAGCTACTCTTGAGGCATGCAGCGGAATGTAGCTTCCAGAGCGCATCTTGAGGCATGTAGAGGAACGTAGCTTTATAAGCTTACCTGATGAAACGTTGTGGAACCTAGCTTTACAAGCTACTCTTGAAGGCATGCAGCGGAATGTGGCTTCCAGAGCGCATCTTGAGGCATGCAGCGGAATGTGGCTTCCGCATGTAGAGGAACGTAGCTTTATAAGCTTACCGATGAAACGTTGTGGAACCTAGCTTTACAAGTTACTCTTGAGGCATGCAGCGGAATGTAGCTTCCCGAGCACATCTTGAGGCACGTAGAGGAACGTAGCTTTATAAGCTTACCTGATGAAACGTTGTGGAACCTAGCTTTACAAGCTACTCTTGAAGGCATGCAGCGGAATGTGGCTTCCAGAGCGCATCTTGAGGCATGCAGCGGAATGTGGCTTCCGCATGTAGAGGAACGTAGCTTTATAAGCTTACCGATGAAACGTTGTGGAACCTAGCTTTACAAGTTACTCTTGAGGCATGCAGCGGAATGTAGCTTCCCGAGCACATCTTGAGGCACGTAGAGGAACGTAGCTTTATAAGCTTACCTGATGAAACGTTGTGGAACCTAGCTTTACAAGCTACTCTTGAGGCATGCAGCGGAATGTGGCTTCCCGAGCACATCTTGAGGCATGTAGAGGAAGGTAGCTTCACAAACCTATCTTAAGCAACATTGCTTAACTCACTGGGACATCCTCGTTTGAAAGGCGGGGATGTTTTTTTATTTCTCTACATTGCTCCTAGCCGCCTCCTTTGAGCCTGCAGCTCTATGTATGATGGCACCGAGGAGAGCAATCCTGCAATTTTACAGCATTTTACCGGCGCGTAACCCTTTTTTGGTAGGATTCCTGCAAAAAGACAGGATTTTCGTCCATTCTATCCCGATCCAAGCGATAAGGAGGGAAATTGATGCACTTTTGCAGTATTTTTCCTTTCGAAAAGGAGGTACGGCACGAATCCTGCACTTTTGCAGGTTTTTTTGCGTTTTTGAACGGGAAGGCTCGCTGCGGCATTGAATCGCCCCTGCCTGAATAGCGTGCCCCCGCCTGCCCTGGCGCGGCACACCTCTCTGCACCAAGTCAGATCCCCTGCCCCTTAGCGCATCATCCGCTCCGCCCGCACGAAGGCGACGAATCGGCGTGCTTCCTCGTAAGTTAGTGGCTCCCCGTCGACCTCGAAGCGAAGGCGGCTCAACGCCAAAGGATCACTCAGCTCGATTCCGGGGGCGGCTTCAGCGGGCTTCGAATCCGGCCGCATGCCCCCGCGGGGAAGCCGGCCGATCAAATAATCAACCGACACGCCGAACAGATCGGCTGCCCGTATCAAGGTCTCGAAGTCGGGCTTGCGCCGGTTCTTCTCGTAATGCGATAGTGCGGCCCGCGTAATGCCTAGCTTCTCCGCCATTTCTTCCTGCGTCCAGCCGCTGCGCTCGCGCAGCTGTCCCAGTCGGCTTCCGAGCTCCATCTTGGTGCTCCTCCTTTGCTTCTAATTTGCTTCTCCTGTGGCTTCGGATGTAACGGCCCCATCGGCCTCTCAGCCCCATCAGCCCCATCAGCCCGTCGCAATCTTGGCCCTCGAAGGCTGTGAGACGGCCAACTCGGCCTGGCACCGAATCTGGTGGCGAGTTGAACCGGTGCCTGACAGCGCTCCGGCGAGACGTGCGTCCGGCATAGGGGCCCGTCTTTGTACACCGGTTTCCGTCGTCTCATTATAGGCCGGTTGTGTCCGGGGCGCAATGAGCATCCAGTTTCGGCCCGGATTGCCGTCCCGGCCCGGATGCTACGGGGCGGCTTATCGGCGGACAAGGCCGCTTCGATGCCCCGGCCTGCCGATGGCGGGTCGCGCGGCCCTCGAAGCGGGGAGAACGGCGGCCGGATATCGGATCGCCGGCTCTGTTCCAAGTCTCAAGCCGATGAGAGCGATCGCAGGCGCGGGATCATTGTTCGGGATCCGCGGGCATATATATAAGTAGGCGTCGTTATGATTCCGGCCATACAGACGCTGCGCTGCGGTTCTGCATAGGATGAGGAAATGGGTATTCCAGCCCTCGGCGAGGCGTCCGCGAAGGGGAGCGGCCAAGCGGCTGAACCGTCCGATTCGTCAGAACAAGGAGTTGTGTTACATGAAAATCACTTCTACGCCGCTCGACGGCGTTTTGATGTTGGAACCGAAAGTGTTGGAAGACGGCCGCGGCTTTTTTATGGAAAGCTATCATCGTGAAAAATGGGAGGCTTCCGGTATTCCGCAGACGTTCGTGCAGGATAATCATTCGCTGTCTGCCCGGGCCGGAACGATTCGCGGATTGCATTACCAGTTGGAGCCGATGGCGCAGACGAAGCTGGTGCGGGTGCTTGCTGGCGCCATATATGATGTGGCGGTCGATATCCGCCGCGGATCACCGCGGTTCGGCCAATGGATTGGCGTGATTTTGAGCGCGGCCAACAAGCGGCAGCTCCTGATTCCGCCGGGCTATGCCCACGGATTCTGCACCTTGGTGGATGATACCGAGGTGATGTACAAGGTGGATGCCCACTACGCGCCGGAATGGGATCGGGGGATCCGATGGGATGATCCCGCGATCGGGATACCGTGGCCGGCCTCGGATCCGATAATGTCGGACAAGGACAAGATGCTGCCGCCGCTGGAAAGCGCCGAGACGTTCTCCCTGTCCAGTCTGGAGCGAGGTGGGTGAGATGATGAATCAGGGAAGGATTGTGCTCGTTACCGGAGCGGAGGGCCAGCTCGGCAAAGATATGATGGCGGTGCTGCGCCGCTATGGCGTCCCGGCCCGGGGTTATGGCCGCCAGGAGCTGGATGTGACGGATGCGGAGGAGGTGCTGCGTGTATTTCTGCGGGATCGGCCATCCGCTGTCATTCATGCCGCGGCATATACGAAGGTGGACGAAGCGGAGCTCAATCCGGATCTGGCGTACCAAGTCAATGCCTTCGGCTCGCGCAATGTCGCGGCGGCCGCGAGCCAGGCCGGGGCGAAGCTCGTCTACGTCAGCACGGATTATGTGTTCGACGGCCGGACGACGAAGCCGTACACCGAGACGTCCCGCACTCGCCCGATCAATGTGTACGGCGCGTCGAAGCGGGAAGGGGAGCGGTTCGTGCAGCTTCTGCAGCCGTCCTCCTTCATCGTTCGGACGTCGTGGGTATACGGGCCGCATGGCAATAACTTCGTCAAGACGATGCTGCGTCAAGCGGCGGTCCAGCCGGAGCTCAAAGTGGTGCATGATCAATCGGGCTGCCCTACGTATACGCTCGATCTGGCCGAAATGATTTTGCGGCTGCTGCGGACGAACCGCTTTGGAACATATCATGTCACAAATGCCGGGATCTGCTCCTGGCATGAATTTGCGCTTGCGATTATGGAGGAGGCGGGATTGTCCGTCAAGGTTCGTTCCGTGCCGACATCGCAATTTCCCCGTCCTGCCCGGCGGCCGTCCTTTTCGGCCCTGGAAGGATGGGCGCTGCGCTTGAACGGCTTTCCGCCGATGCGCCCGTGGCGCGAAGCGCTGGCCGATTATTTGCGCCGCTATGCGGCGGGCGGCCCGGTTCGCTAGGAATGGGAACGCCAGGGAGGAGGGAAAGGCATGCGATGCGCTGTAATGGGAGCGCGGGAGGGGGGGCTGGACCTGGCCTGGCGGTTGAGCAAGCTCGGCCATGATGTCTGGCTCGTCCTCCCGGAAGCCGAGGAGGCCGAGCACTGGCGCCGCGTCTGCGCCAGCCGCATGCTGTGCACCGTGCATGCGGACTACGCCGTCCGCCGTGCCGATGCCGTCGTCGTGCCGGGCTCTTGGCCTCGCGGCCGGGGGCTTGCGGAGGCGATGCGCCTCGCCATCGTGGCCGCGCCGGAGGCTGCGCCCGGCTCGACGGAGCGCCTGCGCGGGGGAGGGGAGGCCGGGCCTGCGACCGATGTCGCGTATCTGCCTCCCGCCTGGCTGCAGGCGACCGGCACCGTCCTCCTCGGCACGGCGGACGGGCAGCCGTTGGCGGCGCTTGGGGAGCTGTTCGCGCCGATGAAGCGGCCGGTACGCTATGTGCCGTACCGGGTGGCGGAATACGCGCAGCGCTGGGCTGCGCGCGGAGGGGTGCCGCTCTGGCGGGAGCGTCCCGCCGAACCGGCGGACGAAGAGGCCCGCCGGCTGTGGCGAAGCAGCTGCCGCCCGGAGCTCGACAGGGTGGAGCGGCTTCGCAATCCGCCATGGCCCAAGACGACGCCGGGCCTGGGCGGCGGATTTGCCCCCGGCGAGAAGACGGCAACGCGGGGGACCGGCATGAATCCATTCGGGATGAGGGGAGCAAGCACATGAGAGGGAAGCAATTGCCTACGGCAGTGAAATGCCTGGGCTGCCAGCGCCTGCTGGTCCATGAGGAAGCGATGCTGGTATTTCGGACGGGCTTCTGCGGCGATAATCCGATCGGCGGGTGCGAGCAATGTATCGCGAAGCATCGGCCGTTGAATCGGCTGTGGCGCGTCCGGCTGACGGATTTGCCCTATGAATCGCTGCGTTAGCAAGAGGACAGCGGCATCGCCTTCGGGCCGGATTCCCGTCGGGGCGGGGAAAAAGAGGCAGTTGGAAAGGACAAGGATGTAGTTGCAAGATAGGGGCAAAGCGTGTGGGGAAAGGGTTGTCGCAGAGCAGGGATTGGAATGAGGGCTTGGAAGGGAAACTAGAGAATGGAGAGGAAGAAGGCTGGAGAGGGTGCGAGACACAGCCGTTTCAGGCGCCGGGAGGATGGCGCGGATGATACGGCGGTGAGCAAGAGCTAAGCCAACTAGCATAAACAGAGGGCAGGCGCAAATTACATACGGGGCCACATCTCTCTTGATTGGGGAGAGTGAGCCCCAGAAAAAAAGCAAGCGGCTTGGTTAGCCCGCTTGCTTCGTTCCGGCATTTTCCTCGTCGTCCTGCTTCTCCGGCCGTTCCCGTTCGGGCGGTTCACAGGCGGCGGCAGCGCCGTTCGCGAAGGTTCCTTCCTTCGCTTCCCGCTCCACCATGCTCGTGCCGTTCAGGATGCCGCCTTCCTCGACGACCAGCAGCCCCGATTCGCAATGGCCCAGCACCTGTCCGGACGAGGTGATGAGCAGCCTGCCCGTCGTCTTGATATCGCCGACAACGGTGCCCGCGACGACGACATGGCGGGCGATCAAGGTGGAGTGAGCCTCTCCGCGCTCGCCGACGGTGATCGTGCCGCTGCTGCTCAGCTCACCCGTAAATTTACCGTCGATGCGCACATTCGACTGCGAGTGAATGGTGCCGTTCATATCGGTGCCGTGGCCGATGAATGTGTCCGTCGGCTTAATCCGCTGGGATGAGCGTTGAAACATCGTAATCCCTCCTGTTTTGACAGATTTGGCTTCATATGTCCGGGGTTATGTGCCGTAGGCAGGCACCGTTTCCGTGATCCACTTCGGAAGCGGCGACAGTCTGGTAACGGAGGCCGGGGAGGATGGGGAAGACCCGGGACCGGTACTCTCGGAACCGGATGTCCGGGAACTTCCAAGGTACTCTATGCCACCGAAAGCGTCTGAACGGTTCTTGACTCGGGAAGACCAGGCCCCCCCAGAACCCGCAGAACTCCCCGCGGCTCCGGAGGCGGCAGAGATCTTAACGGACCGTCCCTCTGCCGGGGTGCCCGCGGATGCCTTCGTCAGGAACGGAAGCGGATCGATCGGTTCGCCCCGCTGGACAATCTGGAAGTGGAGATGCGGCCCGGTGCTGCGGCCGGTCGTGCCTAGCGCGCCAATCGTGTCGCCTTTGCCGACCTTGTCGCCCACGGAGACGCGGATTCGCTGCAGATGCATATACCAGGTGTCCAATTGATTGACATGCCGGATAATAATATAATTGCCCCGCGAAGCGTTGTACCCGGCTTCAATCACTTCTCCCTCGGCCGCTGCGAGGACGGAGTCGCCCGTCTCGCCGCCAATGTCAATGCCGGCATGGAATGCGGCATATCCGGTCAACGGGTCCTTCCGGTACCCGAAGCTGGAGGTCAAGCGACGTGACTTTGTCGGCCAGACGGACGGCGTTCCCGCGATGAGTTCCTGCTTCTTCTGCGCTTGATTCAAGACGGCCGGCGCATTGCGCTGTATGGAAGACAGCATGCGCTTCATCTGGACGAGATCCAGCCGCGAGCGCTCGGCCAACTCCAGCATCTGCTCCGTACTGACCCCAATCTCCTCGCCGCCGACCTGCCGGTGCTCGTTCCTGCCGGCGGTGCGGACGAAGCGGGCTTGCTTCCCGCCGCTATCCTTGGACACCCCGGAATTTCCTTCCACGAAGTCTTCCAATTGCTTCTCGAGGCTGCTCATGTGATTGATCCGCTGCTTGACGGTCTCGGTCTCCGAAGAGAGGCGGACGATCTCATTCTGCAGCCGTTGAATCGCTTCGTCCTTATTCTTGACCGTAACTTCAAGCGCCTCGGACTGGTTAGACAGCAGGCCTTCCAACTCGCGGATCTCCGCCGCGGCCTTCCACTGCATGCTCAGCACCAGACCCGATATCGACAAGACGGCGGCAATCGGGACGGAGACAACGAGCATTTTCGGCACATTCATCTGCTTGACCGCTTGCTCCGCGTCGCGGATGACGAGCAGTGTCATTCGGCCATTCCACCAACGCCCTTTCATCACATCACCTCGGATTCCGCGTAATCTTGCAAAGTCTACCTATTGCACTCTATTCCACTGTCCCGCTATACAGAACGGTTATCTGTCCGAATGAGCGATTTTGCACGTATGATTAGGCCGAAAAATACACAATACTGGAAGGATAGGGGGGCCGAGGGGGGACCGGAAGGATGAGAACAGGAACGGGATGCCGAACGGGCAGAGTTGACAGGAGGCCTGCACTGATGTAATACATGAAATAAGTCCTGCAAAGGCAACGAGGTCAATGACAGGCGGAGGTTAGAAAAATTGATGTTATGGCTGGTAGTCGCCTTGCTCATATACATATTTCAGATTTTTACAATCGTGCTGCTGGAGTACAAGCAGCCTTCCAAGGCGGTAGCCTGGCTGCTGGTTCTGTTCTGCTTCCCGCTGATCGGCTTCGTCATGTACTACTTCCTCGCCCAGGAATATACGGCCCGGCGCCGGGTACGGAAAAGGGGAGGCTGGGGGCATCCCGAGAACCGGACCCGCGCCATCGGAATCCGGACGGTGATCCGTCCGGACGAGCTGAACAACCCGCAAATGCATAGCCAGGAACGCTTGTTCGAGCTCATCTCTTCTCTCTCGGAAAGCCCGATTACGAGCTGCAACGAGACGCGGGTGCTGACGAATGGACAAGCCACGTTCGAAGCGATGCTGTCCGCTATCCGGGAAGCGAAGCATCATATCCATATGGAATTTTATATTTTGCGGGACGACGGCATCGGCACCGTCTTCCAGCAGGCGCTTATCGCCAAGGCGAAGGAAGGGGTCCGCGTCCGCATCGTGGCCGACGGCGTCGGCAGCATCGAACTGCGCCGCAAATACTTGCGGACGTTCAAGGAAGCGGGCGTGGAATTTCATTGGTTCCTGCCGCTGTCCGTTTCGTTTTTCCGCCGCCGCCTCAATTACCGCAATCATCGGAAGCTGCTTATCGTAGACGGGCGGATCGGCTTTGTCGGCGGAATGAATATCGGCGACGATTATTTGGGGTTGGACCGCAAGCTTGGTTTTTGGCGCGATACGCATTTGCAGGTTGAAGGAGATGCGGTTTATGCGCTGCAGGCGATTTTTCTGCACGACTGGACGTTCGTGACCGAGCAGTCCCTGCCGGTTCGCGAGCTGTTTCCGCCCCATCAATGCAAGGGGAAGGAGCAGGTAAAGATGATCTCGAGCGGGCCGGACGCAAGCTGGGATGCGATTCAGGAGCTGTTCTTCGGGGTGCTCGGTTCCGCGCGGGAGCGGGTCTGGATCATTACGCCGTACTTCATTCCCGACGCCAGCGTGCGCCTCGCGATCAAGACGGCCGCCGTCAGCGGGATCGATGTCCGGATCATTATTCCGGGCAAATCGGATTCGCGTCTCGTCGATTGGGCCTCTCTGTCTTACGTGGAGGAGCTGCTGCAGGCGGGCGTCCGCTTCTATCAGTACCAGAAAGGCTTCGCGCACGCGAAAACCTTCCTCATGGACCGGACATTGGGATGCGTGGGAACGGCGAACCTCGATATGCGAAGCTTTTTCAGCAACTTCGAAGTCAACGCGGTGCTGTTTGAAGCATCGGCGGTCGATCGGATTGAGGAAGATTTTTTGCGCGACTTCGAAGACAGCGTCGAGATCGACTACAACAAGTTCGTCACCCGTTCCCGCGGACAGCGCGCCGCCGAAGCCGTCATGCGGCTGCTGTCGCCTCTGCTGTAACTCGCTAATGCACGTTCGACGTTCGGAAGTCAGCCTTTGCGTGAACGGATGGCCTGAATCTGGCTGGAGAAGGCCTCCAGAATCGGCTCGATTGCCAGCGGTTCGGCTTCGCGGATCAGATCGCCGACCTGGGCAAGCCGATCGGCCGCATTGAGCAGATGGTAATCTCGCGGCTTCGGGTTGCGCTTCACCTCGTCCCAGGTGAGCGGCATTGAGACCGAAGCGTACGGCGTTGCCCGCGGCGTGTAGGGCGCTGCGATTGTCCGGGAGGCATCATGCTGCATGTAATCGATATAAATGCGGGTGCCCCGGTTCTTCTTCAGCCGCTCGATCGTGAACAGCTGCGGGTGCAGCTCGCACAGATAGATCGCGAGCATCTCGCCCAGTTCGCGGAGCTGCATGAAGGTCGGGCCGCGCTTGATTGGCACGATAAGCTGCACGCCGGTGGCCCCGGATGTCTTCGGGATCGTCCGGATCCCAATCCGCTCCATCGCCTCTCCCACGATCCAGGCGGCCTCCATAATGCGCTCTTCCTCCCGAACGGACGGATCCAGGTCGATAATCCACTCGGCCGGGAGCGGGTCGCCGATGCGGTGCAGCGAGGGATGGAACTCGATGCAGGAGAGATTGGCCAGCCACAGCAGCGTAGGCACGTTTTGGAGCACGATATAGCGGATATCCCCGGACATGGCGGTCTCGACGAAGGAGGGGGCTCCGGGCGGCACGTTTTTCTGGTAAAAAAATTCCCCGGGAACGCCATGCGGATACCGGATCGTCGTCAGGAAGCGGTCGCGGCACGCCGCCAGCAAATAAGGGCTCAGCCGGATCATTTCCCGGATATAGTCCGTCTTCGTTATGCCCGCCTCCGGCCACAACAGCTTGTTCGGATTCGTGATCTGGATCTCATGCCCTTCTACCATTAAGGACGCGGGCGGTTCTTTGCTGGCCATAGTCCCACCTTCCTGTTGCTTCATTCCGATTCTTATAAGCTCGTCTTCTGACTTTTTCATTCCTAACGCGAACTTGGCGTTCTTCCGTTATTTCAGTAGCGGCAGCGTATCGATGCGCGGATGGCGGAGCTGCCCGGTCGGCGTATATTCCAGGGCCGCGGCCCGGCACGGAATGGGCACGCTCATCCAGACGATCGGCTCCCGGCGGAGAGCCGGAATCGGTCCTCCGGGCGGACTTGCGGCCGGATAACGCGCCGCCCAGCCTTCCAGCAGCTGCCGTCGGATCTCATCGAGTCCGATGGACGCCTTGCCGATATAGCGTCCTTCCAAGTCGGTCAAGACGACGCTGGCCGGGCGGCCGTTATTGATCATATAGCCGACCGTCAGAGCTTCGACCAGAAGATCCTTTTTATGCTTGAACCAGTCCTGATGCCGCTTGCCCTCCTGGTATGGAGAGCTTCGCCTTTTGCTGACGACGCCTTCCCAGCCGTGCTGCTCCACCCATTCCCATAATTGATCGCCATCCTCGAAAATATCCGCGACGAAGCAGGCGGGATGCTTCTCGGGAAACAGCTCCAGCAGCAAGCGGTGCCGCTCCTCATAGGGAAGCCTCCTCACATTCCGTTCTCCGATCCCGAGCACGTCGAAGAGAACGTAGACAGCGGGAAGGGACCCGTCGGGCCGCTGGCGCATCCGTTCCCGTTGGAGCGCCAACGGAAAAGAAGGCCGTCCCAGATTCGGATCGAAGACGACGACCTCCCCGTCGAGCAGCAGCGTCCGGCCGCGAAGCTCGGGCCGCGCTTCCATCATGGCCGTCACGTCCGCATAGATGGACGTCTTCTCCAGCATCCGCTTGGAGAACAGCCGCACCCGGCCCTGAATGCACACGGCGAGCATTCGGACGCCATCCCATTTCAGTTGATGAAGCCAATCCTCGCCCGTGGGGATGCGGTCGCTCCGAAGCGGAGACATTGGCGCCGAGGGCAGCGCCAGAGAAGGAGGGAGCGCCTCGGAGAAGACCCCGGGGTTCCGTTCATCCGGCTCCGTCCGCTGTCCCGGGCCTTCCATCGGCGGCCGCGGCACTAGGTCTCCGTCCGTGCCCGCTTGCGCCGCGTGCCGCCCGTGGCGGCCGGCTCCTCGCCGTCGGCCGCCTTCTGCGCGCCGGCTTCCGCCTTGCGGGACGTCTTCTTGCGCCGCGGGGCGGCTTCCTCGGCAGGCGTATCGGCGGCCGCTGCCGCAGGAGCGGCTTTTTTACGCCGCTTCGGTTCCGCCGCTGCGCCAGGAGCCGCTGCCGCCGCCGGGCCCGGATCGGTGCCGATCGGCCGCGGCCCCTTCATCGCCTCGATGCTGGCCTGCAGCGCCGCCATCAGGTCGACGACATTGGCGGCCGGCTGGGCGGCCGGAGCGGTGCGGACTTCTTCGCCCGCAATCTTTTGCCCGATCCGCTGCAACAGGCGCTGGCGGTATTCATCCGTGTACTGCTCGGGCTCGAAGGCGGTAGACAGCTGGCCGATAAGCAGCTTCGCCATCTCCAGCTCCTTCGGATTGACCTCCACATGCTCCGGAATATTCGGCACCTGCGTGACCGCCCGAATCTCGTCCGGATAGAACATTGTCTCCATCACGAGGCAATTTTCGATGACGCGAATGGCCGCGAGACTGCTCTTAGCCCGAATGGTCACCTTGGCGATGCCGATCTTGCCTGTCTGCACCAACGCCTCGCGCAGCAGTTGATAAGCGTTGTTCCCGGCCTGATCGGGAGATAAATAATACGTCTTCTGATAATAAATCGGATCAATTTCGGCCAGGTCGACGAAATCAAGAATCGCGATCGCCCGGCTGGCATCATCCTGCAGCTGCTCCAGCTCATCTTTGTCGAACAGGACAAATTTCCCTTTTTCATACTCATAGCCCTTCACGATCTCGTCCCAGCCGACCTCTTCCTTGCAGACCGGGCAGGACCGGACATAGGAGAGCGGGCTGCCGCATTCCTTGTGTATCATTCGCATCGAGATGTCTTTGTCTTCGGTGGCGGTATGCATTTTGACGGGGACATGGACCAAGCCGAAGCTGATTGCCCCTTTCCAGACCGTATGCATCAATTATCCTCCTTGCGCCTGTTCACTCATTGCCTGCACATCGCTGCGCGGCATCTGTATCACCATATTCATGAAGTTCCTGCCTGTATGTCAGTGTTCAACCTGCGACTTTTTGGACAACCTCTATAGGTAAGTATGCGATAGTTCGCTTTCTTCTACGCATGCATGAAAAAGCCGCCTTTGCGTCACGTTAAGGCGTAGATGGAGCGGAAGGGAGGTTTGGACATGGATGCGCATCGCGCAAAGCATATTTTGGAAATGAAGGACACCGTACCCGTCCAGCTGGACGGCGAACAACCGGTGTGGATTGAGAGCGTGGATGTCGCCAATGGGATGGCGACGGTGCAAGTCGGGAACAACCCGCTAAATACCGAGACGGTATCGGTTGACCGCTTGAAGGAGCCGAACCAATAGGCGGATGGCAGGAGTCGGACCTCCCGCCTCAAGCACAGGAGCGGGAGCAGGGAAGGCGCGTGGTTAGCATCGGCCTTCCCGTCTTGTCATTGACCTGCGGTTCGGAACTTGCTCCGCCAGCGGGACATAAGAAGGAAGATGGCAGGAAGCAGCAAGATGGCGGCGGCCCCGTCCCATAGCAGCCGATCCGGCGGGATGACCTCATCCGCGAACAGACGGAAGAAGGCATAGCCGGTGTAGGGCAGCACGAGAAGGACGGCGGTGACGACGCCGGGCGTTATGCTTCGGGTATACAGGCACAAGCCGATATGGGTGAATACATGCAGGAAGAAGATAAGGAGCAGAATCAGATACAGGTCGTAGAAGGAAAACATCACGGCCGCCACCGTGGAGGCAACGACGACCAGAAACACCCAAAAGACATCGCCCGCGAAATCCCGCGTCGTCATGCCCAGGCTGCTCGAGGCAAAGCGGCGGGCCAAGGGAGACATCTTCTCCAAAATGCGGTCGCCGTGGCGGCGAAGCCAGGGCTCGACATAGAGGATTTCCTCGAAATCATGGAACATGAACACGATCGGAAACAGCCACATGACCGTGATCGCATCAAGATGAGCGGCTATCCAGCCGGTAACGGCATCGTTCATCATTACTCCTCCTTCTCCCCATGAAGCAGCATGCCTTGCAGGAACAGGCGTGCGGTATGAGCGCCCAGCTCCTCCGGCGTTCTCTCTCCGGTCGCGGCATAACGGTAGACGAGTCTCTCTATCGCCGCCACGATCGATTCGGCCGCCAGCTCCGGATCGATGTCCGGCTTAACGATGCCCAGCGACTGGTTATGAAGCATATTGGCGATGATCTGGCGCACGATGCGTTCCCGTACCTGCTCGCTGTCGTCGGAGATTTGCAGCGCAATCTTCGTCAGCTGCGGTTGTTCCCCGAACAGCCGGAATATGCCGGTCAGCGCCGAGACGATGAACTTCTCGACATCCGAAGCGGGGAGATGCTTCACTTCGGAACCTGCGTTGCCCAAGCGCAGCAGCTGCTCATTGAACTGCTCCAGAAGCTGTGCGGCCAGATCGTCCTTGCTTTTGAAATACAGATAAAAAGCGGCTTGAGTCAGCCCCGCCCCGGCGACGATGTCGCTGACCTTCGTGCCGCGCACCCCCTTGGCGGCGAATAATTGCCCGGCCGATTCCATCAGCCTCCGCTTGCTCTCCTGCGCGGTATTCCGAGCCAATAGGCCCACCTCCTCCTCTTTGGTAACTAATTAGTTAGTAACATTTTATCATTCCGGTTCTGCCGTGTAAAGGGAGCCTCCGCTGGATAGTCCGGGCCTTGAAAAAACAGATGAATCAGCCCCAAATGAGGAATCCTAGCGAAGAAGGAAGAGTGTATTCATTCCGGCGGCTTTCCTGGATTTTCCGTTCAATGAGCTTGATAAGGAGCGAGCGTCCGGTACGGAACCGTCTTGGAACGAGGGATACAGCAAGCCGGAGCGCTGCCGGCCGTCGGCGGAAGGCTCGCTGCCGGCCCCCTTGCGGGTTGTAAGGAGAGTCGGGATTTTTGTGTTATAATGAGGTGTCAGTAACAGTTGAATGTCGTGGAGGGAATTATGAACCAATCAGCGGAATTCGCCTTTTACTCCGCGAGCGAAGCGGATACGGAACGGCTGGCCGCGAAGCTGGCCGAACGCTGTCAGCCCGGCACGGTCATCGCGCTCGATGGGGATCTGGGGGCGGGGAAGACCCGCTTCTCGCAGGCGGTCGCCCGTGCGCTCGGCATCGAGGGGATCGTCAACAGTCCGACGTTTACGATAATCAAGGAATATGACAGCGGCCGGCTGCCGCTCTATCATATGGATGTGTACCGCATCTCGATGGCGGAAGCGGACGAGCTGGGGCTGGATGAGTACTTATATGGCGACGGCGTGTCGCTGGTCGAGTGGTCGAGCCTGATTACGCCGCTGCTGCCGCCGCGTTATTTGCATCTTTTTATGCAGACGGAAGGCGAGACCGAGCGGATTATTCGCTTGACCGCCTACGGGGAGCCTTATGTAAGCTGGGTTAACGAACTTAAACGGATGGGAGTCTGACATCGTGCATCAACAGGATCATAACAGAACGCGGGTGCTGGCCCTGGATACGTCGACGGCCGCTCTCACCGCCGCCCTGCTCGAAGGGGGCGCGCTCGTGGACGAGCGCCATTCCCTGGCCGAGCGCAATCATTCGATTAAGCTGCTGCCGACGGTGCAGTCGCTGATGGCGGATAACGGATGGAGCGGGAAGTCGACGGATCTTGTCGCCGTCGGTGTCGGCCCCGGATCGTATACGGGCGTGCGCATCGCGGTCACGGCCGGGAAGACAATGGCCTGGGCATGGGACAAGCCGGTGATCGGCGTATCCAGCCTGGAGGCTCTGGCGCTCTCCGGCATGCACCAGGCCGAGCGGGCCGGGGCGGCAGGGGGCCGTTCGGGGCGCATCCTCGTCTACCCGCTGATGGATGCGAGAAGGGGCCGAGTCTATACGGCTCCCTTCGCTTGGAACGGAAGCGGGAATAAGGGCCTGCTGGATGGCGCGGAACGCCATGGCGAGGACGGGATTCGCCTGTTCTCGCTGGTGGCCGAGGAAGCGTCCCGGGCGCTGCAGGCTGAGGCGGAAGGCGCGGATCACCCGCAGGCGGCCGGATCCGTGTGGTTCGTCGGCGACACCGGAGCGCAGCAGGAAGCCCTGCATGGCCTGCAGGCCCAATGGGGAGAGCGGGTTCGCGTCATCCCGTGCGGGATGGAGGCGGGCTGGATCGGCCGTCTCGGGCTGCGCGCTTATGCCGCGGGCGAACGGACGGACACCCATCGGCTCGAGCCGAACTATACGCAGTTGGCGGAAGCGGAAGCGAAGCTGCTGGCGAAGGAACGGGCGGACCGGAGGCAGCAGTAAGAGAAGGGAGTATGGCAGATGGGACAACGGCCTGAATACGATGAGGATGAACGGGAAGCATTCGGCGGAGTGGAATTCCGTCCGATGCGGCTGGAGGATATTCCCGGCGTGCTGGAGGTGGAGCATGCTTCGTTCACGGTGCCGTGGACGATGGACGCGTTCCGGAATGAATTGACGCAGAACCATTTTGCCAAATATACGGTGATGCTTCATGGCGATCGCATTATCGGCTATTCCGGCATGTGGACGGTCGTGGATGAAGCTCATATTACCAATATCGCCGTTCATCCCGATTTCCGGGGGCAGAAGCTCGGGGAGCGCTTGCTGCGGGAGATGGTCGTTCAGGCGATGGCCTATGGCATGGAGGCGATGACGCTGGAGGTTCGGGTGTCGAATCATATTGCCCAGCGGCTGTATGCGAAGTTCGGCTTTCGGGGAGCGGGCGTGCGCAAAGGATACTATTCGGATAACAAGGAAGATGCGCTCATTATGTGGACCGACCTGAAAGCGTTGGCGGGCTCTTCCTTGCAACAAGCGGAATAAAGCAGGTGACATTCGTGAATATACCAAGTTCTCATACCCATCCGGCGGAAGCGGATATCATACTCGCGATCGAGACAAGCTGCGACGAGACGTCGGTCGCCATCGTCCGCGGCGGGCGCGAGGTGCTGGCGAACCAAGTATCAAGCCAGATCGGCGTCCACCAGCGCTTCGGCGGCGTCGTGCCGGAGATCGCTTCGCGCAAGCATGTGGAGACGATTACCGTCATGCTGGAGGAAGCGGTCAAGCAGGCAGGCATTGCCCTGTCCGACATTACGGCCGTCGCGGTCACCCAGGGGCCGGGGCTTGTCGGTTCGCTGCTCGTCGGCATCGTGGCGGCGAAGTCGCTGGCGATGGCTCTGGACGTTCCGCTCATCGGGACGCATCATATCGCCGGGCATATTTATGCGAACCGGCTCGTGCAGGAGCTGGCTTATCCATGCATGGCGCTCGTCGTCAGCGGCGGGCATACGGAGCTGGTTCATCTGGAGCGGGAGGGCGTGTTCCGCGTCATCGGAAGCACGCGCGACGACGCAGTCGGCGAAGCTTACGACAAGGTCGCCCGCGCGGTCGGCTTCCCGTATCCGGGCGGTCCGCATGTCGACCGCCTCGCCGTGGACGCGGACGACGCGATCACGCTGCCGCGAGCCTGGCTGGAGCCTGATTCCTATGATTTCAGCTTCAGCGGACTGAAGTCCGCCGTGCTGAACGTCGTCAATCAGGCGAAGATGCGGGGCGAGCCGCCGATGTATGCGGCCGTCGCCCGCGGATTCCAGGAATCCGTCATCGACGTGTTGACGGAGAAAGCGATGCGCGCCGTGAAGGAATATGGCGCGGCCCAATTGCTGCTCTGCGGCGGCGTGGCCGCCAACCGCGGATTGCGATCGGCGCTGGCCGGGCGCTGCGAGGCCGAAGGCGTGCCGCTCTTGATTCCGCCGTTCGAATATTGCACCGACAATGCGGCCATGATCGCGGCGGCGGCGCATCTCAAGTGGAAGCACGGGCAGTTTGCTCCGCTTGATTTCCAGGCGCAGCCGCTGTTCTCGCTTGAGGCGTGGTCGGTGGAATAGCTGCCGGGCGCTGACGGACGGGAGGGGCGGAACCTTTTTACAAATTAGGTGTTGACTCGCAACCACCGGGACAATATAATAGTCATCAAACCTTAATCCTTCCATGGAATGGGAATATCGGTTGACACGCAATGAACAGGAGCAGTAGAGGATAACGGTCGGAATCAGAGAGCTGCGGGACGGTGCGACGCAGCGGCGGTTGCCTTGAACTCGCCTGGGAGCGGAACGGCGGAATGCTGGCTTGGGATGCGGATGCAGATCCTCAGGCGCGGCGGTATGCCGTTACGGAGCCCCCGTCATCGGGCGCGCGCATCGCCATGATCCGGATTCGGCGGTGTACGCCTAAGCGGACGAACGCTTCATCTTGAGCGCGAAGATGAAGGTCGTCAACTAGAGTGGTACCACGGCATCTACCTGTCGTCTCTAACGAGACGTCAGGTTTTTTTGTTATCAAGAACATGCATATATCGAACACGTAGAACGGGAGCAGTAAGACAAGGAAGCCGATCAGAGAGCTGCGGGGTGGTGCGACGCAGCGGCGGAATGTCTGAACTCGCCCGGGAGTGGAGCGGCTGAACAGGCTCATGGCGTCCGGGAGGATGCCCAAGGGCAGTAGGCGGCTACGGTACCTGACCGTTATCGGGCCGAGGGGGAGGATCCTGCGAATGCGGATGATCTTCCAACGAGAGTGGTACCGCGGCAGAGCAGAGCTTGTCGTCTCTTTAGAGACGTCAGGCTTTTTTTATTTCGTTGAAGATGGGTTGGTTTCTGGAAAAGACGGATTAATGGGAGGAATCGCGATGGACGTTCAGACACAAGGCTATTCAATGCAGGCAGGAGTTCCGCAGAACAAGGAGAAGCGGATGATTCAGATTTTCGATACGACGCTGCGGGACGGCGAGCAGGCGCCCGGCGCGGCCTTGACACTGCCGCAGAAGCTGGAGCTGGCGGAGCAGCTCGTCCGGCTCGGCATCGACGTGATCGAGCCGGGCTTCCCGATATCGAGTCCGGGGGAATTCGAAGCGGTGCAGCGCATCTCCCGCCTCTATCCGCAAGTGGAGATCTGCGGCTTCGCGCGGGCGGTTCGGGAGGATATCGAAGCAGCCGTCAAGGCGACGGCCGATGCCGCCCGGCGCCGGATTCATGTGTTCATCTCCTCTTCGGATATTCATCTTCAGCATCAGCTGCGCAAATCGCGCGCCGAGGTGAAGCAGATGGCGAGAGAGACGGTCGCCTATGCGAAGCAGTTCGTCGATCGCATTGAATTCACGGCGATGGATGCGACGCGATCGGATGCGGATTTCGTTATCGAACTGGTGGAGACGGCGATTGAGGAAGGCGCGTCGATCATCAATCTCCCGGATACGGTCGGTTATGCGCTGCCGGAGGAATACGGGGCGCTGTTCCGCCAGGTGCGCCGGGGCGCGCGCGGGGCCGAGCGCGCGGTATTCAGCGCGCACTGCCACAACGATCTGGGGCTGGCGGTCGCGAACAGCCTGGCGGCGATTCAAGCGGGCGCGACCCAGATCGAGGTTACGGTCAACGGGGTCGGCGAACGGACGGGGAACTGCGCGCTGGAGGAGTTGATCATGGCGCTCGACACGCGCGGCGAAGCTCTGCAGGCAGCGACCCGGATCCGGCCGGAATTTTTGTATGAGACGTCGCGGGCGGTCAGCCGGATGATGCATTTCCCGATTGCGTACAACAAGCCGGTGGTCGGCCGCAACGCCTTCCAGCATGAATCCGGCATCCATCAGGACGGCTTGCTCAAGAACCGCAGCACGTACGAGATCATGGATCCGGTGAAGCTGGGCATTCCGCATCATATGATCATTCTGGGCAAGCATTCGGGGCGGCACGCGCTTAAGCACCGCGCGGAGCAGTATGGCGTTCATCTCAATGCCGACCAGTTGAACGAAGTGTATGATCGCTTCAAGCGCGTAGCCGATGCGCAGAAGGTCGTGACCGACGATCAGCTGCTGCACTGCATCGGCGAGACGCTGAACGAGCAACTGGAGCCGTTGAGTCTGCTTGATGTCGAAGTGGTGGCGGGCAATGACCGCAAGCGGGCGGCCTCCGTGACGGTGCAGGAGCAGGCGACCGGCAAGGAGCAGACGTATGCGGGAGTGGGCAGCGGCCCGATTGAAGCCGTCATTCGCGCCTTGTCCCAAGCGGTCCGGGAGCCGGTCCGGTTCGAGGATCTGGAGCTGCACTCGCTCTCTTCCGGGGAGGAGGCGTCTGGGGAAGCCGTCGTGACGGTGTCCCTCCATGATCAGGTGTACCAGGGAAGCGCGACGCATCAGGATATCGTGCTGGCCGCGGCTCAAGCCTATATGGCCGCCTGTAATCAGGCGCTTCGCGGCGCCGGTGCTCATGGAGGGCCGGAAGAAGAACCCGAGCTTGTGTCCGCCCGGCGTAACGATGCATCCTGAGGCGGATGTGGACAAAGTTATCCACATATCCTGTTGAAAATGGGGATAAAACGCTTACTCCCCTCTGGGACCAAGGTCTGGATCCAGGTGAAAAAGAGGATAGATTTTTCAAGATATGCCCTGCAAATTGTGGATAATGTGGATAAAACGGTGGATAATGTTGGGGGTTACCCGAAAACCATTGGTATGACTGCACAAAACGAACATGAACCATGGAGCCATCCGCCGACTGTCCCGTCGCGTTCTGTGTATAAGTTGTGATTTACGCAGGCGTGAATCTTACCGGGCTTCCTGACATGAAAACGGGAAGATGCCGCCGCTCGCGGGGCAGAGGATGGGATGGGGATGAGATGCGCCATTGAGTTCAGCAGCAGATTGGGTTAGGAAGCAGGAGGGATTTTCCTATGGAAAAAATCAATGATCGGGTTCAAGCGGTGCAGGATAAATTGGAGGAGCTTGGCTTCGCCAACCGGGTCGCTGTCCTGCCGGACAGCACTCGCACGGCCCAGGAAGCGGCAGAGGCGATCGGATGCGAGGTCGCGCAGATCGCGAAGTCCATCATCTTCCGCATGAAGCCGTCGGAGAAGCCCGTGCTGGTGGTCGCGAGCGGAACGAACCGCATTAACGAGAAGCGGATCGGGCAGGCGCTCGGCGAGAAGCTTGGCAAAGCCGACGCCGGCTTCGTGCGCTAGCATACCGGATTCGTCATCGGAGGCGTCCCGCCCATCGGGCATAAGGAGCCGATTGCGACCCTGATTGATGAAGATTTGCTTCATTATGAGGAGATTTGGGCCGCGGCGGGACATCCGCACGCCGTCTTTCCGCTCACGCCGCAGGAGCTGATCGGGATGACGAACGGGCGGGTGATGCCGGTCGTCTAGGCTGCCGGTGATTCTTCCCGGGCACAATCAAGGGCTGCCCTGCGGATTCAATCCGGCCCGGGCAGCCCTGTGCTCTTCGGACAGCTGACATGCGGACGAGAGTGCCTCTTCCTCTAGGCTTCCATCAACAGCTCCCATTCTCCGTATATCGCGTTCAACGCTTCCTTGTCTTCATCAAGCTGGGCCTGGATCGCCTGGACGCGGACATAGTCGTTATACACGTCCGGTTCGGCCAGCTCCAACTCGCGCTCGGCGATCTTCGCTTCCAGCGCGGCAATCTGCGCCTCCAATTGCTCAAGCTTCCGCTGGCGCGCACGCTCCTCGCGCTTCGCCTGCTTATCGGCCTCGTAGGCCTCTGCCGCGGTCAGGCCCGCATCAGCCGCGCTGTCCGCTGCGGCGCTGCCCTGGAACGCGGCCGGCTTGCTTGGCGCCGCCTGCTGTTGGGAGGCGCGAATCGCCGCGTCTTCGGCCAGCTCCTGCTTTTTGGCCACATAGTCGTCATAGTTGCCGAGATACGGATGCGTTCCGTCCGCATCCAGCTCAATGATGCGCTCCGCCATCTTGTTCAGGAAGTAGCGGTCATGGGAAATGAACAGCAGCGTGCCTTCGTAGTCGTACAGCGCCGATTCCAGCACTTCCTTGCTGAACAGATCGAGGTGGTTGGTCGGCTCGTCCAGGATCAGCACGTTCGCCTGCTGCAGCATCAGCTTGGCTAAGGCGACGCGCGCCTTTTCCCCGCCGCTCAGGGAAGCGACCTTCTTCGTCACATCATCCCCGCTGAACAGGAAGTTCCCCAGTACGGTCCGGATCCGCACCTCTTCGAGATGCGGATAAGCGCTCCATACCTCTTCGAGCACGGTATGGTTCGGATTCAGCGTCGATTGCTCTTGATCATAGTAACCGATCGAGACGTTGGTGCCCCAGCGGAAGCTTCCGCCCCGGAGGGGATGCTTGCCGATCAGCACCTTCAGCAAGGTCGACTTGCCGATTCCGTTCGGGCCGATAAGAGCGACCATCTCGCCGCGCTTCAGATCGAATTCGGCGTGGCGGAACAAGGGGTCCGCACCGTCATAGCCCGCGGAGAGATCCTGCACCTGCAGCACGTCCTTCCCGCTCTGCCGCGCCGTCTCGAAGGAGAAATGAGCCTTCTTCAGCTCGCCGGCCGGCTTCTCCAGACGTTCCATCTTCTCCAGCGTCTTGCGCCGGCTCTGCGCCCGCTTCGTCGTCGATGCGCGCACGAGGTTGCGCTGGACGAAGTCCTCGAGCCGGGCGATCTCATCCTGCTGCTTCTCGTACAGCTTCATTTGCTGCTCGTACTCGGCGGCTTTTAATTCCATATATTTCGTATAATTGCCGGTATAGCGCTTCGCCTGATGCCGCTCGATCTCGATAATGGCGGTGACCATCGCATCCAGGAAATAACGGTCGTGGGACACGACCAGCACCGCTCCCGGATAGGAACGGAGATAATTCTCGAGCCATGTCAGCGTATGGATGTCCAGATGGTTCGTCGGTTCGTCCAGAAGCAGCAGATCCGGCTGCTGGAGCAGAATGCGGGCCAAGGCCAGCCGGGTCTTCTGGCCGCCGCTCAGCGTATGAATGGGCGTGCCCGGATCCATCTGGCCGAATCCCATCCCGTGAAGCACGCTCCGCACCCGCGTCTCCATCTCGTAGCCGCCATGCATCCGGAACCATTCCGAGCGCTCGGCGTATCTGCGCATCACCGCTTCATGGCGGGCGGCGTCAGCGGCGGTCTCCGGGTCGGCAATCTCATGTTCAAGCTGTCTCAGTTCCTGCTCCGCTTCCACTAACGGGGCGAATACGAGCATCATCTCGTCCCAGATGGAGCGGTCGGATTGCAGTCCGCTGTTCTGGGCCAAGTAACCGATGCGTGTTTCTTTGGCTTTATAAATGGTCCCGCTGTCCGGGGACATCTCGCCGGCGATGAGCTGCAGGAGCGTCGATTTGCCGGCCCCGTTGACGCCGACCAGCCCAATCCGCTCGCGCTCCAGAATCTGCAGCGTAATATTCGACAATACGGGAGTTATCCCGTAATTCTTGCTCATGCCGTTCACTTGAAGCAGCATAGGGGTATCTCCTCCGTTACTCACAAGCTATTCTCGCATCGCGGTTCGAAAATAATGAAAATGTACCATAGGCGATGATGACATCATTTCATTTTCAATCCGTTGCTATGCCATGGGGCCAGGCGGTCAGGCCGACGGGAATCGGGGATTCCGTTTCGGTCCGACCCCTTTTCTATTCTCGCCGATCGCGGGAAATTTGTCTATCAATCCGGCCCTGAACCGATGAAGAGCGCCGCCGGCCATATGCTTCAGTCAAGGACTGGGAGAACGCGGATCGGACCCGGACGGCCGCAACGGGAGGAGGTGTACGCAGGGAGCCCCATCCCGGCTCGGAATGGGGCTCTCCATTGGCAGCGCCGGATTCGGTACTCGCGATCGCGAGCAGATGCGGGGCTGTCCCGGATTCATCACAAGTTCAGCATCAGCTTAGCCAGAGTAAAGTAGATGATGAGCCCGGTGCCGTCCACCAGAGTGGTAATGAACGGTCCGGAGACGACGGCCGGATCGACTCTAAGCTTGTGCAGGACCAGCGGCAGCACCGCCGCGATAAGAGAGGCCCAGATCACGATGAAAATCGCCGTGACGGCAACGACGCTTCCGATATCAAAGCCTACGCCGAGCAGCTGGGCGCGAAGAAACGTGGCTGCGCCCATACAGAGTCCGAGAATGAGACCGGTCGCCACCTCTTTGCGAACGACTCTGAATATATCCTTCGGCTTCACTTCCCCGAGCGCCAGAGCGCGAACGAGAGTCGTTACGGTCTGGGTTCCCGTATTGCCGCCCGTCCCGACCAGCAATGGGATAAAGAATGCGAGCGCGATGACTTCCGACAGCGTATCTTCAAAGTAGCGCAGCACATTCCCCGTATAGGCCTCGGCTACGAATAGGACAAGCAGCCATGCGATTCGCTTGCGAAATAGCTTCCAGAAGGAATTTTTAAAGTACGGTACTTCTAAGGGCTGGCTTCCGCCCATTTTCTGAAAATCTTCCGTCGCTTCTTCATGGATAACGTCAATTAAATCATCGACGGTGATTATCCCGATCATTCGCTGCTCCTCGCTTACGACGGGAAGAGCCACCAGATCATAGTTGGATAAAATCGTCGCAACCTCCCGCTGGTCCATCCGGGCGGACACCGAGACGAAATCCTTGAGCATGATTTCCTCCAGCTTGGCGCCGGCCTTGGCGAGGATCGCCTGCTTGAGCGACACGATCCCGACCAGCTTGCCGTTATTGTCCAGCACATAGAAGTACGATACCATTTCCGCGTCTTGCCCAACCTTGCGGACATGCTGCAGCGTATGCTCCACCGTCCAATAATTCCGGACCGCAATATAATCTACCGTAGCCAGGCTCCCGGCCGACTCCGGCGGGTATTGCATCAGAGCGCTGATTTTCTCCCGGTAATCGGCAGGCAGCAGCTCCAATAATGTTCCGGCTTGATGTGGATGGATGGCCAGCAGCAGATCGGCCACTTTATCGCTGGACATCTCATTGAGCATGGAAGCGGCTGTCTCCTTGGTCCCGCGGTCTAAAATTCGGTACTGCAATTCGGGATCGGCATATTCCAAAATTTCCGCCCCCAAGGCAGCCGGAAGCTTGGCAATAAATTGAATTTGCTCGCTTTCCTCAAGTTCTATTAACATCTCGGCCAAATCATAAGGTTGGAACCGGGCGAGGAACTCATTGAGGCCATCCCGCTTTTGATCGGCCAGTCTATCTTTCAAATCTTGAATCATCCATTTTTGAACCATGTTTATTCCTCCTATCGCAAACATCCTTCCGCGTATGATTGCTTGCTCTCCATTCGGCAAGCAGACACAAAAAAGCTCTCCCTGTGCCTAGGAGAGCTTGTAGTTCCTGTTCTTCATTACACTCACTGCTTACATCTATGCATGCTTAAATACACCTGCCCCGGTACCGGGCAGCGTGATGAATGCAGCATGAATCACAAGTAAGGGTAAAGAGAACCTCATTCTCCCTCTTCGCAAGATTATGAACTTGATTCGATGACGGATTACTGGAACTACTATCCATTGAGTGTTCTCCCCCCTTTGCAGAATAAACTAAAAACCCTCCAGGAGTCCTAGAGGGTTCGATGAATGCACGCAAATATAGAACATTCCCGCGCCCCCTAGTTGAGTTTTAGCACTATGCAACGTAAAGAGAAGCCTTCTTCCCTTAGCCACGTTAAGAAAAGCCTTAATCCGGCAATTCCTGTTCTACCCATGGGCATCTTTCGATATTTCTGGGCAGTGGCCTATGTTTGCATAGGAGCCTCACCTAACAAGGTCTTTATGACATTGTCAACCTTAACACCGGCTGTGGATGTTGTCAACCTCCAGGGAACAACTTTAACCTTTTCATAACCTCTTTTGGGGGAGGAGTCCATACACTGGAGTAGTGTCTGGGGATCAGTGAGGCATGATTTTCGATCACGCTAACGTTTTAATAATGGAGGATGCTCGAGGTGAGTTCATTTGAAGCAAACGATCAAAGGCCGGCCGGACTTTCTGCTCCTTTTTGTGACCTTGCTGCTGGTTCTGTTCGGATTGGCGATGATATACAGCGCAAGCTCGGCCGTGGTCAGTCTCAAATATGAAAATCCGTCCTATTATGCGTCAAAGCAAATGTTGTTCGCTCTCATCGGACTTGCCGCTATGTTTGTGTTCATGAATATTCCGTTTCGAAAATGGAGCAAGGCCGCCCCCTTCTTGTTGTTGCTCTCGATCGTGCTGCTTGCGCTCGTCCCTTATTACGGCATCAAGGTGAATGGCGCCACGCGATGGTTCAATGTGGGCGGGATGCGGTTCCAGCCGGCCGAGTTCGCGAAGCTGTCCTTAATCATCTACCTGTCGCATCTGATCAGCAAAAAGGGAGAACGGATTCGCTTATTTTCCGGGGGATTGCTGCCCATTCTCACGGTCATTGGCGTCATGCTGCTTCTAATTATGCTGCAGCCGGATTTTGGTTCGGTCATGATCATTTCGATTCTGTCAATGACCATTATTATTATCGGCGGGGCGGATATGCGTCATATCGCGATGCTTGGCGGGGGGTTTGGGGTGCTGTTGGTCATTCTTGCCTTCAGCCGCAGCTACCGGTATCAACGGATTATGTCGTTTTTGAATCCGTTCGATGATCCGGAAGGAGCCGGCTATCAATTGATTCAGTCTTTGATCGCGCTGGCACACGGAGGAGTGACCGGAACAGGATACGGCCAGAGCGTGCAGAAGCTTTTTTATTTGCCGGAAGCGCACACCGATTTTATTTTTGCCGTCATCGGAGAGGAATTCGGATTTGCGGGCGGAATACTGCTTTTATTTTGTTTTTTTCTTTTCTTTTGGCGGGGCCTTATGGCGGCGCTTCGCAGCGATGAGCCCTTCGGGATTATGCTCGGAACAGGCATCATTACCATGATATTTGCCCAATTCGCGTTCAATCTGGGGGCGGTGACCGGGGCGATGCCGATCAAGGGCGTGCCGCTTCCGTTCATCAGCTATGGAGGCTCTTCTCTCTTGTTATGCATGGCGAGCGCCGGCATTCTGTTAAATATTTCGCGCGATAATGATCGGAGACAGCGCGAATAGGCACGCCTTCTTACCTAATCTGCGAACTAGAGGTACTCACATGATGTTTTATATTCGCAAGCTCAAAAAATTGGACAAGCCGACGCTCCTTGTGCTGCTCGGTCTGATGATTCTAGGGACGCTCGCCGTAGAACAAGCCACTTCCGGCACGAATCTCGACGGCCTATACAAGTACAGCCTTGTCTTTTTCGTTCTCTTCCTTATCCCCATGCTGCTGATCGCCATGCTCGACTACTCGATATTCACAGGCGCCGCCGCTTATATTTTATATGGAATCGGGCTTGCCCTGCTTCTCTTCGTGATGTTCACCGGAGAAGATATTAACGGAGCGGTCCGCTGGATAAGAATCGGAGGCTTCCAGCTTCAGCCCTCTGAACTGGTTAAAATCGCTGCCGTGCTTGTCACCTGCAATCTGCTGCAAAAGCGATCCGGCAACAAGCTCCGGTTCCTTCAGGATTTGCTTCCGATTGGCGCCGTGTTCTTCGTTCCGGCCTTCCTCGTGATGAAGCAGCCGGATTTGGGCACGGCGCTCGTGTTCGTCGCCGTCCTGCCCGTCATGCTGTGGGTGGGGAATATCCGCGTCTTGCATATGCTGCTGCTGCTGGCGTCGATGGGCTTGCCGGTCGGGGGCGTTTGCTGGCTGTATTTTGCGAATTATGACATTCTGGCCACCCTGTTGAAGCCCCATCAATTGTCCAGAATCGAGACGTTTCTTGAACCCGGACTCGATCCGGATAAATCGTGGCATGTCAATAACGCCATGAACGCGATCGGCTCGGGTCAAATGAGCGGAAATTCCGGCTTCTACGTTGAACGCGGCTACATACCGTACGCCTATTCGGATTCCATCTACGTGGTCATTGGCGAGAAATTCGGATTTATCGGATCCTCGATTCTGTTGCTATTCTTTTATTTGCTTATATTCCGCATGCTGTTTATCGCCCGCGAGAGCCGGGATCTGGCCGGTTCCTATCTCGTTGTCGGCTTGGCCGGCATGCTGCTGTTCCAGATCTTCGTCAACATTGGGATGCATATCGGCCTGTTGCCGCTGACCGGCATTTCGCTACCGTTCATCAGTTACGGGGGCAGTTCCCTGCTGGCGAATATGCTCTCCATCGGGCTGGTGCTGAGCGTCCATGTTCACAAGGATGACATCGCGATGGCGGCAGAGACTGACGGCCTGATGAGATAGATAAGGACGTGCCCGATTAGGTGAATTGGAGCATGACGAGTCATCCCTCTGCGCGCTGCGCAGGGGTTTTCGCATTGCTTGAGCTATCGTTCTATTCGCGCATATGAACGGGAAGAACGTGCGGCATGGCGTTTGCCGCGCAAAAATAGGCCGGATGGTGGCGCTAACGGGGGAAGGATGGTAAACTAAGGTTGAAAATAATGAAAAATGAATGAAAATTGAGTACATAGCATATAAATTGGCCTGCGGAATTCCGATACAACTTCAGGGCCGTAATAGAAAGGGGCGGTAATGTTGACGGCAGCGGAGGAGAAGCGAATGCTTCGTCTGCAATATAAGGCGCGCAGGCAGGCGGTCGGCCGGCAGGAGAGGGAGGCCGGCAGCGAAGCCGTGTGCCGGCGGGCTTACCCATTCTTGAAAGCGCTGCGAGAGCGGCATGGCCGTCCCTTGCATTTATGCGCCTATTTTCCGTTCGGCAATGAGCTGGATATTACCGCTGTGCTGCTTGACTCCCGGAAGCGGGGCGATGTCGTCTATCTTCCGCGCACGGACGCGGCTTCGCGGACGATGTCGCTGCACCCGTGGACAGAGCATACGGTCTTGACGACGGGAGCCTTCGGCCTGCAGGAGCCGGGCCCCGAAGCGGAACGGCTCGATCCGGAGCATTGGGACAAGCTGGACGCGATTTTCGTTCCCGGCATCGCCTACGACCGGCAGGGCGGACGGCTCGGGCTGGGCGCAGGGTATTATGACCGGTTCTGGCACGCCTATCTGGAGGCGCTGGACCGCGCCCCGTTGGAACGCAGACGCGCCGATAGCGCTGTAAGGCTGGCTTGCATCTATTCGTGGCAGCTGGCGGAGCGCGTCCCGATGGAACCGCATGATATCGCTGTCGAGTGGCTGATAACCGAGGATGAGATCATCGCTTGCGCAGCCGCTGCAGAGCTGCCGCTAACCGGGAAGAACGGCGGCCGCGAGTAGTTAAGGATTGGATGATATCGCATGCGGAAGAAGGATGGACGTCCTTCCTTCGCGTGCCAATATATTGAAGAAGGCCGGTTGCTGCCGGCTAGGCGGGAGGAGGAGCCCTGATGCGCTGGAAAGTAGCAATATTGACGGCGAGCGACAAAGGATCCCGGGGAGAGCGCGAGGATACGAGCGCCCAGGTCATTCGGGAACTCGTCGAAGAAGAACTTCATGGTGAGATTGTGGAATACCGGATTGTCCCGGATGAGATGAATGAGATCTCCGCATCGCTCATCGAGATGGCCGACTATTTTCAGGCCCATTTGATTATTACGACGGGCGGTATCGGCATGGCGGAGCGGGACGTGACGCCGGAGGCGACGCTCAAGGTCGTCGATCGGCTCGTGCCGGGCATGGCCGAAGCGATGCGCTTCGCCTCGATGCAGAAGCAGCGCAGGGCGATGCTGAACCGCGGCGTGTGCGGGGTAAGGGGGCGGACCCTTATCATTAATCTGCCCGGAGACCCGAAGGGCGTGCATGAGAATCTGCTGCCGATTATGGATCAGATTCCGCATGCGCTCGCCGTGCTGAACGGGGATCATAAGGGCGCGGAATAGAATCCTTCATAAGATTGTGACAGATTATTTGGTATATTACGGATGGCGCATATGATATGATGTAGATCACAAGCACTCTATTCTAGGATCTGCAGAAAGGAGATATTTTCGCTATGTTCAACGGTATTGGCGTCTCGGGAATACTTCTGCTCTTGGTCATTGCGCTATTATTGTTCGGACCGAATAAGCTGCCTGAGTTGGGACGGGCCTTCGGCCGCACCCTGCGGGAATTCAAGGAAGGCGCCCGCGATATTATGGGGGATGAGCCGAGCGCGAAGCCTGCCCGCCAAGAAATTCAGGCGGTCGACGTCGAACCTGCTGCCCAGGAGCCGGCCAAGGCGTCCGGCGAAGCGAACAGCGCCCATCAGCGCCGCCTCCCTGAGTAACAAGACCTTGTCTGTTATGTTCAGCGGGGCGGCCCCGCTTTTACCATGGAAGGAACAGGTTGGTGAGGCATGTCGAAGGTAACGGAAGAACAAATGACACTGGTCGAGCATATTACGGAGCTTCGCAGACGTGTCGTCTATATCATCATCGTCCTCGTCATTGGCTTGGTGGCAGGATTCCTCGCCGCCGATCCGATATACGAATATTTGCGCAATACGGAGCCGGCCAATCAGATGCCGCTTCACGGCTTCTCGCTCTGGGACGGGATCGGGATATATATGAAGTTCGCCTTCATTATTGCATTGGCTGTGACGCTTCCGTTTGCGATGTACCAGCTGTGGGCTTTTGTCAGCCCGGGCCTCCGGGAAATAGAACGGCGTGCTGCCCTTCGGTACGTCCCTTTTGTATTTGTGCTTTTCGTGCTAGGGCTGTCTTTTGCCTATTTCGTCGTCTTTCCGATGGCGTTTTCGTTTACGTCGGGCATTAACAAGCATATGAACTTGACCGAGACGTACGGCATTACGCAATATTTTTCGTTCATGTTCAATCTGCTGGTCCCGATCTCGCTGCTCTTCGAGCTGCCGATCGTCATTATGTTCCTGACCCGGATACGGTTGTTGAACCCGCTGAGATTGCGGAAAATGCGGCGGGTGGCCTATTTTGTCCTGATCTTGCTCGGCACGATGCTGTCGCCGCCGGATATTGTCTCGGATTTGCTCGTGGCGATACCGCTCCTCATTTTATATGAGATCAGCGTATTCCTGTCCTCGATTGTCTACCGGAAGCAGCTGCTGGAGCAGGAGGCATGGGAGAAGGAATTTGGAGAAGGAGCCGATACGACGGCGGTCTGATTATGAAGTCACTTATGCAGGCGTAACAGGTACGCATGGAGCGTTCATCTTGTTGTGCCTGCATTTTTTGTGCCCGGCGGATGAATGCGGTCGCTCGGCGCGCAACGGGGCCAATCCGCGGGCGGGTTGGAATGTGATGAGCCTTATTGGATAAACTGGGTAAGGCGTGATCGCCCACGCCCGGATCGGAAAAATCATTTTTTCACGCGAAACCCTCTTGCAATGTAAACCCAAAATCAGTATCATAGGAATTGGTTATTAGCACTAAGCATCGTCGAGTGCTAACACCAGGCGAATGCTTCGTTTTTGAGGATTCTACCGCTGCCTGTCCGTCAGGCGCCGGGGAATTCTTCACCTTATAAACTCTTGTTCAAAGGAGGCTATTTTTCATGATCAAACCATTAGGTGAGCGCGTATTGATCGAACCAATCGCGAAGGAAGAAACTACAGCTTTCGGCATCGTTCTGCCGGATACGGCGAAGGAGAAGCCGCAAGAAGGCAAGGTTGTCGCGGTAGGTAACGGGGTATGGAAAGACGGTCAACGTGTGCCGCTCGATCTGAAAGAAGGAGACCGCGTTATTTTCTCCAAATATGCCGGTACTGAAGTGAAGTATGAAGGCAAAGAGTATTTGATTATGAAAGAAAGCGACGTTCACGCCGTAATCGGCTAATCGCCGGGCGGAACAGCCTTACTGACATAAGTACGATTGAGTCTTTCCGGAATGGAAGACTCCCAGACGGACATATATGCACGCCGTATCATTCTGAATGAATTGAGGAGGGTTTCACGATGGCAAAAGAAATCAAGTTCTCGGAAGACGCACGCCGCTCCATGCTTCGCGGGGTTGACGCTCTGGCTAATGCGGTGAAAGTAACACTTGGACCGAAAGGCCGCAACGTCGTATTGGAGAAGAAATTCGGTTCTCCGCTTATCACGAACGACGGTGTTACGATTGCGAAGGAAATCGAACTGGAAGACGCTTTTGAAAATATGGGTGCTCAACTGGTTAAAGAAGTAGCTACGAAAACAAACGACGTTGCCGGCGACGGTACGACAACCGCTACGGTTCTGGCGCAAGCGATGATTCGCGAAGGCCTGAAGAACGTGACGGCTGGCGCGAATCCGATGGTCGTTCGCAAAGGGATCGAGAAAGCAGTGAAAGCCGCTGTTGAAGATCTGAAGAAAATTGCGAAGCCAATCGAGAACAAGCAAAGCATCGCTCAAGTCGCAGCTATCTCTGCCGCTGACGACGAAGTGGGCACGCTGATCGCGGAAGCGATGGAGAAAGTCGGCAAAGACGGCGTAATCACGGTAGAAGAATCCAAAGGCTTCAACACCGAGCTTGAAGTTGTGGAAGGAATGCAGTTCGACCGCGGATACATTTCTCCATACATGATTACAGACACTGACAAGATGGAAGCCGTTCTCGACAATGCTTACATCTTAATCACGGATAAGAAAATCTCCAACATCCAAGAAATCCTGCCGGTATTGGAGAAAGTCGTTCAACAAGGCAAGCAGCTCGTCATCATCGCTGAAGATGTAGAAGGCGAAGCGCTCGCTACCTTGGTTGTGAACAAACTGCGCGGCACATTCACTTGCGTTGCTGTCAAAGCTCCGGGCTTCGGCGACCGCCGCAAGGCAATGCTGCAAGACATCGCTGCCCTCACTGGCGGCCAAGTCATTACGGAAGAACTCGGCCTCGAGCTGAAATCGACTTCGATCGATCAACTGGGCTCCGCTCGCCAAGTTCGCGTAACGAAAGAAAACACGATCATCGTAGACGGCAACGGCAACAAAGCCGACATCGATGCTCGCGTGAACCAAATCCGCACGCAATTGGAAGAAACGACTTCCGAGTTCGACAAAGAGAAGCTGCAAGAGCGCCTGGCGAAATTGGCTGGCGGCGTAGCGGTTATCAAAGTCGGCGCTGCGACGGAAACCGAGCTGAAAGAGCGCAAGCTCCGCATCGAAGACGCGCTGAACGCGACTCGCGCGGCTGTCGAAGAAGGTATCGTAGCCGGCGGCGGTACGGCGTTGATGAACGTATACAAAGCCGTTGCAGCGGTAAATGCTTCCGATGACGAGTTGACAGGCGTGAACATCGTTCTCCGCGCGCTGGAAGCTCCGGTTCGCGCAATCGCCGACAATGCAGGCCAAGAAGGCTCCATCATCGTTGAGCGCCTGAAGAACGAAGCGACAGGCATTGGCTACAACGCCGCATCCGGCGAGTGGGTGAACATGATCGAAGCGGGTATTGTCGACCCTGCGAAGGTTACTCGTTCCGCACTGCAGAACGCAGCTTCCGTAGCGGCTATGTTCTTGACGACCGAAGCGGTTGTCGCTGACAAGCCGGAACCAGAAAAACCAGGCATGCCTGATATGGGCGGCATGGGCGGAATGGGCGGCATGATGTAATCCATCGCCCGCAAAGCTTGATATAGCAAGGAAAAAGGCTCCCGATAGGAGCCTTTTTCTATAAAAATAACATTTAAATAACATTTTTCAGAGTATGCTATCTTCCATGTATTTTTTCAGTATATCGCTTGCGTTTTTTTCATCTTCTCAGTCACATGCGGGTTGTAATTATGCGTCCATATTTCCAGCCCTGTTACGAAATAATTATGTACTCCTTCGACACGGAAGTTATGCACGGTGGTGATGCCGTTCTTAATCTCGATACGGTCGATCGGATAGAGTTCTGGATTTTGAAGCAGGTCACCTGCTTTAGGGTGTCTTGCCTCAATCCAGCCTTGGCCGGGCACCCAGAACGGATGCTCTTCCGTTATTGTTATTCCTTTGACCGTAATTCGGTACGTCTCGGCCTGCCTTTTGAACAATTCCACAACCGTATTATAGGTGTATACTGGAGTCAAATCCGGAGGAACCGGTAAAAAGCAGCTCTGCTGGCATTGTGCTGGTGAGGCTCTTTTTTTGCTGCCGATCAAATCTCACGGGAAAAGCCCCGGGAGTATTCCGAGGCATTTCTCTTACGGGTAGACACGGGGTGGAGCATGGCCGATGGCACTCCACAAAAATGAGTTATTACCAAAAATGTCTATCACAACAATGTCTTCTCCGTTTTTTGCACACGATCAACACTTTCTGCCCTTCTTTAAGAATAACCTTGATTGCTTTATGATGACGTCTCATTCAAGCCACCTCCTTTTCTAAGATACAATATGAGAAAGTACTTCAAATGATTGGACCAGTATCACGGCCAGTGAATTGAGGCATACCTATTATGGTTCCTTGCCTCCTTATCAGTGGGCCGTCTTTAGGGCGGTCTTTTTCTATTTCTAAATGACTTTAGCGCAGCAATACATCGCATGGACCGGACGTGGAAAGTATTCCCGCTTGTTTCGTACCAGGCGATAAAGGCATTGACTTCATCCAAACTGAGGTCAAATTCTTTTTCTAAACCCGTGGTCATCGTTACGACAAGTATTGCTTATCACCTATAGGTTGTTCTGGTTCTTGGGGATCTGGCTCTTTCGGCTCTGGTTCTTCTTATCGATAACCGCTGACACGGCTTGAGTTCTTGGGAAAGTTATTCACAACTGCTGTTGCAGCTCCCGCACGAGCAGTTGGCATAGGTTTCTTTTCAGACCAAGCACCAGATGCCGGATCGTATGCATAGGTATGATTTCGCTTGATCCCTTCATACGCAGTTCTTCCATCGGAAGATCCACCAAAAACATTAATCTGCCCATTCCATGTAGCAATTGCCGCCCCTGTTCGGGGGGCAAGCATATCGCTCTTTTTTTACCTATTCCCCTGACTCTAAACATGAAGTCCTATATATTGAAATAATGTAAAGTTTGTTATTTAATTTTCATTTCAGGTAATTTCCATTGATAATCGAACGTTTATTTGCATATAATGTTATATAGGATAGCGAACAAATGTTCGAGGTGATGGGAATGAGGCTGGATCAATACATCGGTTACACGGTTGAGATTATATACGAGGACAAACATGGAGCCATTACGCAACGGCGCATCATTATCCGGAGCATCCGGGACGGCGTGCTGCATGCTACGTGCCTAAAGGCTGGAGCATGGCGGCCGTTTCGGATCGACCGCATATTGTCCTGGCAGCCGGTTAGGGGGAGAACAGCGTGACATAACGGTCTGTGGGAGTCCAGCCGTACGAGGCTTCCACAGCATAAGGAAGCACTGCTGCGGCACCGACACGAGCGGCGTGATATTGTCTTTTATAGCAATCTATTTTTAGTTATGGGGCTGGGGACTTATGTAAGGAATTTAAAACAATTGGTAAAAAATGATATGGATAATGTCTCCTTCGGAAGATAACCTTAACAACGACCAGAACGGCTGGTTAAAATGAAGTAGGAGATGTTAGGAATGGGAATTTTAAGCGGCAACCCTAAGGATGAGCCATTGCATTATGGCGAAGTTTTTGACGTGTGGTCCTTTTCAATGAAAGCGAAAGGATGCGTATCTGTTTACCGGGCATATCACTGCCACGCAGGAGATAAGGATTTAAAAAATATATTAGGAGATTTGATTAATCAAGCAGAACTGGAAGAGAAAGAATGCGATCACATATTAATCAGCAATGGAATAGCTCCGAGCCCGAAGCTTCCTGAGCGGCCGGAAGCCAGACTCGAAGAGATTCCCGTTGGAGCGCGGCTTACGGATCAAGAATTATCCGCTTTGATTGCAGCTGATACGGCAGCCGGCATGGTAATGTGCAGCCAAATCATGGCGAAATCAATTCGTGAAGACATCGGTGCGCTGTTTGGTAAATATCACATGACGAAAGCCGCATTGGCCCTGAAAATTTTGGAGATGAATAAAGAAAAAGGCTGGTTGGTCCCGCCGCCGCTGCATATAAAGAGACCGGAGGAAGTCGAAAAATAAGATACTTGCGGAAGCTATACCGAACGAGCCGGAGATCGGGAGCATGGCGCCCATCCGGAATTGGGTATAATCCATTTTCCGCAAAGCGAAGCCCCGGATTCCTCCGAGGCTTTTTTCTTGCGGGTATAGAGTAGGAGGAGCATCGCCGTCAATGGTGGATATAATTACTCAAAACGTCTTCTGTGTCTTTTGCACACTACCAATACTTTCTGACCCCGATGAAGAACAATAGTGATTGGTCTACGATGACGTCCCATTTAAGCCACCTCCTTTCTAATATTACGATATGAGAGACAGTTAGAAATGATTGTGCCAAAGCTCCGGTATAGTAGCGTGAAAAGGCTTAATAGATGTCCCATTCTAGAACTCGGGTAGTCATTTGGAACAAGACAAACAACAAACCCCGGAGCGCTCCGGGGTTATTTCGTCGTTGTCCATGTTATTGTCTTGCCATCGCTGATTGCCGTTATTGTTCCTTGCCGGTCTGTCCGGAATATCTTAACACCGGCTTTTGTGAGCCGGTTCATGGTAACCTTCTTGGGATGGCCATACTTGTTATCCGCTCCCGCGCTAATCACGGCCCAGGTTGGTTGGACCGCGTCCAGGAACTCCTGCGAGGTGGACGTGTCCGAACCGTGATGTCCCGCCTTCAGCACATCGGCCTTCAGTTTTTTCGGATGCTCCAGCATATCGCTTTCGCTTCTGGCCTCAGCGTCGCCGGTAAAGAGGAAGGAAGTCTTGCCATAAGAGAGGTGGAGAACCGCACTCCAAGCATTCAGATCCTTGCCATACTCAGCCGCGGGGGCAACAAACTTTGCTGTGACGCCTTCCAGCGGGATTTCAAGGCCTGCCTTGGCTGACTTGATTTTGAGGCCGCGATTTTTGACGGACATCAGGAAATCCTTGTATGTATTTGTGGTGTGGCTCACTTTGGGCGCATACACGCTCTTGGCGGGAATCGCATCAATTACCGTATCGAGACCGCCGATATGGTCGGCATCCGGATGCGTCGCTATCACTGCATCCAACTCCGTGACCCCTATTTTTTTAAGGTATTCGACAACATCCTGCCCCTTATGATTATCCCCGCCGTCAATTAAGATATGCTGTCCTTTTGGAGTCTTAATCAATGTAGAATCTCCTTGGCCGACATCCAAATAGCAGACTTCCAGGGTACCAGCAGGCTGCTGAGGCTGGCCTGTCTGGCTTACTGCCGGCATCCCCGCTGAGCATCCCGCCAGGAGCAATACGAAAATAAGAACAGTCGTGATGTAGAAATGCTTCTTCATATTTCCCTCCCGTCTCATTGTAGCATATCACGGCGCCGGATACCGGCTTTTCTTCCTAGCGGGATGGCCCGGGCGGCTGGCAGAATCCATGCCTCGATGTATTCCCTTATATTTTGTAGCGGCTCATCATCTGGCTCAACGTCTGTGCCATTTGATTAAGCTGCTCCGCATTTTTCATTAAGGCCGCCATATCCAGCAGCTGCTGATCCGTGAACTTCACGAGTGTCGTGGCATGCTCCGCGTTCTTCTCGGCGATGTGCGCGATTTCGTTAACGGATGCAAGCACTTCCTCAGAGCCGGCGGACATTTCTTCCGTCACGGCGGACGTATCTTGCATTTGGCCTGCCATATCGGTAATTTCCGATAAGATGCGCTGAATGAGCTGCACAGAGTTTTCTACTTTGTAAATGCCATCGGCGACGCTATCCCGAACGTCATCCATCGATTTGACGGCCTTGGAGCCATCATTCTTCGCTTCTTCGATCAGGTCGGCGATCTCGCGCGCGGAGTCCGCCGAGCGCTCCGCCAGCTTCCTTACCTCATGGGCAACGACGGCGAAGCCTTGACCGTGTTCGCCTGCGCGGGCGGCTTCGATTGACGCATTCAGGGCAAGGAGGTTTGTCTGCGATGCGATTTCGGTGATGGCATCGACAATAACGGCCATCTGTTCCGAGCGCTCGCCCAGATTGTGAACCAAGACCCCCGAATTACGCACGGATTCATCGATCGTGTTCATCTGTCTTACCGCTTCCTGCAGCAGCATGCTGCCATTCTTCGCCTGCTCGGACGTATCCATCGACGTCTCGGAAATGCTGGTTGTGCTCTCCGCGATCCGCTGAATGCCGATGGCCATCTCTTCCATTGCCTTGGAGCCTTCTTCCGTGCCCCGCATCTGCGTCTCGGCCCCGTCGGCGACTACCTTAACGATGGATCCGACTTCTTGAATCTGTTCCGTGCTCGCTGCCGTGTGTGCGGACAACTCCTTCGAAGAGGCTGCCAATGTCGTGGCGGTGCCGCGTATTTCGGCCACCAGATGGCGAATCGAAGATTGCATCGTCTGCAGCGATTGACCTAACACGCCGATTTCATCCTTTTTCTGCCGGATGTAAGCCGGAACCTCGCCCGTGAAATCGCCCGAGCTGATCGCCTTCAGATTCGTGACGACGGTCTGAAGCGGCTTCGTAATGTTAGATGCCAGCGCCAGCGCCAGCAGCACGGACAAGATGGCGCATATCGAGCTGGTCAGGAGATTGATCTTCCCGATTTTGTAGGCTTCTTGAGTCAATTCGCTTTTTTCAACGACAGACAGGTACTTCCAACCGGTTTGCTGTGACGTATACAAATTGGTGATGTAGTCTGTGCCGTCCATTCGGATCTCGAAATGCTCCGCCGTTTTCTCTTTGATGCCGGCAAATTCCGGCACGCCGATATCCGCAATATTTTTAGCTATAAGCTCCGGGTTGCGGGGATGAGCCAGAATCGTTCCGTCGCGGGAGAGCAGAATGACATAGCCTGTCGTCCGGATTTTGATGCTGTCGAGCTGCTCGGCCAGCTTGCCGAGGCTCATGTTCAGTCCGACTACGCCCAGCGGCTTGTCGTTGCCGTCGTTGACGGCGGTTACGCTGCTCATTCGCAAAAGGCCGCTAACCGCATCCGCATACGGTTCAGACATCGTGACTTGGCCGGGATTCGCCACCCCGTCATCGTACCAAGGGCGGGTCCGCGGATCATATTGAGCGGCCACTTCATCCTCCGGCCACTGTACGTAGCCGCCACCGGCAGTGCCTACAAACACGGAGGACGTGTTGGGATGTGTTTTGGCAAACCGCTCCAATTCTTTATAAATCTCGGTTTCAATGCCTCCGTTTTTTGAAGGTGTCGCCTTGCTCTTTTCCGGCCGGTTCATATATGAGGTGATGGTGTCATCGGCTTGGCGGATGATTGGGCTGGCAGCCAGGAGCTGCACATTTTCCTTCACGGTATCGAAGTAAAGAGACATTCTGCCGTCCACCTGCGAGACTTCATTCGTAGTCGATGTCACGAAATTATCGGTGATTTCCTTTACCATGCTATTATGGACAATCACGCCAATGAGTGAGATAGGAACGAGAATTGTCACTAAAAAGGCTAGAATCAGTTTCAGCTTAATGCTTCTTAACATAGAGCCCCTCCTCTAAGATGTTTGTCGTTGTGAACTCCCCCATAAAATTCGACAACAAACAGTAAAATTCGACTTGAGTATTTATCGTCCGAGAAAAAGGGCTTTTTAATACAAATGACCGATCTTGGCAGGTTTTGAGGCAGAAGATGAATGGATCGTTTGCAAGGAGCCATTTATCTGGAAGAGGCTGCTGCAGTCTTTTCCGGGTTGCAAGGGAGGGACGATTCGCGCAGGAGATATATGTAGTTATGTAGAGTGAATGGCAATCCGGCGCCAAGGCCCACAAACGGCTGCGAGGCCTGTCTTCTTAATAGGGGAGCGGGCTTATCGCGATGAACGAGGAGAGGAAGCGGCTGTACGAGTACCTGTTACATTTGTGCTCTGATCAGTGTTATTGTTTCTGTCTCATCGTGGCATTATCTTCTTCCAAGAATAACAGCATGCGATGAACGTTTCGGTTGAAGAAATAGCGAAAAGGTGGTAGACTTATCACAGAATCGTCAAATTCATGAGATCGTCATATTTGGGACGCCGTCTTGAGTCTGGCTGGTCGAATGCGCGCATACCCAAGACCGCCAGAAATCGTACCTTTCTGACGGCCCTAAGCTGCAAGTACATATGTTGTTCGTTATTTTTCTAAGGGCAAGGAATCAGATTATCTGATGGATGAAAGTCTGCTTATTTAACGCCTTTCATATAGCTTTGGATTTTCGGGGACAGCAAGTAGAGCAGAAGACTCAGCACGATGGCTGCCCCTCCGATTACCCCAAAGTAAAGCATCTCGGTTTCTGGTGTATAGAATTTTACGATTTGGGCGTTAATGGCTTGGGCCGCGGCATTGGATAAGAACCATAGGCTCATGGTCTGGGCCGTGAAGGCAGCGGGCGCAAGCTTCGTCGTAGCCGAGAGGCCCACCGGCGACAAGCATAGCTCGCCGAGTACCACGACGAAGTAGCTGAGCACGAGCCACAATGGGTTGACGAGCGAAGCGGGTCCGCCCAAGTAAGCCGGCAGCAGAATGATCAAAAAGGACAAGCCGCCAAACAATAAGCCCAGCGAGAACTTTTGGGGTATGGTCGGCTGGCGATTTCCGAGCTTTACCCACAACCAAGCGAATACAGGGGCCAGTAAAATAATAAAGAGCGGATTCAAGGACTGGAACCAGGCGGGTGAGATATGGATGCCTGCGAATTCCAATTGGGTACGCTTGTCTGCATAATTGGCCAGAATGGTAGACCCTTGCTCCTGAATGGCCCAGAACATAATCGAAGCAATGAACAAAGGAATGTACGCAATAACCCGCGAACGCTCGACAGGCGTTGTTTTCGGACTGCGGTACATCACGACAAAGTACAGGGTTGGAATGAGGATGCCTAGAATCCCAACCAGCTTGATAAATGTATCGAAAGTCAGAACGCCAAATGCAATCGCAACCGCGATCAAGGCGCCCAGAACCATGGCACTCACACCTAGAACAGCAAACACCTTTTTCTTCTCGGCGGGTGAGAGCGGGTTGACGACAACCGTACCGGCAAGACCCAGATTTTTGGAGCGGGTTGCCGCATATACGGCCAGGCCGATGAACATGCCGATAGCAGCCAGGCCGAAGCCAAGGTGGAAATTATTCATTCCGACGGTTCCTACCACTAGAGGAGACAGGAATCCTCCAAGGTTGATCCCCATATAGAAAATGCTAAAGCCCGCATCCCGGCGGTTATCTTGTTCGCCGTAAATTTCCCCTACTAAGCTCGATGCATTGGGTTTCAAGAGACCGGTGCCTAACACAATCAAGATCATGGATATAAAGAACAGCGAAGCATTTCCCGGTACAGCCAGCGCGATATGACCGAGCATGATCAAGATACCGCCATAAAAAACGGCTCTCGACGTGCCTAAAATCCGGTCAGCCATCCAACCGCCGATGATTCCCGACATATACACGAGTGATCCGTAGATGGACATTATCGCAAGCGCGGTGTTTTCCGGAAACCCGAGTCCGCCCCGCGACACTTCATAGTACATAAAGAATACAAGAATAGCCCTCATTCCATAATAGGAAAATCGCTCCCAGAACTCGGTGAAAAATAGGGTGAACAAGCCTTTGGGATGCCCGAAAAATCCCTTTTGCGGCACACTCTCTATAATCTTCTTTCTGTCATTACCCGCCATAGCAACTCTCCTTTAATAAAATAATCCTTTAACGTAATGAAGCTTTATATTTTTTTATTATAATACCCTGAATTGTATGACTGCAATCATTTCGAGGTGACAATATAAGACAGTCCCGGAAAAGACTACGCTATTAATAACTATGCAGCCTCCGTTTTCAACATGCATCCCGGGCGGATGCCGGTTACCTGCTTCGCTGGGTCTAACGATAGTAAATAAGCGATGAACGGGGATATGCACTCCAGAGAACCGCTTCTGTTAAGAGGCGGTTCTTCCTTTATTGATAGATGTTTTACGGGAAGAAAGCTTCCTATAGATTCTATATTACCCAATAATGCTAGACCTATGCCGCTATTTACCATGATCAGTTTTTGAATAGGGTCGTTTGTTATCCTATTTAATGGGAACTTTTTCCTAGACACAGGGATAGAGTCCTGATCCTTCGACAGAAAGGAGCAGACAGCTTCCGTTGCAAGCTCATTGCAGTACAAATTTCATACGTAAAGAGGTGAGCGTCCCAAACCATGAGAGAGAGAAGAAAGACCTTATATGTTTTTTTGGTCGCCGCATTGCTGCTGAACCTAGTTATTCCGCCTTCCTTTGCGAGTGCGCTTGAAGGAGTGCCGATGGAGTCAGCGGGCTTTGGCGATAGCAGGGAACTGAGTGTGACGGATCTGACCTACGGGAAGAGCTTGAACACCGTTACCAATGCAACCTATGGAACGATCACAGAAAATATGATTACGTCGGTGACGATCAAGGATGAGGCGGACCACGATATTAGAGAGGTTCGTCCTGATGTAGGTTCACGCGTGACCGTCAACTATACGTGGGAACTCCCTTCCGGTCATCCCTATGGCAAGGGCTCTACGTATACCTTCCATCTTCCGGATAAGTTCGAGACCGCCACCGAATTAAAAGGCAAACTGGCGGGGGGGACCGGAGAAGTTGGGACCTATATTGTCACTCCGCAGGGGCAAGTCACTTTTACCTTCAGTGAAGAAATCAATGCAGGGCAAGGCATGACAGGAACCTTCCATGTCTGGAGACAATTCGACAAGAGCAAGCTAAGCGGCGGGACGCGTGAAGATATCCTATTTGATATTCGGGATAATTCCAATTTTATCATCCCGGTTCACTTCAAGCCGGCATCCGGCAAAGATATGGACAAGCGGGGGAAGACCGATAAGGACCGAAATCCTCGCGAGGTTCGCTGGGAAGTGGACTTTAACAAGAGTGAACGTGAAATGAAAGACGCCGTCTTTACCGATACGATTACTCCAGAGGGACTTGAAATCAACGAGGGAAGCATCGGGCTGTACAAGCTGCGGGTGTTATTAAATGGCCAGGTAGAGCCGCTCGAACCCGTGGACATTGCCGGGAAAGTGAAACGAACTGAAACTGGCTTTGAATTAAAGCTGGGTACGATACAGGATGCTTATCGGGTGACGTACACAACGGAGATTGTTGATGGCGAGAATAATAAAACGTACAGCAATACAGCCAAGATAACGGGCAGCAATAATATAGAGAGTGAAGCGCCGGCTAATGTCAGCGTTATCTTCAGCGAACCGCTGGCTAAGGAATCGACAGGCTATACGCCGAGTACCCAGACGATTCAATGGGCGATTCAATACAACTATAACGAGCGGGAAATCTCTCAATCCAAGGCGCTGCTTACGGATACTTTTGATACAACACGGCAAGAAGCAGACTTGGATTCCTTTGTCGTTAATGAAATGACGATTGACGATAAGGGGCGAGGGACGAAAAAAGCGGAGCTGAGCAAGGACAAGTATAGAGTGGAGAAGACCGGCGAAGGGTTTACGCTTCAATTCAAGCAGGACATTACGAACGCGTATGAAATCCGTTATTCCACGAAAGCGAAAAGCCGCGTGTATGATGAAGCCGTGAAAGTGACCAACAAGGTGCAGTACGCTGACAAGGAAGCAGACGCGGAGCGGACGATCGGCCAAGTTATATTCAGCAAGAGCGCCGGCAGCGTCGATTACAAGAACAAAACAATTACGTGGACGCTTACCTTGAACTCGGACAATGAGGACATGGACAATGTCGTGATCACCGACAGCTTTAAAGATCGGGGTTTAACCTTTATCGAGAGCAGTCTGGACATCCCGGGCCTGACCAAGAGTCAACATCCGGAGGGCACAGACGGCGATTATTCGGTGTCTCTGAATATGGCGGCGGACGAAGGGTTTATGATTAAGTTCAATAAATCCATCAATAAAGAGTATTTGATCACGTACAAGACGGCATTTGATCCGAAACTCAATAAGCCGGGCTATAAAAATACAGCTGCGTTAACATGGGACGAAGGAACGGAAAGCCAGACGCCAATTACGAAGGAAGCTGCCGTTACTCCGGACAGTTACACCAAAGATAATGGCAAAAAGGTTGGCGAATATGACGCAAGAACGAAGGAAGTCACCTGGACCATTGACGTGAACTACAATTTGCACGAGATTAAGAATCCCGTACTGCGCGATTTCTACACGGGCGAGCAGTCTTTCGATCCGGCAAAGGTGGAGGTTCGGCATTTACTTCTTACAGGCGGCGCAGACGGTGTTCGAACAGGGGATGCGCTTAAGCAAGGAGCCGATTACGTGGTGACTCCGATCAAGCAGGAGGGCACGGGCAAGGACGGCTTTGAACTGGTATTCAAGAAGCCGATTGATTCGGCTTACCGCATTGCCTATATCACGAGTCTGGAAGAACATCCTGTGACGAAAGCGTACACCAACGATGCCAAGCTTTACGACGGGGATATTGCCGCGGAACCTTTATTCAAAGGAACTTATACGGTCACGCCGAAGCATGGCGGAGAATATATCAGCAAGACGGGCCGCCAAGGGACAGGCACGGAATCCGACATCGCCTACTGGACGGTGAATGTCAACTCGAGCCAATCCTACATTGAGGCTGATGCCGTGCTGACGGACACTTTGTCGCCCAATCAGAAGCTGCTTGATGACTCGGTGGTGCTGTACCACACGACAGTCGACAAAGGCGGAAATTTAACGAAGTCCAAGGCTGTTGACAAGGAAGATTATGAAAAAGAGGTCATAGATAATACATTAACGGTTACGTTCAAGAAGGCGCTTCACGAGGCTTATACTTTGGAATATCAGTCCTATATCGACGCGGGGCACGGAGAAAAACTGGATAATAAAGTCTCCTTCCAGGGGCAATCTTCCGGGGACGTCGTTACAGGAGATGAAAAAGAAATTATCGTGAGGCTCGCGGGAGCAGGCGGTGAGGCTATCCCTTCGGGTCGCGGGAATATTATCGTTCTGAAAAAGGATGGATCAGGCAAGCCGTTAGCGGAAGCTTCCTTTGCCTTGTATGATAAGTCGGGCCGGATTTTGCTGCAAGGTCCTGTAGTAACTGGCGCCGATGGAAAGATAGTTTTGCAGGATCTTCGCTATAAGGACTATATTTTGAAAGAATTGTCTGCTCCAGAAGGTTATCTTATCGACAAAACCTATGAAGCCGGCGTTGCAATCGAGTTGAGAAAAAGCGAAGATACCAAAACGATTGTGAATGTCAAAGGCGTCTGGGATTTCGAGCTGACGAAGGCCGATGCGGATGAGCCTTCCCGGACGCTGCCCGATGCGGTGTTCAAGCTTCAACAGGATCATGGCAGCGGGTATAAGGATGTGTCCGGGAAGACCGACTTGAAGACGGATCAGAACGGCAAGCTCTATCTGTCCCATCTGGAGCCGGGCGGACACTATCAGCTCATTGAAGTGGAAGCTCCGCAAGGCTATGAACGGGACGAAACGCCTATTTCGTTCACGATCGGGAAGAACCAGACTTCTCTTCTCAAGCGGACCGTGGTAAATAAGCCGATCCCGGGTTCCGTCGAATTGACGAAGAAGGATGCTTATGACGGACAGCCGCTCTTCGGTGCCAAGTTCGAGCTGCGGGATACGAAGGGAGCCGTCGTACGGGACGAGCTGGTCACCGACCAAAATGGAAACTTGGTCGTCAACGGGTTGAAGAAAGGCAGCTATTCCTTTGTCGAGACGGCTGCGCCTGAAGGGTATGAGAAGAACGCCAAGCCGGCAACATTTGATGTGAAAAATAATGAAACGACGATCGTTGCCTTTACGAACGAACTGCGCCCGGGAACAGTGAAGCTGATTAAGGCCGAAGCGGGGCAGCATGACAACAAGCTTGCCGGAGCCGAGTTCCGGATTCTGGATGCCAGCCAAGAAGTTGCGAAGGATCGGACAGGGAAGGAACTGTCGCAATTGAGGACGGACGAGAACGGACAGGTGCTCCTCCCGAACCTGAACCCAGGCAAGTATTATGTTGAAGAGACGAAGGCGCCTGTCGGGTATATCCTGAATCCGCAGTTGGTTGAATTCCAAGTGAAGATCACTATCGAGACCGTGGTGCTTATCGAGAATTCGCGCGAGCCTGAAGCGCCGCAGACCGGAGCGGCGAAGCTGATCAAGGTCGACAGCAGCCGTTCGGACCTCAAGCTGGCAGGCGCCAAGTTCCGGCTCCTCGATGCCAATAAGGAACCCGTCAAGGATCGGACCGGAAATGACCTGCCGACCCTGATCACCAATACGAACGGAGAATTGCTTGTTCCGAATCTTGCGCCAGGGGCATATATTTTCGAGGAAATCGAGGCGCCTTACGGCTACCTCATCAAGCATAAGCAGACCGGGTTCGAGATTGTCGCCGGACAGGAGAAGCTGGTTACAGTCGAGAATACCCGTTACACGGGAGGAACGGCATCTCCTTCCGAACGGGATGATTCCGACACGCCAGGCACATCCGGCAATTCCGGCCAGCCGGCTGCGCCAGGAACGACGGCAAATCCGAACGTGCCTACCGTTCCGGGTACTATCGTCGAACCGGTCAGCGGAATGAATCCGGACAGCGGAATGAATCCGGATCAGCCTTCCGTGCCAGGCGGCAGCGGGGAGCCTGATGGAGAAGATACAGGCGGCGCGGCACAGCCTGACGGCGCTACGGAGGACAACCAGGATGGAGAGTCTGCCAACAATTCCGATAACGAGGCCGACGCCGGAAATGCGGATGTCAATGGCGATTCTGATGCGGTTACGGAAGCGGATAATCCAAAAGGCATATTGCCGCAGACCGGCGGGGGAGCGCCTGTGTCCCCGATCGCAGGCTGGTTCTTATGTGCCGCAGGTGTTGCATTGTGGTACATGCGGAAAAGAATGAAGAGAGATGCGGCATAACGCTACCTTAACAACCGCCAAGGGTAAGATTCCTTGGCGGTTTTTCGCAGTTTTTTGGCCCTGACAAGCTCAGGGCAGCGGGAGGCAAATTGAAAAGCGTTTATTCTGCCTTAGAAATGGCCTAAAATCGGTAAGGGTTCTCCCCTCCCGTTTCTATAAAAATAATCTTTTGGCACGGGACATCTGCAATCGGCGCATTCTACCTTGCCATCATAGAATTTACTATGGAAGATAGAGAAGCTGAGCATCATAGCGTCAAGTCACTCTTTCTACCGCAATCGGATTTGTTTTCTTCCAGATTAAAATTTTCTGAAGAGAGCTGATGAAAAGTGACTATCGAGATCAAGCAGCGATTGCTTCCCGACGGGCGGCCGAACAAGCCGAGCCGGCCGATGAAGCCGCAATATATTACCGTTCACAATACGGATAACACCGCTCCCGGGGCTACGGCGGAAGCGCACAGCCGTTATATTTTGAACGGGAGCGGCGGCACGCAGACAAGCTGGCACTACACGGTAGATGACCATGAGATATACCAGAGTCTGCGGGATGATGAGCAGGGCTGGCACGCGGGTGACGGCAACGGCCCCGGAAATACGTCATCCATCGGCATCGAGGTCTGCATGTATCAGGGCATGGACGAGCCGTTGGCATGGCAGCGGGCCGCGGAGCTGATCGCTCTGCTGGCCAAGCGGCACGGCATCGGGCTGAACGCTGTCGTGCCGCATCGCCACTGGAGCGGGAAGGCGTGCCCGTCCCGGATTCTCCCGCGGTGGCAGGAGTTTATGCAGCTGGTAGAAAAGGCGATGAAGGCGTCGGACAAACCGAACCCGCCCGACATTGCAGGCCACTGGGCGGAGGCGGCGATCAGAGCGGTGATCGAGGCCGGAATTATGGTGGGCCGCGACACCGGGAATTTCGAACCGAATCAGCCGATCACCCGCGCCGAGGTGGCTGTGGTCGCCGAACGGTTACTGAGTCGTATAGCAAGTAACCCGTGAGAAAAAATAGGCCGACAAGGCTCATGGCCGGCCTATCTATATGAGGAAAACCGATGAGGCAATCCCCTTTTCAGATGACCCGGAGCGCAAGCTTCGGTCATTTTTTTTGCCTTTTATGCGCTAAATCATAGATTAAACATACTCGGAAAATAATAAACATAATTTTCGGATATATGGAAAATTATTTTCCTGAAAGCATTTACAATGAGGTTTTTGTCTGATAGGCTATGGGTAAGCAGCAATCATACATCAATCAGAAGGAGCGAGGACGGTATGGGGAACAGGCTGAAGTATGATGTGGTCGTCATGGGGGGCGGCATCTCGGGAGCGATGGCCGCCGCTGCGGCATCCAGCTTGGGGGCGAAGACCCTGATTGTAGAGTCGCACGGCTTTCTTGGCGGGACGCTTACCGCGAATGGGGTCGGCCCGATGATGACCTTCCATGCGGGAGAGAAGCTTGCCATTCAAGGATTTACGAACCAGTTGATTGAACGGCTGAAGAAGCAGGACAAGTCGCCGGGGCATATTTTCGACACGGTCGGCTTCACGTATTCGGTCACTCCGTTCGATGCCGAAGCGATGAAGCATGAACTGGAGCTGATGGTCACCGAGAGCGGCGGGGAGATTCTGTACCATACGATGCTGGCCGGCGTGAAGACCGAGAGCGGGCGAATCGTCAGCATCACGGTGTGCAATAAATCGGGTCTGAGCGAGATCGAGGCGTCCGTATTCATCGACGGGACGGGCGACGGCGATTTGTCCGTCGGCGCGGGAGCCGAGTTCACTAAAGGCAGGGAATCCGACGGGGCCATGCAACCGATGACGTTGAAGATGAAGATGTACAACGTCGATATTTCGAAGGTAAAGGAATATATTCACGCCCATCCGGAAGACTTTCCGCTGTACCAGGGCGACACGTCCATCATCGAGAAGGCGCCGCGCCTGTCGGTAGGCGGGTTCGACAGCCTGTTCAAGCTGGCGAAGGAGAGAGGCGAGATCTCGATTCCCCGGGAAAATGTGCTGTTTTTCGAGACGAATAACCCGGGCGAGGTCATCCTGAATACGACCCGGATTCTCGGTCATGACCCGACAGATGCGTTCAGTCTCAGCAAGGCGGAGATGGAAGGCCGCAAGCAGTGCCGCGAGCTGGAGCTGTTCGTGCGCAAGTATATTCCGGGCTTCGAGCATGCGGTCGTGGAATCGACCGGACCGACTATCGGCGTTCGGGGTTCCCGGCAGATTAAGGGCGTGTATACGCTGACGGCCGAGGATCTGCTGGAGCAGCGGTTGTTCGAGGACACGATCGCCCATTCCGGCTATCCGATCGATATTCATAGTCCGGACGGGGAAGGAACGAAGCATCAGAAGCTGGAATGGGGCGGCATGTACAGCATTCCTTACTCCTGCATGATCACGGATTCCGTGCATAACCTGATCGTCATCGGCAGATGCATTTCGGCCACCTTCGAGGCGCAGGCCGCGATGCGGACGACGCCGACGACGGGAGCGATCGGCCATGCCGGCGGCGTAGCCGCCGCGGCAGCCGCGAAGAACGGCATCGGCGTGCGGGATGTGGACATCAAGGAAGTCCAATCCGTACTCAGAGCGCAAGGCGCTTATTTAGAAATATAGATGAGCCTGAGCAGGATAAGAACTTGATTCGAGAGGGGAAATCATCGTGACATCGTTAATGTGGGTTCAAGCCATCGGCATTTTACTTGTCTTTCTTGTATTCGTCGGGTTAATGATGACCCGGAAGCTGCCGACCATTCTCGCCCTGCCCTTGATGGCCATTCTGTTCGCCGTCATCGCCGGCGTGCCGTGGATGTCGAACGATCCCGAGGCGACCACGATTGCCAAGACGATTCTGTCGTCCGGCTCGATGCGGCTGTCCGGCGCCATCGCGGGCTTGGTGTTCGGGGCCTGGTTCGGCCAAATTTTGAATAAAGTCGGCATTACGAAGTCGATTATCCGCAAAGCGGCCGAGCTTGCAGGCGACAAGCCGGTGCTGATCGCGGTCTTGTTTTTCGCAACCGCATCTATTATTTTCTCGGCGGCCGGCGGACTGGGCATGGTCATCCTGGTCGGTACGATCGTCATTCCGATTATGCTGACGGCGGGCATTTCCCAGTTCGTCGCCTCCATCGTCGTCATTTCCGCCGTCGGCGTCGGCGCGCTGTTCAACGTCTCCAACTGGGCCGTCTATGTGGACGTGCTCGGCCTCTCGGTGCAGACGATTGCGGATTATACGCTGGTCGCCGCGCTGCCGCTCATTCTCGTATCGTTGGCGATGATTATTTTCTACATCCGGCGGGACGGCAAGGGCCGCAAAGCATGGGCGATGCCGACGGCTTCCGGCGGAGAAGGCAAAAAAGTGCCTGCCTTTGCTCTCATTAGCCCGCTTGTACCGGTCATTCTCGTCTTTGCGTTCAAGCTCGACATCGTGCCGGCGGTGGTCATCGGCGCGTTGGTTACGATACTGCTGACCTGGCCGAAGCGGCCGATTCATGTCCTGTCCAGCGCGCTGGTGGAAGGGATTCAGGACGTCGCGGGCGCGATGGCGCTCATGATCGGCATCGGCATTCTGTTGAATTCCGTCATGGCGCCGCAGGTATCGGCGCTGATCAGCCCATTGATTGAAGCGGTGCTGCCGACCAGTCCGCTCATGTACATTCTGTTCTTCACGGTGCTGTCTCCGCTCGCCATCTACCGCGGGCCGCTGAACGTATGGGGGCTGGGCAGCGGCATCGCCGCCCTGTTCGTCTCGGCGGGCATGACCCCGGTCGCGGCGATGCTGGCTCTGCGCGTCGTCAGCAACGTGCAGGCCGTATCCGACCCGACCAACTCGCATAACGTGTGGGTCGCGGATTTTACGAAGAGCGACATTAACGATATTTTGAAGAAAACGCTTCCTTGGATGATGGCCGCGGTGCTGATTTCGATGGTGTTCGGGTCATTCATGGTCTTTTAGAAGAAGCTAGAATCCGGGCGGAGACTTGCGGGTGTCCGCCCGTTGCCGCAGGAGGAGAACGATGGAGAGAAGAAAAGTAAGGGTTGGGATTGATGTCGGAGGCACCTTCACGGATGCGGCCGTCATTGACAATGAGACCTACGAGGTTATCGGGAAGATGAAAATTCCGACGACACATCATCATGAAGACGGTGTGGCGAAAGGGATTGTGGAGATATTACAGCGCATTTTGGAGAACGAGGGCATCTCCCCGGACGATGTAACCTTTATAGCCCACGGCACGACGCAAGCGACGAACGCCTTGCTGGAAGGGGATGTGGCCAGCGTCGGCATCATCGGCATGGGTTCCGGACTTGACGGCATGAGCGCGCGTTCGGAGTCGAATCCCGGGGATATCGAGCTGGCGCCGGGCAAATATTTGAAGACCTATCATACGTACCTGGATTCCAAAAATTTGCGGGACGAGGATATCGAAGCGGCGATTGACGAGCTGGCGCGGCAGGGGGCGGAAGTGATCGTCGCGTCCGAGGCATATAGCGTCGATGATCCGGCCAATGAGCTCCGCGTCGTCGAGATCGCGAACCGCAAAGGGATGTACGCGACCGGCGGACATGAAATCTCTCAGTTGTACGGACTCAAGACACGGACAAGAACGGCGGTCGTCAATGCCTCCCTCATTCCGAAAATGATGGAAACGGCAAATATGACGGAGAAATCGGTCAAGAACGCCAATATTCAATCTCCGCTTATGATTATGCGGTGCGACGGAGGCGTGATGAGCATCGACGAGGTGCGCAAGCGTCCGATTTTGACGATGCTGTCGGGGCTTGCCGCCGGTGTCGCAGGCGTCCTGATGTATGAGAAGGTGTCGGACGGCATCTTTTTCGAGGTCGGCGGCACGAGCGTCGATATTTCCGTCATCAAGAACGGGAAGGTCATGATTAAGAATGCTCAGGTCGGCGGACACCGGACCTATTTGCAATCCCTGGATGTGCGCACGCTCGGCATTGCCGGCGGAAGCATGATCAAGGTGGCGAACGGGAAGATCACCGATGTCGGTCCGCGAAGCGCCCATATCGCGGGCAAGGACTATGAGGCGTTCGCTCCGGGCGATGAGATCATCAACCCGAAGGTCAAGTTCGTCAGCCCGCGGGAAGGGGATCCGGCCGAATATATTATCTGCCAGAGCGAGAACGGCAAGGAATTCTCCTATACGCTGGCTGGCGCGGCCAATATTCTCGGTTATATCCCGGAAGGCGATTATGCGCGGGGGAACAAGGAAGCGGCGGTGCGGGCATGGGAAGCCTTTGCCGCCCATGTCGGCCTGAGCGTCGAGGAGGCCGCCAGACAGGTGATGGATATCGCCATCGACAAGACGATGAAGACCGTCAATGAGATGATCGAGGACTACGAGCTGGATCGCTCGTTCGTGACGCTGGTCGGGGGCGGAGGCAGCGGCGCGGTGCTTGTCCCGGCCATGGCGGAGCGGGAGCGGTTCCGCTTCCAGATCGCGAACAATGCGCCTTACGTGTCGACGATCGGCGTCGCCCTCGCGATGGTGAAAGAGCAGTTGGAGCGAACCGTCGTGAATCCGACGGAAGAAGATATCAAGCGAATTCGCTCCGACATCGTCGAACGAATCGTCCAATCGGGGGCCAACGAGGACACGGTCGAGGTGACGATCGAGATCGACAGCCAGAAAAACATTTTGCGGGCCGTCGCGACGGGCTCGACAGAGCTTCGCTCCAAAGATCTGGGCCAGGAGGCGCTGTCGGTCGAGGAGATGGCCGCCATCGCCGCGAGCTCGGTCGATCAGCCGGCGGACAGTATGAAGCTGGCGTCCCGGTGCGGCCGCTGGAGCCTGTTCGTCGGCGAGGAGACGAAGAAATCGTTCTTCGGTCTAATCAAGAAGAAGAGGAACTATGTGAGCGTGCTCGATCGGGAAGGCGTCGTCCGGTTCAAGAAGGGGAACGTTCATTTTGCGAAGGTGGCCAAAGGTGAGTTCGGGAACCGGCTGCAGGAATTTTTGGACGACAATACGATCTACTCCGACGCGAACGCGACCATACCGAAGGTCTTCGTCTTTTATCGGGAGAAGATGCTTGATCTGACCGGGATGCAGACGAAGGAGCAGTTGATGTCGATTCTTGAGATCGAGACGGAAATGCTGAAAGAGGAAGAAGAATTGATCGTCGTAGCCTACCAATAAGGAGGGGAAGGAATGCCGGACGAGGTTATCCGCCGCTTGACGGAAAGGGATGGATCCGATGAATGGCTGGCGTGCGCCGAGCTGGAGCAGGATCCTCTTTTCCGCAAAATACCGCAGGAACGAATTCCGTACTATGTAAGCAATTCATTGAAACGGGGGAGAGAGACGGCGGCTGTATACAAGGGCAAGCGCAAGTCCATCCGGGATCTGTGTCACATGGAAGGCTTGCGGTATGAAGTGACGAACCGGTCCGGCAACTTCCACAACGTCAGCTTCCGCGCGCAGATTGATTTCGCCCAGAGCCCGCCGGCGATTGTCATTTATGCCTCGTCGCTCCGCGATATGCGGCAGGCTTACCGGACGGTGATGGGGAAGGGATGCGAGGAGCCGGAAGAAGAGCTGGAGCGGCTGATCGACATTCATTTGGCGCATGAGTTTTTTCATTATACGGAGTACCGGGCGGGGCAATTCACGAATGAGACGCTGGAGCCGATCGAGATTTTCAAGCTCGGAAGCTGGTATACGAAGCGATCCAGCATCGTGAAATGCAGCGAAATCGCGGCGCATGCGTTCTGCAAGACGATGCTGAACCTGCCCGTTCTGCCGAATGCGCTCGATTACGCTTTTCTAGTCGAGACGGGGGCAATGGATGCCGCCGAGCTTCGCCGGCGGGCCGAAAATTGGAAAATGATGTTGGCTTGATTTTCTCATTACTTCCCTTGATATGATATAATGGGGTGTGCTAGCGAGGTTACCGGATTCGCATTTTTTTCCCATTGGCAGTCAGGAGGAGGTATCATGTCTTCACAGGTTCCGGCGGTCATCGCAAAAATTGTATCGCAAACGCAAAAATTAACATACGGCGAAAATCAAATCGCCAATTTCGTTATACACAATCCGGAATTCATCACCCGTAACACGATTACGGCGATCGCGAATGAAATCGGCGTGTCCGAGACAAGCATCAACCGTTTTTGCAAAAAGGTGGGCTTCAAAGGCTTCAACGATTTTAAAATCGCGTTCGCCCAGGATGCGTTTTACCGGGATATGCAGGCCAAAAAGAAGGAGCGGCGCGAGATCAACGTCATTGATGCGCTGGCTCTGGATTATAACGAGCTGATCGTCAACACCTCGGCGCTCATTACGGAAGCCCAGCTTCATCAAGTGGTCGAGCTGCTGAAGGGGGCGCGCAGAATCGTCCTGATCGGATTGTTCGATTCATTCCTCGCGGCCATGGCCTTGAAGAACCGGCTTGCGATTATCGGCATTCATGCCGATGCCATCAACGACAGCAGGGAAATGAAAATCGCGGCCTCCCAATGCGGTCCGGACGATGTCGTGATCGCCTTCTCGCGTTCGGGTTCAACGCGGGAGATTATTGACGCCGTCTCCATCGCGCAGGTCAACCAGGCCAAGACGGTGGCGGTGACCTGCTACGATTCGTCGCCGATTACGGAAAATGCGGTAGTGGATATTATCGCGCCGGATAAAATTTCGGTCAACAACAGCGCCTTCATGTCCAACCACATCACGTTTCTGTTTGTCGTCGATCTCATCATGAGCGTTTTCATTTCATCGGATAAGCAGTATTTGAAGCAAAAGCTGGACAGCGAAGGGATATTGGCCAGCGATCAGTCGATAACGAATTATTTTCTGTGATGGCAGGAAAGGCCGACGCTCCCGCACGGCGGGGGCGTTTTTTTGTGCCCTCTAGCGGGTGGGGTTGCAAAACAAGGAGAGAGGAAACATAGCGGCCGGCCGCACTCGAAAGCGCGGCCCGCACCGTTGGTCCCAAGCTGGGGGGAATGATGATTATCGGGCTTAGGGAATTTATTTGCTCAGGGTGTCTGTCAGCACAGGCACGATTTGCTTCTTGCGGGATACGACGCCCTTCAGAAGCGCGGTGTTGTTTTCGAGGTTAACATTGTATGCCTTCTCGACGGCGTCCGCCTTGGAGCCGAGCGCAATGGCCACGGAATTGCTGTTCAGAATATCGGTGACGACGAACACGAACAGATCGAGGCCTTTCTTCGCGATAATGCCGGACAAGGCCGCTTCCACTTCCGCTTGGCGAGACAGCACATCGTTCACGTCCACCGCATTCACTTGCGCGATTTCCACCTTTGCGCTGCCCATGGTGAATTCCTTCGCGTCAAGCGAGAGCAGCTCCTCGATGCTCTTGTCGCTCAGGTTCGCGCCCGCTTTCAGCATTTCCAGGCCGTATTGCTCCGCATCGACGCCGGCGATGGCGGCCAACTCGCGGGCAGCAGCCACGTCTTGCTCCGTGCAAGTCGGGGATTTGAACAGCAGCGAATCGGAAATGATCGCCGACAACATCAGACCGGCAATATTTTTGCTGATCGACTTCCCGTTTTCTTTGTACATTTTATTCAAGATTGTAGCGGTGCAGCCAACCGGTTCCGCCCGATAGTACAGCGGACCGCTCGTCTCGAAGTTCGCGATGCGGTGATGGTCGATGACTTCCAGCACCTGTACCTGATCAATGTCGTTGGCGCTTTGCTGCCGTTCGTTGTGATCGACGAGAATCACGCCGTTCACTTCGTTCGCCACGGTCTCTACCAGGCGCGGCGCTTCCGCTTGGAAGGTATCCAGCGCGAATTGCGTTTCCCCGTTGATGCTGCCGAGGCGAACCGGCTCGACATCGAAGCCTAATTGCGTTTTCAAATCTGCATACGCAATGGCCGAACAAATACTATCTGTGTCTGGATTTTTATGTCCGAAAATAAGAACTTTTTCCATGATGCTTACTCCCTTACATCTATATTCTGGCGAGAAAAGTATACCTTAGAATCCATTTAACAATCAAGGTTACAGCGAATGGCAGACGGAATAATCGCAACATCGAAGCCGCGATTTTACCCATTTTTCAATAACTGTAGCTTGTTGCTTGCCATTCGCTTATTGTTCTCCCCATTTATTATGAAATATTAGATTTTCAAGAGATTTTCGTTTTTCCCACTTGACTTGTTCTAAAATGGGAGCGGAGGGGTAGTCGTCCGTATATCCAATGGAAAGTAAAGCAACAGGGTCAATGTGCGGAGGGATTTGCAAAATATCTCGAACATCATTTTTTTTGTAAAAACTTACCCATCCCATGGCTAAACCTTCTACACACGCCGCTAACCACATATTTTGGATGGCACATGCCGTAGAAAGAATATCCGTCTCCGGAATCGAATTTCGTCCCAGTACATGCGAACCCCCGCTTGTTGGATCGCAGGTGACACAGATCGTTAAGGGCGCCTCTTTAATTCCTTCAATTTTTAAACTTAAAAATTGGGCAGCGCGCTCTTCTTCGTAATGAATCGCCAAGGCTCGTCTTTCTTTTTCTGTCGCCCAAGCTAATCTCTCTTTGACTTCCATAGAATCCACTATAATGAAATTCCATGGCTGCATAAATCCTACAGAGGGTGCATGGTGCGCCGCTTGTAAAATTCGGCCGATAATCTCTCTAGGTACAGGATTCGGAAGAAAATTCCGAACGTCTCTTCTTTTATAAATGACATTATAAACTGCTTCTTTTTCGATCTCATTAAACATGTGATGCGCCTCTTTCATTCTGTATCGTGTCTCCATCAACCACTGCAGCTATCCTTTGATAATGTGAATTTTTTCTTTCTCTACGATATCATAGATTCCACATATTCGACAAATTAGATCAATTTTCTACTTGTTTTTATTTCTACGTTTGAGCCTAGCGAACATTTCGATGTCAAATGAACGGTCCTTCTTTTAGTGACATTTTAACGGAGTGATCGCACCCTCTTGTCAATCCGCTTTTTTATGCTATAATGAGGTCGAATGGACGCCCATTCACGTCATGCACAACAGAAGAAGTTATAGGCAATGGAAGTTTGGTGCAAATCCAACGCGGTCCCGCCACTGTGATAGACCGAATCGGTCTTAAGTCAGGTCTTTTGCCTAGTAACTTTGAAGGACCAGTCATTTCGAGGCGAAAGTGGCTGGTTTACAAGTCTAGTGACGATTACCGCCTCGCTAGGCTTTTTTTACGTTGCAGGAAGGCAGCCGACATTGCTGTCGGCACAGCCGGGTGGTCGCCGCCGAACAGATACGATGAAGTATAGCTTGGCAAGCGGGGACGTTCTTCAAGGCCGAAGAACGGATGCACAGCGCCGTGCAGGTCCCTTTTTTACTGCCTGCCGATAGCGGCACGTGATCGGACGGGTTGACGAATGTCCGGGTCACGGTGTACAGTGTTGGTAGACAATTGAATGATGGCGAGTTGCACAATGGCGTGCACCTGTATCATAAGCGAAGAGGCTTTTAAAGGAATCCGTTCTTTTAAAAGTCTCTTTTTTTATTGCCAACGACTTCATTGGAGGTGCCTGTTTATGGACAAAATATCGATGAACACCGACATTTATCTGGGGCAAGGCGCGCTGGATCGCCTGATGGAATGGCGGAATCAACGCATCTTTATCGTCACCGACCCGTTCATGGTCAAGTCGGGGATGATTAACATGCTGTTCGAGCGGCTGCATGAGAGCAATGAGCAATACATTTTCAGCAACATCGTGCCCGATCCCCCGATCGAGATCGTGACGGAGGGCGTTGAAGCGTTGGGCGCGTTCCAGGCCGATCGGATGATTGCGATTGGCGGCGGCTCCGCGATCGATGCGGCCAAGGCGATGAAGATTTTCGCCCAGAAAATATTGAATCAGCACGATATGCCGTTCGTGGCGATTCCGACAACAAGCGGAACGGGCTCGGAAGTGACGTCTTTCTCGGTGATCAGCGACAAGAAGAAAAACATCAAATACCCGCTCGTGTCCGATGACATGCTGCCGCAGGAAGCGATTTTGGACCCGGAATTGGTCAAGAGCGTACCGGACTTCATTACCGCCGATACCGGAATGGACGTCCTGACCCACGCAATCGAGGCGTATGTGTCCACCAAAGCGAATGATATTTCCGACGCCTTGGCGGAGAAAGCGATTAAGCTGGTCTTTGCCTATTTGCCGAGAGCGTACAAGGACGGGAACGACCTGGAGGCGCGGGAGAAAATGCACAATGCCTCCTGTCTGGCGGGCATGGCGTTCAATATCGCGTCGCTCGGCCTCAATCACGGCATCGCCCATGTGGCCGGCGCGAAGTTCAAGATTGCGCACGGACGCATGAATTCCTTGCTGCTGCCGCACGTGATTGAATTCAACGCCGATTACAAGCCGGGCTACGGCAGGGAGGAAAGCAACGCGGCGGCGGTCCGATACGCCGAAATCTCCAAGAGCCTGGGATTGCCGGCTCCGAATCCGAAGAGCGGCGTTCGCAGCCTGGTGCAAGCGATCAAGCAGCTGCAGAAGCAATTGCGCATGCCGCAGTCGCTGCGGGAATGCAATGTCGACGAAGCGCTGCTCGGAGAAATGAGCGCCTCGATTGCCGAGGGAGCGCTCAAGGACGGCTGCACCGCCACGAATCCGCGCGTTCCGACTGTGTCGGATGTTGTCGAAATATTGAACAAAATGTTTCAATATTAAGTAATTCAATAAATACCATGCGCGTTCAGGTTGACAACGTTTGCAGCTACAAAGTATAGTAAAAGTAACACAAAGGCGTGTTGCATATCAGTCAAAGCAAAGAGGCTTCTTAAAAATTCCACGTGAACTTTTAAGGGGTCTTTATGTGTTTTTACGGCTAATCGATGTTGTTTTCTCATAAGAAATGAGTGATGAGAGTATGGACCAACACAACGAAAAACAACGCGTCATTCAGGAGTACGTGCCAGGGAAGCAGGTCACGTTGGCGCATATTATCGCGAACCCGAACCCGGATATTTACAAGAAGCTGGGCTTGGGGAGCGATGCGCAGGATGCCATCGGCATCATGACCATTACGCCAAGCGAAGCCTCCATTATTGGCGCGGACATCGCGACCAAGGCGGCTGGCGTGCAGATCGGCTTCGTCGACCGCTTCAGCGGATCGCTCGTCATTACAGGCGATGTCTCATCCGTGGAATCGGCCGTGAATGAAGTTCTGCTGGGCCTGCAAAACATTCTCGGCTTCTCGGCTGCGAAGATTACGAGAACGTAGGAGAAGCGATCATGAAGACCATTATTTTCGCCGGCAGCACCGGCTCGGGCAAGACGACACTGTGCCAATGGCTGCACGGCCAGGAGATTGCTTACAAAAAGACGCAAGCGGTGGAGACCTTCGACCAAGCGATCGATACGCCGGGGGAGTGCATCGAGAACCGTTATTTGTACAAGATGCTCCTCGTGTCGAGCGTCGACGCCGATGTAATCGGGCTTGTGCAAGATTGCACAAAGGAAGAAAGCTATTTTCCGCCGGCCTTCGCGACGATGTTCGCCAAGCCGGTCATTGGGATTGTGACCAAGACCGAGCTCGCCCGGACAGATGAGGATATCGCGCAAGCGAGAGCTTTTCTGCAAGCGGCGGGCGCAGAGCGCATTTTCGAGGTCTCAACGGTGGAGAACGTAGGAGTGGACGCTCTTCGGGCTTACTTGGAGGAGTAGGCGGTTGGTTAGCCGGATACAAGCAAATATCGACATAGAGGTGCATGACACATGAATGGAAAAATTGTAATAGTCGACGACGAACCTATTACAAGAATGGATATTCGTGAGATGCTGGAAGAGGCGGACTACAACGTAGTAGGCGAAGCTTCTGATGGCTTTGAAGCCATCGAATTATGCAAAAAGCATCTGCCCGACCTGGTCATCCTGGATGTCCAAATGCCTATCCTGGATGGGTTGAAGGCGGGTAAACGAATCATTTCAGAGCAGCTGGCCGGCGGAGTTATTCTCCTGACCGCGTTCAGCGACAAGCAGACGATTGAAAAAGCAACCTCTATCGGTGCGCTTGGTTATCTGGTGAAGCCGCTAGACGAAAAGTCGTTCATCCCTATGGTGGAAGTGACTATCGCCAAAGGCAAGGAAATACGCAAGCTGGAACAAAATCTATCGAAGCTGTCGCAGAAGATGGAAGAGCGGAAAGCGGTTGAAAAGGCAAAAGGGATTCTGATGAAGGAAAATGGCTGCACCGAAGAAGAAGCCTATCAGACCTTGCGCAAACTTAGCATGGATCGACGGTGTCCGATGATCGAAATTGCAACAACCATCGTCATTTCCTATGATTGAGATCAAGGAACGGATTCGGCGGCTGTGCAAGCGGCACACGGCACTGACGGAGGCGGATATTACCCGGCTGACGGAGATTGCCGAGTCGTTCGAAATGTCCGAAGTGAAGGATGATGTGTTCATCGACGTCCTGTCCAGTATGGGCAATGAGGCGATCGTGGTGTATCACCGCCGGCCGGATGACGGCAAATCGCTGTACCAGCGACCGGTCGAAGGCGAGAAGGCGCTGCGCGAGAACGAGCCCGGCGTCCTGAGGACGCTGGAGACCGGAATCATGTCGCAGGGGCTCATCGCCAATACGCAGGAAGATCATCTGGTTCGGCAGACGGTGTACCCGATCAAAAATCAAGACGGCGTCATTGCGGTCGTCATCTATGAAAAAGATGTGAGCGACAATATTCAAGCCCACTTCAATGTGGCGGGATCGCAATACGAAGACGGCGAGATGTCCTCGATGCTGACCGCCATGCTCCGGTTCAAGGATTCGATCATCAACCAGCTTGAGGATGCCGTTCTCGTCTTCGACAAGCACGGGTTTCTGAAGCTGAAGAACAAGAAGGCGGACGCCTATTACCGGAAGCTTGGTTATCTGGAGGATATTCAGGGCCTGCATTATGACAATCTGTCGCTGGATCAGACGACGTTCTCCGGCGTGATGAAGCAGTATTCAACCTCTCCTTCCTGTCCCTTGACGGCAGACGTGAAGGTGGCCGGCTCCTACTATCAGGTGAAGCGGCTGTTCATCGCGGAGCGGGATCTGTGCATCGGCGTCATCCTGCATGACGTCACGGAGATCAAGGATAAGGAGGCGGAGATTGTCTCCAAGTCGGTGGCTATCCGCGAGATTCACCACCGGGTGAAGAACAATCTGCAGACCGTGGCGTCCCTGCTCCGCATTCAGGCGCGGCAGTGCGACAGCCCGGAAGCCAAAAAATGCTTGAACGACAGTGTCAGCCGGGTGCTTGCCATCGCGGCGACCCACGAGCTGCTGTCGACGGAGATCGATGCGCAGGTGGACTTGCTTGACGTCATTCGGCTCATCGCTTCGAATATCGAGCGCTGCTTCGTCGATTGCAGCAATGTCGCCATCCAGATCGAGGCTTCGCAGAGCATCTGCCTGGATAGCGACCGCACGGTCGCGATCGCGCTCATCGTGAGCGAGCTGCTGCATAACAGCTATGAGCATGCGTTCGGAGATTGCTCGTACGGCACGATTACGGTGAACGCCCAACTGGATGGCGGATTGGTGACCGTGGTCGTGGCGGATGACGGCGTCGGCTTCCCCGTGAAGGACGTGTCCAACAAAAGCTTGGGCTTGTCCATCGTCCGCAGCTATGTGAAGGACAAGCTGAAGGGCAAGCTTGAGATCGAGTCCGGCCCGTCGAAGGGCACCATCGTGATATTCACCTTCAAAAAATAAATACGAAACCGGGCTACAAGGATGTAGTTCTGTAAGCAAAGAGGCTTAAGGTTACCCATTCCCGTTCAAGCGGGAGGGGGATATAACTTTAAGCCTTTTTGCGTGCATATATGTGTATCAAGCGACGGGAGGGGAGAGACGTGAACGAGCAACTGCTAAGCGTAGGCATCGATATGGGAACCTCGACGACCCAACTCGTGCTGTCGAAGCTGCATATTCAGAACCTGGCATCGTCCTTTTCGGTGCCCCGCTTGGTCATTACGGATAAAGAAGTGGTCTACCGCAGCGATATCTGCTTCACGCCCGTGCTGGCGGACAACCGGATCGACGCCGGGCAAATCCAGGCGTTCGTGCAGGAGCAGTACCGGAAAGCCGGCATCCGCAAGGAAGACATCCAGACCGGCGCCGTCATCATTACCGGCGAGACGGCCCGCAAGGACAATGCCAATGAAGTGCTGCAGTCGTTAAGCGGCTTCGCCGGAGACTTCGTGGTCGCCACCGCGGGCCCGGACCTGGAAAGCATCATTGCCGCCAAAGGCGCGGGGGCTCACACGTATTCCAAAGAGCACTCGACGTCCATCGTCAACATCGATATTGGCGGCGGGACCAGCAATCTGGCCTTGTTCGCCGCCGGGGAGCTGCTGGACACGGGCTGTCTCGACATCGGGGGCCGCCTGATCAAGGTGGATCAACGGACGCGCGAGGTTACGTATATCGCGCCGAAGATCAAGCTGCTTGCGGAGCGCAGGGGCATAGCCCTCGCGCTTGGGCAGCAGGTGACGCCGGCCGCGCTGGAGCCGATCATCGGGGAGATGGTGAAGCTGCTTGAGGAAAGCGTGGGTCTTCGGCCGCCGGGCGATTTCTACGACACGATCGTCACCAACAAAGGGTTGAAGCTCGACCGGAACATTCCGTGCATCTCCTTCTCCGGAGGAGTGGCCGACTATGTGTACCAGGAAGCGGCGGGCGATGTGTTCCAGTATGGAGATATCGGGATTCTGCTGGGGAGAGCGATTGCCGCTTCCCCGTTGACGCAGCGGTTGACCGTGGCGCGCTCGGCCGAGACCATCCGGGCGACCGTAGTCGGAGCCGGCTCCCATACGACGGAGATTAGCGGAAGCACGATTACCTACACGGAAGAGAGCTTCCCGATCAAAAACATTCCGATTCTGAAGCTTGCGTCGGCGGATGAGTCGGGGAGCGCCGAGGCGCTGGCCCAGGCGATCGCCGACAAATTGAACTGGTTCAAGCTCAACAATGATCTGCAGCGGGTCGCCATCGCCTTGGAAGGGAAGAAAAGTCCAAGCTTCCAAGAGGTGCAGAAGTATGCGCGCGGCTTGCGCGAAGGCATGGCGGAGCTGCTGGAAAGGGAGTACCCGCTGATCGTCATTGTCCATCACGATATGGCAAAGGTGCTGGGACAGACGCTGTACGCCCTGCTGGATTACAAGAAGGATGTCGTCTGCATCGACAGCGTGCAGGTCGACAACGGCGACTATATCGACATCGGCAAGCCAATTGCGGAGGGCAAGGTATTGCCAGTCGTCATCAAGACGCTTGTCTTTCATTAATCGAGGTTGAGTCAATCCAATGGGTCGCATTTGAAAGGAGGAGCTTTTGTGATTTTAAAAACGAGACTGTTCGGCCGCACCTATCAGTTCAAAACGCTGATGGAAGTGATGGCCAAAGCGAATGAAGAAAAATCGGGGGATATGCTGGCCGGACTCGGGGCCGCGTCTTCGGAAGAGCGCGTGGCCGCCAAGGTGGTGCTGTCCCAGATTACGCTGAAGGACTTGCGCAACAATCCCGCCGTTCCTTATGAGCAGGACGAGGTTACCCGCATTATTCAGGACCAGGTGAACGAGCGCATTTACAGCGAGATTCAGAACTGGACCGTGGAAGAGCTGCGGGAGTGGATTCTGGACGATAACACGACCGAACAAGACATCAAGCGCGTCTCCCGCGGGCTGACCGCCGAGATGATCGCCGCGGTCGCCAAAATCATGTCCAACCTCGACCTGATGTACGGGGCGAAGAAGATTCGGGTGACGGCCCGCGCCAACACGACGATCGGCCGTCCGGGCACGTTGTCGGCCCGCCTGCAGCCGAACCATCCGACCGACGATCCGGACGGCATCATGGCTTCCCTGATGGAAGGCTTGACGTTCGGCATCGGGGACGCGGTCTTGGGGCTGAATCCGGTTGACGACTCCGTCGAGAGCGTCACGCGCGTCTTGAAGCGGTTCGAGGAATTCCGCCAGAAGTGGGAGATTCCGACCCAGACCTGCGTGCTGGCCCATGTCACCACCCAGATGGAAGCCGTCAAGCGCGGCGCGCCGACCGGCCTCATCTTCCAATCGATCGCCGGCTCGGAGAAAGGCAACGCGGCATTCGGCTTCAACGCCGCCACGATCGAGGAAGCGCAGCAGCTCGTGCTGAAGCATGGGCAAGTGTCCGGTCCGGACGTGATGTACTTCGAGACGGGCCAAGGGTCGGAGCTGTCTTCCGAGGCTCACCACGGAGTCGACCAGGTGACGATGGAAGCGCGCTGCTACGGCTTCGCCAAGCGGTTCAACCCGTTCCTCGTCAACACCGTCGTCGGGTTCATCGGGCCTGAATATTTGTATGACGCGAAGCAGGTTATTCGCGCCGGTCTGGAGGATCACTTCATGGGCAAGCTGACGGGCATCTCCATGGGCTGCGACGCTTGCTACACGAACCATATGAAGGCCGATCAGAACGACCTGGAAAATCTGGCGGTGCTGCTGACGACGGCAGGCTGCAACTTCTTCATGGGCATCCCGCACGGCGACGATGTCATGCTGAACTATCAGACGACCGGCTATCACGAGACCGCGACGCTGCGTGAATTGCTCGGCCTGCGTCCGATCCGGGAGTTCGAACAGTGGATGGAGAAAATGGGCTTCATCGAAAATGGCAAGCTGACGAAAAAAGCCGGAGACGCATCAGTGTTTCTCAAGTAAGGAAAGGGGGAAGCTCTCATGAATGAAAAAGACCTGAAATCGATGATTGAATCGATTCTGAACGAGATGGTAGGCAACCTGCCGCAGGAAGCCGCGAAGCCGGCCCAAGCCGAGGCGCCTGCCCAGCAGACTGCCCAGCCCGCATCTGCCCCGCAGACGGCAGTGTCCGAGCCGGCTCCGGCCGCGGCCATGCAGATGGCGCTGTCCGAGGAAGAGCCGGAGGACAGCGGCGAATGTCTGGACGATATTACGGAGATCGACCTGCGCAAGCAGCTGCTCGTTCCCGAACCGGCCGATCGCGAAGGCTACATGAAGATGAAGGAAAAGACGCCGGCCCGCCTTGGCGTATGGCGTGCGGGCCCGCGCTACAAAACGATTACGTCGCTGCGGTTCCGCGCTGACCACGCCGCCGCTCAGGATGCCGTATTCTCTTACGTGTCCGAGGATTTCGTGAAGGAAATGAATCTGGTGGCGATCGAGACGATGTGCCGGGACAAGGATGAATACATTACCCGGCCGGATCTGGGGCGCCAGTTCTCCGCAGAGACGATTGAATATATTAAGCAGCACACGGCCAAGGGCGCCAAGGTGCAGATAATGGTCGGCGACGGCCTGAGCTCGGCCGCAGTCGAGGCCAATCTGCGCGACATCGTGCCGGCGATTACCCAAGGTCTCAAGATGTATGGCATCGAGACGGGCAATATTTTGTTCGTCAAGCACTGCCGCGTGCCGTCGATGGACGTCATCGGCGACGTCACCGAGGCCGACGTGGTCTGCCTCCTCGTCGGGGAACGTCCGGGGCTGGTTACGGCGGAATCGATGAGCGCCTACATCGCCTATAAACCGACGGTCGGCATGCCGGAAGCGCGTCGCACGGTCATTTCCAACATTCACTCGGGCGGAACGCCTGCCGTTGAAGCGGGCGCGCATATCGCCGAATTGATTAAGACGATGATTGACCGCAAAGCGTCGGGGATTGATTTGAAACTGTAGAGGTTGTTCAAATAAGTATTCGCAAGGAGGCTCGTATGAGAAACGATCCGATTCATGCCAAGGTGTTAGGCGTCAAGCTGATTCCCAACGTAAGTCCGGATCTGGCTGGCACGCTGGAGCTGAAGCCGCATCATAAAAGCCTGGGGATCCTGACCGCCGACATCGACGATGTCACCTATACCGCCCTGGACGAAGCGACCAAAGCGGCTGCCGTCGATGTTGTCTATGCGCGAAGCATGTACGCCGGTTCGGCCAATGCTTCGACGAAGCTGGCGGGCGAGGTCATCGGGATATTGGCCGGCCCCAGCCCGGAGGAAGTGCGCAGCGGCTTGAACGCCGCCGTTGATTATATCGAGACCGGCGCTCATTTCGTCAGCGCCAACGAGGATGACAGCATCACGTATTTCGCCCATTGCGTCTCCCGTACAGGAAGCTATTTGTCCCAGACCGCCAACATCAAGGAAGGGGAAGCGCTGGCGTATCTCATCGCCCCGCCGCTGGAAGCGATGTATGCGATCGATGCGGCGCTGAAGGCCGCCGATGTGACGATGGCCGCCTTCTTCGGCCCGCCTTCCGAGACCAACTTCGCCGGCGCCTTGCTGACGGGCAGCCAGTCTGCCTGCAAGGCGGCGTGCGACGCGTTCGCGGACGCTGTCCAGTTCGTCGCCGACAACCCGGCGAGCTATTAAGGTAGCGGCCCATGAGACATAACGCGTTAGGGTTGGTGGAAGTCAGAGGCTATCTGGGAGCCATCGCCGCGGCGGATGCCGCCTTGAAAGCGGCGAGCGTCACCTGCATCGGCGCGGAGATCGTCAAGGGCGGATTGGTGACGGTCAAGCTGAGCGGCGACGTCGGCGCCGTGCAGTCCGCCGTGGAAGCGGGAGCCGAGGCGGCGAAGCAGTTGAACGTGCTGTTGACCAGACATGTCATTGCGCGTCTGCATGAAGAGACGGCCGCCATGGTGGCGGGCCCGGAGGACGCGGGCGCCAATGAGCCGCAGGCCGCCGCCGAGAAGGCAGCTCCCGCCGAAGGCGAAGCGCCGGCGGCCGGGCAAGCCGCGCCGGCTGCAGCCGCTGAGGAAGCAACGGAAGCTTCTCCCGTGGCGGAAGCGGTCGCGACTGAGGCCGCGGCTGAGACTGAGGCGAGCGCGGCAGGGGAGAGCGCAGAGGCAAGCAAGGCGGAAACGGCGGTCCTACCGGATTCCGGCCGGACCGGTAACGTATCTGCCGCGAAGCCCGGAGCGCCTGAGCCGGCTGCCGACAGGAAGACAGCGCCAAGCGCTCAGCCAAGCCGAACTGATGCGCACACGCCGCGCAAAGAAACGGCCGCCGCGCCGGCTGCGAAACGAGCGAAAAAATCGAAGAAAGCCACCTCGTAACAAAAAAGTAACAGAGAGAAGGAGTATTGATGGAAACATTGGATAAAGACCTAAGATCCATTCAAGAAGTCCGCAATCTGATCAAAAAAGCCAAAGAGGCGCAAGCCCAACTGGCTACGATGTCGCAGGAGCAGATCGATGCGATTGTCAAAGCGGTCGCCGATGCCGGTTATCAGAACCGCGAGAAGCTGGCGAAGATGGCCAATGAAGAGACGGGCTTCGGACGTTGGCAGGACAAGATCATCAAGAACGCATTCGCTTCGAAGCAAGTATATGAGTCGATTAAGGATATGAAGACGGTTGGCGTCCTCAAGGAGGACAAGGCTCACAAGGTAATGGAAGTGGCTGTGCCTGTCGGCGTCATTGCCGGCCTGATTCCATCGACCAACCCGACATCGACCGTCATCTACAAAGCGCTCATCGCGCTGAAAGCCGGAAACAGCATCGTCTTCTCCCCGCATCCGAACGCGCTGAAGTGCATTCTGGAGACGGTGAAGATTATTAGCGAGGCGGCTGTGCAGGCAGGTTGCCCGGAAGGCGCGATTGCGGCCATGACCGTTCCGACGATCCAAGGAACCGATCAATTGATGAAGCATGACGATGTATCCTTGATTCTCGCTACCGGCGGAACCGCTATGGTCAAAGCGGCTTACTCGTCCGGCACGCCGGCCATCGGCGTCGGCCCGGGCAACGGCCCTGCCTTTATCGAGAAGAGCGCGAACATCCCGCTTGCGGTCAAGCGCATTATGGACTCCAAAACATTCGACAACGGCACGATCTGCGCTTCGGAGCAATCCGTCGTCGTCGAAGCCTGCAGCAAAGAAGCGGTTATCGCCGAATTCAAGAAGCAGGGCGCTTACTTCCTCTCCGCAGAGGAAGCCGCGCAGCTCGGCAAATTCATTATGCGGGCCAATGGCACGATGAACCCGCAAATCGTCGGCCGCAGCGTAGAGCATATCGCGAAGCTGGCGAACCTGGATATTCCGGCGGGCACGCGCGTGCTGATTGCCGAAGAGACTCGCGTCGGCCGCAACGTTCCGTATTCGCGCGAGAAGCTGGCTCCAATCCTGGCGTTCTACACGGAAGAGAACTGGGAAGCGGCGTGCGAGCGCTGCATCGAGATTTTGAACGGGGAAGGCGCCGGACATACGATGGTCATTCATTCCGAGAATGAAGAGATTGTCCGGGAGTTCGCCCTCAAGAAGCCGGTATCCCGATTGCTGGTCAATACGCCGGGCACGCTTGGCGGCATCGGCGCGACGACGGCGATTGCGCCGGCGCTTACGCTCGGCTGCGGCGCCGTCGGCGGAAGCTCGACATCCGACAACATCAGCCCGCTCAACCTGCTCAACATCCGCCGGGTCGCTTACGGGCTTCGAGAAATCGAAGACCTGGCCGAGAAGCCGGCCGCGCAGACCGAAGCGGCAAGCATCGATCTGGGCGATAAAGAGCAGTTGATCAATTTGATCGTCAAACGCATTCTGGCAGAAATGTAATTCGGAAGCCCGTGCAAAAGACCGCTTTTGATCACGATGCGCTACAGAAAGCAACGCGGCATCGAATCTTTCAGTTAACCCGGTTTTTCACAACATTTCATATAAACTATACAACTCATTAGGAGGAATTTAATCATGGCAAACGCAAACGCATTGGGAATGGTAGAAACGAAAGGTCTGGTAGGCGCAATCGAAGCGGCAGACGCAATGGTCAAAGCGGCTAACGTTACTTTGATCGGCAAAGAGCAAATCGGCGCAGGTCTCGTAACCGTCATGGTTCGCGGCGACGTAGGCGCCGTCAAAGCGGCAACGGATGCAGGCGCGGCTGCGGCAGAGCGCGTGGGCGAATTGCTGTCCGTACACGTCATCCCAAGACCGCACACAGAAGTGGATGCCATCCTTCCTAAGACAAAAGCGGAATAATAACCGATTTCGGACAAGCCTGACGGGTAAGAGGGAGCGGAGATGCGGCACCCGCCGCATCTTCCTCCCCGCCTGCCGGCCCATCGCCAGCGGCGCGGACGCCCGCGTGTAACCAAAGATGCACGCAATAAAAGGATGTGAAAACATGGCTGTGATTACGGAAAGCGAGCTGCGCAAACACTTTCGGAATCAGAATCTGAAAGAGGTTGCCGTATATGAGGCTCCGGCGGGCACGATTCTGACTCCTTCCGCCAAAAGCTTTTTGAGCGATCATCAGATTGAGCTTCGTTATGTGGGAGCCCCCGCTGCAGACAGCCCGGCGCCCAAGAAGGAAGTCAAGCTTCAAATCACCAAAAACCTGGACACTCAGCAAGAACCGGCCGAAGGAAAAAAACGTTTCCGCACGCTGTACGGCGGTTTTCTGGAGACGAAGCCCGAGCATATGACCCATTTATATGGCAATATGCTTGTTTTTAAAGATCATCCCCGGATTTTATTCCGCGGCAAGCTGGATTCATTGGAGACCAAAATTTTAGAAGCGCAAATCAGCTGCTCCAAGCTGAATATGACCAAGCTGGTCGACGATTTGGAAGAGATTTTACAGTTCGTGCGAAAGATCGTGCGCTGTGAAGTGTTGAACGAGAGCATCGAGGAATTTCATTTGCTTGGGATGACACCGAAGGAATTGCGCGAGCAGTCCCATTTTCCCAAGAAATACTTTGGATTGGAACATTTTCAACCCAGCTATGATATGGGCGAAGCGGTTGTTGTCATAAATGCGTTGCGCACATTGACGAGGGAGACGGAACTGCTGGCTTACCAAGCCTTCAAAACGGAGCACGGAGGCGCCGAGCGCGAGGACATCATTCGGACGCTGAACCGGCTGTCTTCATTGTTCTGGATCATCATGTTCCGAATCCGCGTAGGACAGTACAATTCTTGAGGTGAGAATGGTGGATAATCAACTGGTAGAAAGCATCGTGAATGAAGTGGTCAAGCGGGTGCGGGACGAAGCCTGCATCGAAATCGAAGCATCCGGCAAGCATGTGCACTTGAACCGGGAAGCGATTGACGCGTTGTTCGGCCCCGGCTATCAACTGACGAAGGCGAAGGATCTGTCCCAGCCGGGTCAATACGCCTGCAAAGAGCGCGTCACGCTGATCGGGCCGAAGGGCGCCCTGCACAATGTCGTCGTGCTCGGTCCGGAACGCAAGGAATCGCAGGTGGAGGTCTCGCAGACGGACGCCGTCGTGCTGGGCATCCCGGTTCCCGTCAGAGAGAGCGGCAAGCTGGAAGGAACTCCGGGCATCGTCATCGCTTCGGGCAGCAACATGATTCGGCTGGAGAGAGGCTTGATCGCCGCCCAGCGCCATATTCACGTGAAGGCGGAAGACGCCGCCAAGTACAACGTGGAGAACGGCGAGATCGTACAGGTGAAAGTGTACGGCAAGCGCCCGCTTATTTTCGACGACGTGCTGGTGCGGGTAAGTCCGAACTACGAAACGTACATGCATATTGACTATGACGAGGCGAATGCTTGCGGCTTTGCGAAGGGCACGAAGGGCAAGATTCTGAAAAAGACCAACTAGGACTAGGTCTAGGAGTGTGAAATTATGAACATGGAAGCTCCGGATCGGGCGGCGCTGATTGAAGCGATTGCAGCCGAAGTATTGAAAAGGCTGCGGCAGGCCGGGGAAGCCGGGACAGCCTCGTCCAGGAAGCAGGCGGTTCTGTTGGCTGCGGAGCCGGCTCCGGCACTGGAGAGCGTCCTCCAACCGCATTATGACGTGCGTTATTACGACGAGACGCTCCGGGATTGCGATCTGCTCCTCATTCCGAAGACATGCCTTCAGCTGCTGTCCAACCTGGCCCATGGCATCAGCGCGGGCCCGCGCGAGCGGTTCGTGCTGACGATGCTGTTGAAGGGCCGGAAGGTCGTCTTGCTGGAGGAGGGGCTGGCTTACCGGAAATACAAGCCGACAGCTCCTGTCCTGCTGTACAAGCTGTACGACGGCATGGTGGACAAGCTGCGCGGCTGCGGCATCCGTGTAGTCAAGCAGACGGAGCTGCCGGCGGCATGCCTGGAAGACGGAGGGATCGCGATGGTGCCTCAGGCGGGAGGCGAAGCCGCTTACTCGGAAGCTGAGGCGCTTTCGCAGCCGGAAGCGCTGCCCGGCAAAGTCATTACCGAAGCCGAGCTTAAAAAATGCCGTCTCCAAAACAAGACGGAAATCGTCATTGATCGGCGCGCGATTATTACGCCGCTGGCGCAGGATTACATGCGCACGCAGCAGATGCGGGTGCACAGAAGATAACGGGCGAGGTGAACCTATGATCGTGGGAAAAGTGGCGGGCAGCCTCTGGGCTACCCGAAAAGACAATAAGCTGAGCGGGCTGACCTTTCTGGTGGTCAAGCCGTTATCGGTGGACGGCGCGCCGGTTCAGCGCGACCATTTCGTCGCCGCGGACAACGCGGGGGCAGGCATCGGCGACACGGTGCTCGTCACGACGGGAAGCGCTGCCCGGGCATCGATAGCCAATCCGGACGTGCCCGTTGACGCGGTCATCGTGGGCATCGTCGATTCGATCGAGGTGGCCCGCCATGAGTAGCGCGATTGGCGTGGTGGAGCTTCGCAGCATCAGCAAAGGATACGAAACGGCGGATCGCATGCTGAAGACCTCGCCCGTGGACGTGCATCATCTGAAGCCGATCTGTCCGGGCAAGTTCCTCATCATTATGAGCGGCGATACCGCTGATGTGCAGGCGGCGATGGATTCCGCGAAGGCGGAAGCGGGTGAATTCCGGATTAGCGATTTTCTGCTGAACGGCGTTCATCCCGGCCTCGTGGACGGCTTGAAGAAGCGCTATTCTTCCCAACCCGTGGACGCCGTCGGTATTTTGGAGACGTCAACGGTCTCTTCCGGGATTTACGCGTTCAATGAGGCGTTGAAGCAGTGCGATATTTATGTGAAAAGGATGAACCTCGGCATGGCGATTGGCGGCAAGTTCCTCGCCGTGTTCACGGGAAGCGTGAGCGACGTGGAACAAGGGATGAAGGTGATCGCCTCCTCCATGGATGAGAAGCGGATTGTTCATTGCACCGTGCTTCGTTCCCCGAGCGAGGAAATCAGGCAGCATTTCCGATAGGCAGTTCAAAAAGCCCGCTTTTGACATAAAACCGCCTTTTTGAACATTTCCGATATATCGTTCGATACGAACGCTAACACGCAATTCAACACGCACAATAAGAATGGAGGAGCACGTTCGTGGAGATTAACGAAATCATCATTTACGGCATGGTTATTTTCATGATTCTCGGCGCCATCGACAAATGCCTCGGTTACAAATTCGGGCTTGGGCATCAATTCGATGAGGGGCTTATGGCGATGGGCTCGCTCACGCTGGCGATGGTCGGAATCATCTCCCTGTCTCCCGTGCTGGCCAAATTGTTAAGTCCGATTGTCGTCCCGCTGTACAGCGCGCTGGGGGCAGACCCCGCGATGTTCGCGACGACGCTGCTGGCCAACGACATGGGCGGATTTTCATTGGCGCAGGAATTGGCGAAGACGCCGGAAGCCGGCATGTTCGCGGGTACGATCCTCGGCGCCATGCTCGGGCCGACTATCGTCTTTATCATTCCGGTTGCGCTTGGCATCATTAAGAAGGAAGACCACAAATATTTGGCTACCGGCGTCTTGGCCGGCATTGTCACAATTCCTATCGGTTGCTTGCTCGGGGGATTGGCGGCAGGTTTTCCGATTATGATGATTGTGTCCAACCTGGTGCCGATTCTGCTCTTCGCCTTGCTGATCGTGCTTGGCTTGTGGAAGTTCCCGCAAGGCATGATCAAAGGCTTCACCATTTTCGGACAGTTCATCGTTATCGTCGCGACGCTGGGACTCGCGGCCGGCATTACGCAGCAGTTGACGGACATCACGATTATTCCCGGACTCGCGCCGATTGAGGAAGGAATCAAGATTGTCGGCGACATTTCCATTGTACTGGCCGGCGCCTTCGCGATGGTCTTCGTTATCACGAAGGTATTCAACAAGCCGCTGATGAAGCTGGGCAAAATGCTTGGCATGAACGAGATTGCGGCGGCGGGCATGGTTGCCACGCTCGCCAACGTCATCCCGATGTTCGGGATGATGAAGGACATGGATGCCCGGGGCAAGGTGATCAACGTGGCCTTTGCCGTGTCCGCGGCATTCGTATTCGGCGATCACCTCGGCTTTACGGCCGGGGTCGCCAAGGACATGATCTTCCCGATGATCGTCGGGAAGCTGGCAGGCGGCATTACGGCCATCTTCGTAGCTGTATACTTGGCGAAGAAAATGGCGCCGGAACCGAACGAAGGGCAGCAGGAGGCCGCCTAAAGGCCGGGCTTGCTCAGCAAGCCGCTGCTCGGTTGTGTAACGTTTTCTCTCAATACTGAGCTCTCATATATATATTTGATGCCTCGCAGGCCGATTGATCGGCTGCGGGGCTTTTTTTTGCATGAAAAATGAAAGGGGAATCCTCGACAGTTGCAGTTCAACGCAAGCGGCCTGCTGCTCCTTCTCTTTTCGCATCTTAAATATTTACATTAAAGGAGGGGTTTTTGAATGAGGAGTAAAGGATATGCCACCTACAATATTTTTATTGAAGATAATATTATTTCCAACATTCTCAGCGAGATGAATGCAACGAACGCTTCCGACGCAGGCTCCGCTCAACTCGTCTTTATACTGCCAATGCAGTATTTGATAAAAAGAGAAATGAATCAAAATGTGCAATATTTTGATATAACTAATATAAGGCAAATTAATGAAGTAACAAATATTATCGAGAAGAATCAATCCGATATTCAAGATACTTATAAAAACATCCGAAATGAAGAAAAAGAACATATGATTAACTTGCAACACGCAAGTCCTAGCTACTCGACGCTTGCAGCTAAAGAAGACGTCAGCTTATATTCGGAGCGGACGTATGGAACTTTTGTACCGGTAGAGTTATCTAAGGGCCAGTATAGTATCGATTACCGGGTTCATTTTGATGCAATGAAATACGGATGGCGGCAAGGCGGATTGATGTAGTTCGAATGACGCTTTTATACCTTGAGGAGTTACAGTAATGAATGGATGTGGGGTTTTGAAAAAGCGCTGCTGGGTTTGTACACTCCTGGCGATTGTCCTGCTAGCCGGTTGTATGACTTATAAAAAGGTAGCTTCACCGATTGTGGATGAATTCCGGCAGCGCATGCTCGATCATTACAGCGGAATAGATCGTGTGGAAGTCAGGTTTGCTCCAACGGAGCTGCAATTCGTATACACGATGAAGAAGCAATATCAGGAGACAGAGACGAAAGAAATATATCTGGACACGAGGAAGTTTGTTACAACACCTAGCGTGTTTGAGGAAGTCATAGAGGGGCAATATTTTCAAAACTATAAATTTGCAAAAAAAGCAAAAGAGTACCCGCGAATCTCTATCAGCTTTAATGTCGATGGGGATAAAGCAAGTGATTATGCGTACCAATCGGACTATAATGAGAAAACAGGTTCTGGCTCAGAGCACGAAGCAGATGGGTATTCTACCTGGTATTACAATAATTATGATGGAGAGATGCCTGTTGAAGTGCCTTAACTCAACGGCCCCTTCAATAGAATCGCAGGCATGCGCAGCACAGAAAAACACCCTTTTGGGGTGTTTTTTTGCTGCCCGATCCGTCCTGCAAGGCCGGCCTCCGATTTTGGTGCGGGGAGAGGGCGAGAGGCAGGAAGCTACGCTTTGCCGGCAGAGCCCAATTCGTTTATCTTTTCCTTCACTTTGGCAACCAATGCTTCCTTGGCAGGCATCATGATCGCTCTAGGCTCGCACAGAGACGGGTTCTCTTCCATCACCGTTCTGACTGCTTCGGCCCAAGCCGTCACCAGCTCCGTATTGTAGTTCACTTTGGCGTGCCCCAGTTCAATCGCCCGCTTCAATTGCGGGAGGGGAATGCCGGATGCGCCGTGAAGCACGAGCGGAATGCGCACCGCTTCCGCAATGGCTTGCATCTCCTTGAAGCCGAGCACGGGCTCGCCTTGATACTTGCCGTGAACGGAGCCGAGCGCGGGGGCGAGGGCATCGACGCCGGCCTCTCTGACCAGGCGCTCGCATTCGGACAGATCGGCATACCGTATCCCGCCGACGAGTCCGTCCTCCATTCCTCCGACCGAGCCGACCTCAGCCTCGACGGATACGCCGTGAGCATGGGCGTAAGCGGTTACCTTATGCGTATTGGCGATATTGTCTTGAATCGGCAGGTGGGAGCCATCATACATGACCGAGCTGAACCCGGCATCAATCGCTTGCACGCAGCGGGAGAAGCTGGAGCCATGATCGAGATGAAGCGCGACCGGCACGGTAATCTCCAGCTCTTCCTTCACCGCTTTCACCATGGATGCGATGGTGGCGAATCCGCCCAGATACTCGATCAAGCGATCGGAGGCCGCCAATATGACAGGAGACCGGGCTTCCTCCGCCGCCTGCAAAATGGCTTGTACCCACAGCAGACCATTGATATTGAACTGCCCTACGGCATAGTTTTCCTTCAGAGCGCGTTGCAGCATCTCTGTCATCGGTACGAATGTCATTCTTGTTCCCCTTTTTGCCTATATATAGTTTCCGCAAGGCTCCTTCTGATTACGCGTTGGCACGGATAAGCGCCTCAATCTCCTCAACCGATGGCATCGCTTCGGAGGAACTGTGCCGGCTGACGACAATCGCAGCCGAAGCGCTGCCGTATTGGAGAGCGGTTTCGATATCTTTGCCGGACAGCAGGGCGTAGAGGAAGGCCGCGGCATAGGAATCCCCTGCGCCGAATGTTTTCAGCACCTTGCTCTTATAGGCTCGCCCGCGGTACACCTCGCCGGATTTCGTATACGCATAGGAGCCTTCCACGCCGTGCTTGATGACAATCAGCTTCGGCTTGTGCCGGAACAGATATTGAACCGTCGCTTCATTCTCGCCCTTGCGGTTCTCCATTACGTCGAACTCGTCCCGCGTTCCGATGACGATATCCGCTTGCTCCGCGACCAGCGTATAGTACACGGATGTCTCGTGGACCGATGTCCAGGTATAAGGGCGGTAATCCAATTCGAAGATAATCTCAATCTCATGCTTTTTGGCATAATGAATCGCTTGCAGGACCGCTTCCCGGGACGGGCTTTGCGCCAGCGCGGTGCCGGATACCAGCAGCGTCTTCGCTTGCTGAATATAAGCTTCGCTCACTTCTTCGGGCTTCAGATACAGATCGGCCACGTTGTCGCGGTACATCAGGATGCTGCATTCTTCCGGGCTTTTAATCTCCGTGAAGGCCAGTCCGGCTTTGCGGCCTTCCGTATCGGCCACCATATGGGAAGTGTCGACGCCCGCGCCGGTCATGTAATTTCGAATGAACCGCCCATGCTGATCGTCGGGAATTTTGCCGATGAACCCGGCTTTCAAGCCCAGCTTGGCGCTTCCGATCGCAATGTTCGCGGGGGAGCCGCCGACATATTTGGAGAAGGTCATCGTCTCTTCCATCGGACGGTTATATTCCACTGCATTCAAATCAAGACAGGCGCGACCAATGGCGATAATATCGTACTTCTTGGTGTTATCCATGGCATGAGGCATAGCAAGGACTCCTTTTTTTGATCTAAAAATGCAGAACCGGCTTTATTCAAATGCAGGTTTTGGATATCGTGCCGTCACGACTTTCTTTCTCGTGTAGAAATCGACGCTGTCCTTGCCGTTCGCGTGCAAGGTGCCGTAGAACGACGATTTCCAGCCCGAGAATGGGAAGAAGGCCATCGGCGCAGGGACGCCCAGATTGATTCCGAGCATGCCGGCATCGATATTTTCGCGGAAGTACCGGATGGCGGACGCATTGGTCGTGAACAGGCACGCCCCGTTGGCGAACTCCGATTGATTGGCGATCTCGATCGCTTCCTTCAAATTTTTGACGCGAATGATCGAGAGCACCGGAGCAAAAATTTCTTCCTTCCAAATCGTCATCTCGGTCGTAACTTGGTCGAAAATGGTCGGCCCGACAAAATAACCGTCCTCCGAAACCGATTCGCGGCCGTCACACAGCAGGTTGGCGCCTTCCTCGATTCCTTTCTCGATATACTGATGGGTCCGCTTCAAATTTTCTTCACGGATAACGGGTCCGAGGAACACGCCGTCATCGAGGCCGTTGCCGATTTTGATGCCGGCCGCGCGTTCGCGCAGCAGCGCGATGAACTCGTCGGCAATGTCCTCCTCGACCGTTACGACGGCGCAAGCCATGCATCGTTCGCCGGCAGATCCGAAGGCGGCGGAGATGACATTCGTCACCGTCTCTTCCAGATTCGCATCCTTCAGGACAATGGTATGGTTTTTTGCTCCGGTCAACGCTTGTACGCGCTTCAGGTTCTCGCTTCCTTTTTTATACACATATTCGCCTACCGGCTTGGATCCGACGAAGGATACCGCTTTGACGTCTGGATGCTCGAGGATGCCGTTCACCACGTCATGCGCGCCATAGACGACGTTGAAGACGCCTTTTGGCAGCCCGGCTTCCGTGAACAGTTCCACCAATTTCTCCGTCAGGAGCGGCGTTCTCTCCGAAGGCTTGAGGATGAACGTATTCCCGAGCGCGATCGCCATCGGGAACATCCAGCATGGCACCATCATCGGGAAGTTGAATGGCGCGATGCCGCCGATGACGCCGATCGGATACCGGTAGTTCGCCGCTTCTACGTCCGTCGCAATGGAGGAAAGGGAGTCTCCCATCATCAGCGTGGGCGCTCCGGCGGCGAACTCGACATTTTCAATGCCGCGCTGCACCTCGCCGCGCGCTTCCGTAAGGTTTTTGCCGTTTTCGATCGTAATCAGGCGCGCCAGCTCTTCCCGATGCTCCATGAGCAACTGTTGGTAGCGGAAAAGAATTCGGGCCCGGCGGGGAACAGCTACGTTTTTCCATTCCTCGAATGCCTTCGCCGCGGCGGCTGCCGCCGCATCCAACTCGGCTCTCGTCGACAGGGGAACCTGCGCTATCACTTCCTTGGTAGCCGGATTATATACGCTTTCATACTGGGCCGTGCTGCTTTCTACCCATTCGCCGTTGATGTAGTTCTTGATTCTTCGGATCTCGTTCATGGTGCTCCTCCTCCATATTGCAGATCATAGATATCCAAGAAACCGACAGATCCATCAAAAAGAAGGCGCTTTCGAAAGACGTGCAAAACAAAAATAAAAACAAGTGCTTTGAATTATGCCTGTAGATATGGTTATTATTTTGATGAACTCGTATCATTTCTTGGTTATCTTTTGAGTACATATTAATCCCGATGTGAGTTATTGTCAAACCCTTTTTTGGTCATTTTATGATTATATTGAATCGTAAATCGGTTTCAAAGTGGTTTTTTAGTATGTAAGTTTGTCAATTATTGATTAACTGTTGGTTATGTGTTATATTTTTTGTAAAAAGAATAAGGGGGAGGAGCCGATGCGGGAGAAACGGCTGCAGGATATCGAAGACTACATCCATTCCGTGGGAACAGTCTCGTTGGACGAGCTGTGCGAGCACTTCAATGTTTCGAAAAACACGATTCGCCGTGATATTAACAATATTTTGGATAAGGGGACAATCCAGAAGGTCTATGGCGGCGTCACTTCGATGTCCAGCCATTTGGTTCCGTTTGAGAACCGGGATATTAGGAATTCATCGGCGAAGACGGCCATTGCCAAATGCGCGGCTCAATTTGTGGAAGGAAATGAACTGATATATATCGATTCCGGCACGACGACGCGCAGTATCGTGGAGCATTTGCCGCGAGTGCCGAAGCTGACCATTTTGACGAATAGTCTTGACATTATCAATGCCGCAGCGAATCTGGAGAATATCACGCTCTTGACGGTCGGCAATTGCTATAAGCGGGATACGAAATCGTTCGTCGGCAACGACAGCCTTCATATTCTCGACAAATACAATATCAACAAGGCGTTTATGGCGGCTACAGGCGTTTCGATTGAGAGCGGATTGACGAACTCGGATATTTTGGAATACGAGATTAAGAAGAAAATCGTAGACAAGGCGCAGCAGGTCTACTTGCTGGCCGATGCCTCCAAATTCGGGCGCTCGACGCTGTTGACCTATGCCCCGTTCGACAAGGTCGACACGCTGATTACTTCGCAGCCGCTCCCGAAGGAATACCAAGAGTACTGCGACGAACACGGAATTGCCGTCCTTGCGGCGGAACAGGAATCGGGGACAAAGGGGATATAACCTATGCCATTGCTGGGTTTTGATGTTATCGAGGGCCGGAACAAGAATTGAGACAACTGCTGGACGTGCCCGAAGCGATGGTGGAGGCATTCGATGTGCCTAACAGCGACCGCTATCAAGCAAAAAACTCCGGTGACGGAGTTTTTTTTACATATACTCTGCAAGCCAGATACCTCATTCTTTTACTTGGGAAAAGAGAAATGCAGCGCAAACCAAATAATAAAGATAAGGGAAACGCCCCATATCATAAACATGGCCAACAAATGAACCACTTGTTTGTCGCATTCGAGGATGGAAGCCTCATCATCGCATTCGGATTTTGCTTTTAGCTTGAAAAGCGATCTAAATATCGTCACGCCCATAAAGACATAGATTGTAATAAAAGCGAGACTTAGTGCCGTATGCATGTTACTCATCCCCTTGACACATAATTGCATGATCTTAGTTTGCCCAAGGAGGATCCCGTTCATTCGGTGGAGTCAGGTCATCTTGCCCGATCACCGAAGCGAAGGGGTAGGAAGACATCCCGCCAGGGCTTCCGCCCGGAGATGTCTGTCCCATGCCGTGCTACTCCTCGGCCAGCTCGCGGAACGATTTCACTTTGCCGTGGGAGTGCGGAGTTTGTTTGCGGATTTTGTCCGCATTGACACGCCGGTGCTTCGGAGAGGTCATCGGCTCATCCTCCTTCATGATGATGGAAAATAAGGGCGATTACACACGTCATTCGACAGGACGCCGCACAACCTTGCCGGTCTGCCCGGCATAGCCGGACGGACTCTTCCCATCGAATGTGTTATTAATATGGTTCTGGCCGCCCCTCCTTATCCCCGCCAAAGTCAGGAGGCGCACCGGGGGAAGAAAAGGTATAATAAGGTGAGGAACGAGCTTCCATCCTTGGCGGCTCCATGAAGGGAGAGAAGTGGGATATGGTATATCAAGCAGACTCCACCCGTTATGATTCGATGGTCTACCGGCGCTGCGGCCGTTCGGGCTTGAAGCTGCCCGCGATTTCGCTGGGGCTATGGCATAATTTCGGAGGCATCGATTCATTCGAGAACGGACGGGCTATGCTGCGCCGCGCGTTCGATCTGGGGATAACGCATTTTGATCTGGCGAACAATTATGGTCCGCCCGCCGGCTCCGCGGAGCTTATGTTCGGGCAAATGCTGAAGGAGGATTTCCGTCCATACCGGGATGAATTGATCATCTCGACCAAAGCCGGCTACTACATGTGGGAGGGCCCGTACGGCGAATGGGGATCGAGAAAATATCTCATCGCCAGCCTTGATCAAAGCCTGAAACGGATGGGACTGGACTATGTCGATATCTTCTATTCGCACCGTCCGGATCCGGATACGCCGCTGGAAGAGACGATGATGGCCCTCGACCAAGTTGTCCGCCAAGGGAAGGCGCTGTATGTGGGCATTTCCTCATATGACAGGGAGCAGACCAGCGAAGCGATCCGGATTTTGAAGGAATTGGGGACCCCGCTCCTCATTCATCAGCCGTCTTACTCGATGCTCAACCGCTGGATCGAGGATGGACTTCAAGGCGTGCTGGAGGAACATGGCGTTGGCAGCATCGCATTTTGTCCACTACAGCAAGGTCTGTTGACGAATCGTTATCTCCGCGGGATCCCGGAAGATTCCCGAGCCAAAAAGGCATCCGGATTTTTAAAAGAGGAAGAAGTGTCGGAACAAGTTATTGCCAAGATCCGCCGACTGCATGAGATCGCGGAAGGTCGAGGCCAGTCGCTTGCCCAGATGGCCCTTGCCTGGGTACTGCGCGACGGAAAGGTCACTTCCGCTCTCATTGGCGCAAGCCGGGTCAGCCAGATCGAAGAAAACGTGAAGGCGCTGGAGCAGTCGGCGTTCACGGCGGAAGAATTGGCCGACATCGACCAAGTGTTGCAATCATAATCTAACAGAGAGGCCGACTCCGTCTCTCCTTTTGGTGATTTTTTTGACACCCAAAGAAACGCTATGCTATTGTTTTTTGAGACATTTATCAATCATTAATGTCGTTGCAGTCACATATGACGAGGGATAAGGGGAGAAATTAATGGGAAAAGCCAGTTGGAAATGGATGATCGCGGGGTGTCTGTTATTTGGGAGTATGGCGCCGTTCGCGATGGCGCAGGAAATCGGTTCGGCAACGGAATCGGCGGTTGAACTCGTACCGCTGCGGCAGGCGGCGGAATCGATTGGAGCTCTCGTGGAATGGGATCAGCAGACGAAGACAATCACCGTTACTTTCGGCGAACGGGTGTGGACGATAGATTCCGCGAGCGGCCGTTCCGAGGTGAACGGAACAACCCTCACGCTCGACGGCGGCTCCTTGCTGAGCAAGGAGAAGGGGTATCATTACATAGCTTGGAATGCCATTAAGGAGGCGCTGCAGATTCAAGGGAAGTGGGTGAACGGCAAGGTGCTGGCCGATGAGGCCGATTGGAAAACGCGCGCTGCCCAATTTACGGTCCAGTGGGCCGCCTTGGCGGAAGCGCCGGAAGAGGAAGCGCAGTTGGCTTCTCTTTTGACGCCGGAGCTGAAGGAAGCGACGAAGGTGGCGCGCTTATCTAGCTTGGCACAGCAGATCATCCCAATGTTCGGGAAGCCGACGCAGTTCGTCCAAGCCTCCTCCGACAACGATGGCGTGCACCAGAACGTGCAGGTGCTGTTCAAGACGGACAAGGAACTGATGCTGTCACTTACACTCCGTTATAAAGAGAACGGCTTGTTGAACGATGTGTTCTACTCGTATCTTCCATCCGGGGATTACCAGCCGCCAGCTTATGACGATGCTGCTCTTTACAAGGAAGAGACGATTTTCATCGGGGACGGGCAGTTCAAGCTGCCTGGCACATTGACCCTGCCGGCCGCTGCGAACGCGTCGGGCACCTATCCGGTGCTCGTGCTGGTTCACGGCTCAGGGGCCAATGACCGTGACGAGTCGATTGGCGCGGCCAAGACGTTCCGGGACATGGCGGTTGGACTGGCGAAGGAAGGGATTGCCACGATTCGATATGAGAAGCGGACGCGGGAATATCCGGTTCAATCCGCAGCGATCCCGAGATTTACCGTGAAGGAAGAGACGGTCGATGATGCGCTTCTGGCGGTGAAATGGGCCAGCCAAGACAAGCGGCTGAACAAGGATCGCATCTATGTGCTTGGTCATAGCCAGGGAGGCATGCTAATCCCGAATATCGTCAAGGCCGACACCGAAAAGGGAATCCGCGGGGCTATCATCGCGGCCGGGCCTTCCGGGCCGATCGAAGATTTGATGATCGAGCAAATGGAACGCCAGCTTCAATCTGCCAAAGACAACGGCCAGCCGGCGGAAGCCATCGCGGCGGCCGAAGGACAATTGAAGATGTGGAAGCAGATGGTTGCCATCATCAAGGATGAGCAATATACGCTTGACAATCTTCCGGCCAATTTGGCGCTTCCGAACGCTTCTTGGTGGATAGATTTCCGCAACTATCACGGTGGAGAGATAGCCAAGGATCAGCAAGTGCCGCTCTTCATCATCCAGGGGGATAATGACGCTCAGGTCGGCAAAGAGCACCTGGACGGCTGGAAAAAGGCGCTGCAAACCCGAAACAACGTCCAATACAAGCTGTATCCGAAGCTGAACCACGTATTCGTGGAGAGCGACAAGCCGTCCACCGGCCAAGAATACATCATTCCAGGCAACGTGCCGGAACAAGTCATGAAAGATATCGCGGCCTGGATTCGCAGTAACTAAATTGCTCACGAAGGACCGTCCGCAGCGTAAAGCTGCCGGCGGTTCTTTTTTTGCCAGATGAACCTGGCCTAGGTTGCTGCTCTCTTACAGTCGCTTATCCCAAGCAGTCAGGAGAGAATGTACATATGTCTTGCCTCTTTCGGCCGCTATCCCAAGCAGTCAGGAGAATGTACATGTGTCCAGCCTCTTACGATCGCTATCCCAAGAAGTCAGGAGGATGTACATGTGCCTTGCCTCTTACGGTCGGTATCCCAAGCAGTCAGGAGGATGTACATGTGTCCAGCCTCTTACGATCGCTATCCCAAGAAGTCGGGAGAGAATGTACATGTGTCTTGCCTCTTTCGGCCGCTATCCCAAGCAGTCAGGAGAATGTACATGTGTCCAGCCTCTTACGATCGCTATCCCAAGAAGTCAGGAGGATGTACATGTGCCTTGCCTCTTACGGTCGGTATCCCAAGCAGTCAGGAGGATGTACATGTGTCCAGCCTCTTACGATCGCTATCCCAAGAAGTCAGGAGAGAATGTACAAGTGTCTTGCCTCTTATAGTCGCTATCCCCAAGCATCAGGAGAGAATGTACATGTGTCCAGCCTCTTACGGTCGGTATCCCAAGCAGTCAGGAGAATGTACATGTGTCCAGCCTCTTATGATCACTCTCCCAAGCAGTCAGGATACCGTGTACCTCTATAACCCCTTGCATCCGCTATACCACTTGCGAGGCAGGGGTCATCTGAAGGAATGGAATAACGATCAAAAAGAGCAGAGTGGTCATATCCTGACCGGAGGGGATAGCTATCGAAGGAAGCAGAGTGGGTCATTTCCTGACCGAATGGGATAGTGATCAAAAGGACCCAGAGTGCGTCATATCTGACCGAATGGGATAGTGATCAAAAGAACCCAGAGTGCGTCATATCTGACCGAATGGGATAGCGATCAAAAGGAACCAGGGTGGGTCATATCTGACACCGAATGGGATAGCGATCAAAAGGACCAGAGTGCGTCATATCTGACCGAATGGGATAGTGATCAAAAGGGCCAGAGTGCGTCATATCTGACCGAATGGGATAGCGATCAAAAGGAACCTGAGTGCGTCATATCTGACCGAATGGGATAGCGATCAAAAGGACCAGAGTGGGTCATATCTGACACCGAATGGGATAGCGATCAAAAGGACCAGAGTGCGTCATATCTGACCGAATGGGATAATGATCAAAAGGACCCAGGGGGCGTAATATCTGACCGAATGGGATAGCGAGGTCTGATCGCGCGAAGTGAATAAGATGACAATTGTCATATGGACATCATGACAGTCCATACTAACCGGCCCAGTCCCGAATCTTTATGATAAAGGCAGAAGTAAGGAGTGAGGGGGACCGCAAGATGGATGCAGTGATTGAGATGCGCAATGTCACGAAAAGGTTCAAAAATAAAACGGCGGTGAACGGGGTGTCGCTCGACATTATGCGAGGGTCCGTGGTTGCCATCCTGGGGCCGAACGGCGCGGGAAAAACGACGACGATTTCGATGCTGCTTGGCTTGATCGAACCGACCGAGGGAACGGTTAAGCTGTTCGGCCAGAACCCGAGTCATCTTCAAGTAAGGCAGCGGATTGGCGCTATGCTGCAGGACGTCAGTATTATCGACATGCTGAAGGTGCATGAGGTCATCGAGATGTTCCGCAGCTATTACCCGAAGCCGCTGGCGATGGAGCGGCTGATCGAGTTGACCGGCTTGAGCAAGCCGGAGCTGAATATGTATGCGGAGAAGCTGTCCGGCGGCCAGAAGCGCCGAGCCGGCTTCGCACTGGCGATGGCCGGTGACCCGGAGTTGGTCTTCTTCGACGAGCCGACGGTAGGGATGGATGTGGCCGCCCGGCGCCGCTTCTGGGAGCAGGTTCGTGTGCTGGTATCCGAAGGCAAGACGGTACTGTTCACGACGCATTATTTGCAGGAAGCGGATGATGCGGCCGACCGGATTATTTTATTCCATCAGGGGGAGATCGTGGAAGACGGCAAGCCGGAAGAGATTAAAGCGCGGCTGCTCAAAAAATCCGTCTCCTTCCGGCTCGAAGGAGATACGGCGGCAGCCTGCGCCAGCATTCGCCTGTGGCCGAATGTGTCGGATTGCGATTTGATCGGCGGGCGGATACATATCCGCACGGATGATACCGACGGCGTGCTGGCCGCGATGTTCGAGCGGCAACTTCCGGCCCGGGATATTCGGATCGATCAAGGGCGTCTGGACGAGGCGTTCGAGCAATTAACCATGAGCAATCAGGAGGTCGCATACTGATGAAGCTGTTATTTGTCCAGTGCAAGATGGAACTGCTGCGCGTTATTCGCAACCCGTACTTTGTATTCTGGTCCCTGCTGATGCCAATGGTCTTCTATTTTATCTTTACCCGCATCGTGAATGTCGGCGTGGATAATAAAGCTTGGTGGCAGGCCCATTATTTGATGTCGATGACTGGATTCAGCATTATGGGATCGGCGATTATGACCTTGGGCATCCGCATCGTGCAGGAGCGCAAGAACGGATGGGCTGCATATATCCGAATTACGCCGCTGCAGGGCAGTATTTATTTTGCGGGGAAAATGTTCGGTCAGTTCATGATGCATTTGTTCTCGATTATCACTATTTTTCTGTGCGGGTATCTATTGAATGGAGTGTCCTTGTCCTGGTCTGCCTGGCTTAGCTGCGGCTTGTGGCTGTTGCTCGCATCGATCCCGTTCCTCGGGCTTGGCGCCCTCGTGGGGACGATGAAGCGGGTAGATACGGCGAGCGGCGTCAGCAACGCGATCTTCATGCTGCTGGCGATTACAGGGGGCATGTGGTTCCCGCTGGATATTATGCCGAAGTTCCTCCAGACGGCTGCGAAGCTGCTTCCGGCCTATCATTTCGGGGGAGGAGCCTGGGAGATTGTGCGCGGCGAGACGCCGCAATGGGAGCACGCACTGTTTTTGGCAGGTTATCTGCTTCTGTTTATGATACTATCTACGTATATCCGAAAAAAGCAGGAAGCGGTGTAGTTCATGTCCCGGACGAAGTTCAGCTTGTTCCCCAGACAGTTTGGATTTTATCCTTATATATGGTTAATCTATATGACCCTCTTTATTTACAATATGCAATTCGAGCATGGAGTAAAGAAAATCATCGGCTACGCGATGATCGCCTTATTCGTCGTAACCTATCGGCAGCTTTATTTCGCTTCGGGCCGGGCCTATGACTTTTGGATTGCGCTGCAGATGCTGTTAAGCGCTATTCTGCTCACGTTCTATAATCCCAACTATTTGTTTCTTGGTTTTTATACAGCGAACTTCATCTCATTTTATGAGGACAGGCGCAAATTCAATATCGCGTATAGCGTGCTTGTCGCCTACATTCTGTTGCCGATGTTATTCCATTTGCGAGCCATTGATGTGTCGGAGTATATCTTTTTCATTCCGTTTATTGCCATCATGCTGGCATCGCCATTCGGCATGCGGTCGATGCACCGGCGCCAGCAACTGGAGAAGGAGCTGGATCAGGCGAATGAGCAAATTCGGGAACTGGTGAAGCGGGAGGAACGGCTGCGCATTGCCCGCGATCTGCATGATACGCTCGGCCATACGCTGTCTCTTATTACGCTTAAGAGTCAATTGGTCGAAAAGCTGATTGCGAAGCAGGAGACGGATCGGGCGCGGGAGGAAGCGCGGGAGATTGGGCAGACCTCCCGGGCCGCGCTGCGGCAGGTGCGCGAACTCGTCTCCGATATGCGCGCCGTCACGGTTGCTCAGGAGCTGGTGGAATCCGAGCGGATGTTGGGGAGCGCCGGCATCGAGCTTCAGGTTCAAGGGGAACTGGCATTGGAGGGAGTTCCGGACCTGACGCAAAATATGCTCAGCCTGTGCATTCGGGAAGCGGTGACCAATATTGTCAAACACAGCCGGGCGAAGAGCTGCCTCATTCATATCGAGCGGACGAACGCGGAGATTCGGATTCGTCTGCAGGATGACGGTATCGGGTTACGCAGCGGAAGCGGCATGGGCAACGGTTTGAATGGCATGTCGGAACGGCTTGCCTTGATCGATGGAAGCTTGTCGCTGCATTCGGATGGGGGCGGCACACAATTGACGGTGGCGGTTCCGCTTATCGTCAAGAACGGGAATGACGGAGGAGGTGCAGCATGATCAGGATCGTTATCGCCGAAGATCAGCGGCTGCTTCGCGGCGCGCTCGCATCCCTCCTTGATCTGGAGGATGATATTGAAGTGGTTGGGCAGGCCGGCGACGGGGATGAGGCGCTGGCGCTGATCGCAAGGCTGGAGCCGGACGTATGTCTGATGGATATTGAGATGCCTGCCAAAAGCGGTCTGGATGTAGCCGAAGAGCTGAAACGCCGGTGTTTGAATTCCCGGGTTATTATTTTGACGACTTTTGCCCGGCCGGGATATTTCGAGCTGGCCGTGAAATCCGGGATTCAAGGCTACCTGCTGAAGGATGAGCCGAGCGAACGGCTTGCCGAGGCGATACGCAACGTCATGCGGGGCGAGCGGGAGATTTCGCCGGAGCTCGCCTTTGCCGTAATTCGCGAAGAAGACAACCCGCTGACCGAGCGGGAGCGTGAGATTTTGAAGCTTGCGGCCGAAGGGCGCACCGCGAATGAGATAGCATCGGCGCTGTATTTATCTTATGGCACCGTGCGCAATTACTTGTCCAGCATCATGAGCAAGCTGGAGGCCAGGACGCGCATCGAGGCTATCGAGATCGCAAGGTCCAAAGGATGGTTATAACCCCTTAGCAACAAGCCAGGGCCGCGTTCGGCTCTGGCTTGTCTCGTTGGTCAGCACAGCCGGGGCTACGGCGTGCGTGCGTCGCTGACAAGCTTCATCAGCGATTGGTAGCATTGTACCAGTTCATGGGGATCCTTGTAGTCCGCTTCGAACATGAAGGGGCCGCCGTAGCCGCTGTCGATTAGCGCTTGAAGCACTTCCGCCCAATTCACGGTGCCCCGGCCGGGAAGCCAGTGGCGCTCGTCCACGCCGTCATAATCCGAGAGATGGAGGGTGCCGATGCGGTTCCCGAGGAAGCGGATGAACGCTTCCGGCTTCTCCGTCAGCAGATGGTTCGTGTCGCAACAGACGACAGCATCCGGCGCATCGCCGATCAAGGCAGCGATCTCGGCGCTGTTCCGGCCGAGGCAGGAACGCGGCAGATCCTCGACGGCCAGCTTCAGGCCGCGCAGACGGGCCCGCTCGCTTAACTCGCTCACGGAGGCAGACGCCAGCTTCAGCCGCCGTTCTCTTTGCGCATCGGGAATCGGCTCGAAGCTCGGATGAATGACGGTCACCTGCGCGCCCCAGTCTCGTGCCCAATCCATCACGCGCGTATGGGCCTCGATGATGGCGAGGCGCTCGGCGTCATCGGGCGTAGAGATGTCCCACGGGTTCCCGAAGGGCAGATGAACCGACCAGATCTCGATGCCTGCCTTCCCGGCGGCATCCACGGCCTGCCGGTAGCGGGTGCGCATAGCGGGAGTAAGCCCTTCCTCTGGAGGGATATAGTTATCCAGATTCAGCTCAATACAAGCGATGCCAGCTTCTTTTAACTGCATAAGCGATACCGATTCCTTGTCGTACCAATACGTGCCCAGCTTCCATGGAGAGTGGGCTTCAGACATAGGCATCTCGCCTCCAATAAGATGAGGATGATTGCAGGGGAACTTTTCACTTACTCTACCATTGCAATGGGAAGGTGTAAATTAAGACCGGACTCCCTCTCCAAATGATAATGGCGTCGAATTTCCCACGGCTTTTTCGTATCGATTTTTTTGGGGATTCGAGAGCCGGGCATCGGGTAAAAGATAGGAGAAACTTTTTTGCATCGAAAGCAGGGAAGAAAAGGGACGTAAGGATGTGTTATAGTATACATGAAATTAACATCAAAGGGAGGGAATGGGTTATGAAGCTGATTAAGGATGACATCCGGGCCGATGTTGTAATTATCGGCGGAGGATTGGGCGGCGTCGCGTCTGCCTTGTCCGCGGCTAGAATGGGAATGCGTGTGGTGATGACGGAAGAGACGGATTGGATCGGCGGTCAATTGACATCGCAGGCGGTTCCTCCCGATGAGCACAAGGCAATTGAGACGATGGGCTGCACCCGTACATACCGGGAGCTTCGCGAGCGGGTGCGGGCTTATTACCGGGCGAACTATCCGCTCACCGAGCAAGCGGCGAATAATCCCTTGCTCAATCCTGGGCGGGGATGGGTCAGCCGCCTATGCCATGAGCCGAAGGTGGCGCTGCGCGTGCTGCATGACATGCTGGCGCCGTACACGAGCAGCGGCCGGATTACGATTCTCTACGAGACGATTCCGGTGGAGGCCGAGACGGAAGGCGATATCGTCCGTTCGGTCACGGTATCGCATGTGCGCACCCAGCAGTTGACCCGCTTGACAGGTTCATACTTCCTCGACGCGACCGAATGCGGCGATCTGCTGCCGCTCGCAGGGGTGGAGCATGTGATCGGGGCCGAGTCCCGCGCGGAGACGGGCGAGCTGCATGCGTCCGAGAAGGCGAATCCCCTTGATATCCAGTCGTTCACGCATGTATTCGCCATCGAGTATTTCCCGGAAGGGAACTTTACGATCGAGAAGCCGGAACAATATGATTTCTGGCGGGAGTATGTTCCGGAGCCGTCCATCTATCCTCTGTTAAGCATGTATACGATCAACGTCAATGATCCGACCAAGTACCGCAAATTCAACCTGTTCTCCGACGGCCAGGATCCAATGCCGCTGTGGACGTACCGGCGGATTATCGATAAGTCCCTGTTCGAGCCGGGCTTCTATGAGAGCGACATCACGCTGGTGAACTGGCCGCAGAATGATTACTACCTGGGCCCGATTATCGGCGTTAGCGAGGCGGAGAAGCGGCAGCACCTGGAGAATGCGAAGCAGTTGAGCTTCTCGCTCCTCTACTGGCTGCAGACGGAGATACCGCGGCCGGATGGCGGCAAGGGCTACCCGGGTCTTCGCTTGCGCACAGACGTGCTCGGCACGGCGGATGGCATGGCCAAAGCGCCATACATTCGGGAATCGCGGCGTATCAAGGCGCGTTATACCATTACCGAAGCCGATGTCGGCAAGGAGATGCGGGGAGAGGCGGGAATACGCCGCTATACCGACAGCATCGGCGTGGGCAGCTATCATCTGGATCTTCATACGACAACGGCCTCGCACCGCAAGTTCTACCTGCCAAGCTATCCATATGAGATTCCGCTGGGCGCCCTCCTGCCTGTCCGGATGACCAATATATTGCCGGTATGCAAAAATATCGGCACGACTCAAGTGTCCAACGGCAGCTATCGGCTGCATCCGACGGAATGGAACATTGGCGAATCGGCAGGCTATCTGGTCGCCTATTCGCTGCAGCATAAGGTGACGCCGCATCAAGTGCATGAGGAGCCGTCCCATCTCGAATGCTTCCAGTCGCTTATTCAGGAGAATGGCGTTCAGATCCATTGGCCGGATGGCTTCGAGATGTAGTCTGGGCGGGACAGAATAGGGGGCCACGGCCCCCTATTTCAGGTTCGTCCCCCTGCCCGAGTTGCGCCGACCAAGCGCTTCGCCGAGGCGGTTCGGGAACGGCGCGGGAGAGGCGGACGGGTCAATGGGTCTTCATGCCGGTGCCAAGGACGGCGACGCGCTTCGTTCCGTGTTCCTCCAGCACTTTGACGCTGATCTGCGCCCCTTCCTGGAATTGCGGAATGTTTATCATATGAATGGCCGTTTTGATCTCCAATGGAAACGATTCTCCGTTCGGCATCGCCACGTCCAATGACAGCAGAACAACAGGTTGATCATCGATGTGGGTTGTTGTCGGCGACAGGGACATAATTGTGGCGGTGGCGGGGATGCCTCGCGTCATTACTTCATGCTCTTCTTGTCTCGCGCGCTTTTTCTTGCGCAAGATAGACGATACCACGCACAATACAATGATAATATCGATCACCAAAATTCCAATGATGATCCACAACGTCGTGTTCTCCATTCGGATTCTCCTTCGTCTCGGACAGGATGCCGCCGGATCCTGCCCAGCAAGCGGCTGAGCGCAGGGCCCGGAGGGGCTCTGGACCGCTATGTTGCTGTTAGCGGTATCCCATCTGCATCGTGTTGTGCCATCCCCTCGCATACGTTCGGGCATAGAGAGGGGCACGGGCCGCCGCTACCGAACAATATACAGAAGAGGGGACTTCTATTGTATCAACCATTCATTTCCACCGTCCCGTGACTTTGGATTCATTTTGCGGCAATTTAGGCCCAAAATGTGGAACCGATACAGGACTTTTTCCCGGCATGTTGAAAAAGAATAGGTTGCCGTAACCGCTATAGGAAACCAATATCGCCACGGGAGGGCTATCTGTGATTGAAATTCGTTTATCGGTTGGCTATGAAGAATATGAAGACGGAGAGAGGATGTCTGCGCTGATCGAGAAGCTGGCAGCCGGAGAGCATAGCCAGCAGCTGGTCAGCTTGATTATCGGCGATTGGGGACAGGCCTACGAGGATTCCCCCGAGAGCTTCCTCGACACCTTGATTGCGAACCGGGAACGGTTCCCGAACTTGAAAAAGCTGTTCATCGGAGATATGGACTATGAAGATTGCGAGGTCTCCTGGATTATGCAGACGAACCTGTCTCCTGTGCTGAAGGCGTATCCGAATCTGGAATCATTCACGATCAAAGGAAGCACGGACCTGCGTCTGGAGCCCTTGGAGCATGCGCGGCTTAAGGAGTTGGTCATTATTTGCGGCGGACTGCCTGCAGAGGTGCTGGCCGACATCCGGAACGCAAAGCTGCCGGAGCTGCGGAAGCTGGAGCTGTATCTCGGCGTGGATGAGTACGGCTTCTCGGGTTCGATCGATGACGTGTTGTCTGTAGCGGATCCCGGTTTATTTCCGAAGCTGACCTACCTCGGATTGAAGGACAGCGAGATTCAGGACGAGATTGCGCAAGCGCTGGCCGATGCGCCGATTCTGGATCAACTGGAGACGCTCGATCTGTCATACGGCACCTTGTCGGATGCAGGCGCGGAAGCGCTGCTCGCCAGTGCCCGGATCAAGAAGCTGAAGCATCTTGATCTTAAATACCATTATATGTCGGACGAGATGGTGAAGCGCTGGCAAGATTCCGGACTTCCCGTCGATGTCAGCGATCAGCAGGATACGGAAGACGAATGGCGCTATCCGTTCCTGACGGAGTAGGGATGAGCATGTCTAGGCATGAACCAAGCGCCGATCTGGGTGCCGTGCGGGAAGGAACGGCAGGGCACGCCCCGTACATCCTGATCGGCAATGCCGGGAACCGGCGCACGGACGGTCTGCAGGCGGCCCGCCGCAGATTCGGGCTGGCGCCCGCGTTGCTGCTCACCTATCAGGAGCTGCTGCAGGGAGACGCCTCGCTGGAGGAATTGCTGGACCGCGTGCGCCGTTCGGGGGCGGGAAGCCCGATCATCCGCCTGGATGCTCCGGGCGAGCATCCCGAAGTCGAGCGGGAGCTGATCGCGCTCGGCGCCCTGAACGGATCCGCGGACGAGCAAGGGGCGCGGGGCCAGGAGAGCATCCCGGCGGAGTCGGCGCGGCGCCTTCCCGAAGAGCATGGGCGGATCCGCTATCCGGCCCAATGGTTCCGGGGCTATGGCCGCTTGCTCGCCCGGCTCCGGCTGCAGGCCTCATCGGCCGGCATCCCGGTGCGCTGGGTGAACGATCCCGCCGATATTGCGGTCATGTTCGACAAGCGGCGCTGCTGGGAGCATCTGTCCCGGCATGGCGTGCCGATCCCCGATCTCCCGGCCCCGGCCGGTTCGATTGCCGGCTATGAAGGGCTGCAGGCGGCCATCCGGTCGAGCGGCATGCACCGCCTCTTCCTCAAGCTGGCCTGCGGCTCCGGAGCGGCCGGGGTCATTGCCTATCAGTGCCAGCCCTCGACCGGAGCCGAGCTGGCGGTCACGACGCTGGAGATGGAGGAACGGGCGGGAGAGACTGTCTTTTTCAATTCGGGACGCCTGCGGCAATACCGGGATCATGCGGTGATCCGCCGGATGGCCGATTGGCTCTGCGGAGAAGGGGCTCATGCGGAGCGCTGGATCGCGAAGGAGCGCCTCGACGGCAAATCATTCGATGTCCGCCAACTCGTCGTGAACGGGTCGGCTTGCCATGCCGTCTTGCGGCTCAGCTCCAGCCCGATCACGAACCTGCACCTGCGGAATGAGCGCCGTCCGATGGACGAAGGCATGATCGCTTCCGGGGTGGCGGAAGCGGTAGCCTCGACCGCGGAAGCGGCCTTGGCGTCCTTCCCGGCCTCGTCCGTGGCGGGAATCGACGTGCTCGTCCGGCGCGGCAGCGGGATGACCTATGCCGTCGACATCAATCCCTTCGGCGATCTGCTCTATCGGGTCGAATATGAAGGGTGGGACACCTACGAATGGCAGATGCGCCAACTGCAAGAAAGGAAAAATCACCAATGATCGATATGAATCAAATCGTGGGCACCCACGATATTGTCATGATAACGCTCGATACGCTGCGGTATGACGCGGCGAAGCTGGAGGAAGCGAACTGTCCGAACCTGTGCGCGGACGGCCCGTGGGAGAAGCGGCATACGCCGGGCAGCTTCACCTATGCGGCGCACCATGCCTTTTTCGGAGGCTTCCTGCCTACGCCGGCGAACACCGATAAGGCATCTCATATCCGGCTGTTCCATACGCGCAATACCGGATTGAAGACCCATCCGCACACATGGCAATTCGATGCGCCGGATATCGTCTCCGGCCTGGCGGCGGAAGGATACCGGACGATATGCATCGGCGGGGTCATTTTTTTCACGAAAAAGAACAAGCTGGCCAAAGTGCTGCCCGGATATTTCCAGGAGAGCTATTGGCGGATGACCTTCGGGGTGACGAACCCGCGCTCCACCGAGCATCAGGTGCAGCATGCGCTCAAGCTGCTGGATCGGGCCGATCCGGGGCAGCGGCTGTTCCTGTTCCTGAATGTGTCGGCGATTCACGGGCCGAACCATTATTTCATTCCCGGCGCGAGGGAGGATTCAGTCGAGACGCAGCGGGCGGCGCTGCGCTATGTGGACAAGCAGCTTGGCGATCTGTTCGATGCGCTGCGCAAGCGGGGCAAGACATTTTGCATGGCGTTCTCCGATCACGGCACCGCTTATGGCGAGGATGGCTATCATGGGCATCGCCTTGCGCACGAGGTCGTATGGAATGTGCCGTACCGGGAGTTTTTTCTGTGATGAGAGAGGGGAGAGGCATGATGAGGGCGCCGCAATCAATTCCGGCCGGGGTGAACGGGCCAATGGACAGGGGAACAGACAGGCTGACGGATAGACGGGCGGAAGGGCGAACGGAGGGGCAGGCTGACGAGCCAAGGAGCGAAATAATGGACGAACTGGCAGAGGAGCGGCGGCGTTGGCTGCGAGCTCCGTACCGATCGTATCTGTATTCGTATCCGCACAAGACGGCTTACCGTCCCCTTGAGCCGGCGCTGCCGTTGGAGGAGCTGTGGAAGCGGGAGGAGACGGACTATTACTTCCTCTATATGCATATCCCGTTCTGCGGCGCCCGGTGCGGCTTCTGCAATCTGTTCACGCTGCCGGACCGGCGGGCCGATGTGCATGAGCAGTATGTGGATGCGCTGGAGCGGCAGGCCCGGCAATGGGCGCCCTGGTTTGCCGGCCGGCCTTTTTCCCGCTTTGCCGTCGGCGGGGGGACGCCCACGCTGCTGGAGGCCCCCTTGCTGAACCGGCTGTTCGATATTGCGGAGCGGGTGATGGGACTGGATCCGTCGCAGGCATCCGTCTCGGTGGAGACATCGCCGGACACGGTGACGGAGGAGCGGCTGCATGTCCTCAAGGATCGGCTGACGGACCGCGTCAGCATCGGCATCCAGAGCTTCGTCGAGCAAGAAGCGGCCGCGATCTACCGGCCGCAGAAGCCGCGGTTGGCCGAGGAAGCGCTGGAGCGGCTGATGGCATTCGGCTTCCCATTGGTAAATGTCGATCTGATCTACGGTTTGCCAGGGCAGACGCCGGACTCTTGGCTGTACTCGCTCGAGAAGGCGATCGCCTACGGGCCGGGGGAGATCTTCATCTACCCGCTGTATACGCGGGAGAATACGATACTGAAGCCCGATCAGATGCGCAAGCAGGGCGCGGACATCCGGCTGGAGCTGTACGAGATGGCGCGCCAACGGCTGGAGGAAGCGGGGTATACGCAGTACTCGATGCGGCGCTTCTCCAAGGTGAACGGCTTCGATCACAAGCGGATTCTGCCCTTCAGCTGTCAGGAGGAAGGGATGGTCGGCCTGGGCTGCGGAGCCCGCTCGTATACGCGCCGCGTGCATTATGCGTCGCGCTACGGGGTAAGCCAAGCGGCGACGAGAAGCATCATCGCCGACTATGTGGCAGCGGAGCGGCATGATCGGGCCGATTACGGCTTCGTGCTGAACGAGGCGGAACAGAAGCGGCGCTATCTGCTGAAGGCGATTCTTCATCGCGAAGGGCTGGAGCTGGCCGCCTATGCGGAGCGCTTCGGCAGCGAGGCGATGCGGGATCATCCCGAGCTTGAGCAGCTGCTTCGCCTCGGCCTGGCCGAGCTGGAAGCGGGCGTGCTGCGTCTGACGACGCTCGGGATGGCGTATTCCGACGCGATCGGGGACGAGTTGATCTCCGCCGGCGTAAGAGAGCGAATGGAAGGATATGAGTTGCGATGAGGGCGGTGCTCTATTATCGGGGGAAGCTGTCGTCCTGCAACTATGCCTGTCCGTACTGCCCGTTCAGCAAAACCAAGGACAGCAGGGAGACGCTGGCCGAGGACAAGCGTCAGCTGGAGACGTTCATGGGCTGGATCCGGGCGCAGGAGGAAGCCGGGCATCGGCTGGCCTTGTTTTTCAATCCGTATGGGGAGGCGCTGATTCACCGTTGGTACAGGGAGGCGATGACCGAGCTGTCTGCGCTTCCGCACATCGAGAAGGTGGCCATTCAGACGAACCTGTCCTGCCGGTTGGATTGGACGGAGCGGCTGAACCGGGACAAGGCGGCCTTCTGGGTCACGTATCATCCGGGCCAGACAAGCCTGGACGGCTTTCTGTCGCAATGCATGCGGCTGTACGAGCAGGGCATCTCCTTCAGCGTCGGAACCGTCGGGGTCAGAAGCGCCTTCGGCGCGATCGAGGAGATCCGGCGCTTGCTGCCGGAAGACGTGTACGTCTGGGTGAACGCCTATAAGGATCGGCCGGATTATTATACGGCGGAAGAAGTGAAGCGGCTGCAGGTCGTCGATCCTTATTTTGCGATCAATCTGAGGGATTACGACAGCCTCGGCCGGCCCTGCGCAGCGGGGGAGACCGTCTTCTACGTTCAGGGCTCCGGCATCGTGAAGCGCTGCTATCAGGATCGGCGCGTCATCGGCCACCTGTACCGGGACGGGCTGGAAGGACTGTCGGCAGAGCGTGCCTGCGGGATGAAGAGCTGCGGCTGTTATATCGGATATATTCATATGCCGGAATTGGAGCTGGGCGCAATGTATGCGGAGGGATTGCTGGAACGCATCCCTGCGCGGCATGGCTCCATGAGCAAGGAGGGAACAACGATTGTCTGAACACGCATTCACATTATGGCTGACGGGATACTCCGGGGCGGGCAAGACGACGATGGCGCATGCGATCGCGTCCGCGCTCCGGTCGCATGGCCGCCGGGTCGAATGTCTGGACGGCGATGAGCTTCGGGCCGCCATTGGCAAGGGGCTTGGCTTCAGCCGGGAAGACCGGATGGAGAATATCCGCCGGATCGTATATATAAGCGGGCTGCTGGCCCGCAACGGAATTATTCCGGTCGTCTCGGTGATCAGCCCGTACCGGGATATGCGCGCATACGCAAGCGAGCAGTTGGCGCCTTTCGTCGAAGTGTTCGTCGATTGTCCGCTCGACGAGTGCGAGCGGCGCGATCCGAAGGGCTTGTACGCGCGGGCCCGGCAGGGAGATATTCCGATGTTCACCGGCGTCTCGGATGTGTATGAGCCTCCCGAGGCCCCCGAGATTGTCCTTCCGACGGACCGCTGCTCCGTGGAGGAAGGAGTGCAGCTCGCCCTTAACCGGCTGAAGGAGCTGTCCTTGCTGGCCTAGAAGTCATGCTCAAGGCTCTTCGCCAGGCCGCGGGCATCCGAATTCCCGGACCGGAGACGGTGAGGGCAAATAATGGTGCAGCAAGGAAATCGGCCGGCCGTAATGCTACTCCTGACCGGCTTCGTTCAGATAAGGCCGAACATCTTCGATCGGGATGGCAAGTCCGACATCGATCGATTCCTCGCCCTGCTTCACGGTCGAGGTGGCGAAGACGACGGCGATGACGCGGCCCTGCTCGTTCACGACTGGGCTGCCGCTGTTGCCTGAATGGATCGGAGCCTGAATCATCAGCACGGGCCGCTCGCGCTGCTGCAGCGGGGCCAGACCGAGAATCTGGCCTTCGAACGCGATATGGTAGAAGGAGAGCGGGTTGCCAATGATATGAACTTGGGCGCCTTCCCGCCATCCGGAGTTCGTCTCCAGCGGCAGGGCAGGCAAAGAGTCGGTATTCTCCCGCAGCTTCAAAACCGCTACATCCAGGGCAGCGTCGCTAGCGATCACATCGGCGAGATAGGTTTGATTGTTTTGAAACGTGACCGATCCGGTCTTGTCCTCCGCCATCACATGGCGGTTCGTAATGATGATGCCTTCCGCGGCCACATTGAAGCCGGTACCCTTCCGATCGCGCGCATTGACGATGACGACCGCCTGCTTGTACTGCCGGATCTGTTCACTCTGCGATAATTCTTTGTCCGCATGGAGGAAGCGGAGGGCAGGGAGATTATAGATCTGCGGCCAGAATGCGATCACATTGCCGAACAGCATCAGGGCCAGCAGTACCGTGATCGATTTTGTCATCCATTGTCTTCGCGGACCAGGATCTGGATCCTCCTCTTCGTCCTCGCCTTCTCCAATCCACTCCTCGAATTCTGCTGCGGTTAACGGTTCCGAATAGCCCTGTTGCGGCCATTCGCCGGGCCGCTGCGCCATGGCAGACTGCTCCCGTTCGCTGGAGGCTTCCGCATATCCGGCCCGGGCCTGTTCCCGGCCGTACTCTTCTTCCCTCGCGTCCCAAGCTTCCATCGTCTCCTTGCGGGCGGCTGAGACATCCCCGGCATCCACGATCTCGCTTCCGGAGCTCCCTAGAACGGAACGCTGTGCCGATTCCACGGCCGGGGCCGGATCGGACGATCGCTTCGCATCGTTCGGCTTGCTTGGATTCATCGCTTTTTCCTCCTCGCATCAGATTCGTGGAGAGAACCTGGAATATGTCATGCCCTTGCGGCAGGGCTCATACGGGTATTATAGCAAATCGCCTCCCGGCAACGAACCAATCGGCTCTGTCTGGATGGGGGACGGGATGCAAAGCGCGGCGTGAATTAGTAGAATGAGGAAGAAATCTCGCAGATGCTGGCCGATCCTGATTGAAGAGGGATTTTGGCGGGTACTTATTGTCGAGAGGGTCGTTCGGTGCCTGCAGCAACATAAAGCAATCAAGCTTATTCGTTCTTTTCGCCAGGCAGAGAAGAGAATGTTCCCCCCCCAAGCTGATCATGAAGAGGAGGAATCCCCAATGTTATGGGATGTACGAATCAATGTGCACCGCTACGATCCTTATCATTCCTGGTATGCGCATCCGGGCGCGAGACCAGCGCATCGGAGAGACCGCTCCCGCAGCAAGCCCAGCTTTTATGACATTCTCCATGAGAAGCGGAAGCGGGCAGGCCAACGGGAGCGACAAGCAGACCGGCAGGCCAAGCCGGGGAAGGAGCGGGCCATCGTTACCCGGCTTGCGCGGCTGCAGCCTCCGCTCGGGTAGCTGCGGCCCGGGCACCGCCCCCGTGGTATCCACATCCTGCATTTTGCCGGTATGAGGATGCCGCCCTAATACGTTACGCGTTATCCGAGATGTTCAAGAATGGTCCGGTATGCCGTGACCGCCTCGAAGTCGTGAACATTGAAGACGGCCGGATCGACGCCGGACTTGACGATGACGGCATGATGCCGCCGATTGATATAGATCTGTTGCCCGTAAATGCCGCGGGCCATCACCTCCGAGCCGTCGCTGCCGAGCGGTGTCCACCACTGATACTGATAGCCGAAGCAATCCTCGGCTTGCCCCGCCTGCAGGTCGGACCGATCGGGAATGACCGATTCCTTCATCCACTTCTCCGAAATGATCTGCCGGCCGTTCCAGGCTCCCTGATGAAGGACAAGGCGGCCGAATTTCGCGTAGTCCCGCAAAGCGGCATTCAAGAAGGCGAATGCAATCTCATTGCCGTGCAGGTCGGTGTTCCAATAAGCATCGTATTCCATGCCAAGCGGCTGCCACAGCTTTTCCTCCAAATAAGACGATAACTTTTTCCCGGTCGTCCGCTCCAGCAGCATACATAACACTTCGGTATCCACGCTCTTGTATTGGTAATGTCCCGGCGGCTGCAAGCGCGTCAGCTTGCCAACGTACTGTGAGATCGGCACCGCCGATTCCCCGAAGACATCGTTCATAAAGGTATAAATCTCCGCATCGGGATCGGCGTAGTCTTCGTTGAAGCGAACGCCGGAGGACATTTGCAGCACATCTTTGATGGTTGCCCCTTCATAGCCGCTTCCGGCCAGCTCCGGCAAGTACCGCGTTACCGGATCATGGACGTCCCGCATCGCGCCTTCGTCGAAGGCGATGCCCATCAGGGCCGAGACGAACGATTTGGCGACCGACATCGACGTGGCGGTCGATTCCCGCGTATATCCCTTATAATAACGCTCAGTTACGATGACATCATCCTTGATGACCAGCCAACCGGTAGCTTTCACCTTGTCCATATATTCCCCGACGGTGGAGGATTGTCCGTTGTAGCTGTAACGGACATCGCCCAGATTTTGCAAGTTCTCGGAGAATCGGAACTTATCCGCAGGCGCTTGAATATCGCGCTTCGGCAAAATATGGTCCATATTGCGGAAATTCCAGGCAATATGATCCTCGTGCAGCAGCGTCTCCAGCTTGGCGAGATCGTATTGGGGCCCGCATCCCCCGGTGTGCACAGCTGTCTTCATCGTTTCTCAAGCCTCCCATAATCAATCTGTGCGTCTGCTCGACACTTCCTTCATTGTACTGTACCCTGCGGGGGAGTACAAATTTTACCATGAATTCAAGGGGACGGAACAGGAATTGTCCGCTGTGTGTTGAAGTGTTGGGAGAAGGTATTGTTAAGGAACTATGTATAAAAGGCCAGGACCCGGTGCCAAGCGGGCAGATTTGAGTATGCGGAAACACGGCTGCCGATGCTGGTTCGGCGCGCATAGCTTTTTCCAGGTAAGTGGGGGCGGAAAATGGGAGCGGTAAATCGGAAGGAGGCATTAACGTGGACACGAGGAGCAGATGCCAAGAGCTGCTGCACAGACAAAAACTTTCGCGAAAAACGCCGCTGCCCATATGGAGCTGCTGGAACACGAGTTCGGAATTCAATCGCAGATTTTCAGCCATTCCTTACTGGCGGTACAGTGCAGAATGCAGAACAAGGTCTCCTTGCATGATATCCAGGTCTTAATCGCGGACGAGAAAAAATTAATCAGGACGTGGTCGCTTAGGGGGACGCTGCATCTGATGCGAACAGCGGATGCCGCTCTGATGTGGAGCGCGCTCGGCACGGAATGGGCGGCCCGATGGGGAACGTATCTGAATCAGCATGTCACGGAATATGAGAAGCAGCTTGTCTCCGAGGCGGTGCTCTCCTCCTTATCCGATGGACCGAAGACGCGCGAGCAGTTAAAAGCCGAACTGAAGCAATCGTTGACCCTCGAGCCTGCGCTCATCGACTATTTACTATCTTCGTGGGGCGGCATCCTTAAGGACTTGTCTTATCAGCGGATGGTGATTCACGGGAACCCGTGTGATCCGGACATCGCATTCCATCTTACAAGCTCGTGGCTGCGGGATCGCCCCGACGTCTATCATACGTATGATCAGGTAGAAGCGCTTGGCCTCATTCTGTTGCGCTATTTACAGGCTTATGGTCCGGCAAGAGCCGAGGATTTTGCGTACTGGTCGGGGATTACGGTCACGTTGGCCAAAAAAATCTTCAAAAATAGAAGTGCCGACCTCAATTCGATTGGCGACCTGTACGATAACAGAAATATCTATAGAACAGTCGCTACGGCCGACGTTCCGACAGTGAAGCTGCTGCCGAAGTTCGATCCTCTGTTATTGGGGCATAAAGAAAAGTTTTATATGGAAAGCGAGCATTATAAAAAGGTTTATGGCGCTGCGGGCCATGTCCATGCGGCTGTCATGCTACACGGCATGATAGCGGGAACATAGAGAGTCAAAGGTAAAAAAGTGGACATGCGCCTGTTTGGGGATGCAGATGAAGGTTTGCGGGCCGAACTCCGCCGCGAAGCGGAGATAACAGCCTCTTTTTTTCATCAAAGCTCTGGGCTGCATCATGCTGACGGCTAACCCTTCTTCCGTAATTTCCGACCTCGAATGCGCCGTTGATTGTCACGCCCGCCGCGTTCGAAGCGGGAGCATAAACCGAAGCTGCATCCCGGCCGGGGCTGCAGTTTTTTGTGCGCAGCGGCACGGCGCTTCAGGCCGAGGGCGCGCTATGAATCGCCGGTGGCGAATGAAGCGCCGCGAATAGCGAATAAAAGCCATGCCCAGCGCATCTCTATGTCCTGAAGGACGTTGCACGCTGCACGGCAGTACCAATCCTGCAAAATTACACTATTTACTCCTTTGAAAGGCGAATTTTTTACTGATTCCTGCAAAAATACATCATTTTCCTACCTATACCTTGCGTTGAAGCCGAAACGGATGAAAATCCTGCCTTTTTGCAGGATTCTATTTTTCCAGCAAAGGGGGCAGACGAAAATGCTGCATATTTCAGGATGTTGAAAATCCCTGTTTTTTGTGAAGGGGTGGAGATGGTCCATTTTCCTCATCCAAACTTTGGCTCTTAGAGCGTTTTAAATCGATTTTCTCTACCGGGAGAAGAGATCAATCACAAGTAAAAAGCCCCATAGACTACTCAATGGCCTGATTTTACGGGATCCAAGCGACCGCGTCGGATGCTGGGGGCATCATCGC